>Ga0134126_10000769_pt1 | contig 40248 bp, 35 predicted proteins | sample KB31752_FD_96881 | JGI IMG/M metagenome (GOLD analysis project Ga0134126, IMG submission 96881) | Terrestrial soil microbial communities with excess Nitrogen fertilizer from Kellogg Biological Station, Michigan, USA - KB3-175-2 | ecosystem: Environmental > Terrestrial > Soil > Unclassified ...
AATGCGGTCTTGCCCACCCCGGCCATCCCATCGATTGCGTAGATGCCTACCAGCCCTCCGGTGCTCGCCCGGCTGGTCACCGCCTGTATCAACTGCCGCAGTGGGCCCTGGCGACCGGTGAAGTTGTTGATATCCCGCGGTAAGGTCCGGATCGCCGCAGCCGGAGCAGCCATGCTTAACGCGCTGATCTGCGAACTAAGCGCATCTAGCCGGGTAGACAACCCTTCGGCGTAGAGGACGTGGACCAACTCGGGCAGGCTATTGGCCGCCGCGACCTGCGGCAAGGCAGCAAGGATCGCTCCGGTGAGCTGCTTGACCAGCCAGTCCCGGTCGACCGCGGCAGCCTGATAGAAAGCCTGGTAGAACGATTGCCCGGAATCGTTGTGCATCATCTGATCAAGCTCGGCCACCTGCGCCGCGATCGCGGCCCGCAGCCCCTCGCCCACAGAGACCGAAACATCAAACCCCAGCCGGGGCACAGCGGAGAAACACTGCCGCAATCCCGCACGCAGCACCTCTTGAGACGATGAATCGACCTGCTCGACCACCCTGTCGATGGCCAGCCCCATCGCTGTGCGCAAAGCCCGCTCGTCCGGGGATTTGCGTATCAACTGGATCCCGGCATTACCGATTAGGGACACCAGCCAACCAGCCAGCGCACCGCCCAAATCAACCATCATCAACACCCCCCATCCGCATAGTAATACCCAGCACCTCGGTGACTGGGGGCGGGATCAGCCACACCGACTCAAGCTCCTAACCGAGGATGGCCCGCTGGTCGCACCTGTATCGATGCCGCGCCGGTCGTCGATGGAATGGTTCATATCCGGGGATTCGTCATCTCAATGGAGATGCGATCCTGGCTATGTCCAGATAGCGCGCGCCACCGCATCCGATACTGACCGCGCTCAGTGGCACGGTAATTGGATGCAGGACTCATGCATAGTCGGCGACCCCGGCGCGATCACCGACTTTGCAATGTATGTGGATGGCACGGGGCCATGTGTCAGTCAATGGGCGGGACACCGGGTCATTCGCGTGACATCGAGCGAGGGGAACCTCGGCGCGCGGCGTCCATCGCCTGGTAGATGCGCTGGTCAGAGATGGGATACGGAGTGCGCAGCTGCTGGGCGAAGTAGCTGACCCGCAGTTCTTCGATCATCCAGCGGATCTGCGCGACCTGCGGCACGTCGCCGAGGTCGTCGCGGAGCTGCTGGTAGGCCTTTGTGACGGCGTCGATGCGGTGCATCCAGCCGGCGTCACGGTCCGGATCGCGGAGCAGCGTGTCCAGCCGGCGCACGGTGGCCTGCAGGTATCGAGCCAGGTCGGGGAGTCGCTGCGCGCCGGTGGCGGTGACGAAGCCGGGCCCGAGCAAGCCGGCAAGCTGCGTTCGGACGTCGGCGACCGTGGGCGCCAGCACCACCGCCGTCAGCCCGGCCAGCCGCGTCTCGACGGTGTGCGCGGCGCTCACGATCCGCTGGACATGACCGAGTACGGCATGCACCGCGCCGGCTAGCTCCGCGTGGGCGCGATCGCGCAACACGGCGAAGCCGGCCTCGTCGTGGGGCGGCCCGTCGCAGGCGGCGATCAGCGCGTCGGCAGCACAGGTGACGCAGTCGGCCAGCAGGGCCTCGAGGTCGCCGTCTGGGTTGCGGGCCAGTACCAATCTGGTCTGCCGGTCGAGGCTGCGCTGCACCGACTTGATCAACCCGGGCATCGCCAGGAGCAGCAGCCGCCGGGTGCCCGCCCACATGGCGTGCCGCTGCTCCTGCTCGGTAGGGAGCAGGGCGACGGCCACCGCGTCGCCCTCGTCCACCAGCGCCGGGTAGGCGGTGACCAGATGACCAGCCTGCTCGTACCGGTAGGTCTGGGGCAGGCTGCCGACATCCCAGCTGCGCAACCCCCGCCGTTCCACACCACCGCCGGCCGCCGACAAGGTGGTACGCAGTTGCGGCTGTAACTGGTGGGCCAGCGCCGCCAGGTCCTTGCCCTGCGCGAGGACGTGCTGGCCGTCGCGCACCTGGAAGGTGATCGTCAAGTGTGCCGGTACCCGGTCGAGCCGCCAGTCCGCGCGGCGCACCGGAACGCCCGCCCGGGCGAGCTCGCGTTCCAGGGCATCGAGGAGTGGCTGCTGGTAGGGCGTCATCCTGGCCAGCAGGGCTCGGGCATAGTCGGGAACCGGCACCAGCTGCCGGCGCAGCGGCTTGGGTAACGATTTGAGCAGCGCCACGACCAGGTCCTCCCGCAGGCCGGGGACCTGCCAGCTGAACGGTGCCGGGTCGACCTGGTTGAGCAGCTGCATCGGCACGTGCACGGTCACGCCATCGGCGTCGGCACCCGGCTCGAACCGGTAGGACAGCTCCAACGGCAGGGAGCCCGCCGGCCACGATCCTGGGTAGTCGCGCTCGCTGACGCCCGCACCGGCGATCAGCATCGCGGAGTCGAAGTCGAGCAGCTGCGGCTGGGTCTTGCGGGCCTTGCGCCACCAGCTGTCGAAATGCCGGGCCGAGACGACCTCAGCCGGAATACGCCGATCGTAGAAGTCGAACAGGGTCTCGTCGTCGACGGCGATATCGCGCCTGCGGGCCCGCTGCTCGAGTTCCTCGACGTCATCGAGCAGTGCCCGGTTGGCGTGGAAGAAGGCGTGCCGGGTGTCCCAGTCCCCCTCGACCAGCGCGTGGCGCAGGAACAGCTCACGAGACAGCTCGGGATCGATTCTGGCGTAGTCGATCTTGCGCGCGGTTACGATCGGGATGCCGTAGAGCGTGACCTTCTCGAGGGCCACCACCGCGCCGCGGTGGTGTTCCCAGTGCGGCTCGCTGTAGCTGCGCTTGACCAGGTGCCCGGCCAGCGGCTCCACCCACTGCGGCTCGATCCGCGCGGCGATTCGGCCCCACAGCCGGGAGGTCTCCACCAGCTCGGCGGCCATCACCCAGCGCGGCGGCTTGCGGAACAGCGCCGATCCGGGGAACACCGCGAATCGGGCTCCGCGGGCGCCCAGGTAGTCGCGGGTTTCGGCGTCGAACAGCCCGATGTGCGACAGCAGCCCGGCCAGCAGCGAGACGTGCACCTGCTGGCGATCCGCGGCGGTGCTCGACGCCGTCCCGGCCGTCAGCTTGAGGCCACGGGCGATCCGGCGCAGCTGCCCGTGCAGGTCCTGCCACTCCCGCACCCGCAGGTAGTGCAGGTACTCCGCCTTGCACAGCTTGCGAAACTGGGTGGACGACAAGGCCTGCTGCTGCTTCTCGAGATAGCGCCATAAGTTCAGAAAGCTCACGAAGTCGGAGCTGCGGTCGGCGAACCGGGCGTGCTGGGCATCGGCGTCGACCTGCGCGTCGGTAGGACGCTCCCGAGGATCCTGGATGGACAACGCCGCCACGATCACCAGCACGTCGTCCAGGCATCCGTGGTGGCCGGCGGCCACCACCATCCGCGCCAACCTCGGATCCAGTGGCAGTTGCGCGAGCGTGCGCCCAATCCGGGTGAGCCGGGGCGTTGGGGTGTCTTCAAGGCCGGCCAACCCGGGGGTTGGCCGGCCTTGAAGACACCCCAACTCGTGCAGCAGGGCCACCCCGTCGGAGATCTGCCGGCGATCCGGTGGGTCGATGTACGGGAACGCCGCCACGTCATCCCACGAGGATTGACACAGGTTCAGCGCGGCCATCTGCAGGATCACCGACGCCAGGTGGGTACGCACGATCTCCGGCTCGGTGAACTCCGAGCGCAACTGGAAGTCCTGCTCCGAGTACAGCCGGATGCAGATACCGTCGGCGGTGCGCCCGCACCGCCCGGCGCGCTGGATCGCCGAGGCCTGCGAGATGGGTTCGATCGGCAGCCGCTGCACCTTGAGCCGGCGGCTGTACCGGGAGATCCGAGCCGTGCCAGGGTCGATCACGTACCGGATCCCCGGCACCGTCAGCGACGTCTCAGCGACATTCGTAGCCAGCACGATCCGGCGTGTCGCGCCCCGGTGTCCGGTGTGTCGCGCCCGAGTGCCCGGCGGCTCGAAGACCCGGTGCTGTTCGGCCGCCGACAACCGCGCGTACAACGGCAGGATCTCGGTATCGGTCAACGCCAGCGCCTGCAGGGCATCCCGGGTGTCGCGGATCTCCCGCTCGCCGGACAGGAACACCAGGATGTCGCCGGGCCCCGCACTGCGCAGTTCAGCCACCGCGTCGCAGATCGCCTGGGTTTGATCCCGATCGTCAGAGCCGTCGGGGCTGCCGGCGCTCGGGCCGGAGGGCCGGTACCGGATCTCCACCGGGTAGCTGCGACCGGACACCTCGATCACCGGGGCACCATCGAAGTGCCGGGAGAACCGCTCGGGGTCGATGGTCGCCGACGTGATGATCACCTTCAGGCCCGGTCGGCGTGGCAGCAGCTGCTTGAGGTAGCCGAGCACGAAATCGATGTTCAGTGAGCGTTCGTGCGCCTCGTCGATGATCAGCGTGTCGTACTGCGACAGTGCGGGGTCGGACTGGATCTCGGCCAGCAGGATCCCGTCGGTCATCAGCTTGACCAGGGTGTTGTCACCAACCCGATCGGTGAACCGGACCTTCCAGCCGACCGCACCGCCGACCGGGACGCCGAGCTCCTCGGCGATGCGCTCGGCCACCGTGCGCGCCGCCAGCCGGCGCGGCTGGGTGTGCCCGATGGTGCCGCGGATCCCGCGACCCGACTGCAGGCAGATCTTGGGAAGCTGGGTTGTCTTGCCGGATCCGGTCTCCCCAGCGACGATCACCACCTGGTGGGCACCGACCGCCTCGGCGATCTCGCCGGTGTGCCGGCTGATCGGCAGCGCCGGCGGGTAATGAATGCGCGGTGCGGCGGCCTGCCGGCGCGCGATCTGCGCTTCGGTCAGCGATACGCCCACGAAACAGCGATCTCCTTCCCGCCCGTCAATGACGTCAGCCACGAACCCGCCCGACCACCGGCCAGCCGATCACTCACCCTAGAGCAGCAGTTACCGGAGAGTTAATTAATAGCTACAGTGGTCGGATGCAGCTGGCTTACGACCGATGTGGCAGCGGTCCGCCGCTGGTCCTGCTACACGGCGCCGGGCACCGGCGGCAAGGCTGGCTTCCGGTTATGCAGCGGTTGGCCCGGCACCGCGACGTGATCACCGTGGATATGCCCGGATTCGGCGAGTCACCACCGCTTCCGGATCACCTGCCCTACGAGCTGGACACCGCGGTGATCGTGCTGAAGGAGTTCTTCGCCGACCTGGGGTTGGACCGGCCGCACGTGGCGGGCAACTCGATGGGGGGCTTGATCTCCCTGGTGTTGGCCGAGCACGGGATGGTCAGCAGCGCCACTGCGCTGTCCCCGGCGGGGCTGTGGACCCCGATGGGGCGGCGGGTGTCGCTGAGCATGGTGCGCCAGGTACACCGCACCGCGCGGTACATGCCGCAGCGGCTCGCGAATCGGCTGTCCCGGACGGCCGCTGGGCGGACCGTGATGTGCGGCATCCTGTTCGGCCGCCCGGACCTGATCGAGCCACACGTGTTGCTGGCAGACATGCAGGCAATGATCAATTCCGTGGGCTTCAGCCCCACCCTGGCCGCTGGTGAGCGGATCATTTTCGCCGGCGAGGTGCACGACGTACCTGTGACCATCGCCTGGGGATCCCGGGATCTGCTGTTCCGTCGGCCCCGCGCCCACGCGATTGCCCGGCTGATTCCGCACGCCCGGTTGCTGCGGCTACCCGGCTGCGGGCACGTGCCGATGAACGACAATCCCGAACTGGTGGCCCACATCCTGCTCACCGGCAGCGTCTGAGCGGCGCCGGGGTTTCGGTGACGATCCAGGACGAAACCCGCTGGATCGTCAGATCGCTGGGGATCCGGGTCAGGTTGTGGAGCCAACTCGTGACCAGTGGATCAATGGGTGTCGAGCACGAGGTAGCCCTCGGCCAGCCTGCCCTCGGCGAGGCCGGCGGCCTGCGCCTGCCGCGATCCCCAGGCCCGTATCCGCTCTTCCAGGCCGGTCATGTGGGTGGTCTGACTGGCATGCGCGCGCAACGCCGCGATCTTGCGGTCGAACGTGTCGGTGATGTCGACGTACTGGTCGGCCTTGCCGTTGCTGCTGACCACCCAGACCTCGCCGACCGTGTGAACGTCCAATCCTTCCTGCTCGAGCAACTCGGGGTGCGCGAAGGGGTTGCGGGCGTCGGGATAGACCGCACATAACGCGGCTTCCCCGGCCGCGAGGTGGTCGGGATGGCTGCCGTAGACATTGCGCAGGTCACGCTGCGGGGGCTGGACCACGACCCGGCCCGGGCGGACCCGGCGGATGACCCGGGTGATGTCGCGGCGCAGCTCGAAGCTCACCACTAGCCGCCCGTCGGGGTAACCGAGGAACTCGACGTCCGTGACGCCCAGGACGGCGGCCGCCTTGCGCTGCTCGTCCTGCCGGATACCGGCGATCGCCGAGCGGGGCACCTTCGGGTCGAAACCACCGGCATCCCCATCGGTCACGATGCAGTACGACACCTCGAAACCCGCGTCGGTCCAGGTCGCGATCGTGCCGCCGGATCCGAAGTCCACATCGTCCGGATGTGCCGCGATCACCAGGACTCGCCGCGCAGCCTGCCCCTGCTCGTCTGCCAACGCACTCTCCTCGTCTCGACGTCACCTCGGACAACGCCAACGTTTCGAGCGATCTTCCCATCACGACGTGAATGCGCGGCGGTGTCGGGCCTGATCAGGCAGGCGCGCCGCGGTCAGGACAGGCCGGGTAGCGGCTCGTCTTTCCAGAGGGTGCGCAATTGGCTCGCGTACGCGTTGAGGTCGTAACTCCCGCAGCCGGCGCCGCCGTAGCCGATGTAGTTGCCGCGGGCATCGCGCCGCCCGCCGGCCATCACCGTGGCCAGCCCATGGTGAGCGATCATGCTGCGAACTCCGGCAGTGATGTTGGCTATCGGGTCGGTGATCGGCCGGTCGGCCAGGCTGGGCAGCACGCAGGCCCTGAAGGTGCTGGGAATGGTTTGCATGAGGCCCTGGGACGGGATGCCCGCCGCGGCGTTGCTGTCCCAGTTGTTGATCGCGTTGGGATTACCACCGGATTCATGCATGATGATCGACTTGACGCCCTCGGCAAGGGCCTGGGGCAGGCCCATCAACCCCAGCGCCCTGGCGATCCAGCCGTCCAGGCTGTGGTTGTTGCCGGCCTGGTAGGGCTGCCCGAGACGGTTTCGCAGCGCCTCCTGGTAGGCCGCGGCTCGGGCGGCGTCGGCGCGCTCGACGGCGCGGCGCAGCGCGGGCAGCTCGGGCGCGGCTGCGCGGATGGAGTCCAGCTGCATGATCTCAGGTTCCAGCGACGGTCCGGTCAGCGCCGCGGGGGCGACGTCGGCGACCTGCTCGGTCGCTGCCGAAGTGGTGGTGTGCATCGTATGACCGGCCACCGCCAGCGCGCCGACGGCAACGGCTGCGGTCACGGCCCGCCCCCGCAGCACCGGGCCTGGCCGGGGCATGCGATGCGCACCTCGGGATACGGACGCGGGAGCAGTTGGAGGGACGAACTCGGGATGTCGCTGACGACCGCGGGGGCTGCGGTGACGCGCCAACTGTCGATCCCTTTCACGCTGGGGACCTGGTCGGAGTTCTGGGCGCTGCAACGGCGCCTTATCGCGGCCAGATCGTGATCTGTGACGGGCGGAAGGTAACGGTAGGGCCACAACGTCGGCAAACCCCGCAAACGCGTAGTCGTGTCGCGTGCGCCAGATGTGCCGATCACAGCGACGAGCGGTCGGTAATCGACCCGCTGGGCCGTCGCGGCGCCGGAACTCTGCTGCGCCCAGCGGTGGCTGTATGCGCCGGTTAACGGCCGCGGGCCGGGCCGCGGTACACCAGAACGGCCCACCGCACGAGCGGGATCTGCAGCGGCAACCGACCGTAGGCCACCGCGCGCATCCAGAGCGGTTTGGACGACCAGTCGATCGCCATCTTCACGTTGGCCGGAAACACGCAGATGAACAGCAACGCGGCGAGCAGCCCACCGAAGCGCCGGGTACGCGGTAATGCAATGAGCGCCGCGACCACCAGTTCGGCCGCACCGGACAGCTGGGTCCAGGTGCGGGCTGCGCCGGGCAACTGCTTCGGCACGATCGCGTCGTAGGACGCGGGCACGGCGAAGTGCAGTATTCCCGCGCCGGTGAGCACAGCCGCCAACCCAGCGGCGCGAGGCCGGCGGGCGATCATACGGCGAGCCTAACGAATCCCCGGGAGGGGAGGCGCCGCTGACGGGCTAACCGGGCAGGGTTTCGCCGCCGATGGGCGCGAGCACTTCCCCGGTGTAGTAGCTGGACAGCCGCTCGGCGGCGAAGAACACGTAACTAGGAGCGATCTCGTCGGGGTGCGCGGCCCGGCCCATGGGCACCTGTTGCCCGAACGACCCCGCCTTCTCCGGCGGAAAGGTAGCCGGGATGAGCGGCGTCCAGACCGGGCCCGGCGCCACCGCATTGACCCGGATCCGCCGTTCAACGAGGTTCTGCGCCAGCGAGTAGGTGAACGCGATGATCGCGCCCTTGGTGGCGGAGTAGTCCAGCAGCGTCTTGTTACCTCGCAAGCCGTTGATGGACGCGGTGTTGATGATCGCTGCACCGTCGGGCAGGTGCCGCAGCGCGGCTTTGGTCGTCCAGAAATGGCTGTAGACATTGACCTTGAAGGTGTAGTCGAACTGCTCGGAGCTCAGCTCCTCCAGCGACTTCGCCGGGGTCTGGGTGCCGACGTGGTTGACCAGGATTTCCAGGCCGCCGAGTTCGGCCACGGTCCGCTCGACGATCTGCGTCGCGTGCCGCTCGTCGGCGAGCTCGCCGGGCAGCAGCACCGCCCGCTGTCCGGCTGCGGAGACCAGACCGGCTGTGTGCCGGGCATCCTCGTGCTCGCACAGGTAGGCGATCGCGACGTCGGCGCCCTCCTTGGCGAAAGCCACCGCCACCGCCCGCCCGATCCCGGAATCGCCACCGGTGATCAGGGCCCGCTTGCCCGCCAGCAGCCCGCGTCCCACGTAATCAGCCATCTCGTCCTGTGGCTTGGGCTCCATCTCCGCGGTGGTACCCGGCCCTGACTGCTGTTGCTCAGGTTGCTGACCATGCGCATCCGCCACGCCCGCCTGTTCCCCTCAGGTCACTCCGGGAAACGTTCCGCTGGCGCAGTCTGGATGCAGACTGCTGTTTTAGCGGGCCCGTATACCGCAGTCTGCATCCAGACTGCGGTATACGGGCCGCGCGGGTCAGGAGGCGCAGGCACCGGTGGAGACCTCGACGTTGCGACTGGATGCCGTCGCCACGTCGTCGGAGATCTCGTCGTCGGCGAGCACGAACCCGGTTTCGTCGTTGTCCACGGCGGCGCCGAACACCAGGCCGAGCACCTGGCCGGACCCGTCGAGCAAGGGGCCACCCGAGTTACCGCTGCGCACCACCGCGCGCACCGTGTAGACGTTGCGGACCACGGTCGAGGCGTTGTAGATGTCGGGGCCGCGCAGGTGGATACGGTCGCGCACCCGGGCAGCCGAGGCGGTGTAGGGGCCATCCAGCGGGTAGCCGAGCACCAGCCCGCTCAACCCGGAGACGGCTGGTTGCGAAGCCAGTTGCAGCACCGGTGCTCGCAACCCTGGCACCTTGAGGACCGCAACGTCGGTTTCCGGGTCGTAGGTGACCACCGTGGCGTCCAGCGCGCCATCCGAGGTCTCGACCTGCACCCGGTCGGTGCCAGCGACCACGTGCGCGTTGGTGATCACCCGCTGCGGCGCGATGACGAACGCGGTGCCCTCCAGTGCCCTGGAACACGACCTCGCCCGTCCGCGCACCTTGAGCACGCTGGCCCGGGCCTGGCGCACCACGGGTGAGTTGAGTAGCACGGGGTCGGCCGGCCCGACATCGGTGATCGGCGTGGGAGCAAACGGCGCGAGCACGTCCGGGAATCCGGAGACGTCCAGCAGCCTGGTCAGCTCAGTGGGCAGCTCGCGCAGCACGTTGGGCATCATCGTGTCGACGACCCGCAGCACCGACGAATCCCGCACCGCTCCGGTCAGCCCGGTATAGGCAGAGGATTTGGTCAATGGCAGCGCAACCAGCCAGGCCACCACCAGAGCCGCCATGCCCTGCACCACGGCGCCGAGGAAGCTGTCCACCTGGCGCACCGCCTCGGCGTCGATCTGACGCTGCACGGCCCGACCGAGCAACACGCCCAGCGTCTCGCCCAGCGCCACGAGCACGATCACGATCGACACTCCGAGCGCGACCCGGACCTCCGGGCTCTCGTAGCTGGCGATCAGCGACGGCGCGATGCGCACCCCGATCACGGCACCGGCCAGCACGCCGATGAACGACGCCGCGGCGGCGACCATGCCCTGCCGGGCGCCGGAGATCCCGGCCAGCAAGGCCAGTACCAGCACCAGCACGTCCACCCAGTTCACCGGATCACCTCGGTCCGCTCGGCCAGCCGCCACGCAGCTTCCAGGTCGTACTCAGCCGCCGGCTCCCAAGGCCGTGCCCAGCCGCCCATCGTCAGCAGCGCGGCCAGTAACCCGCCGGTGAACCCCCAGACCAGCATTCCAGGTAGCACGAACGAGGGGTACGGGTACCCACTGGGACCGCGCACGATCAGGCGGTTCGCCGGGTCCGCGAGCACCCGCAGCAGCACCCGGGCGACCGCGACGGTCTCCCGGTAGTCCACCGGGGCCACCGGCCCGGGCCGCTGCCAATATCCCAGTACCGGGGTGACCAGGAAATCCGACGGCGGCAGGTACAGCTGCGGCAGCACCGCCACGGGCAGCACGTCATCAGCGCGGACCCCGACTTCCTCAGCTGCCTCCCGCAGCGCCGTCGCCACCGGTCCGTCGTCAGCACCGTCGACCGCTCCGCCGGGAAAGCAGACCTGGCCCGGATGCGCGGACACCACGAGTGAACGCCGCTGCAGCAGCACGTCGGGCTCGCCGGTGTGCGCATCCACGGCGAACAGCACCAGCACCGCGGCTCGCCGGCCGGCTGGCGGTGGTGTCGGGAACCGGCCGAGATCCGCGGGGACGAGCCCGACGGTGCGGCGCACCAGCGTGGCCAACCATCTCGGCAGCGAAGCCGGATCGACCAGCGGCCCGGCCACCATCGACCCGGCTGCAGACGGCCCGGTCATCCACGCGCTCCGGGGCCGAGATAGCGCGCCACGACGGCCCGCACCTGCTCCGGGCTGCGCATCACCTCGGGCGGGTTGACCTGGCGAACTGTGCCGTCTGCGGAAACCAGGTAGGTCAGCGGGATGACGGGCGGGGCCGCCAGAGCGGCGCGCAGCCTGCCAGCGGGATCGCTGACCGAGGGGTAATGCACGTTGAGCGCCGCCAGCTCATCCAGCGCCGCAGCGGGCAGCTGCTGCACCTCCACGCCGAGCACCATCACCGCGCCCGGCTCGGCGGCGTAGGCGGCCAGCGCAGGCAGCTCTTGGGTGCACGGTTGGCACAGCGGTCCCCACAGGTTGAGCAATGCCGGCCGGCCGGCCAGTGCCGCCGCCAGGTTCACCGTTGCCGGTTGACCCAGGCAGGGCAGCGCCAGTCCGGACAACGGTCCCCGAGCCTCGCTCACGGTGCCGGACGCGGACGGGCAGGGTTGAAGCGCCGCGCGGGACCGCAACTGATCGAGACTGGGCTGATCGATATTGGGAACGGCAGCAACCGGGGTGGCGCCAGTCGACGATGGTGCCGGCGCCGGGCTCGCCCGCGGCCACAACGCCATGACGAGAGCACCCGCCAACAGGACTGCCACCAGCGCCCATCGCAACGCCGGCTTCACGGGATCGCCTCCGTGGCGGTGGCAGCGGTGGTGGTGGTGGTGGTGGCGACCACACCGGGACCCAAATCGCTCGGCAACCCGGCCATCGCCAGCAGGTGCGGCGTCTCGGGGCCGCGCAGCAACGCGGCCGCCACCTCAGGCTCGGTGGGTCCGGTGCCGTAGGACGGGCAGTCGCCGGCCAGCGGACACACCCCGCAGGCCGGGCGACGGGAGTGGCACACCCGGCGCCCGTGAAAGATCACCCGGTGGGACAGCATCGTCCAGTCCCGTTTCGGGATGAGCTGCCCGATTGCCTGCTCGACCTTCACCGGATCCTCGTGGTCGGTCCATCCCCACCGGCGCACCAGCCGCCCGACGTGGGTGTCCACTGTGATGCCGGGCAGGCCGAAGGCGTTGCCCAGGATCACGTTGGCGGTCTTGCGTCCGATGCCCGGGAGGCTCACCAGATCGGTCAGCCGGTCAGGCACCTCGCCGCCGAAGCGCTCGACCAGCGCCGCCCCGAGGCCGATCAGCGCCGCGGCCTTGTTCCGGTAAAACCCGGTGGGCCGGATCAGCTCCTCTAGTTCACCCCGATCCGCCGCCGCGTAGTCGGCCGCGCTGGGATAGCGGGCGAACAACGCCGGAGTCGTCTCGTTGACCCGCTTGTCGGTGCATTGCGCGGACAAGATGGTGGCCACCGCCAGCTGGAGCGGTGCGCCGAAATCGAGCTCGCAATGCGCGTGCGGGTAAGCGCTGGCCAGCACCCGGTCCATTCGCCGGGCTCGGCGGACCAGCGCGAGATGACTCTCCGCAGCGAACGACCGGCGCGACCGAGCTGGCACCCCCTCAGCCTACGGACCACGTCGCCCACCCAGGTTGCATGGGTGAGAGCAGCCACACGCCGGAACACCGACCCCCCGTTGTGCACTCGGCCGAGTAATAGGGCATGATCCCCCGCACCATGACCATCTGGTTTGTCGCCGCCATCCCAGTGTTGATCATGTTTTTTGCACTCGCGATGGAGCGGCTGGAGCACCGGCTGCGCTACCTCGCCGCCAAGGAGAACCTCGCCGTGCAAGAAAACGAGGTGGATGAGTTTCTGCAGGCGGCCCGACCCGAGGAAGTTCGCGCGCTGTTCGGCAGCGGCATCACTGGCGCGCTGGAACTGTTCCGGCGACGGCGGCTGCGCCGGAGTGCGTTAGTCGGATCACCGCACGTCGAGCAGCGGCCTTAGACTCCACCCTATGTGATCGGCGGCACTGTAGTAGGTTCCTCGACGGCGGGGCCGGTTCCGCCTCCGATCAGCTGGAGGAACGCGGTGAACGATGCCCTGGCCAGGGCCGGCATCTTTCAGGGTGTCGACCCGTCGGCAGTTCAGGACTTGAGAGTGGCCCTGGAACCGGTCCGCTTTCCACGCGCGCACGTCATCTTCGCCGAAGGCGAATTAGGCGACCGCCTATACATCGTGCTGTCTGGCAAGGTCAAGATCGGGCGCAGGTCGCCTGACGGTCGGGAGAACCTACTCGCTGTGTTCGGACCTTCGGACATGTTCGGCGAGTTGTCGATCTTCGATCCGGGACCACGCACGTCGACGGCCACCACGGTGACCGAGGTCAGCGCCGTGACCATGGATCGCACCGCGTTGCGGGAGTGGATCGCCAAGCGTCCGGAGATCGCCGAGCAGCTGCTTCGGGTGATCGCCCGGCGGCTGCGCCGGACCAACAACATGCTCGCTGACCTGATCTTCACCGATGTGCCGGGGCGGGTGGCCAAGGCCCTGCTGCAGCTCGCGCACGACTTCGGCACCCAGGAGGCCGGCATGCTCCGGGTGACCCACGACCTGACCCAAGAGGAGATCGCCCAGCTCGTCGGCGCCTCCCGGGAGACGGTGAACAAGGCGCTCGCCGATTTCGCGCACCGGGGTTGGCTGCGCCTGGAAGGCAAGAGCGTTCTTATCCTGGAACCCCAGCGCCTGGTCCGCCGCGCACGTTAACGGCACGCCTGTAGCACTTGGGCTCTCATGGCTGGCAATGGAGTCCATCGGGTTACGCGAACTGCGGCAGAATGCAAGCGAGATCATGCGACGAGTCGAAGCCGGCGAGACGGTGACGATCGCATCCCGACATGGAGGGCGGGGGCGTGGTTCGTTAGATTTCGACGGTCAGCTCGAGTTCGACCGGTGCGCCCATCGGCAGCTCGGCCACCCCGACCGCCGATCGGGCATGCGCACCTGCTTGCCCGAATATGTCGCCGAGCAGCTCGGATGCCCCGTTGAGCACGGCGGGCTGCGCGGTGAATCCGGATGCCGACGCGACGAATCCGACCACCTTCACCACCCGGACCATCGCGTCGAGACCGACCAGGCTATCCACCGCGGCCAGCGCGTTGAGCACGCAGATTCGGGCCAGCTGCTGACCCCGAGCAGTGTCGATCTCGGCGCCGAGCTTGCCGATGGCCGCCACCGCCCCGTCGACGAGCGGGAGCTGGCCCGCGGTGAACACGAGCGAGCCGCAGCGCACTGCGGGCACGTACGCTCCGGCCGGCGAGGGCACCGGCGGCAACACCAGTCCGAGCTCGGTGAGCCGGGCCGACCAGCTCACTGCTTCGGACGCTTGAGGTATGCCACCAACTGCTCCCCAGTCGGACCCGGCGTCACGGTGACCAGCTCCCAGCCGTCGGAGCCCCATTGATCGAGGATCTGCTTGGTGGCATGGGTCAACAGCGGCACCGTCGCGTACTCCCACTTGGTCATGGCGGGGACGCTATCGCGTGGCCGCCACGACCTCGTGAGTGGCATTAGGCTCGCGGCCATGTGGCCCGCTCAGGCCCGCCTGCACGTCGTCACCGGCAAGGGCGGGACCGGCAAGACAACGGTCGCCGCCGCGCTGGCGGTGGCGTTGGCCACCGGAGGCAGGAAAACGCTGCTGGTCGAGGTCGAGGGCCGGCAAGGCATCGCCCATCTGTTCGACATTCCACCGCTGCCCTACCAGGAACGGCGCGTTGCCGTCGCTCCCGGCGCAGGTGAAGTCCGGGCGCTCGCCGTCGATGCCGAGGAGGCGCTGCTGGAGTACTTCGCGATGTTCTACAACCTGGGCTTCGCGGGCCGGACGCTGCGCCGGATGGGAGCCATCGAGTTCGCCACCACGCTGGCGCCCGGACTGCGCGACGTGCTGATCACTGGCAAGGTGAAAGAGGCGACGACGCGAGCCCGCGACGGCATCCACAGCTACGACGCGGTGGTGCTCGACGCGCCGCCCACCGGGCGGGTGGTGAAGTTCCTCGACGTCACTAGGGCGATGGCCGATCTGGCAAAGGTCGGTCCGATCCACAGCCAGAGCAAGGGGGTGGTGCGGCTGCTGCATTCGGCCGACACCGCAGTCCACGTCGTCACTCTGCTGGAGGACCTGCCGGTCGCCGAAACCCTGGAGACGGTCGCGGAGCTCGATCTGGCCGACCTGCGTCCGGGTGCGGTGCTGGTCAACCGGGCGCGGCCGTCCCGGCTGCCGGAACACTTCGCGGCGACCACCGCCGACGGCGGCAACGGCCGGGTAGACGCCGATCGACTCCGTGCCGGGCTACTCGCCTCCGGTCTGGACCTGGACGACGCGGCACTCGACGGCCTGGTCGCCGAAACCGTCGAGCATGCGCTGCGGATGGACGCCGAGCAGCACGCTCGCGCCAGACTCGCCGACGCCGGGATGCCGTTGATCGAGTTGCCTGATCTCACGGAGATCGGAGGCGACGGAGTCGATCTCGGGGGGATTTACGAGCTCGCCGAGGTGCTGCGCGAGCAGGGGGTGCGGTGACCCACGAGCCATGAGCACAACATCACCGCCCCCTTTCCACGTCGACGAGCTGCTGGGCGCCCGCACCACCCGGGTGGTGGTGTGTTGCGGCGCCGGCGGGGTGGGCAAGACGACGACGGCTGCAGCACTTGGGCTGCGAGCCGCAGAACAAGGCCGGTCGGTGGTGGTGCTCACGATCGACCCGGCACGGCGGCTGGCTCAGTCGATGGGCCTGCGGGAGCTGGCCAACAATCCCCGCAAGGTCAAACCCACCGCGGAAATCGAGCTGGCCGGCGGAGATCTGCACGCGATGATGCTGGATATGCGACGCACCTTCGATGAGATGGTGCAGGCGCACGCCAGCCCCGAGCGGGCCGCCCAGATCATCGCGAATCCGTTCTACCAGGCCATCTCGTCATCGTTCTCCGGAACTCAGGAGTACATGGCGATGGAGAAGCTGGGGCAGCTGGTCTCGGCCGGTCAATGGGATCTCGTCGTGGTGGACACCCCGCCGTCGCGTTCGGCATTGGATTTCCTGGATGCCCCCCAGCGGCTGTCGTCGTTTTTGGACGGGCGGATGATCCGCCTGCTGTCCGCCCCGGCGCGAGTCGGTGGCCGGGGGGTGCGACGCCTGGTGGGTGCCGGGTTCGGGCTGTTCGGCAGGGCTATCTCGACCATCCTGGGCGGCCAGCTGCTGGCCGACGCATCGGCGTTCGTGCAGGCCTTCGACACCATGTTCGGCGGATTCCGGGAACGTGCCACCGCCACCTATGAGCTGCTCCGCGCGCCGGGGACGGCGTTTGTGGTGATCGCGACCCCGGAAGCCGACGCGGTTCGCGAGGCGGCCTACTTCGTGGACCGGTTGGCCACCGAGTCGATGCCGCTGGCCGGGCTGGTACTCAACCGGACCCATCCGGTGCTCGCCGACCTGCCGGCCGCCCGAGCCGAGACGGCGGCCGAGACGCTGCAGCGGTCCGGTGGCGCGCCGCTGGCCGCGGCCGTGCTGCGGCTACACGCCGACCGCGTCGCGCTGGCCGGGAGGGAGCGCCGGCTGCTGGCCCGGTTCCGCCGGGCGCATCCAGCAGTCGCGGTGGTCACCGTGCCGGCGCTGGCCGCCGACGTGCACGACCTGCCCGGGCTGAGCCAGATCGGCCGCCTGCTGGCGAGGGCGCAACCAGCCATCAGCTGGGTTGACCCGGTCACAGATCGAGGGTGAGGCGCTCGCTGAAGGCGCGCGACACGCAGATCAGCATCGCACCGGCGGCGCGTTCGGCGCTGCTGAGAAATTCGTCCCGGTGATCGGGCTCGCCGGCCAGGACCGTGGTGCGGCAGGCACCGCAGATGCCCTGCTCGCAGCCGGCCGCAACGGCGGGAAGGACCTCCCGGACGGCCTGCAGGACACTGCGGTCACCGGGCACCTCGATGATCCGCCCGGTGCGGCGCAGCTCGACGTGGAACGCGGCACCACCGGTGGGACCACCGCCGGCGAAAAGCTCCGTGTGCAGCGTCAGATGGGGCCGGTTGGCGACCCGTTCCCGCACTGCCGTCAGCAACTGGTCAGGACCGCAGCAGTAAACCGCGGTGCCGGCGGCGACCGAGCCGATGATCTCGTCCAGATCTGGCCGGCCGCGCTCCTCGCTGGGTACCACCTCGACCCGGTCGGGCCCCAGTGCGCTGACCTCGTCGATGAACGCCATGCCGGCGCGGCTGCGACCGACATACACCAGCTTCCACTCGCTGCCGGTGGTGACCAGCCGGGCAGCCATCGCCAGCATGGCGGTAATCCCTATTCCCCCGGCGATGAACAGGTATGCCGGACTGGGCACGAGGGGAAAATGGTTACGCGGCCCTTGTACGCTGATCAGCTGGCCCGCCCGAGTGCCGGTGTGCACCTCTACCGACCCACCGCGCCCGGCCGGCACCTGCAACACCGCGATCCGGTACGAGTAGCGGTCCTCCGGATCGCCGCACAGCGAATACTGCCGGCGCCGGCCCGACGGCAGGGCCAACTCGATGTGCGCACCTGGCTCCCAGGCCGGTAACGCAGCCCCATCCGGCGAATGCAGGCGCAACGACATGACGTTGTCCGCCTCCCAGGTGGTCTGCCCGATCAGCAGGCTCAGCCCCGGGTCCGATCCGGTGACCGGAGGCGACGGGCTCGATTGCCGCTGTTGCGGCACGCGGTCCGCCAGCGGGCTCGGTGGGGGTTCGGCGCGTCGCGCGGTGAGCAGGTCCAGGGTGAGCATGCGCAGTACGGCCAGAAACAGGATCGCGACGCCCACCAGCAGACTGGCCCAGTGCACGATCGGGCTGGTGGTGTCGGTGCCGGCCAGCGCGGTGTGTGCACAGGCAAGCGCGAACAGCGGCCAGGCCAGCAGGTGCAGGCAGCGCCACCACCGCCAGGGCATCGACGCCCGCGCCCACGAGGTCGCCACGACCGCGATCAGCAGGTAGCAGGCCAGCACTCCCAGGCCTTGAGCGACCGGGTTGGCCGGCCGGGTGAACGGGACCAGCAGCTGCCATGGGCCGACCTGCAGCTGGTCGGCGGCTAGTACCGAAACGAGGTGGATACCGGTGAACACCACCGCCAGCGCCCCGACGAACTCGTGCAAGCCTTGAGTCCAGGCCCGGCTGCGTCCCTGGGTCAGCCGTACGGTCAGCAGCAGGCCGCCCACCACTGACACGCCCAGCAACAGCGACGCCACGAGGCCAGAGGCGCGGGCCACGTACCACCACGCGGCATCACCGAGCATGTCGCGCGCGGCAGCGTCCGGCGCCGGCAGCATCACCGCGACCAGGGCCAGCATGGTGGTAACGCTGAGGCCGCCAACCCAGATCCGGGCCGCACCTGCCGGTCGGACCTGCGAATCAGTCATCGTGACCGTCGGTTTGGCCGCCCGCCTGGTGGTCTGCGGTCCCAGCGTGGGTGCCCGCGCGCGTCAACCGCTCGGAGACCGCTGCGTCGTTGCGGGCGCCCGCCGACCTGGCGCTACTGCGTTTGGAATCGCGAAAGACCGCAAGAATGTCCCGTTTCCAGGAGAACCTGGCGTCTTTGTTTAGCACGTCCATCCACGCATCGCGCAGTGCAACGTCGGGAGCCGCTTTACCGGCTCCCGGGGGATTAGCCGGCTTATCGACATCACGCGCCGGCCTCGCGTCACGCGGCGGAATCGGAAGGGTTGCCGGAGCCTTCTGGTGACCGGCCAGTACCCGCGGGTAATTGTCGACGTGAGGCACAGCGACTGGCGCCGGCACCACAGTAGGTGCCGGAGCGGGCGCGGAATCACTCTGCAGCGCCTTGTGCGCATTGTCAGGGCTGGGCCGTTCTTGCGGGACTTCCGGCATCAGTTCCGGTCCGGCGGGCTGCTCGGGGACCTGCGGCTCGGGAACCTGCGGCTGGGCGGCCTGCGGCGAATGCGGCGCCGTTGGCGACTGCGGCGCATCGAAGCCGAATCCGCCGACGAACGAACCCAGCGCCAGCGCGCTAACGCAGGCAGTGAGTGATATCGAACCAGCCCACGCGATCGCTCGACGCCGCTCCATAGCCGCTCCGCAAGTAGCCCGACGAGTTAGGGAAGGCTAACTTACGACAATACGGACGTCCAGCCATCGCCTGGCTTGGGTCGGCGAACAGAGTCAGCGAACAGAGTCGAGCATGTGATAAAGCAACAGCAGCTGAGTGATCGCCAGCGGCTCACTGCGGGCGCTGTCGCCGATGTGACCCAGCGAGGACGGCAGCTCGGTCTCGGTGTCCAGCTCAGCCCAGATCGCCTTCTCCAGCAGCTGGCTTTCCTCACGCGGCACATAGCCATGAATGTGCAGCGCATCCACCGGCCTGCCGACCTCGTCGCGAACCATCTTTCTGTGCATTCCCCGCCGGTCGATCTCCCGGAAGACGTGCTCGAGGTCGGGATGGCGGATCGTCGGGCGCAGGATCAACTCAGCCGACAACGGTGTCTCCGGCGGGTCGTGGCGCTGCTCGATGGGACCGAACCGGACCACGATGTCGGCAGCGGAGCGCTGCGGGCGGATGAACGCCTCCGACTCGGGCTCCCTCTTGTCGAGCTCGGCCAGTACCTGCTCGGGGGTGTACCCGCGCTTGGTGGTGTCCCGCTTGACCTTCCAGTCGCGGCGGATGTGCTCGGGTGGGTCGAGGTAGACGGTGATGTCGAAGCACGCCTGAGCCAGCCGGGTATGCAGCGGCAGCAGTCCTTCCACGATCACGAACTCGGTTGGTTCGATCAACTCCGGCCTGGTGAGCTGGCCGGTGTCATGGTCATAGACCGGCTTGAGCACCGGCTGGCCAGTGGCCAGCAGCTGCAGGTGCTGCTCCATGATCTGCACGTAGTTGCAGTCCGGATGCAGCGCGGTGAACGGCAAACCCTTGCGTTCCTGCCGGTCATAGCGGTGGTAATCGTCGACGCACAGGGAGGTGATGCGATGGGCGCCTAACGCCTCCACCAGTCCCTTGGTCAGGGTGGTCTTCCCTGCGGCGCTGTCACCGGCGATCGCCAGCATCACGGGCCGCGACGAACTCGATCCGGCGCGCTCCATTCGCAACAACTTGTCGGGCACGACACACCCCATTTCTTCCAAGACCGGGATTCGACCCTAGGCAAGTCAGTCCCCCCCGGCGTCCCCTTCTGGAGGGATCGGCAAGGGGAACCGCCCTCCCACCGCGTCACCCGCCACACCAACTGGCCTGATTACACTCGGCACATGGAAGGCCAGCCGCTACGTGTGGTGCTGGTCGATGATCATGAAATGGTGCGCACCGGCTTGAAAGTGATGCTCAGCCGCTTCGTCGGGCGGGTCCGCGTGGTCGGCGAGGCGGCTGATGCGGCGACCGCGCGCCGCGTAGTAGCCGGGTTGAATCCGGACATCGTGCTGGCCGACGTGCGGCTCGGCGGGCAGAGCGGATTGGACCTGTGCCGCGACCTCATCCAGGACTCCCCTGGGCGGCGAGTGATCCTGCTGACCGTCTACGACGACGAGCAGTACCTCTTCCAAGCCATGCAGGCCGGCGCCGCCGGTTACCTGCTCAAGCGGATCGATGGCCCTGAGTTGGTCGAACACTTGCTCCGTGCACATGCCGGCGCAATCGTCATCGACGCCGGCCTGGCCGCCCGGGCAGGCGCCTCGGCCGCCCGGCTGCAAGCCGGTGAGTTCTGGCCCGGCGCACGACTTGGCCTCACCCAACGGGAGAGCGAGGTGCTGTCCCTGATGGTGGCGGGCTCATCCAACCGGGCCATCGCCGCAGAACTGGTAGTCGGCGAAGAAACCGTCAAGAGCCACGTCCGCGGCATTTACCGCAAGCTAGAAGTAACCGACCGCGCCGCAGCAGTAGCCACCGCCTTACGCGAAGGCCTGTTCCGCTAACACATCCCGACATGGAGACATATCGGGCTTTTTCACCGTCCTTCTACCCCGATATGTCTCCATGTCGGGGTAGAAGGATGTGTGGGCTACGCGTTGACCAGAGCAGATGAGTTGGGTCCGACTCGGCTGAACAGCGCCTGCTGGCCTGCGTCGACCGCATCGGGATCACCGCGCCAGGCCTTGAGTGCCGGATCGACCAGGGCGCGCCCGAAGGAGAAGGTCAGCGGCCAGGGGGTGTCGTGTTTCTGCATGGCGGCCAGGTTGGCGGTGGCTTCCTCCGGCGACTGTCCGCCGGACAGGAACGCGACCCCGGCCAGCGAATCGGGCAGCACCGCGCGCAGTACGGATACCGTCTGCTCGGCAACCTCCTCGGGGCTGGCCTGCTGGCCAGACGTCTTGCCCGGCACGACCATGTTGGGCTTGAGTACGGTGCCGGCGAGATCCACACCAGCCTCGTTCAGCTCCGCCATCAGCGTTTCCAGCGTGGCGCGCGTCACTTCCGCGCACCGCTCGATGGTGTGATCGCCATCCATCAGCACTTCCGGCTCCACGATGGGCACGCACCAGGCCTCCTGGCACAGCGCGGCGTACCGGGCCAGCGCATGGGCGTTGGCGCGTAACGCGTTGCGGGTCGGCAAACCGTCACCGATGACGATCACGGCCCGCCACTTGGCGAACCGGGCGCCGCGCGAGACGTAGTCCTTGAGGCGCTCGCGCAGGCCGTCGAGCCCCTCGGTGATCTTTTCACCCGGCGACAGGGCCAGCGGCTTCGCGCCGGTGTCGACCTTGATCCCGGGCAGGATGCCCAAATTGTGCACCGCCAACGGGAAGGTGTTCCCGTCGGACAGCTTCTGGTTGAAAGTCTCGTCGGACAGGATCACTCCGCTGATCCCCCGATTCAGGTCGGGCGTGGTCACGAGCATCTCGCGATAGGCCCGCCGGTTCTCCGCACTGACTTCGACGCCGGCCTTCTCCAGCCGGGACGACATCGTGGCGATGCTCTCGTCGGCCGCAAGGATGCCGCGCGGCCGGCTCACCATCGTTTGGGCGGTTCCGTGCAGCTCCTCGTTCATAACCCTCCCTCCACGGCGGCGGGCCCATCCACGCCGCCAGCACTGACCCTAGTCCGTGGTCGGCGCGGCTCACCACCATTGCGGCCACCGTGGGGAGCTGGAACGGGTGACACAGCGCCCCGGGCACCGGGTGATCGCCAGCCCGACGATCGCAGGTGCTGGACGAACAACCACGTGGCCGCACCGGAGTAGGACCCGACCACCGCGTGCCATGGCCGTCGCATCGGCATGCCTGGCACCGATAGTTGAACCAGCCGACCATCGGCCAGTTCCCCGGCGATGGCGTCCCGCGAGATCAGCGCGCAGCCCAGTTCGGCCACCGCGCCGGCCACCACCGCGCCGTTGGACCCGAGCACCAACCGCGGTGGCGCGACACGCTGCGCCTTGAGATACGACTCGACCCGGGTGCGGGTGGCCGAGCCCTGTTCGCGCAGTAACCACGGGGTGTGCATCCAGTCGAAGGCCGCCGCGATCGGCGGCGCCGCGACGACGATGAGCTCGTTGGGCTTGGTGGCGACCACGTTGGCGTCGGCTCCGGAGGGGGGCGCGCCGGCGATGATCAGGTCGACCTCGTGGGCGCCGATCAGATCCCAGACCTGCGCGCTGGGAGCCACCTCTAGGGCCAGCGCGATCCCCGGATGTTGGCGGCGGAACTCGGCCAGCAGCGCGGGCAGCAGGTGCTCTCCCGCGGTGGTCACCGCAGCCAGCCGCAGCCGGCCCCGTTCGGGATCCAGTTCGGCCGCAGCGGCAGCGGCGCCCTCGTCCAGCAGCCCCAGCACCCGCCGCGCGTACCGGGCGTAGATGGCGCCGGACGCGGTCAGCCTCAGCCCACGGCCCACCGGTTCCACCAGCGGCACGCCGAGCTCCCGGGCCAGCGCCCCGATCGACGCCGACACCGCCGACTCGGTCACCGTCAGCCGGCTTGCGGCGCTCCGGACCGACCCGGTGGCGGCCAGCGCGACCAGGGTGCGCAACCGGGACTCCGTGGTCACAGCCCTGCTATCCCTGAATGAACCCTACATAGTCATGGCCAAAGACTTGATAGACAGGTCGATTATTTACCGCCAAGCTCGGTAGTGACAAGAGGAGGCACGCGTGACCGACACCGAAGTCAACGGATCGAAGAAGACGAAGAAGGCAGATCGCTGGTCAGCGGGGGTTATCCCGTATGCCGAGATGGGCTACTGGATGCCCGACTACCAGCCCAAGGACACCGACACGATCTGCGCGTTCCGGATCACCCCGCAGCCCGGGGTTCCCCCGGAGGAGGCCGCCGCCGCGGTCGCCGGCGAGTCCTCGACCGCGACCTGGACGGTGGTGTGGACTGACCGGCTCACCAACTACGAGACCTACCAAGCCAAGGCCTACAAGGTAGAGAAGGTCCCGAACTCGGACAACCAGTACATCGCCTACATCGCCTACGCGATTGACCTGTTCGAGGAAGGGTCGATCGCCAACATGACGTCGTCGATCATCGGCAACGTCTTCGGGTTCAAGGCGCTCAAGGCGTTGCGCCTGGAGGACATGCGGATCCCGCTGCATTACGTCAAGACCTTCCAGGGCCCCGCGCACGGGATCATCATGGAGCGCGAGCATTTGAACAAGTACGGCCGGCCGCTGCTCGGCGCGACCACCAAGCCCAAGCTGGGCCTGTCCGCCCGCAACTACGGCCGGGTCGTCTACGAGGCGCTACGCGGTGGCCTGGACTTCACCAAGGACGACGAGAACATCAACTCCCAGCCATTCATGCGCTGGCGCGACCGGTACCTGTACTCCATGGAGGGCGTCAACCGCGCAATGGAGGCCACCGGCGAGATCAAGGGTCATTACCTCAATGTCACCGCGGCCACCATGGAGGACATGTACGAGCGGGCGGAGTTCGCCAAGGAGGTCGGCAGCATCATCATCATGATCGACCTGACCATTGGCTTCACTGCGATCCAGTCGATGGCCAAGTGGGCGCGGGCCAACAGCATGATCCTGCACCTGCACCGCGCCGGGTACGCGACCTACGCCCGGCAGAAAAACCATGGGGTGAACTTCCGGGTACTCGCCAAGTGGATGCGGCTGGCGGGGGTGGACCACATTCACTCCGGCACCGTGGTCGGCAAGCTGGAGGGCGACCCCAACATGATCCGCGGCTACTACGACACCCTCCGGCTGCTCAAGGTGAAGAAGAACCCCCAGCTGGGCATCTACTTCGACCAGGACTGGGGATCGATGCCGGGCGTCATGCCGGTGGCTTCTGGCGGCATCCACGCCGGCCAGATGCACGATCTGCTGCACTACCTCGGCGAGGATGTCGTGCTGCAGTTCGGCGGTGGCACGATCGGCCACCCGATGGGCATCGCCGCGGGCGCGACCGCCAACCGGGTCGCGCTAGAAGCGATGATCAAGGCGCGCAATGAAGGGCGCGACTACCGCAAGGAGGGTGACGACATCCTCAAGGCGGCTGCCAAGCACAGCCGTGAGTTGCAAGTCGCGCTGGACACCTGGGGTGACATCACCTTCAACTACGAGTCGACCGACACGCCTGACGTGGTTGAGACGCCGACTTCCGCCTAACTGGGTGTTCTGATTGGAGTATCCGCAATGCATATTACCCAGGGGACCTTTTCCTATCTTCCCGCTTTAACCGATGATGAGATCCGGAAACAGATCCAGTACGCGTTGGACAACGGGTGGCCATGCTCGGTGGAGTTCACCGACGACCCGCATCCCCGCAACGTCTACTGGGAGATGTGGGGACTGCCGATGTTCGACCTGCCGGACGCCGCCGGCGTGCTCGCTGAGGTCAACGCGTGTCGCAAGGCGAAGCCGGAGCACTACATCAGGCTCAATGCCTACGACGCGAGCTACGGCAAACAGACCACCGTGCTGCAGTTCATCGTACAGCGGCCTTCGGAGGAACCCGGCTTCCGGTTGGAGCGCCAGGAATGGCATGACCGCACCATCCGCTACACGCTGCACCCCTACGTGGCTGACCAGCCACACGGCGAGCGGTACAACGGGCAGAAATGACACCTCCCGACCGCTTACCGGGTAGCAAGATACCCGCGTCGCGCATGAATTTCGGGATGTCCCGGCCCGGCGGTAATTCGTCCGGGCCGGGGGCACCCGAAGATGAAGACAGAGAGTCGCTGCCGCCGGATGCCAAGATCGATCTCGCCAAGGAGCGCGCGGAGACCGGCATCGATGATATTTTCAGCGGGCTGGACGCCGATCTAGTCGGGCTGGCCCCGGTCAAGAATCGGATCCGCGAGATCGCCGCGTTGTTGCTGGTGGACCGGGCACGCGCCCAGTTCGGCCTGTCGACGTCAAGACCGAGCCTGCACATGTCCTTCACCGGAAGTCCGGGCACCGGTAAGACCACTGTGGCCATGCGGATGGCGGACTTGCTGTACCGGCTGGGCTACCTGCGCCGCGGGCACCTGGTTTCCGCGACCCGCGACGACCTCGTCGGTCAGTACGTCGGCCACACCGCGCCCAAGACCAAGGAAGTCCTCAAGCGCGCGATGGGCGGCGTCCTGTTCATTGATGAGGCCTATTACCTGTACCGCGAGGACAACGAGCGGGACTACGGGCAGGAAACCATCGAGATCCTGCTTCAGGTAATGGAAAACCATCGCGAGGACCTCGTCGTGATCCTGGCTGGTTACAAAGACCGGATGGATTCGTTCTTCGTGTCCAACCCAGGAATGGGCTCTCGCATCGCCCACCACATCGATTTTCCCGACTACACGCTCGACGAATTGGACGAGATCGGCCAGCTCATGATCCGCGCCGAGGGTTACCAGTTCAGCCCGGAGGCTGAAAAGACCTTCCGGGAGTACCTGGATCGCCGCATGAAACAGCCCCGGTTCGCCAACGCTCGCAGCGTCCGCAACGCGATCGAGCGGGCCCGGCTGCGGCACGCGAGCCGGCTGATGGAGACCGACACATCAGTCGGTAAGGGAGAACTCACCACCCTGCTGCCCGAGGACTTCCGCGTTAGCCGGGTATTTGCCGACGCGGAACCCGAGGGCGTGCCGACAACTTGATGATCGTCGAAAGTGAGCGGCAGCCGTGCAGTTCTGCACGGCTGCCGCTCACTTTCGACGATCATGGGTGGACCCGCTGCGGGGTCGCGGTTACCGACCAGGCGAAGGCGCAATGGTGGCGCGACCGGCTGCACCGGGTGCATGCCGAACTCACCCGCTGACCGTCACCTCCTCCGGCGCCCCGCCGACGGTGGCGGCACCACCGGTCCGCAGTCACCGTCGGGGGCGTCGTCGAGGTCGACGATGACCGGCGCGTGATCGCTGGGCGCGGTGCCTTTGCGGGCCGCCCGGTCCACCCAGGCCGCGCAGGTCCGGGGAGCCACGTCGTCGCCGGCCAGCACCAGGTCGATGCGCATGCCCAGGTCCTGGTGGAACATGCCGGCGCGGTAGTCCCAGTAGGTGAAGATCCGCTCGTCGGGCCAGCGTTCCCGCACCAGGTCGTGCAGCCCCAGCGCGCGTAGCGCGTCGCGTTCCGGCGGTGTGACATGGGTGGAGGTGGCATACGCGGCCGGGTTGTACACGTCCGCGTCGGTCGGCGCGACGTTCATGTCGCCACAGACCACAGCCGATGCGGGATCACCGGCGGCGACGGTGGCCCGCAACGCGGCCAGCCAGTCCAGCTTGTAGCGGTAGTGCGGGTCATCGGGGCTGCGGCCGTTGGGCACCTACACCGAGCTGACCCGTAGCCCGGCGCAGGTCGCGCTGACCGCACGGGCCTCGACCTTCGGGCTGGGTCCAACGGGATTGGCGGGCTCGTCGATCAATCCCGGGATGACATCGGCCAGGCCGACCCGGGATGCGATCGCGACCCCGTTCCACCGGCCGTCTCCGTGATGGGCCACGGCGTACCCACGCTCGGTCAGCGCAGGCGCAACCAGCTCGTCGAAGGCGTCCGCCGGCAGCTTGGTCTCTTGCAGGCACACCACGTCCGGTGCGCGGGCATCCAGCCACGGGAGCAACCGGGGCAACCGTGACCGCACCGAATTCACGTTCCAGGTCGCCAGCCGCACCCCACTACGCTATCGCGCCCCGATGGCGGGCCGAGGTGCGCGACGCGGGTGTGCCGCCGGTGCAGCACCACCTCGCGGAACTGGTGCAGCAGGGCCGCCGCGGGGGCATGCAGCCACTCGCCGTGCAGTGGTAACCGGATCACCGGGCGGTCAGCGTCGGCAGTGGATACGAACATCGGCTCGAGGTCGAGCTCGGCGAATCGGACCGCGATGACACCCCCGGTGTCAGCATCGTCACCGGCCCACAGCACCACCGGTGTGATCACCCGACTGCTCGCTCCGGGATAGTCATCGGGGTAGTCGTCGAGCAAGCCCAGCACCGACTCCGGTGCCAGGTGGATCCCCAGATGGTCGGCGAGTTGCTGACGGGCCGCGGCGGATGCCGACTCCCAGCGACCCACCCACTGCCCCGGCAACGTGAGTTGTCCAGCACGTGCGCTCAGGGCGTCAGCGCGCCGGGTCAGCAGTACCGCCGGGCCGCCGCGGGCGGTGACCACCGTGACGGCCATCACGGCCCGCTCAGCTTTCCAGCGCCGGATGCGGCGGCGCCGGAAGCGGCGCAGCGCATCCCGGATACCCGGCGGCGGGTTCACCCGGCGACTCCGACGCCTGCGAACAGATCGTGCTCCCAGTTGTACGGTCCCGAGCCCGGTCCGCGGTCCCCGCGGACCAGCACGTAATACTCCACGGCGAACTCGGGCCACGTGATGAGGGCCGCGAAAAGCCCGTTCCGGACATCCACCTGGCTGCGGTAGGCCCGCATCGCGGCCGCCTTGGCACTGAGATACTCGCGCCCGTCCACCACCGCGGTGATCTCCTCGTCGGGCGACGAGTACGGGATCGGGATGTCGTCCGACGAGGAAAGTAACCCGGAGTTCGCCACGGCCTGAATCGTGCTGCGGGACAATGTCATCCAGTAGACCTTCACCACCCGCCAGGGTGCGCCCAACTCCGGAGCGTAATCGGGGTCGGCGGCCGGATCCAGCGCAGCCATGGTCACCCGGTTGGCCTGGATGTGGTCGGGGTGCCCGTACCCACCGGTGGCGTCGTAGGTGATGACCACCTGAGGCCGTTCGGCGCGCAAAATCTCGACCATCGCCCGGACCGCCTCGTCGGGATCGGCGGCGGCGAAGGCGTTGGGATCCTCCTGGGCCGGGATGCCGCTGTCGCGCCAGCGACGACGCCCGCCCAGCCAGTAATGCCGCGCGGTGCCCAGCACGTCAAGCGCCTCGGTCAGCTCGGTCTCCCGGTGCCGGCCCAGCCCGTCGGGGTCGGCGTCACGCAACCCGGCCAGGTCGGGCGCGACGATCTGGCCGGCCTCGCCGCGGGTACACGTCACCAGCACGACGGTGGCGCCCTGCCGGGCATAGCTGATCATCGTTGCGCCGGTCATGATCGACTCATCATCGGGATGTGCGTGCACGAGCAACAACCGACGGTCTTCCATTCGATCACCCATACCTTCCGGCATACCCCAACCGGGCACGATTGTGCACCCAGACGGGCGACCCGTCTCCACCCCGGGGGCTCATCGATGCTTGTGCCCCGTTTCGCCCGTCCCCGGGGCTCTCATGGATGCTTGCGCACCTCGGGTCGCTCAGCGTGGCAGACTGTCCCAGAAGAGCAGCTCGTAGGCCTGCAGCAGGCGGGCTGCCCGGGCGATGCCCGCCAGGTCGCCACCGTGGGCCAGCCCGGCATCGATCACTGCCAGGCTGGCTTGCTCGAGCTCGGTCGCCGGGCCGGTGAAGTGCAGGAAAAAGGCGCAGTCTTCCGCGTTGATCTGGTAGTTGGCGGGTAGCGCAGCAGCAATCCGCGCGCAGCAGCTGCCCCAGGCTTCCAGGTTCACCAGCAAGGCACCGGCGACCTGCGCCGGTGTGCCGTCGCGGGCCAGACGCGCCACGTAAGACGGGTACACCTGGCAACCTGGCAACGGCTCGTAATCCTGCTGCGCCGCGCTGTCGAGCCCGACTGCGGCAGCGAAGGCGCCGAGCGCGCCGAGCGCGGCTCGCTCCGCGGCGACCATGCCGGTCAGGTAGCCGTGGGCCGGCTCAGCGCCGAACCGTTGGGCGAGCATCTCGAAGCTGCGCAGATCACTGGGGATGATGTGGAGTTGCTCTCCGGCGAAAGCCCGCAGCGCTCCGCTGGACAGCCGTCCGGCCTCCAGCTCCACCAGCCAGGAGTTGTCCTTGATGCGTTCCTCGACGTCGGTGAGGTCCTGCCGGATCCGAGCGCACAACGCCTGGGCATCCATCGTGAGGTTCCTTCCTCTCAACCCTTTCCGGGGAAATATCGGATACCTCCGGGCGCTCATTGAGAGAATCCGCGCTGCGCACCTCCCCCGAACCTGCACCCCCGCCGGGTATCATGACAACCCAGCAGCTCAAGATGCCAGGAAAGGCCTTCTCATACCCCGGGAGGGCTCCGGCGCGGCCCAAACTACGGGACGCCGCGGCGGCGCGTCACAAGTGATAACGACTCGGTAACCCGCTGAGGTAACCTGCGGATTACCGCAGATGGGTGCACGTCGTCCCGATGCGTGTATCGAGTGAGTAATCGAGACGACGGGAGGTGCTCGTGAGCGCTAACCACCTGCCAGCAGGGTCGGGCCCCCGCCAGCAAGGCCTCTATGACCCCGGCTACGAACACGACGCCTGCGGGGTCGCCTTCGTAGCCGACCTCGCGGGGCGCCGAGACCACGCCATCGTGCGCAATGCTTTGACTGCGCTGCGCAACCTGGAGCACCGGGGCGCCCGTGGCGGTGAGCCCGATACCGGTGACGGCGCCGGGATTCTACTCCAGCTACCCGACGGCTTGTTCCGGCAGGTCGTCGACTTCGAGTTACCCGAAGCAGGCCGGTATGCCGTCGGTACCGCTTTCCTGCCCAGCGACGGCCCCGGTGATGGCTCTGCCGCTGAGGTGATGAGGGGTATCGAGGCCATCGCGGTCCAGGAGGGCATGCGCGTGCTGGGCTGGCGCGATCTGCCGGTCAACCCCGAGGGAGTGGGGCCCACCGCCCGATCGGTGATGCCCCGGTTCCGCCAGCTGTTCGTCGCCGGACAGGACGGCCAGACCGGGCTAGCGCTGGAGCGGCTGGTGTACTGCGTGCGCAAGCGCGCCGAGCACGATCTTGACGTCTACTTCCCGAGTTTGTCCGGGCGCACCATCGTCTACAAGGGAATGCTCACCGAGGAACAGCTGGTGAGCTTCTATCCCGACCTGTCGGACGAGCGGGTCACCAGCTCGCTGGCGCTGGTGCATTCGCGGTTCTCCACCAACACCTTCCCGTCCTGGCCGCTGGCTCACCCGTACCGCTTCATCTCGCACAACGGTGAGATCAACACCTTGCGCGGCAACCGGAACTGGATGCACGCCCGGGAGAGCAAGCTTGCGAGCGACCTCATTCCCGGCGATCTGGAACGGATCTACCCGATCGGCACCCCCGACGCCAGCGACTCGGCATCGTTCGACGAGGTGCTCGAGCTGTTGCACCTTGGCGGGCGCCCGCTGCCGCACGCGGTGTTGATGATGATCCCGGAGGCGTGGGAGAACCACACCGAGATGGATCCGGCGCGCCGAGCATTCTACGAATTTCACTCCACGCTGATGGAGCCGTGGGACGGTCCGGCCCTGGTCGCGTTCACCGACGGCACCGTGATCGGCGCCGTGCTGGACCGCAACGGCCTTCGCCCGGCCCGCTACTGGGTCACCGAGGACGGGCTGGTCGTGCTGGCCAGCGAGGTCGGCGTGCTGGAGATCGATCCCGCCACGGTGGTGCGCAAAGGACGGCTGGAGCCGGGGCGGATGTTCCTCGCCGACACCGCGACCGGCCGGATCGTCAGTGACGACGACATCAAGGGCCGGCTCGCCGCCGAGCATCCCTACGCCGACTGGGTCGCCGGCGGCCTGGTCCGGCTGGAGGACCTGCCCGAGCGCGAGCGCGAGATACCGACTCACTCATCGCTGGTGCGCCGCCAGCAGAGTTTGGGGTATACCCAGGAAGAGCTGGCGGTGCTGCTCGGACCAATGGCGCTGACCGGCGCCGAACCCATCGGGTCGATGGGCAACGACGCCCCGCTGGCCCCGTTCTCCGAGCAACCCCGCCCGCTGTTCGACTACTTCACTCAGCTGTTCGCTCAGGTCACCAACCCTCCCCTGGATGCGATCCGGGAGGAGCTGGTGACCTCACTGCAGGCGCAGCTCGGTGCTCAGCCCAACCTGCTGGTAGCCAATGAGGACTCCTGCCGGCGGATCGTGCTGCCGTTCCCGGTGCTGGACAACGACGAGCTCGCCAAGATCGTGCACGTCAACGATGACGGTGAGTGGCCGGAATACCAAGCCCATACCGTCAAAGGCCTGTATGACGTCCACGGCGGCGGTCCGGCGCTGGTCGGCCGGCTGGACGAGATCCGCGCTGAGGTCTCCGCGGCGGTCCGCGAGGGTGCGCGACTGATCGTGCTGTCCGGTCGAGGCGTGGACGCAGATCATGCGTCGATCCCGTCACTACTGCTCACCGGTGCGGTGCACCACCATCTGGTGCGCGAGAAGACCCGCACCCAGGTAGGCCTGATCGTCGAAGCGGCGGATGCCCGCGAGGTGCACCACATCGCGCTGCTGATCGGTTACGGCGCTGCGGCCGTCAACCCGTACCTGGCGATGGCCACCGTGGAGGACCTCGCCGAGCGGGGCCTGCTGGGCGACATCGACGGCAAGACCGCCACCCGGAACCTGATCAAGGCGCTGGGCAAGGGTGTGCGCAAGACGATGTCCAAGATGGGCGTGTCCACGGTGGCCTCCTACACCGGCGCGCAGATCTTCGAGGCGATCGGTCTGGGGCCTGAGGTCATCGACTCCTGCTTCACCGGCACCACGTCCCGGCTCGGTGGGGTCGGATTCGACACGCTGGCCGAGGAAGTGGCGCGCTGGCATGGCCGTGCCTTCCCGCGCGACGGGGTACACGCCCCGCACCGGGAGCTGGCCATCGGCGGGGACTACCAGTGGCGCCGCGAGGGCGAGGCGCACGTGTTCTCCCCCGCCACGGTGTTCAAGCTGCAGCACTCCACCCGGACCGGTCGGTACGAAATCTTCAAGGAGTACACCCGGCTGGTCGACGACCAGTCGCAACGGCTGATGACCCTGCGCGGGCTGTTCACCTTCCGTGAGGGCGTTCGGCCGCCGGTACCTCTCGAAGAAGTGGAGCCGGTGGACAAGATCGTGAAGCGGTTCGCGACCGGCGCCATCTCCTACGGGTCCATCTCCAAGGAGCAGCACGAGGTGCTGGCCATCGCGATGAACCGGCTGGGCGGTAAATCCAACACCGGGGAGGGCGGCGAGGACGCCGACCGCTACACCCCCGACCCGAACGGCGACCTGCGCCGATCGGCGATCAAGCAGGTGGCCTCCGGGCGCTTCGGGGTGACCAGCGAGTACCTGGTCAACGCTGACGACCTGCAGATCAAGATCTCACAGGGCGCCAAGCCCGGCGAGGGTGGCCAGCTGCCCGGCACCAAGGTGTACCCGTGGATCGCCAAGACCCGGTACTCCACGCCGGGGGTGGGGCTGATCTCACCACCGCCGCACCACGACATCTACTCGATCGAGGACATCAAGCAGCTGATCCACGACCTGAAAAACGCCAATCCGCGGGCCCGGGTGCACGTGAAGCTGGTGTCGGAGGTGGGGGTCGGCACGGTGGCCGCCGGGGTGGCCAAGGCGTACTCCGACGTGGTGCTGATCTCCGGGCACGACGGCGGCACCGGGGCCTCGCCGCTGTCGTCGATCAAACATGCCGGCACGCCGTGGGAGCTGGGGCTGGCCGAGACCCAGCAGACGCTGATCGCCAACAAGCTGCGGGACCGGATCGTGGTACAGACCGACGGCCAGCTCAAGACCGGCCGCGACGTCGTGATCGCCGCCCTGCTGGGTGCCGAGGAGTACGGCTTCGCCACCGCACCCTTGGTGGTCTCGGGCTGCATCATGATGCGGGTCTGCCATCTGGACACCTGCCCAGTGGGGGTGGCCACCCAGAACCCGACGTTGCGGGCGAGGTTCACCGGCAAGGCCGAGTACGTCGTCAACTTCTTCGAGTTCGTCGCCCAGGAAGTGCGCGAATACCTGGCCGCGTTGGGTTTCCGCACCCTGGAAGAGGCCATCGGACGCACCGAGATGCTGGATACCCGCCCGGCGATCGATCACTGGAAATCTGCCGGGCTGGACCTGTCACCGATCCTGCACGTTCCTGCCGCCGGCGGAGCCGGCAATCAGACCTCTGTCGGTGACGCTCCGCGGCACCGGATCAGGGAGCAGGACCACGGGTTGGACAAGGCGCTGGACAACACCCTCATCGCGCTGGCCGAAGGCGCGCTGTCCGATGGCTCACCGGTGCACCTGGACCTGCCGGTGCGCAACGTCAACCGGACGGTGGGCACCATGCTGGGGTATGAGCTCACGCGTCGCTGGGGTGGGGAGGGGCTGCCCGACAACACCATCGACATCACACTGACCGGTTCGGCCGGCCAGTCGTTCGGGGCCTTCCTGCCGCGAGGGATCACGTTGCGGCTGGTGGGCGACGCCAACGACTACGTCGGCAAGGGGCTGTCCGGCGGCCGGATCACGGTGCGCCCGCACCCCGACGCCCAGTTCGTCGCGGAGCATCACATCATCGCCGGCAACGTGATCCTCTACGGCGCGACCGGCGGGGAGCTGTTCCTGCGCGGGATCGTCGGGGAACGGTTCTGCGTGCGCAACTCCGGCGCGCTGGCCGTCGTCGAGGGCGTCGGTGACCACGGCTGCGAGTACATGACCGGCGGCCAGGTGGTGGTGCTCGGCCCGATCGGGCGCAACTTCGCGGCCGGGATGTCCGGCGGGGCCGCGTATGTCCTTGATTTGCCGGTTCACCGGGTCAATGCGGAGATGGTGGATCTCGACGACCCGCTGACCGATGAGGACCGGACATTCCTGGCTGACGTGGTGGCGCGCCACCACGCCGAGACCGGGTCGGCGGTGGCGCACGCGCTGCTGGCCGACTGGGACACCGCGGTGGACCGGTTCGGCAAGGTCATGCCCAAGGACTTCAAGCGGGTGCTGGCCGCTCAAGCGGCGGCGCAACGCGACGGCCGCGACGTCAACGAAGCCATCATGGAGGCCGCCCATGGCTAGGCCGACCATCACCATGGAGGCCGCCCATGGGTGACGTTAAGGGCTTCCTCACCACCCCGCGGCAGGGCCCCCCGCGCCGGCCGGTCGAGCTGCGGTTGCGGGACTGGCGTGAGGTCTATGCAGAGATGGACCGCGGCACGGTGGAGGCGCAAGCCGGCCGGTGCATGAATTGCGGGATCCCGTTCTGCCATCTCGGCTGCCCGCTGGGCAATCTGATCCCGGACTGGAACGACCTGGTCTGGCGTTCCGATTGGGCCCAGGCCATCGAGCGGTTGCACGCCACCAACAACTTTCCCGAGTTCACCGGCACGCTGTGCCCGGCTCCCTGCGAAGCGGCCTGCGTGCTGGCGATCAACGACGACGCGGTGACGATCAAGCAGGTCGAGATCGAGATCATCGACCGGGCCTGGGACGAGGGCTGGGTGCGTCCGGTCAAGCCCGAGGTGCGCACCGGCAAGAAGGTCGCCGTGGTCGGGTCCGGACCTGCTGGGTTGGCCGCGGCTCAGCAGCTGACCCGGGTCGGGCACGACGTGGTGGTCTACGAGCGGGCGGACCGGATCGGCGGGCTGCTGCGCTACGGCATTCCCGAGTTCAAGATGGCCAAGCACCGGCTGGATCGGCGTTTGGACCAGATGCGTGCCGAGGGCACCGAATTCCGGGCCGGTGTCGACGTCGGGGGGGACCTCGGTGCCGACGAGCTGCTCGCCGGCTTCGATGCGGTGGTGCTCGCCGGCGGGGCCACCGCCTGGCGGGACCTGCCCGTGCCCGGTCGCGAGCTGACCGGCATCTATCAGGCGATGGAGTACCTGCCACCGTCCAACCGGGTGCAGGAAGGTGACCTTGAGCGCTCGCCGATCGATGCGGCGGGCCAGCATGTGGTGATCATCGGCGGCGGCGACACCGGCGCCGACTGCCTCGGTACCGCGCACCGCCAGGGCGCTGCTTCGGTGGTGCAGCTGGAAATCCTGCCGTTGCCCCCGGAGCAACGTCCGGCGCACCAGCCGTGGCCCACCTACCCGATGATCTACCGGGTCTCCTCGGCGCACGAGGAGGGTGGCGAGCGGCTGTTCTCGGTGAGCACCCAACAGTTCCTGGGCGATGTCGACGGCCACGTGCGCGCACTACGGCTGGTCGAGGTGGTCTTCGAGAGCGGCAAGTTCGTGCCGGTGTCGGGCACCGAGCAGGATCTTCGCTGTGACCTGGTCCTGCTGGCGATGGGCTTCGTCGGGCCGGAGAAGGGCAAGCTACTCGAAGGGCTCGGCGTGGAATACGACGCCCGCGGCAACGTCGCCCGTGACGCGTCGTTCATGACCAACGTGCCGGGCGTGTTCGTCGCCGGCGACATGGGCCGCGGGCAATCCTTGATCGTGTGGGCCATCGCCGAAGGCCGCTCCGCTGCCGCAGGCGTGGACCAACACCTCACCGGCCGCACCGTCCTGCCCACCTGCATCGCCCCCACCGACCGCCCCGTCTCGTAAGCCCCTTCTGACCCGCAGTCAGGCGGTCAGCTCGAGCTCGGCGAGCAGGAGGGCGTGGTCGCTGCCGGCGGCAATCGCCTCGTCAGATAGGCGTTGGACGTCGACCACTTCGAGGTCGGGAGTGGTCCAGAGGTGGTCGTTGCCCGCGCTGTGGGCGTGGCGGAGGTGGTGCACCGGGCCCGGACCCAGCAGGGGGTCCGCACCCTCAGGCAGAGCTGGTCCGGCGTCGATCCCGAAAATGATCGGGCCGGGGACGCCTGCGAGCCATTTGGCGATCCCGGCGTGAAAGGCGCGCTGCAGCGACGCCGCGGGCTGGCCGGAGGGCTGCCGGCCGTGGAAGCTGCACACGGTGAGGATGTCACCGGTAGACAACGCTGCCTGCGCCAGCACTGTTCGCCACAGGAACCCGGGCCGCACCGGTTCCCGCACGTCGAACGGCGCCCCGTCCAGCACACCGGAATCGAGCAGCGCGGTGGTCGGGCCACCCAGAATGGCGCAACCCAGCCGGAATTCGCTGGCCCGCGGGTTGCACAGGTCGGTGGACAGCGCGCCCCAGGCGAAGTACCTGGTCTTGCGGTGCATCCGTTCATGCGCCGACGGGTGCGGCATCAGCGCGCGGTACACCGGGCGGCCGATCTCCTGCAGCAACGCGAGGTCGGGCTGTAGCCGGCGCAGCAGGTCGACCTTGATGTCCAGCAGACCTGTCGGTCGGGAGTCGACGTTCCAGCTCACTACCCGGATGCGAACCGCCACTACTGCTCCGCACCCGGAACGCGGTGCTCCGCGACCCGGTAGATGTCGGGCACGAATCCCCACACCGACCCGAGCCGGCCGGGCTCGAAGTCCTCGCTGGTGCGCGTGCGGTACGACCCCTCGAGGATCGCCGTCTCGTCGACGCCCTGGGTGATGGCCAGGCACGGCTGCCGGTAGGCGCAGCGCGAGCAGTTCTCCCACGATGCATTGGGGTAGATCCGCACCGACGGATCGGTCATGTCCTGCATCTCCAGCGCTATCCCCATGCCGTGCCGGGTGATCTCCAGCTCGGTTCTGGGCAGCTGGGTGCGGCGAAACGATTCGGTGCCGCGCTGCGTGGTGATCCCACCTGGCCCCGGCATCGCCCGCACTTTCACCGTGGGCTTGTCGGAGCTGGGCTCGGTCAGCCGGATCTCGTTGTAGATGGTGCCTTCAACTTTGGCGAGGAAGGCCAGCTGCCAGGCCCAGCTGCGGGTGAGGGCCTGCTGGTCGAGCCGCAGTTCGTCGATCTCCGGCCACTGCAAGCCGGTGACGATCCGGTGCTCGACGAGCCAGTACAACTCATGGTCGTCGATCACAGCCAGGTCGATACGGACCCGGTACTGCAGCGGCCGGCCCTCCGGGGTGATCAGCCCGCTGTCCGGGTCGGCCGGGTCGGGCAGGCTGATGTCGAACTGCGAGCGGACTCCGATCGGGGTGAACCGGTCGACCTCCTGGGCCCAGTCGAAGTACCGACGCAGGAGGCCGGTGCCCAGCTCCAGATGCTGTTCCCAGTCCTGGACCTGCTCCGCGGACAACTCGCGGGTGCGCGTATACGTGTCGCGCTGCCTGCGCATCGATTTCTCGAAACCGGCGAGGGTCAGCGGGCGCACGATCACCCGGTTCCAGTCCCACATGCCGGGGAAATAGTAGACGTCGAGCGCGTCGTGGATCGCTTCGCCGAAGCTGAACACCTGCGCCGGTTCGATCGGCTCGTAATCTCGCCGTTCCCGAGCCGCGAAGTCCCAGGCCCGCCGACACCGGCGGAACAGCCCGCTCTCCCACGGTCGAGCCACATAATTCACACCCACGGCCACCTCCCGCGGCTTACCTGCGATCCGAGAGTACCGCGGACTCTCACCGCGTTCAGCGGACTGAGCGGGGTTATTCAGGGGCCATTAACCCCGCTGAGCCCGCTGAATGCGGGTCAGCCAAGGCCTAGGTGGCGGGCGATCAGGAGGCGTTGGATCTCGCTGGTGCCTTCGCCGATCTCGAGAACCTTGGCGTCGCGGTAGAAGCGGGCTACCGGGTAGTCGTTCATGAAGCCGTAGCCGCCGAAGATCTGGGTGGCGTCCCGGGCGTTGTCCACCGCGGCGTTGGATGACACCAGCTTGGCGATGGCCGCTTCCTTCTTGAACGGCTGGCCGCGCAGCATGCGCGCGGCGGCGTGGTAGTAGGCCAGCCTCGCGGTGTGCGCCCTGGCCTCCATGTCGGCGATTTTAAACTGGATCGCCTGGTAGCTGCCGATGGCGTGGCCGAAGGCGTGCCGCTGCCGGGCGTAGGACACGCACTCGTCGATGCAACCCTGGGCCAGGCCGACGCCCAGCGCGGCGATCGCGATGCGACCTTCGTCGAGGATGGACAGGAACTGCGCGTACCCGCGGCCACGCTCTCCGAGCAGGTTGCCCACCGGCACCCGGCAGTCGTCGAAGAACAGCTCACGGGTATCGGAGCACTTCCAGCCGACCTTGGAGTAGTTCTTCGAGATGGAAAAGCCCGGATGCCGGGCCGGCACCATGATGGCGGAGATCTCCTTGCGTCCGTCTCTGACCCCGGTGATCGCGGTGACGGTGACCAGCGAGGTGATGTCGGTGCCCGAATTGGTGATGAAGGCCTTGGATCCATTGATCACCCATTCGTCGCCCTCGCAGCGGGCAGTGGTACGGGTGGCGCGAGCGTCGGATCCACCACCGGGCTCGGTGAGCCCGAACGCCCCGAGCCGCCGGCCGGTGCACAGGTCCGGAAGCCAGTACTGCTTCTGCTCCTCGGTACCGAACCGGAAGATCGGCATCGCGCCCAGTGACACGCTGTCTTCCAGGGTGATCGCGACCGACGAGTCCACCCGCGCCAGCTCCTCCAACGCCAGGCACAGCGCGAAGTAGTCGCCGCCCATCCCGCCGTAGTGCTCGGGAAACGGCAGCCCGAACAGCCCCATCTCGCCCATCTTCGCCACCAGCGTGTACGGGAATGACCCGTGCTCGTACAGGTCGGCGATCACCGGCGCGACTTCCTTGCGCGCGAAGTCCTCCACCGTCTTGCGCAGCGCCTCGTGCTCGGCACTCAACTCCATACGTCCCTCTTCTCCCCGCGTGTCGCGTCCCCCTGCACGGTGTGTCGTCCCCCGGTGCATGCCGGTTCGACCACGGCAACCACCGCGTCGCGCTCGACGGTGCCTCCGGGTCGGGCAGTCAACGCGCGGATCACCCCCTCGATCGGTGCAGTGAGCGCGTGTTCCATCTTCATCGCCTCCAGCACCAGCAGCCGGGTTCCCGCGCTGACCTGCTGGCCCTCGACGACGTCGACCACCGTGACGGTGCCGGGCATCGGCGCCCGCACGATTCCGTCCAGGCTCGCCTCGGTGGGCCGCGCGGCGTCGACGGTGGGCTGCTCAGACAACTCCCAGCTGTGCCCGTCGCGGCCCAGCCACACCACGGCGCTCTCGGCCACGCAGGTGTAGCGGCGGGTGATCCCGTCCACGGTGACGGCGAGGTCCCCGCCATCCCACCGCGCCGACGCGCGCTGCGCGATGCCCCCAGCCCCGCCGACGACGACGTCAGCGCCAGCCGCCCGACCCCGGGTGCGGACCTCGACCGGCTCATGCCCGCCGGCCTGGACCTGCCAACGGGTCCAAGCCGGCTCGCCGAGGCGCCAGCCGCCAGGCAGCGCGAAGGGATCCACCACCGGCCCGTTGGGTTCCAACGCCAGCAGCGCGCGCAGCGCGGCCGCGGCGAGCACGTCGTCCGGCGGTCCGACGGTCCGCGCTGCGCTGCACCGCTCCACCAACCCGGTGTCCAGCCTCCCGGCCTGCACGTCAGGATCAGCGAGCAGCGCGCGCAGGAACGACACGTTGGTGCCCACGCCGAGGATGCTGGTGGCCGCGAGCGCAGCGTCCAGCCGGCGCAGCGCGGTGCCCCGGTCCGGGCCGTGCGCGATGATCTTGGCCAGCAGCGGGTCGTAGTGGCTGCCCACGTGCTCGCCCACCAGCAACCCGGAGTCCACGCGGAGACCCGGCCCGGCGTCAGGTTCGCGTAATAACAGAATGCGCCCGCCGGTGGGCAGGAAGTCACCCGCGGGATCCTCGGCGTAGACCCGAGCCTCGACCGCATGCCCGTTGGCGCGAACGTCGTCCTGCGTGAAGTCCAGCGGCTGACCGGCGGCGACCCGCAGCTGCCACTCGACCAGATCCAGCCCGGTGACCAGCTCGGTGACCGGGTGCTCCACCTGCAGCCGGGTGTTCATCTCCAGGAAGAAGAACTGATCTGGTGTGGTGGCGGGCACCAGGAACTCCACCGTGCCCACGCCGGTGTACCCCACGGCCCGGGCAACGGCCACCGCGCACTGACCCATCCGGGCCCGGATCGCGGCATCCAGCAGCTCCGAGGGAGTCTCCTCGACGATCTTCTGGTGCCGCCGCTGCAGGCTGCACTCGCGTTCACCGAGGTGCACCACGTTGCCCTGCGCGTCGGCCAGCAACTGGATCTCGATATGCCGCGCAACGGCGATCAACCGCTCGACGAGGAGCGTGGGGTCGCCGAAAGCGCCCAGGGCTTCCCGC
>Ga0134126_10000770_pt1 | contig 40237 bp, 37 predicted proteins | sample KB31752_FD_96881 | JGI IMG/M metagenome (GOLD analysis project Ga0134126, IMG submission 96881) | Terrestrial soil microbial communities with excess Nitrogen fertilizer from Kellogg Biological Station, Michigan, USA - KB3-175-2 | ecosystem: Environmental > Terrestrial > Soil > Unclassified ...
CTAAGTCCGCGAGCATGGCAACCCGGCGGGTAGCCTCAAGATCCGCCGGGAACGGGTTTGATTAGCCGCTGAGCAGGTTGCGCACGACGGTGTCGGTGAGGAGGCGGCCGCGGAGGGTGAGAGTCAGGCGGTCACCCGAAACCATGGTCGCCAGGCCGTCGGCGCAGGCGCGATCAGCAGCGGCGCGCCCAGGCGCGTCCAGCACGTACGGCGGCAGGCCGTCGGCTAGTCGCAGCCCGAGCATGACCTGCTCGGTATACCGCTGCTCGGGGGTGAGCAGCTCGCGTCCGGCCGCCGGGGAGCGGCCGGACGCCAGCACAGCGGCGTAGCGCGCCGGATGCTTGACATTCCACCAGCGAACGCCCCCGATGTGGGAGTGCGCCCCGGGCCCGACTCCCCACCAGTTGCCGCCGGCCCAGTAGCCGAGGTTGTGCCGGCATCGGGACTGAACCGAACGAGCCCAGTTGGACACCTCATACCAGCGCAGCCCCGCTGCGGAGAGCGCAGCGTCGATCTGCTCGTAACGCTCGGCGAGCACGTCGTCATCCGGGGCGGGCAGCTCCCCGCGAGCCACTCGCCGGGCCAGCGCGGTGGCCTCCTCGACGACCAGCGCGTAGGCCGAGACGTGATCCACCCCAGCGGCGAGCACGGCATCCAGCGAGGCCGCCAGATCGTCGCGGGTCTCCCCCGGCGTGCCGTAGATCAGATCCAGGCTGACGTGCTCAATCCCGGCGGCGCGGGCTTGCGCTGCGGCGGCCACCGGCCGGCCTGGGGTGTGCACCCGGTCCAGCACGGCCAGCACGTGCGGCGCGGCGCTCTGCATCCCCAGCGAGACCCTGGTGTAACCGGCCGCGGCGATCCCGGCGAAGAATTCCGGCGTGGTGGATTCCGGATTGGCCTCAGTGGTCACCTCGGCACCGGGCGCCACGCCCAGCGATCCACGGACGGCGTCGAGCACCGCCGCCAAGCCGTCCGCGCCGAGCAGCGACGGGGTGCCGCCGCCGACGAAGACCGTGTCCGCCGGCACCGGCGCACCGAGTACGCGCACCGCGAGGGACAGCTCCCGGCGCACCGCGTCCAACCAGCTGGACGGCGAGGACGACGAGCCCAGTTCGCCCGGCGTGTAAGTGTTGAAGTCGCAGTAGCCGCACCGGGTGGCGCAGAACGGAACATGCACGTATACCCCGAACGGCCGGTCGGCCAGTCCGCGCAGGGCGGCAGCAGGTAGCGCGCCGTCAGCAGGGGCAGCGTCGCCAACGGGTAACACAGCCACGTGCCCATTGTCCCAACATCCGAACGCCGGTAGTCGCGGCTTCGCGTTAGTGGCAATCTGGTGGAGTGGCCGCACTCGGACTGTTACTGGTGGCTCGCCGCCACGTGGACTATGTCCGGGTTTCCAGCGCGCTGTGCCGTCCGATGAGCTGACGCCCCCGCCCGACTGCTGTCCCAGCCGGCGCCGGGTGCGCCGGGAACCGGGCTGCGCGATGACCTGGTGACGGCCTGCCCGCACGCCGGTGCTCCCTTCACGGAGGCACCCGATGGCTGCACCAACCCGACCAGCGCCAGCAGCGCCCATGAAAAAAGCCCACCGTGGGGAGGGCCAGTGGGCGATGGGCCACCTCGAGCCGCTCAACCCCAATGAGCGGACCAAGAAGGACGACGACGGGCTCAACGTCCGGCGCCGCATCGAGACGATCTACGCCCAGCGGGGCTTCGACTCGATCGACCCCGCCGACCTCCGCGGCCGGTTTCGCTGGTGGGGGCTCTACACCCAACGCCGACCCGGAATCGACGGCGGCCGCACAGGCATGCTGGAACCCGAGGAACTCGACGACTCGTATTTCATGATGCGAGTGCGCATAGACGGCGGCGCACTGAGCACCGAGCAGCTGGGCGTGCTGGGCGAGATATCCCGGCTCTACGCCCGCGACACCGCCGACATCACCGACCGGGAGAACATCCAGTACCACTGGATCCGGATCGAGGACGTGCCCGCGATCTGGGAACAGCTGGAAGCTGTCGGGCTGTCCACCACCGAGGCTTGCGGCGACTGCCCACGGGTGGTGCTGGGCTCGCCGGTCGCGGGCATCGCCGCTGAGGAGATCATCGACGGTACCCCGGCGATCGAGGAGATCAAGCGGCGCTACATCGGCAGCCGCGAGTTCTCCAACCTGCCGCGCAAGTACAAGACCGCGATCTCCGGCCTGCAGGACGTGGCGCACGAGGTCAACGACATTTCCTTCGTCGGTGTGGTGCACCCCGAATACGGCCCGGGATTCGACCTGTGGGTCGGCGGCGGCTTGTCCACCAACCCCAAGATCGCTCAGCGGCTGGGCGCCTGGGTGCCGCGCGATGAGGTGCCCGAGGTCTGGGCCGGGGTGACGGCGCTATTCCGTGACTACGGCTACCGGCGGCTACGCCACCGGGCCCGGATCAAGTTCCTCATCGCCGACTGGGGCGCCCAGCGCTTCCGTGACGTGCTGGAGACCCAGTACCTGCACCGGCCGCTCGTCGATGGCCCCGCCCCACAGCCGCCGCCCGCGCCGATCGACCACATCGGTGTGCACCGCCAGCACGACGGCAAGTTCTACATCGGGGTCGCCGCGCTGGCCGGGCGAGTCAGCGGCACCACACTGGTGGACGTGGCGAAGGTCGTCGAGCGGGCCGGATCGGCCCGCGTCCGGCTGACGCCGTACCAGAAGCTCGTCGTGCTCGACGTCGCCGCGTCGGAAGTGGACGGCCTGGTCGCCGAGCTGAACCGGCTCGGGTTGCGCGCCGACCCCACCCCGTGGCGGCGTTCGGTGATGGCCTGCACCGGCATCGAGTTCTGCAAGCTGGCCATCGTGGACACCAAGGACCGGGCGATCAACCTGGTCGCCGAGTTGGAACAGCGGCTCGCCGATATTCAGTCCACTCTGGACACCCCGGTGTCGGTGCACCTCAACGGCTGCCCGAACTCGTGTGCGCGAATCCAGGTCGCCGATATCGGGCTCAAGGGCCAGCTGGTCACCGACGCGCAGGGCAACCAGGTCGAGGGCTTTCAGGTGCACCTGGGCGGTGGGCTCGGGTTGGACAGCGGGTTCGGCCGTAAGCTGCGCGGGCACAAGGTCACCTCTACCGAGCTGGCCGGCTACGTGGAGCGGGTCGTCCGCGGTTACGCCCAGCAGCGCCAGCCGGGCGAGCGGTTCGCGCAGTGGGTAGCGCGCGCCGACGAGAGCGCCCTGCGGTGACAGGGCCAGACGGTGACGGGGCCAGAGCGGTCCCGTTCTACTGCCCGTACTGCGGCGAGGAGGATCTGCGGCCCCATGAGCAACCGCCCTCAGCGTGGCGTTGCGCCGACTGCCAGCGGATATTCGTGGTCCACCTGGTAGCACATACTGCGCAGGTGACGCGATGACCACCAACCTGGAGCAGCTGGCGCGACGAGCCGGGCGGCAGCTGGAATCCGCCCCGGCGCAGGAGATCGTGCGCTGGGCGGTGCAGACCTTCGGCAGCCGGTTCGCGGTGACGTCGTCCATGCAGCACGCGGTGCTGGTGCACCTGGTGTCGCAGGTGGCCGCGGGCGTCGACGTGCTGTTCCTGGACACCGGCTACCACTTCGCCGAGACACTGGGCACCCGAGACGCCGTCGCGGCGAGCTACGAAGTGAACCTGATCACCCTCACGCCCCGCCAGACGGTGGCCGAACAGGACGCCTGGCACGGACCCAAGCTGCACGACCGCAACCCCGACCTGTGTTGCGCGCTACGCAAGGTGGCGCCGCTGGACCGCGCGCTGGCCCATTACGACGCCTGGGCCACCGGGCTGCGCCGGGTCGAGTCACCGGGCAGAGCGGGCACGCCGGTGGTGTCCTACGACGCCCAGCGGGGCAAGGTCAAAATCGCCCCGATCGCGGCCTGGACCGACGCTGACGTCGAGCACTACCTCGCCGAGCACGGCATCATGGTCAATCCGTTGCGCAGCGGGGGCTACCCGTCGATCGGCTGTGCCCCGTGCACGCGCGCGGTGGCAGTCGGGGACGACTCGCGGGCCGGTCGCTGGGCCGGCTCGGCCAAGACCGAGTGCGGGATACACACGTGAGCCGGGGCGCCACCGTGTGGCTCACCGGGCTGTCCGGGGCGGGCAAGACGACGATCGCCGAGGCGGTCGCCGGGCGACTGCGCGCCGCCGGCCGGGAGGTGGAGGTGCTCGACGGCGATGAGCTGCGCCGCGGCGTGTCGGCCGGGCTGGGCTTCTCCCGCGAAGACCGGGACACCCACGTGCGCCGGGTCGGATTCGTGGCCGAGCTGCTCGCCCGGCACGGCGTCGTCACGCTGGTCCCGGTGATCGCGCCGTATGCGGCCACCCGCGACGAGGTGCGGGCCCAGCACGATGCGCACGCCACCGGCTACCTGGAGGTGCACGTAGCGACGCCGCTGGCGGAGTGCGCCCGCCGGGATGTCAAGGGCCTCTATGCCCGCGCGGCCGCCGGAGAGGTGACCGGGATGACCGGTGTGGACGACCCGTACGAGGAGCCGGACAAGCCGGATCTGCGGTTGGACACCACGGGCATGGATGTCACCGCCGTGGCCCAGCAGGTACTGAATCTGCTGATTGAGAGGGGGATGGCGTGACAGCGACCATGACGGCACCAGCTGCCGTAGACGTCAATCATCTGGCGGCGCTGGAATCCGAGGCGGTGCACATCATCCGCGAGGTGATCGCCGAGTTCGACCGTCCGGTGCTGCTGTTCTCCGGCGGCAAGGACTCCGCGGTGCTGCTGCACCTGGCGCGCCGGGCGATGCACCCCGCGCCGCTGCCGTTCCCGCTGCTGCACGTGGACACCGGGCACAATTTCTCCGAGGTGATCGCCTACCGGGACCGCCTGGTCGCAGACCTGGGGCTGCGGCTGCATGTGGCGGCGGTACAGGACTGGATCGACGACGGGCGGCTGACCGAACGCCCCGACGGCACCCGCAACCCGCTACAGACCGTCCCGCTGCTGGACACCATTACCGAGCATCGCTTCGATGCCGTCTTCGGCGGCGCCCGGCGCGACGAGGACCGGGCGCGGGCCAAGGAACGCATCGTCAGCCTGCGCGACGCCTTCGGCGGCTGGGACCCCCGCCGGCAACGTCCGGAGTTGTGGAATCTCTACAACGGCCGGCATACCGCCGGGGAACACGTTCGGGTCTTTCCCTTGTCCAACTGGACCGAGCTGGACGTCTGGCACTACATCGCCCACCGCAACGTGCCGGTTCCCAGCCTCTACTACGCCCATGAGCGCCGCGTGTTCGCCAGGGACGGGATGTGGCTGACCGCCGGTGACTGGGGCGGCCCGCGCAACGGCGAGCAGGTAGTCACCAAGTCGGTGCGCTACCGCACGGTCGGGGACGCCTCGTGCACCGGTGCCGTGGAGTCCACCGCCGTCACCATCGATGCAGTGCTCGCCGAGGTGGCGACCAGCCGGATCACCGAACGCGGCGCCACCCGAGCCGACGACCGGCTGTCGGAGGCAGCGATGGAAGACCGCAAGCGCGAGGGTTACTTCTGATGGTCGAATCAATGTCTCGACCCTGCGAGCAGGTCTCAGAGTTGATGTCTCGACCCTGCGAGCAGGTCTCGAGCCTGCTGCGGCTGACAACCGCGGGATCTGTTGATGACGGCAAGTCCACGCTGGTGGGGCGGTTGCTGCACGACACCCAGTCGATCCTGGCCGATCAACTCGCTGCGGTGGATCGGGCCAGCCGGGCCCGCGGCGGCTCGGAGTTGGATCTCGCGCTGCTCACCGATGGGCTGCGGGCCGAGCGGGAGCAGGGCATCACCATCGACGTCGCCTACCGCTATTTCGCCACCCCGACCCGCAAGTTCGTGCTGGCCGACTGCCCGGGGCATGTGCAGTACACCCGCAATACGGTCACCGGGGCATCTACCGCGGAGCTCGCGGTGGTGCTGGTCGACGCCCGCAACGGCGTGGTCGAGCAGACCCGGCGGCATCTCGCGGTGATGGCGTTCCTGCGGGTCCCGCACGTGGTGCTGGCGGTGAACAAGATGGATTTGGTGGACTTCGACGAGCCGACGTTTCGCCGCATCGAGTCGCAGTTCGCGGCAGCGGCCAGCCAGCTGGGTGTTGCGGATGTGGTGTCCGTGCCGGTGTCGGCGCTGCACGGCGACAACATCGCCACGCGCAGCGCGACGACCCCGTGGTATGACGGCCCGACGCTGCTGGAACACCTGGAGGCGGTACCCGCCGGGCAGGAGGCGGTGGCCGAACCCATGCGGTTTCCGGTGCAGCTGGTGTTGCGACCGCGCACCACCGACCATCCCGACTATCGGGGTCTGGCCGGCCAAGTCGCCTCTGGGGTGGTCGAGGTCGGCGATGACGTCGTCGCCCTGCCGTCCGGGGGCCGCTCCACCGTCACCGGTATTGATACCCCTGACGGTCCAGTGCTGCGCGCCACAGCAGGGCAGTCGGTCACCGTGCTGTTAGGCGACGACATCGACGTCGGCCGCGGCGAGGTGCTGGCCCACCCCTCGCAGGCCCCGCGGGTGGTCACCGAACTCGACGCCGATCTGTGCTGGTTGTCCGACCGGCCGCTGCAGGCCGGCGCGCGAGTGCTGGTCAAGCACGGGACTCGCACCGTCCGCGCGATCGTCACCGCGCTGACCGGCCGGCTGGACCTGCACACCCTGCGGCACGGCTCGGCGCCGGCCGCCCTGACCCTCAACGAGATCGGCGGCGCGCGTATCCAGCTGTCTGAGCCACTGGCGGTGGACTCCTACGCCAGCGATCGGCACACCGGCGGCTTCCTCGTCATCGACACCGCCAACGGCAACACCCTCGCCGCCGGTCTGGTCGGCACTGCCTGACCCCAACCCCGCGCGTGTCGCGCCCCGCTGCCCGGTGTGTCGCTCCCCCGTGCCCGGTGTGTCGCGCTGATGTGCACGGTGGAGGCGCCCCGCTTGCTGTGTCATCGCGACACCTCGGCTTCGGCCTCGATCTCAACCTTCCACCGAAGGTCCAGCAGCCCAGCCACGATGATCATGGTCGACGCCGGCCGGATTTCACCGAACAGCTCACCATGGACGGCGCTGACCTGATCGGCCGCGGCCGGGTCTGTGATGAACAGGCGGGTGCGCAGCACGTCGCTCCACTTTGCGCCTGCCTTGGCCAACGCGTCGCCGATGATCTCGAAGCAGCGCCGGGCCTGCGCGCCGACATCGTCCGGGCAGGACCCGTCGGACCACACCGGCCCAGTCCCGGAGACCAGCACCCGGTTTCCGGCCCGAAGCGCGCGGGAAAAGCCGATCGTCGGCTCGTATGGAGAACCAGAGCTGACCCGGTGCCGCCAGCCCGTGCTGGCGCTGGACACGGAGCTGGTCTCGGCGATGGCGCGGTGCTCCAGCTCGATGAACGCATCGATCATCGCGGTGTACACCTCGGTCAGGATCTCGGGATCGACCTCAGAGGTGCTGGCCTGGGCGCGCAGCCGGCGCATCAGCTGTGCGCGCCGCTCGGGGGCCGCCGTGGCCGGACTGCCCTCGTACCCGGCGGCCAGGATGACCTGCTGTTGGCGCCTGGCTAGCAAGGCGATGATCTGGTCGTCGAGCTGGTCGATCTCGCGGCGGATGTCATCGAGCGACATGGTTATCCTCCCAGTCGGCGCGGCCTGAGGAATCTCCACCCTGCCGGAGTGGTGACCTATCAGTTTCGCTGCTGACGTTGATCCGCACGGCTAGCCGGTCGGCGGCCAGCTACGGTCGCCACCATGACCGCCGAGCTGGTGCACATGGCCGTGCAGTCCGGGATCGCCACCATCACGCTGGATTCCCCCGCCAACCGCAACGCGCTGTCCACCGCGCTGCGGGCCCAACTGGCCGACGCTCTGGCGTGCAGCGCCGGAGACGATTCGATCCGCGCGGTGGTCATCGACCACACCGGGCCGGTGTTTTGCGCCGGGATGGATCTCACCGAACCACCCGACGCGGTCAGCGAGTTACCCGACATTCTGGAGCGAATCAGCAACCATCCCAAACCAATCGTGGCGAAACTGGGTGGGCACGCCCGCGCCGGTGGGATCGGTCTGCTGGCCGCCGCTGACATCGCGGTCGGGGCACAGCACGCGACGTTCGCGTTCACCGAGGTACGCATCGGTGTGGTGCCCGCGGTGATCTCGGTGACCGTACTGCCCCGGCTGCTACGTCACGCGGCACACGAGCTGTTCCTCACTGGAGAGATATTCGATGCCACCCGGGCCAACTCGATCGGTCTGCTCAATAGCGTGGTACCGGCTGATCAGCTGGATTCCGAGGTGAACCGCTACACCGAAATGCTTACCAAAGGCGGCCCTCAGGCGCTGGCCGTGACCAAGCAACTGCTCAGGGGCACTGCTCCCCGGGATTTTGCGGCCATGCTCGAAATCTCAGCCGCACGCTTCGCCTCAGCAGAGGGCCGGGAAGGTATTCGCGCCTTCGCCGAGAAACGCCCGCCATCATGGGCCCGCACCAGCTGACCATTCGCCCGCATCAGTCGATCCCATCACCGTGCGGAGCCTATGTCGAGTGGCCGGTGGTAAAGATCGGCGCCGCAAATGGATTAGGTATCGGCAAGTAGTACCGACAGTGGACGTCCCGAGCTGACGGCGGCTGCATCGTCGAGTACCGCAAGCACCGCGTGGTACCCGTCGGGATCGGCAGCCTCGAACTCGAGGTAGCCGGTCCAGACCAAGACATGCTCACCAGGGGGCTGCCAAGACAAGTCGACTAGGCAGTCGTACAGCGCATCGAGGTTCCGCCCGTACCAGGCCGGAAAGTTCATCGCAGCGCCGATCGCGTCCAACGCCTCGGCCGTGCTGGTCACGGGCCCGATCACGTGTGTTGTCGCCCCCCGGGCACGGGCGTGCGCAAGCGCGCGGTCCGCATCGGGAACATGACGGAGCACGGCTCACGCCTTGGGGTCGACCGCGACGAAGGTCACATAGTGGTCGCCGGTGTAGTACAACTCAGCGACACCACCGGTGATCAGGCGGCGAGGGCCGCGATCACCCTCTCCCGGGGTGGGGACTGTGTACTCGCGGTAGAAACCGGCCTGCCGGGATGGCAACCGCGCCTCCCGATTGCCGAACACGCCGCCGTCCTGCCGGTAAGGGAACGGACCGCCGTGTCGGATCAGCTGCCACACCTGCGTGGCTTGCGGAGGCAGCTGCGACAAAGCCCGCACCGGCAGGCCCGCCGTCGAGGAGACGGCCACCGGCCGGCCACTCAGGGGCGGGTCGGACAGCGCGTGGCGCCCCAGCCAGCCGCCGGCCACCAGCACGAACAAGCCAATCAGCGCAGCAGTGACGCGCGCCCGGGAATTCACTTCGGTTTGTCCGGACCACCGGAGTACCGGTGGCCGAGCCGGTCGAAGATCAGGCCGACGATCCAGTCCAGCGACCGGGCAGCCCACCAGCAAGTCGGCAGCAACACCAGCATGAGCAGGGCCACTTGAAATGCGAGGCCTAGTTGGGTGAGCCACAGCTCAACCCCGTCCCACCAGCGGGCCACCGCGTCCCACCCCGCCCACAGCACACCCAAAGCCTAGCTCGCCGCGACATTCGTGGCCGCCACCGGCACTAGGTTGGGCAGCATGTTCGCCGTCTACGCCGCAGCGCCGAACCCCGCTGACCCGCTGGCCTCGTTGCGCATCGGAGAGCGCCCGGATCCTGACGTACCGGACGGCAGCGTCGCCGTCACGGTCGCTGCGGCCAGCCTCAACATGCATGACCTATGGACGCTGCGCGGAGTAGGGATCAAACCCGACCGTTTTCCGATGATTCTGGGCTGTGATGGGGCGGGCACGCTGCCCGATGGCTCCGAAGTAGTGATCTACCCTGTGATCACCAGCCCAGGCTGGATCGGCGACGAGTCGCTGGATCCGGGCCGCACACTGCTCACCGAGAAGCTGCAGGGCAGCTTCGCCGACACCGTCGTGGTGCCCGCCCACAACGTGGTGCCCAAGCCGCGGTCACTGACCTTTACCCAGGCCGCCTGCATGGGCACTGCCTGGCTGACCGCCTACCGGATGCTGTTCGTGAAGTCCGGCTTGCGCCCGGGCCAGACCATGCTCGTGCAGGGCGCCTCGGGCGGCGTCGCCACCGCGCTGGTGCTGCTGGGCCGGGCTACCGGAATGCGAGTCTGGGTGACCGGGCGCACCGAGGACAAGCGCGAACTGGCCTGCTCGCTGGGCGCGCACCAGGCGTTCGAGCCCGGCGCCCGGTTGCCCGAGCGGGTGGATGCGGTGTTCGAGACCGTCGGCAAGGCCACCTGGTCGCATTCGGCGAGATCACTCAAGCCAGGCGGCATCATCGTCTGCTCTGGCGCCACCAGCGGTGACGCCGACCGCGCCGAGCTGCAACGGCTGTTTTTCCTGCAGCTGCGGATGGTCGGGTCAACCATGGGCACCCGCGACGAGCTTCGTGACCTGCTGTCATTTCTGGACATCACCGGGCTACGCCCGCAGATCGGCGCAGAGCTGTCGATGTCCCACGCCGAGCAGGGTTTCAAGGCGATGCTCGACGGCGATACCGCCGGCAAGATCGTCTTTACTCGCTGACGATGACGGCCGTAGCCCGTCCAGCAGCCGGGCCGGGACGATTGTGATCGGGAAGCGGTCACGCCAAGTCTGGCAGCGCCCACTGACAGCCTGGAGAACGCTACTTCTTGGTGCTGGACTTGGCCGAGTCGTCGGTGGACAGGGCGGCGACGAAAGCCTCTTGCGGGACCTCGACACGGCCGATGGTCTTCATCCGCTTCTTGCCCTCTTTCTGCTTCTCCAGCAGCTTGCGCTTGCGAGTGATGTCGCCGCCGTAGCACTTGGCCAGCACGTCCTTGCGGATGGCGCGGATGGTCTCCCTGGCGATGATCCGGGAACCGATCGCGGCCTGAATCGGCACCTCGAACTGCTGGCGCGGAATGAGTTCGCGCAACCTGGTCGCCATCGAGGTGCCGTAGCCGTAGGCGGCCTCACGGTGCACGATCGCGGAGAATGCGTCCACTGGCTCGCCCTGCAGCAGGATGTCCACCTTGACCAGGTCGGCGATCTGCTCGCCGGCTTCCTCGTAGTCCATCGAGGCATAGCCGCGGGTGCGGGACTTCAGCGCGTCGAAGAAGTCGAAGACGATCTCGGCCATCGGCAGCGTGTAGCGCAGCTCCACCCGTGATGCCGACAGGTAGTCCATCCCCAGCAGGACGCCACGCCGACCCTGACACAGCTCCATGATCGTGCCGACATATTCTGACGGCGCGATCACGGTGCAGCGCACCACCGGCTCGTACACCTCGGCAACCTTGCCGGTGGGCCAGTCCGCCGGGTTGGTCACGATCTGCTCGTCGCCGTCCTCACCCACCACCCGGTACACGACGTTAGGCGCAGTAGAGATGAGGTCGAGGTCGAACTCTCGTTCCAGCCGATCCCGGGTGATCTCCAGGTGCAGCAGGCCGAGAAATCCGCAGCGGAACCCGAACCCCAGCGCAGCCGAGGTCTCCGGCGCATAGCTCAACGCGGCATCGTTGAGCCGTAGCTTGTCCAGCGCGTCGCGCAGCTCCGGGTAGTCCGAGCCGTCCATCGGGTACAGGCCGGCGAAGACCATCGGCTTGGGGGTGCGGTAGCCGGGTAGCGCCACCGCGGCGCCGCCCCGCTCGCTGGTGATCGTGTCCCCGACCCGGGACTGCCGGACGTCTTTCACCCCGGTCATCAGGTAGCCGACTTCGCCCACACCCAGGCCGTCACACGGCTTCTGGTCGGGGGAGATGATGCCGACCTCGAGCAGTTCGTGGGTGGCGTTGGTAGACATCATCCGGATGCGGTCGCGCGGGATGATCCGCCCGTCCACCACCCGGACGTAGGTGACCACGCCGCGGTAGGTGTCGTACACCGAGTCGAAGATCATCGCCCGGGTCGGTGCCGTGCTGTCGCCTACCGGGGCGGGGACCTGCTGGACCACCACGTCGAGCAGCTCACGCACACCCTGCCCGGTCTTCGCGCTGACCCGCAGCACATCATCGGGCTGGCAGCCGAGGATATGCGCCAGCTCGGCAGCGTAGCGATCCGGGTCGGCGGCGGGCAGATCGATCTTGTTGAGGACCGGGATGATCCGGAGATCTTTTTCCAAAGCCAGGTACAGGTTGGCCAGCGTCTGCGCCTCGATGCCCTGCGCGGCGTCCACCAGCAGCACCGCACCCTCGCATGCTTCCAGTGCGCGGGATACCTCGTAGGTGAAATCGACGTGCCCGGGGGTGTCGATCAGGTGCAGGACATGATCGACGCTGCCGACGCGCCAGGGTAACCGGACGTTCTGCGCCTTGATGGTGATGCCGCGTTCCCGCTCGATGTCCATCCGGTCCAGGTACTGCGCCCGGTAGTTGCGTTCGTCGAGCACACCGGTGAGCTGCAGCATGCGATCGGCCAGGGTGGACTTGCCGTGGTCGATATGCGCGATGACGCAGAAGTTGCGGATCAGCTCGGGCGGGGTGAACGTCTTGTCGGCGAACGTGGTCACTCAGCAGTCCTCAATGGCATCAGGGGATCACGTCATGGTCGCACGCGGCACTGCAGGCGCCCGCGGCGCCAGCAGTCTGCCGGTCATTCTCGAGCAGTGTTCGCTCTCAGCAGCGTGACGCTACCCCGATAGGGCGAGGATGATCGGTAATCAGTATCCAGGGAGGAGACCCCGACGTGACCATTGTTCCGCTGCCCATGCTGGGACGCCGGGAAGCGGCGGCCGCCGCGCTGGCCGCCAAGCACCGCCTCGGGGTGCCATGGCAGAAGGTCGCTGCAACGCTGGACCGCTCACTGGTGTGGAGCACATCGGCGGTGCTGGGGCAACAGCCGCTGGACGCCGAGCAGGCCCGCGCCCTGGGACGGCTGCTGCACCTGGAGGACGAGGTGGTGGATGCCCTGCAACTACCACCGGTGCGCGGCGCGGACATGGTCGATTCCACCGAGCCGGTCGTCTACCGGCTCCGGGAGGTCATCCAGGTTTACGGCAATACGCTGGCCGAGCTCATCCGCGAGGAGTTCGGCGACGGCATCATGAGCGCCAACGACTTCGAGCTGTCTTTTGAGCGCCGCGAAGACCCCGAGGGTGATCGAGTGCGGCTGGTGCTGGACGGGAAGTTCCTGCCTTACCGGGTCTTCTGAGCACCCACCGAACGCTGGTCGGTCCGCAACGGGTGATCAGCAGGCACCTCCACGATCACCAACTGGAGGCCGTCCGGATCGGAGATCCACATCTCGTCGAGCCCCCACGGCTCACGACGCGGCTCCCGAAGCACCGTGACGCCCCGGTCGACCAATTCGGTTGCCGTGGCTGCCAAGTCACGAACCTGCAACCACACTGCAGTCAGCGCGCTCGGCTCTCCAGCGCTTTGGCCCGACACCTCCAGGAAGCCGCCCCCGAGGACGAAGACCGTGCCGCCGGGGAACTCGCGGTGCACCGCAAGCCCCAACACATCGCGGTAGAATGCCGTGGAGCGCTCACGATCGCGCGGGTGAAGCAGGATGCGGCTGCTCAAAACTTCCATCTGCCCGTCCTAAGTCGCTGGTGTGGGGGGTTTGCAGGAGAACCGGTCATCCCGGCTGTTACGATCGTGCACCGTGCCGCGCGACGGCACCTCCTACGGAAGGCGAGATCGAAGGTAAACGCGTGGCCAACATTAAGTCGCAACTCAAGCGGATCCAGACCAACGAGAAGGCGCGGCTGCGCAACAAGTCCGTCAAGTCGTCGCTCAAGACTGCAATCCGCAAATTCCGCGAGGCCGCGGCCTCTGGCGAGAAGGACCGGGCACTGCGCGAGCTGGTGACAGCCAGTCAGGCGCTGGACAAGGCCGTGAGCAAGGGCGTCATCCACCGCAACCAGGCGGCGAACCGCAAGTCAGCCATGGCCAAGCGGAGCAATCAGCTCTAGCGCGGTCACGCTGATTCGCCGCTCAGCGGCTGTCACCTGATTCGCCGCTCAGCGGCGGCGAGCCGCGCACAGTGCTAGCACCGTGCGTTCCAGTGCGTACTCCGCATCCGCGGCGACGCCCTTGACGTCGGCGTTCACCGCCGCCACCAGCTGGATCGCCTTCGCCAGCCCATCGGGCTCCCAGCCTCGAGCTTGGGCGATCGCTTTTTTGACCTTCCACGGTGGCATACCCAGGGTGCTGGCCAGCCGGTATGGGTCAGCCCGGCCCGATGCGCTCACCCGGGCGACCGTGCGTACAGCGTCGGCCAGCGCGTCAGCGACCAGCACGTGCGGCACCCCCAGCTGCAGCGCCCAGCGCAACGTCTCCAGGGCACCGGCGCGGTCTCCGGTCATCGCCTTCTCGGCAACCGAGAAACCCGTGACTTCGGCGCGGCCACGATGGTAGCGGCGCACCGCGGCCTCGTCCACCACGCCGCCGCTGTCGGTGCTCAGTTGGGCCGCGGCGCACGCCAGTTCCCGCAGGTCGGAACCGACCGCGTCAAGCAATGCGGTGACCGCGCCCGCGCTGATCCTTCCCTCAGCCCGGTGCACCTCGTCGCGGACGAAGCCGGCCCGGTCCTCGAAACGGGTGATCCGCGGGCATTCACTCACCGCGGCCCCAACCGCACGCAACCCGTCGGCCAGGGCCTTACCGCGCCCCCCGCCTACATGCACGACAACGAGCACGATGCCATCTGCGGCCTGGGCGAGATGGCGTGCGTGATCCAGCACTGCATCAGCAACGTCCTTGGTGGCTTCGTGGGCGGCGGCCATGACCACCACCCGGCTCTGCGCGAAAAGCGACGGGCTGACCAGCTCGTCAAGCTCGCCAGGGATCAGGTCGGCGGCCCGCATCCGGCGCACTTCAGTCTGCGGATCGGCCCGCCGCGCCGCATCCACGACCACCTGCACGGCCCGTTCGGCCAGCAGTTCTTCCTCGCCGAGGATGAGGTGCAGCGGCGCGGGCGGGACCGCCGGAGAGCTCACGCCGACCATCCTCCCATCGCGCGTCACGCCGCCCACCAGCTCCCGCATGGTGGACTTTGCTGGGCGGCCGGTACACAACTGACGTACGGTAAGGACCACAACCGAATACAGCTCATCCAGAGGGGCAGAGGGATCGGCCCGACGAAGCCCCGGCAACCGACGCCAGCCAACGCGCACATCTTGCTACCGCGAGGCCGCTGGCGATCACGGTGCCAATTCCGACCCGCCGTGCGGGAGAGATGAGGAGAGGACCTCGCGATGACTGGCATGCTCGGCACAACGACGACCACTGCCTTCAACTTGGGAACTGCGCGTGAACTGGTGTGCCGGGAATGTGGGTTCAGCACCCCACTGGCTGCGGAGTTCGCGTGCGCCGAGTGCTTCGGACCGCTGGAGGTCGGCTACGACTTCGAGCCGATCACCCGTTCGGACATCGAATCCGGGCCCCCGTCGATCTGGCGCTACCACAAACTGCTCCCAGTCCCGGACAACGTCGACGAGCACCCGAACACTCAACCCGGCCTGACCCGGCTCATCCGCGCCGACCGGCTCGCCCAGGCGCTGGGCCTTCGCCGGGTGTGGGTCAAGGACGACACCGGCAACCCGACGCACTCGTTTAAGGACCGGGTGGTGGCGGTCGCACTAGCCGCCGCCCGGGAACTCGGGTTCCGGGTGCTGGCCTGCCCGTCGACCGGCAATCTCGCGAACGCGGTGGCGGCTGCGGCCGCGCGTGCCGGCTGGGAGTCGGTCGTGCTCATCCCCTCCTCGCTGGAACGAGCGAAGGTACTCACCACCGCGGTCTACGACGGTGCACTGGTCGCAGTGGACGGCACCTACGACGACGTCAACCGGTTAGCCACTGAGCTGGCCGCAGAACACGAAGACTGGGCATTCGTCAACGTCAACGTCCGGCCCTACTACGCCGAGGGTTCCAAGACCTTGGGTTACGAGGTCGCCGAACAGCTCGGCTGGCGACTGCCCGACCAGGTCGTGGTGCCCATCGCGTCCGGGTCCCAATTGACCAAGGTGGACAAGGGATTTCGGGAACTCATCGAACTGGGATTGGTGCAGCCGTCGCCGTATCGGGTGTTCGGGGCCCAGGCCACCGGTTGCGCCCCGGTGTCCACAGCGTTCAAGAATGGTCGTGATGTGATCGTACCCGTCCGACCCGACACCATTGCCCGCTCGCTGGCCATCGGCGCGCCCGCCGACGGTCCCTACGCGTTGGATGCGGTCCGCCGCACCGGCGGCGCCATCGAGGATGTCACCGACGCCGAGGTGGTGGACGGTATCCGGCTGCTGGCCCGCACCGAAGGCGTCTTCGCTGAAACCGCCGGCGGGGTCACGGTGGCCTGCGCGAAGAAGCTCGTCGAATGTGGGCAACTCGACCCCGACGCCGAAACCGTGCTGCTCATCACCGGTGACGGGCTGAAGACGCTGGACGCTGTGGAGCCCCACGTGGGACCGCGAGCCACCGTGCCGCCCAACACCAACGCCGTCCGCGAAGCCCTGCGTTCGCGAGACTCGGGGAAGCTGAGCTGACGGTACTGCTCGCCGACGCGGTCCGAGCAGCGCACGATACAGTCTCGCCGGCAAAACGTGATGGGTTCCTAATCCCACGCTGTGACCGTGAAACGGAGAGTGCTTCGGCGATGGTCGCCTATTTGTCCGCATCGCCCAGCTCGTGGAAATTGATCGTGCGAACCCTCGGAGCATTGTTCGCGGGCTCGGCCGTGACCATGTCGGCAACGGTGCTGCATGGAGGTTCGCTACTGCTCGGCAGCGTCGAGCCGGGGTTGGCGACTAAGCCCACCAACCCGCCCATCGTTGCACCGCCTCAGCAGCTGCCGGAGGCTAGCCTGCCAGCTCCGGACCCGGCCGCCTCCTGGGCACCAGGTGCAGCCCCGCCGTGGCCACCACCACCGCCCTACGGTTTCCCGCTACCTCCCGCACCGGCGATGGCGAACCCCTGGTACAGCGTTCCCATGCCGGCTGCGCCACCAGCGCCGGCCAGCCCCGAACAGCCGGCAGCAGCTCCGATGCCGCCGCCGAGTCCGGCTGATATCGCAAGCTCCGGTTCTGCCGGATCACCACCGCAGGGCACCAACCCACCCCGCGGTGGTCCCGTCAGCGGCGTGCTGGGCGACGTCTTCCACGCCACGGACGGAGCCCCGCGCTGAGCTGCTGCGCTACGTAACAAGATCGGCGCACTGCGCCATGACATTGCACATCATGGGCTGTCACCGTGTCAGCTCGCGCCTGGATGCCTGACTTGGCGCCGCTGCCGCTTCACCTCCGCGGGCGACCACTTGAAGGCTGTTACCACCCGCGACGGCGACGTCGCCGTTGAGGTCCGTCCGCATCACCCGGGTACCAGCCGCGGTTAAGGCGTCGATCACATGCCGGCTCGGATGGCCGTACCGGTTGTGTGCCCCGACGCTGACGATCGCGACCCGCGGGCGCACCGCGGCGAGGAACTGCTCGTCATTGAACCGCGAACCGTGGTGCGGAACTTTGAGTACATCAGCCCGCAGATCGTCATTACTCGCCAGCAGATCTGCCTGCGCGTCGAGCTCCACATCCCCGGTGAGTAGCACCCGGCCGACCGAGGTAGTCGCCCTGATCACCACCGAAGTGTTGTTCACCGAAGTGCCATCGACCTCGGCCTGGTGGTCCTGCACCGCAGGCGGATCCCGCATCGGCGCCAACACATCAAGCGTCAGACCGTTCCAGGCCAGCCGTTGCCGGGAGGCCAGCGCGACCACCGGCACGCGAGCAGCCGCCGCGACCCGAAGGACTTGAGCGAATGCCCATGGAGGGCTACGTCCGGGACCGAGCGCCATGGCGCTGACAGCCCGCCCCCGTAGCGCACCGGCCAGCCCGCCGATGTGGTCGGCATGCAAATGACTGATCACGATGAGGGCGAGTCGTCGCACGCCGAGGCGGTCAAGGCAAGCTGACACCAGTGTTGGGTCAGGTCCAGTGTCGACGAGCACCGCCCGGCCGGAGTCCGCGGTGGCCAGCACGATCGCGTCACCCTGCCCGACGTCGCAGGTCACCATCGCCCAGCCGACCGCTGGCCAGCCGGGAGCAACGAACCTCGTCGGCACGAAGACCAGCAGAGCGCCGACCAACCCCGCCGCAGCGACAACCCGCAGCCGGTGCGCCCGCAGTACCAACAGCACCACGAGAACGACCGAAGCCAGCATGAGTGCACCGAAGGCCCCCCGTGGCCATGGCACCACGCCACCGGGAACAGCGGCTCCCCGGTGACCGACGGCCACCAGCCAGCTCACGGCCGGCCCGGCCAACTGCACCACGACAATGGCGGCGCCGGGCTGCAGTGCCCCTAGCATCGCGGCGCAGACGCCGAGTACGGTCGCCGGCGCGACCGCCGGCGCAGCCAGCAGATTAGTCAGAATCGCCACCAGGCTCACCTGACCGGACAGGCCGGCCACCACCGGCGCGGTCACCACGTGAGCGGCGGCAGGGACCGCGAGTGCTTCGGCGATGCCCGGAGGCACCCCGCGGCGACGCAGCGCCTCGACCCAACCGGGGGCGAGTAATACCAGCGCGCCGGTGGCCAGCACCGACAACGCGAACCCCGGGTCAGCACCGAGCGAAGGATCAGCAACCAGCAGGACAAGCACGGCAGCGCACAGCGCGGGCACCGCCGACCGGCGGCGTCCGAGCACCAGGGCCAGCAAGACGACAGCCCCCATCACGGCCGCCCGCAGCACACTCGGTGACGGGCGGCACAACACCACAAAGCCGACCAGGATCAAGCCAGCCAGCACAACCGCACTCCGCGGTCCCAGCCGGGCAAGCCGGGCCAATCCCAGGACCGTCCCACACAAAATCGCAACGTTGGTGCCGGACACGGCCTCCAAGTGGGCGAGCCCTGCGGTGCGAAAGTCCGCCTGGACAGCGGGCACCATCGCCGACGTGTCGCCGACCACGAGCGCGGGCAGAAGCCCGGCCGGCTCGGGGTCGAGAACTCTGGCGGCCAGCCGCAGCCCGGATCGCAGTTTTTCGGCAACGCGCTGGACTGCGGTAGGCGCCGACAACACCTGCGGCCCACCCCGTACCCGTAGCACCGCCACCGTCAGATCGGGTCGATCGGGGGTGGCCAGCAGTCCGCTCGCTCGCACGCGTTGACCGGGCAGTAGGCCGGTCCAGCCTCTCGCTGGCGCCAGCAGCATGACCCGACCACCAGTGCGCCAGTGCTGCCCTGCGATCTCCGCCGACTCGAGCTCCGCTCGTATCACCACCTGCTGCGGTTCAGGGCGCCGGCCGCCGTATCCGGGCGAGGCCACCGCCCGCGGGTCGCCATCCAGGTGCACCGTCACGGTCGCCGCCGAGCCCCGTTCTGCGGCCGCACGCGCCGGATGGTGCTCGACTTGCCAGGTCTGCGTCCCGACGACCAGCGCAAAAGCCGCGATCACCCCGGCCATCGCGAGGACTGCCGGTGCATGGCCACGCAGCGCGGCGGCTGCGGCAACCAGCAGACCCACCGCTCCGAACCCAGCAGCCACCATCGGTCCGAGGTGCAGACCGCACAGCATCACCGCCCAACCGCTGACAGCGGCGGGCACCAGGCGCAAGTCGTGACGCCCGGCGGCGGGCACCAAGGTGCCCTCATCGAGCGAGGGGCACAGTGTACGGACGGTCACACCCACAGCAGATGCTTAAGTTGCGCCAACCGCGCCTGGCCGATGCCACTGACCTCGCGGAGCTGGTCCACCGATGTGAAGCGACCATGGGCGACGCGCCAGTCCAGGATCCGCTGGGCGGTCACCGTGCCCACGCCGGGTAACGTGTCGAGCTCCTCGAGGGTTGCCGTGTTGAGGTTCACTATGTGCGGCGCCCCAGGGCTGCCCGAGTGATCGGTGACCGGTTGCCCCGGTGGTGGCGCCACCCCGACGAGCAGCTGCTCACCATCGGCCAGCCGCCGGGCGACGTTGAGGCCCATCAGGTCGCTGCCGGGCAGCACACCGCCGGCCGCGGCCAGTGCGTCAGCTACCCGGGCACCGTCCGGTAAGTGGATCAGGCCGGGATGCGGCACCCGACCGACCACGCTGATCACCAGCTCAGTGGCCTGCGCAGGCGGTGGCGCCGAAGGGGCCTTCGCCGCTGCGGTGGTGATCAGCGGCAGCACCGGAGCCGGCTCGGGTACCGGGCGCTCGCGCCACACGCCGATCGCGGCGATTACCGCAGCCAGTGCCGCAACGAACGACAGTACGAGGGCGCCTGGCCGCCCGGGTTCCCATCGGGCGTTACGCAGCGGCGCGGGTACCCACCGCTGGACCAGCCGGCCTGCTCGCGTCGCGGCGCGTACCGCGTCATCACCGGGCAGGCTGGTGTGGCGGGGCGAGGCCAGGCCGGGTTCGGCAACCGCCCGGTCGCCAGCGTCTGAATCGGCCGGATCCGAGCTCCGAGATGGAGCACCACGCAGCGCCACCAAGCGCTCTCGGACGAGTTGGGGATCATCGCAGTCGACGGACGGAAAGCTGGGGAGCAAGGCCACGGGCCGACGCTAAGACGATTGCCCTTGTGACTCGAGCGATGCCACCGTCACCTGTGGATAACAGGATGGGTGTGGATAAGTCGGGGCGAGCTGCGGGTACATCGCGGTCGTCGTCGGAGCATCGTGCAATCCTGGGTGGTTGCCGTGGCGGCCCCGTCAAGCGGCCAAGGAGCAACGACGAAAGCGATGACTAGCCAACGCGAACCCGGCGGCCGTCGTTGCCTTACCGGCACCGAGCGCTTCGAGACAGTGGTCATCGGCGGCGGGCAGACGGGCCTGACGGTCGCTTACCACTTGGCGCGGCGCGGTCAGTCGTTTGTGATCCTGGACGCGAACGAACGGATTGGCGATTCGTGGCGGCAACGCTGGGATTCGCTTCGCTTGTTCACGCCCGCGTGCTTCGACGGGCTACCGGGTTGGCCCTTTCCAGCCACCTCCTGGTCATTTCCCAGCCGGGAGGAAATGGCCGACTACCTCGAGGCCTACGCGGCACGATTCAGATTTCCCATTAAACCCGGGTTTCGCGTCGACCGGCTCACCAAGGACGGGGACCGCTTCGTCCTGACCGCGGGCAGCCGCGTGATACAAGCCGCCAACGTGGTGGTCGCCATGGGCAGCTACCAGCGTCCGATCGTGCCCGACTTCGCCACCGAGCTCGATACCGAGATACTTCAGCTGCACTCCGCGGAATACCGCAGACCGAGTCAACTCCGCGCAGGCGGAGTTCTTGTCGTGGGTGCCGGTAACTCAGGGGCCGATATAGCCCTCGACGTCGCCCACGAACACCCGACGTGGCTGTCGGGCCGGCATGTCGGTCACGTGCCGGTCCATATCGACGGCCTCGCGGCGCGATTGTTGCTGGGGCGCCTGCTGCTCCGCGTCGTTTTCCACCGGATGCTGACGGTGGATTCGCTGATCGGTCGCAAGGTCCGGTCGAGGGTGCTGTCTCGCGGTGGACCGCTCATCCGCGTCAAGCCCCGCGACCTCTTCGCCGCTGGGATTGAACGCGTGCCCAGGGTCCTCGGAGTCGTGGACGGGCTGCCGATGCTGGCAGACCACCGAGTTCTGAAAGTCGCCAACGTCATCTGGTGCACAGGTTTCCAGCCAGACTTCGGCTGGATCGACCTTCCCGGCTTCGGGACGAAGGATCCGTGGCGCCACCGTGGCTGTATCCCGACCCAACCCGGATTGTACTTCGTCGGTTTGCTGTTCCTCTACGCCATGTCGTCGTCGATGATTCACGGCGTCGGGCGTGATGCCGAATACGTCGCCAACCTGATCGCGTCGCGGATGGCCGGCCGCTGGTAGAGCGTCGTCGCTCAGCCCGGCGTGGGCGGTGGCGCCGTGATGGCTTCCGGCAGGACGACGGCTCCGAGCATTCCGGGCCCGGCGTGGGCGCCAATCGCCGCGCCGACCTCTGAGATCACACACTCAGAGACCACCGGGACCCGGGATCGCAATTGTGCAACGAGTTCGTCGGCACGTTCGGCTGCCCCGAGGTGATGCACCGCAAGCTGGCACGGAACCGACCCGGCGACCTGGACCACCAGCTCAACCAGCCGGGCCCGCGCGCGGCTACCGGTACGAACCTTCTCCAAGGGCACCACCCGACCCGAGTCGACGTGCAACAGCGGTTTGACGGCCAAGGCGGTGCCCAGCCGGGCAGCCGCCTGGCCGATCCGCCCGCCACGGCGCAAGTACTCAAGGCTGTCGACCGAGAAGAATGCCCGGGTACGCGCGCCCACCCGCACAGCCGCGTCAGCTACGGCGCTGGAGTCGCCGCCCTCAGCCGCGACGGCCGCCGCGGCGAGCGCGGCGAAGCCCAGACCCATGCCGGTGGAGCGAGAATCGACCACCCTCACCCGCTCCGCTCCAAGCTGCTCGGCAGCCAACCTCGCGGATTCCCAGGTGCCAGACAGCGCGCGGGACAGATGCACCGAGACGACGGTGTCGGCGCCGGCCCGGATAGCGTCGAGGTAAGCCGCATGGAATTCCTCCGGTGTCGGTCGGGAAGTCGTCACCGACGCCCGCCGCGCCAATGCGGTCACCAGCTCGTCCGGTCCGAACTCCACCCCGTCCAACCAGTGGCGATCGTCCACCAGAACGTGCAGGGGAACTTGCCGAATCCCGTGGCGCTCAGCTAAACCCTTCGGAAAATACGCGGTCGAGTCTGTGACGACAGCAACGGACACACTCATCAGGACGACAACGACTGCTACACGGGAGCGGCACTGTTGTAGGAGAACAAGCGCCAGCCAATACCGCGGCGCATCAACACCGTGCAGTGGCAATTACTGATCCCTGCGAATACCGACCAAGCCGACACCGGTATCCCGAGCAGCAGCGGGGTCAGACCGGCGATCAACCCACCGTGGGTGCACAACACCGCGCTACCCGGACAATCCGTGTCGAGCTCGGCCACCACCTGCGCAGCGCGAGCGGCCACCTCTACCCGGGTCTCGCCACCCGGCGGTGCCCATTGCGGGTTACCGCGCCAGGTCTGCAGATCACCCGGCCACAGCGCCTCGACCTCGGCGTGAGTCATGCCCTGCCACGTCCCGCAATTGGTCTCCCGCAATCGCTTGTCAACCCGAAGCGGTATCCCGGTCTCTGCAGCGAGCACCGCCGCGGTGTCCCCGGCGCGCGACAGATCAGAAGTCATCAAGACCGCCGGTTCGAGCTCTGCAAGCCACCGGGCCGCGCGGCGGGCCTGGCGGAGGCCAGTGGGAGTCAACTTCGAGTCAAGCTGACCTTGGATCCGCCGCGCCGCATTGAAGTCAGTCTCGCCATGGCGCCAGAGCACGAGCTGCCGCAAGGTCACTCCGACTCGTCCGCCTCATTGGCGCTGACGTCGAACGGAATGATCGGGCAGTCCTTCCACAACCGCTCCAAACCATAGAAGGAGCGCTCCTCGGCATGCTGCACGTGCACCACAACGTCAACGAAATCCAGCAATACCCAGCGCCCCTCCCGGGCTCCTTCGCGGCGCACCGGCTTGCTCCCCGCGGCCGCCATCCGCTCTTCCACGGCGTCCACGATGGCCTGAACCTGCCGCTCGTTGGGCGCCGAAGCGATCACGAAACAGTCTGTGATCACGAGTTGATCAGACACGTCGAGCAGGGTGATGTTGTGCGCCTTCTTGCCGGCCGCCGCGCTCGCCGCGGTCAGCGCAAGAGCTCGCGCATGATCGGAAGCTGACACATCACTCCTTCTCCCCGGCATTGGTGACCGGCGCTGCCCCGTGCGGCACCGTGCGCCCTCCCGGCGCTGCGCGCCCAACCACAGATGAGAGTACGTGCTGCAAGCGCGCCGATGGCGACCTACCTGCGGTAGGAGTCTGTGAGGGCACAGCTGCGTTGGCGTTGCGGGGACTCACAGCGCCTGCTTGATTCGGGGCAGTCCGGGTCAAGGATCCGCGTTTGCGAAGCTTAAACCCATGATTTATCCTTATTTGCAGATCAGTCCGGGCGACCGGGGGATGGTACAGGCACGGGTTTCGCCGACGGTTCGGCGTGGACGTCGCCGGCGGACAGCCGCGCAACGCCCCCGGCATCCGGGTTGCCGCAACCTCTGGTTGAGCCGCAGTCCGGATCGTGCAGCATGGCCGCGGCGACCAACTGCCGGATGAAGGGCCTGCGGCACGGAGACCCTGATGAAGCTTCACGGGGTCCGATCGGGAAGGAGCGAGAATGACCCTAATCGTCATGACCATAGCCGTCATCGCATCGGTGATTGCCGCTTTGGCGGTCTACCTCTTGTTGATCGGCATGGCGCTCGGCCGCACCGCTGGCCATCTCGGTGAGTGCCTGCAGAGCGTGCGGTCGATTGCCGGGGATTCTCAGGCGATCGGACCTGGTATCTCGCGCATCAATCAAGCCGGCGGAGAATTGGTGGGTGCAATGCCGCTGTTACTCGACGACGCTGATGCCGTCGCCATGAAGATGACTCCTGCTGCGGCCGCTCCAGCCACTTCCTCTTCAACCACTGGGTCGGGTGTCGGTCTCCTTGATGGCGCTCCGGCGACAGGTGTGGGTTATCTGGATGCTTAGGATCCAGATCAGCCATGTCACGCCCGGCGGCCCAAGAGGTCGAGCAAACCTGTCCTGTAGAGGCGCGGTATCAGGCAGCCCCGCGGGAGGCTGAAAATATCCAGTGTTGGCCAGGGATCCGGCACGAGGTTCCAAGCGCGCGTAAAACTGGTGCATGTAAAGGGCTTGTGCACCCGGTACATGCCACGCGCTCTGCACTCTCTAGAGAGCCCCCGAGAGCTAGCTTGAAGATTTCAGAAGAGAACAGCTCGTGAAAGGTAAGGCAGACGTCGAGATAAGGCTCGCGGCCAGGCGGGTAGACATCTCAGTTGAGCGTTTGAAGACGATAACTATGCCAACACCATCCCAACAAGAAAGGGGCTCGCAGACCTCTTCGAAAACGGCTTCGTCAGGCGAGCCCCAAGAACCAACAAATTAAAAATATCGGATCACGCCATCAGCCGCTGCCGCCGGACCGAGTCAGTGATAACGAGTTGTACCGATGCTGTACCCGGGAACCCGACGACACTGTTATAGCTGGTCAATGAACCGTTCCTCGGTACAGCCCGCGTTTGTTGATGTATTGCACCACCCCATCTGGCACCAGGTACCAGACGGGCTGGCCGCACTCGACGCGGTGACGGCAATCAGTCGAGGAAATCGCCATCGCAGGCACCTCGACCAGGCTCACAGTCCGGTCAGGCAGGTGCTTGCCGTCTAAGCGGAACCCGGGACGGGTCACTCCGACCAGATGGGCGAGGTCGAACAGCTCATCGACCCGCTTCCAGGACAGAATCTGCGCCAGCGCATCAGCGCCCGTGATGAAGTACAGCTCGTGGTCGGGAAACTGGGCGCGCAGGTCGGTCAAGGTATCGACCGTGAACGTCGGAGCGCGGCGGTCGATATCCACCCGGCTGGTGGAGAACCGGGGGTTGGACGCCGTGGCGATGACTGTCATCAGGTAGCGGTCTTCGGCCGGGCTGACCTCGCGCTCATCTTTCTGCCAAGGAATCCCGGTGGGCACGAACACCACCTCGTCGAGCCGGAACCGGGCCTGCACTTCGCTGGCGGCCACGAGATGACCGTGATGGATGGGGTCGAAGGTTCCTCCCATGACCCCAAGTCGCCGGCCGGACATGGGCGCAGCCTAGGCGAGCCGTTCGGTGATCGGATCCGGCGGAGATAAGCTAAGCGTTCAGTAGAGTTGAGTAGGCCTCTAATTTCGGTGCGCAACCGGCGGTGGGGACAGGCGTGGCGAGCAGAAGTCTCAGCGAGACCTCGTCCAGGGAACTCGCGCTCATCGATGCGTTGGGATCTGGCTGCGTGGTTGAGTGCAGCAAACTCACCGTCGAGCAGCTGGCGGCTACGGATAACCCGCGGTACTGCGTCCGCGCCGAGTTGCTGCGGGAGCTGGTGCTGGGGCGCAGCGGCGAGCTCGATCCGTTGGGTGTGCGCCTGCACGGTGCCCGGATCACCGGAACCCTCGATCTCACCCATGTTCCGGCTATGGTCGGCATCGAGCTGCGCAACTGCTTTTTCGAGCACACCGTGTTTCTCGTCAGCGCCCGGTTGCCGTGGTTGACCCTGGCGGGTTCGCAGCTGTCAGTCCTCGACGGCGACGGTCTCCAGGTCGACGGCGATGTGCTGCTCGGGGACGGTTTCACGGCCGTCGGGGAGGACAGCTACGGAGCAGTACGGCTGCTCGGTGCGCGCATCAAAGGCCAGCTCAACTTCAACGGCGCGAGGCTGAGCAACGAGGCCGGACCCGCGCTCATCGGCGACGGGCTCGGCGTGGACGGTGATGTCTTCGGTGGCGGATTCATCGCCACCGGAACAGGCGAGCTCGGCGCAGTTCGATTGCCGGGTGCGCGCATCGTCGGTCAGCTCAATCTCAACGGTGCCGAGCTGACCAACCCGGCCGGACCTGCCCTCATCGCAGACGGGCTGCAGGTGGCAGGTGGATTGGTGCTCGCCGAAGGGTTCACTGCCACCGGCCACTACGAGCGCGGGGTGGTGCGGCTACCCGGTGCGCACATCAGTGGCCAGCTCAACCTGGATGGCGCGACGCTGATCAATCCCGCTGGCCCGGCACTCATCGGGGACCACCTCGACGTCTCCGGCGGAGTATTTCTCGACGGGTTCACCGCCACCGGGCACGGCCAGGACAGCGTGCTGCGGCTACCGGACGCACATATCAGCGGCCAGCTCAATCTGGACGGCGCCGAACTGACCAACCCGGCCGGTCCCGCACTCATCGGTGACCATCTCCGCGTCGACAGCGACATGTTCGCCGAGGGATTCATCGCCACCGGTCACTGCCCGGACACTGCCGTGCGGCTAGCAGACGCCCACATCAGTGGCCAGCTCAATCTCAGCAACGCGAAGCTGATCAACCAAGCCGGGCGTGCCCTCATCGGTGACCATCTCCAAATCGACAGCGATATGTTCGCCGAGGGGCTTATCGCGACCGGGCACTGCCCCGATGGCGCAGTGCGGTTAGCGGATGCGCGCGTCAGCGGCCAACTCAATTTCAGCCAGGCGAAACTGACCAATCCGGCCGGACCGGCTCTCGACCTGGAGGACGCCGCGGCCAAGCACCTGTTCCTGCCGGCGGGGGTGATCTGTCCACAAGGCGCTGCCGATAAATCCGGCTGCGACGGGGCGGCGCATCGGATCGCGCTGTCCGGGCTGGTCTACACGTCGCTGCATGGGGTCGACTGGCACGAGTGGCTGCACCTGATCGTGCACCACACCCGTGATTACCAACCCCAGCCCTACCAGCAGCTTGTCGCCGCGCTGCGGGCCAGTGGCCAGGAATCCACTGCACGGGAAGTTCTCATCGCACAGCAGCAGGATCGTTACCGCCGCGGCGAACTCGGTGGCCGGCTGCGCAAGATCGCCCACCGGCTGTGGGGAGCGCTCGCTGGGTATGGCTACCGCAGCAGCCGCGCGGTCCTCGCCCTGTTGCTGGTACTGATGATCGCAGCAGGGCTGGGTGTCGCCGCCGGGCACACCCCGATCGGCTCGGAGCGGTTCGTCACAGCGCACACCAGCTTGGCCCGAGATCCCAACTCACCGTGCTCGACGGTGGAGCAGATCGGGGTGGGTATCGATCGCAGCCTGCCACTAGCCCCGGTAGCTATCGGCAACCGGTGCGACTTCGACACGACCAGTCTCGCTGGGCAAGCATTCACCGTCATCACGTGGGTGTTGCAGGCTGTGGTCTGGACGCTGGTCGCGCTGGCCATCGCCGGTTATCTCGATCTCATCCGGAAGACCACTCCTGCGGGATGACGACGAACTGCCGCAGGTACAGATCTTCAAACGTCACCGGACCACGCGGCCCGGGCACCCGATCGACGTTGATGCCCGTCTCGGGAACCCGCCGCAGCTTGAAGCCGTCGAGCAGGCGGGTGCTGGCGTTCCAGAACACGCCGGTGCCGGCGTAGCTGTCCAGGAACTCGTGGGCAGCGGACTTGTCGGCGGTGACGATCGTCGCGGCCAGACCGGACGTTTCCTGGTTGGCCAGCTGCGCCGCGTGCTGCGGGCCGGTCACCCGGCTCACCGTCAACGTCGCCTCCCGGCCGGTGTCCAGCGCCCATTCGTGCCCGAGCGGGTGCCGGTGAGGTGGCAGCGACAGCTCGATCCCACGCTGCCGGACAGCGTCGAGCAGGGCGTCGTACAACTCATCCGGCGTGGTTTCGGCGACGAGCAGCAGGTTGACCCGGTTACAGACGCCCAGCCGGTCCAGCCCGGCTACCAGCAGGTCCACGGCGAGCGCGGGGTCTGCGGCGGAGTCGACGTACAACACTCCCCCGCCGTCGGCATGGGCTAGTACCCGCACCCCGTGACGGGCTCCCTCGGCGGCCAGCATCCGGGTGGTCTGCCCGCTACCCCGCACGATGACCAGTGGGATCAGCTCGGGTTGCTGGACGAGAGCAACCGCACTGTCCCGACCTGGATCGGGAATCAGTTGCACCGCGTCGGGATCCATCCCGGCGTCGGTCAGCGCCGGTGCGATCACGTGTTCGGTGAGCGCCAGCGCTGATCGCAGCGCCGCCGATCCGGTCCGCAGCACCCCGGCGTTGCGGGATTTCACCAACTGTGAGGCGACATCGACGGTGACATTCGGGCGCGCCTCGAAGGTGGCACCCACCACTCCGACCGGGCGGCGGCGCTCGATGAGCCGCAACCCGTCTGGCCGGTCTTCCAACACCCGGTCCCGCGGCGGAAAGGCTGCTTGCGCGAGCAGGGCGAGTTGGTCGGCCATGTCGGTGAGCCGCGCGTGCCCCAAGTGCAGCCGGTCGATCAGCGCCTGGGTCATCCCGGACCGCTCGGCGGCCGCGATATCGGCGGCATTGGCGGCAAGCACCTCCGTAGCGGAGCCGGTCAACCGCTGGGCCATGGCGTCCAGCGCAGCGTTGATCGTCTCGTCGGACGCGGTGGCCAAGGCAGGCGCGGCTCGCTGCGCTCGCTGCGCGCACGCAGCGACGACATCGGCCCCGGTATCGGACGCTCGGGTGTCGGAATCCACTCGCAGCTGCACGATGCCCCACCCTACTGCCCGCGTGTCGCGTCCCCCCGCTCGGTGTGTCGTGTCCCTGTGTCCGGTGTGTCCTGCCCTGGTGCGCATCGATCACGTGGCGATGTCTCGCCAACGAGTCGACCTGGTCTTACCGGTGGGCTGATGGCACGGGAAAGGGTGATGCTCGGCCGGTGATGGATCTGAATCATGGACGGCCGTGGCGGTCTTCGAAGCAGCGCATCTCGATGGGGTTCTGAGTCTGTGCCGAGCTGAAGGGTGGCCGACCCTTCCGGCCGATCCAGACCGGGCCCTCCGCGTGCTGCTGGCGCCCGGGACGGTCACCGTCGTGGCGCTGAACACCGACGGCGAGGTCGTTGGTTTCGCGCATGCGCTGAGCAACGGCTTGACGGCTTACCTCGCCGAGCTCATGGTAGCGGTGGAGCACCGCGGTCGCGGCGTCGCACGGAAACTGGTGGCTGAGATCTTCCATCGGTCCGGCGTCATTCGCCTTGACCTCATCAGCACCCACGCCGCCGAGCCCTTTTACGAGACCCTGGCGCACCGCCGTTATACCGGCTTTCGCCTCTACCCATCGGCAGCGTCATAGGCCACGTCGGAGCGGTTCACGAGGACGCGACACACCGAGCGGGGGGACGCGACACGCCGGGATGGCGGGGTTAGACGGGGACGAGGTCGTCGGCGTGCACGACCTCGCGACGCAGCTCTGGCGGCAGGTCGCGGCTAGAGCGGCCGATCAATTCGGGCAGCTCGGCAGCATCGAAGCCGACCATTCCGCGGGCCACCACGTCTCCCCGACTGTCGACCAGTTCCACCACGTCGCCGGCCTCGAAGTCGCCCTCGATGCCGATGATGCCGGCGGCGAGCAGCGAACGCCGGCGGTGCACCACCGCGCTCACCGCCCCGTCGTCGAGCCGGAGCCGGCCGGCCGCACCTGCGGCATGACGCAGCCAGAACCGGCGAGCCGACAGCCGCGCCCCGGTAGCCGCGAACGCGGTACCGACATCGGCCTGTCCCAAGGCGCGTTGGACCTGCGTCGAAGCGGCCAGCAGCACCGGTACACCGGCACGGGAGGCCAACGTCGCGGCGTCGAGCTTGGAGACCATCCCACCGGTACCCAGCGTGCCCCCGGTGCCGACTTGTACGCCGCGCAGATCAGCCGGTCCCGTCACCTCGGCGACCAGGCGGGCCTCGCCAAGCCGGGGGTCGCTGTCGTACAGCCCGTCGACGTCGGAGAGCAACACCAGCGCGTCGGCCCCCACCAGGTGCGCCACGAGGGCAGCCAGCCGGTCGTTGTCACCGAACCGGATCTCATCGGTGACCACGGTGTCGTTCTCGTTCACCACTGGTACGGCGCCGAGGCCGCGCAACCGGGCGAATGTCCGCTGCGCGTTGCGATAGTGCGCGCGGCGGACCATGTCGTCAGACGTCAGCAGCACTTGCCCGACGGTGCGGCCGTACCGGGCCCAGGATTCGGTATAGGCGTGTCCCAGCGCGAGCTGCCCGACGCTAGCGGCGGCCTGCTGGGTGGCCAGGTCCCGGGGCCGGCAGCGCAGACCCAACGGTGCCAGCCCGGCGGCGATGGCCCCCGAGGACACCAGGATCAGCTGGGTTCCGGTCGCGACGCGGCCGGCGAACGCGTCCACCAAGGTGTCCAGTCTGGTCCGATCCAGGCCGCCGGCCGCGGTGGTGAGCGACGACGAGCCGACCTTGACCACCAGGTACCGGGCCTGCGCCACGGCGTGCCGAGTAGGGCTCACATCTGCTCGACCTCATCGTCGGCAACTGGCTGGCGCCGCGAGCGTCGGGCGGCCTTGCGGTGCGCCACGCTGGTGCGCTCATCGCGATCCAACCGCCAGTCCGTGCCTCGGTCACCCAACCGGACGGCGACTGCTCCAGCCGGCGTGGCGGGTTCCCAGTCGAAAGTGACCTCGCCGATGGTGACCGGGCACCCGGGCAACGCTCCCGCACCAGCCAAGGCCTCCTCCACGCCCAGCCGGGCCAGCCGGTCGGCCAGGTAGCCGACGGCCTCGGCGTTGTCAAAGTTGGTCTGCCGCACCCACCGCTGCGGGCGGGCACCACGGACGATGAACCCGCCAGGCCGATCGGGATCAGAGATGATGTCGAAGCCGGACTCGTTGACCGCTGCTGGGCGCATCACCACGCGGGCCGGCTCGGGTGGGGGCAGCGACTCCCGGTGGTGTCGCACGGCCGCGCCGAGCGCGAAACGCAGTTCCCGCAGCCCCTCGGTGGTGACCGTGGACACGCAGTGCACCGCGAGTCCGCGGGCGGCGAATTCGGGCCGCACCAGCTCGGCCAGCTCCCGGGCATCCGGTACGTCGATCTTGTTGAGCACGACCATCCGCGGGCGGGATGCCAGTTCGCCACCCAGCGTCGGGGTGTAGGCGGCGAGTTCACGCTCCAAAGCATCCACATCGGACAGTGGGTCGCGGCCAGGCGCAACCGTCGCGCAGTCCACCACGTGCACCAGCACCGCGCAGCGTTCGATGTGTCGCAGGAATTCCAGGCCGAGGCCCTTGCCCTGGCTGGCGCCCGGGATCAGGCCAGGGACGTCGGCGATGGTGAACACCGTGTCCCCCGCAGTCACCACACCAAGGTTGGGCACCAACGTGGTGAACGGGTAGTCAGCGATTTTCGGACGGGCCGCGGAGAGCACGGACACCAGAGACGACTTGCCCGCCGAGGGAAAGCCGATGAGCCCGACATCCGCCACCGACTTCAGCTCCAGCACCAGCTCCCGGCTCTCGCCCGGCTCACCGAGCAGCGCGAAGCCCGGCGCCTTGCGGGTCCGGGAGACCAGCGCCGCGTTGCCCAGCCCGCCCCTGCCGCCCGCCGCAGCGACGAATCGGGTGCCCTCCCCCATGAGGTCAGCCAGGACCTCCCCGTCAGGGGTGAGTACCACGGTGCCATCCGGTACCCGCAGTTGTTGGTCCTCGCCCTCGGCGCCATTGCGATTGCCGCCCTGCCCGGGCTTGCCGCTGGAGGCCCTGGCTACTGAGCGATAGTGGAAGTCGAGCAGCGTATGCACGCCGGGATCCACCACCAGCACCACGTCACCCCCGCGCCCCCCGTTACCACCGTCGGGGCCGCCGAGCGGCATGAACTTCTCCCGGTGCACGGACGTGCAGCCGTGACCGCCGTCGCCGGCGGCGACGTGAATCACCACCCGATCCACAAAGCGGGACACGTCTGCATTTCCTCAATTCAGTATCGATCGTCCGCCGCAACGCCGACGAGGGGCGGGCCGGTCATCGCCGGTCCGCCCCTCGTCGGGGTACGTCGGTGGGGCCGGGATCAGGCCCCGGCCGCAATGACGTTGACGGTCTTGCGTCCACGCTTGGTGCCGAACTGCACCAAGCCCGCCTCAAGAGCGAACAATGTGTCATCGCCACCACGGCCGACATGCACGCCCGGGTGGAACTTGGTGCCGCGCTGCCGGATGAGGATCTCGCCTGCGTTGACCGCCTGCCCGCCGAAACGCTTCACCCCGAGCCGCTGAGCGTTGGAGTCGCGGCCATTCCGGGAGCTGGACGCGCCTTTTTTGTGTGCCATCGGTGCTCACACCCTCGTCAGTAGCTTCTCAAGGTCTTTCCACGGCTAAACGGTCAGCGATCGATCCCGGTGACCTCGACGCGGGTCAGCTGCTGACGGTGGCCCTGGCGCTTATGGTAGCCGGTCTTGTTTTTGAACTTGTGAATCCGGATCTTGGGACCCTTAACCTGCGCGACGACCCTTCCCCGGACCGATGTCGCGGCGAGAGCGGCCGTATCCGCGGTTACCGCGGGACCGTCGACCAGCAGCACGGCAGGCAGGCTGACCTCGGCCCCGGGCTCGCCGGGGAGCCTTTCCACCTCGACGACGTCCCCAACGGCCACCTTGTACTGCTTGCCGCCGGTCTTCACGATCGCGTACATCGGGTGGTACTCCTGGCTGTTCGACTGCATGGACTGATCAAGGCTGAGGCCGCCGGCCCGCAACGACACCTACCGCGTTGCGTTCACAGGCTGGGTTCACAGACTCGGGTTTCACAAACCTGGGCCCGCCGAACTGGCGGGCCGCACCGACGAGGGTACGACCCGCCGTCCGGCTGGGTCAAACCGGGGTACTCACTTCACGTGCGGCTCCCCGAATCACCGGATCGGCCGAATCGGCATTGTCCGCTAGCTCGGCCGACGGCGGTCCGGCGGGCCGAGACGCGGTCCGGCGGCGGCGCGCCACCGTCCGCGGGGCAAGTTGCGCAGGCACGCTCGGCGCGTCGGCGGCCGGTGACGCCTGGTGCGGCGCAGCCGGGGGTGGCGCCGGAGCTGGGGGTGCATCCGGGGCAGCGCCATCAGCCGGCGACGTGGGATGCGGACCGTCCGGCCGGGCCGGCACGGGCACAACCTCTACGGCGTCCGGCGCCGATGCGATCGCCTGATCCGATGCGGCGGAGGCGGCCCCCACCGACCCGCGTGCACGAGATCGGGATCGACGACCGTTCACCGCGCCGGAGTCCCTGGCCCCCGGCGATGGCCCTGACGACGGGCCAGTAGGCGCCGACTGGTTGCGGACGCTCACCGGCTCTGCGGACACCAGCACGCCACGGCCCTTGCAATGCTCACAGAGCGTGGAGTACGCCTCCAACAGCCCGGTTCCGACCTTCTTGCGGGTCATCTGAACCAAGCCCAGTGAGGTGACTTCGGCGACCTGATGGCGGGTGCGATCCCGGCCCAGGCATTCGGTCAGCCGGCGCAGCACCAGGTCCCGGTTCGATTCGAGCACCATGTCGATGAAATCGATGACGATGATCCCGCCGATGTCACGGAGCCGGAGCTGCCGGATGATCTCCTCGGCGGCCTCGAGGTTGTTGCGGGTGACGGTCTCCTCGAGGTTGCCACCGGACCCGGTGAATTTGCCGGTGTTGACGTCGATCACGGTCATCGCCTCAGTGCGGTCGATGATCAGATAGCCACCAGAGGGCAGCCACACCTTGCGATCCAGCGCCTTGGTGATCTGCTCGTCGATCCGGAACTCGGCGAACACGTCGGCCGTCCCGGTGTACCTGCGCACCCTGGGCATGAGGTCCGGGGCAACGTGGCGGACGTAACCGTCGACGGTGTCCCATGCGTCGTCGCCCTGGACCACCAGCTCGCGGAAGTCCTCGGTGAACAGGTCCCGAACCACCTTGACCAGCAGATCAGGCTCTTCGTACAGCAGTTCAGGGGCCGTGGCTTTACTCCCGGATCCGCCGGAACCGGCTGGGGAAGTCCCTGACTTGCTCAGGATGACCTCCCACTGCGCCTGTAACCGGCGGACGTCGCGAGCTAGTTCTTCCTCGCTGACCCCTTCGGATGCGGTCCTGATGATCACGCCGGCATCGTCGGGGACGATTCGCTTGAGCACCTCCTTGAGGCGCTTACGTTCGGTGTCGGGCAGCTTGCGGCTGATCCCGGTGGCCCGACCGCCCGGCACGTACACCAAAAACCGGCCGGGCAGGCTGATCTGGGTAGTCAGCCGGGCACCCTTGTGGCCCACCGGGTCCTTGGTGACCTGCACCACAACACAGTCGCCGCTGGACAGTGCCTGCTCGATGCGGCGCGCCTTGCCCTCCAGCCCGGCCGCGTCCCAATCCACCTCACCGGCGTAGAGCACCGCGTTGCGGCCACGGCCGATGTCCACGAATGCGGCCTCCATGGAAGGCAGCACGTTCTGCACCCGGCCGAGATAGACGTTGCCGACCAGCGAGCCGGTTCCGGATGTGGTGACGAAGTGCTCGACCAGGATGTCGTCTTCGAGCACCGCGATCTGAGTGCGTTCCGAGCGCTCGCGCACGACCATCGTCCGCTCGACGGCCTCTCGCCTGGCGAGGAACTCCGATTCGGACAGGATCGCGACCCGCCGCCTACCGGCTTCCCGGCCGTCACGCCGGCGCTGGCGCTTGGCCTCCAACCGCGTGGAGCCGCGGATGGACTGCACCTCGTCCTCGACTACCGGGCCGGCCTTGCTGTCCCGGACATGTACGACGGTGTCGGGTGGGTCGTCCTCGCCGATGAGGGTGTCCTCATCGCTGCCGTCGCGTCGGCGTCTGCGACGGCGGCGGCGGCGCACCGTGCCCTCTCCGGACTCTTCCTCCGGACCACCGTCGGCCGCACGACCCTCGGCGGGCTCATCGGGATCGGAAGAGTCGCGGTCGTCCTGCTCAGCGGCCTGCTCGCTGGAGCCGTCGTCGATGTCCCCGCCGGCTTTACCGCGGCCACGCCCCCGCCGGCCACGCCGCCGCCTGCGCCGAGTGCCGCCATCGGTGTCGGCCTCATCGACTTCGATCTCGTCTGCGTCGGCATCGTCCTCGTGATCGCCATCGACCTCGAACTGCTCGACCGGTGCCGGTTGCGGAGCGGGTGGCAGGAAAACTGGTGCGGCCGAATTGAAGACCGGCCGAGCCGCATTCATCGGCGGCGGCAGGGGTGTTTCCGGCGCACCCTGCTGGGCCACCTCGTCGATCTCCGTCGAGTCCGGCCCGGGCTCCGGTAGTAACGCCTGCAGCGCTCGCACAGCCGTCTCGCGGTCGATGCTGGACTGCGCGCTGCGTACGGCTACGCCGAGCTCGCCCAGCGCAGCTATGACGTCCTTGCTACTCACCGCCAGGAGCTTTGCCAGGGCGTGCACCCGCAACTTATCCGGCAGCGAGGCCACAAGATCACCCCCGTAGGGCGAGGTGGTCGCGGGTGAGGCTGCCCGCCCGCCGATGCCTCCGGCGGGCGCTGTCGTGTTCGCCATTCAACTCCTCCAGCCCCCGGGCGCGTCCCACTGTTCGGAACGCGGCCGCACAGGGGCCCTGTGCGTCATCCCCCACCGAGTTCGGCGGTGGCAATCCTGTCTTGTCACCAGCAGCTCCGCGGTCCTTCAGCGGTCCACCGGCATGTCCGCGACGTCGTGCCGATCCGACTCATCGTCAGACTCCATCAAAGCCGTCCGGGCGGTTGCCCGGTCCGCCATGAGCGGATCGACGAGACCCCCGTCGTCGTCAAGCCAGCCTTGCGCAGTCCGGATCGCTTTCGCGAGCGCCGACGACGGAAGTCCGGCGACGGCGCCGAGCGCGCTCAGCACATCGTCGGGTCGCACCGCAGGGCTGACCTGTCGTACGACCGCAATGAGTATCCCACACCGCGCGAGCTGATCGGGCACAGGCGGCACGGTCGGATAATCTTCGACGTCCAGGGACACGATCGCAGCCCGGGCGTCGATCGATCGGCGGCCGTCCTTGGTGACGCGCTCAACCAACACTTCCGGGGCAGCGACCAGCGCCTGCGCCGCCTGCCGGAGCTGCTGGGTGGTTACCCCGCGGACCTCGATGCGCCAGGCGCTGGCCGTCATCCGTTCGGCGAGTCCGCGGGGACCGGCCGGCACGCCCTCAAGGACGGCGAGCCCGTCAGGCAGCGCCGCGTCGAGCTTGGCGCGGACCACCTCGGGATCGAGCTGCTCCTGGAACTGGATCTCGACGTATTCCGCCTCGCTGGCCGCTCCGGTGGGCGCCGCGCCCATCCAGGACACCTTCGGATGTGGGCTGTAGCCCTGTGAGTACGCCACCGGCAAACCGGAGCGCCGCAACGCCCGCTCGAAAGCTCGGGCGACGTCCCGGTGCGAAGCGAACCGCAACTTCCCCCGCTTGGCGTAACGCAAACGGATCTTCATGGAAGCTCCTCGTGAGTTCGTCATTGCGTTCTAGCACTTCCGAAGGGCTAGCACGACAGCCACTCACGACCCCCGCGCGTGCCGCGCGCGGGGGGTCACTAAGGTCACGACGACCTTGTCGCGGGCGAACGCCCCGTCCACCCGGAGGTTACGGGTATTGCTCCGCCTCCTGCGGGTTGTTGCGATCGTCACAACCCTGCTCATGCTGGTCGGCCTGCCTTCGTCGGCAGTCGGACATGCGCCGGAATGCGCATCGAGTGGCCGACTGCTGCGTTACGTGGTGCTGTTCGACGCCGGGACGCCCGAACAGTCGGCGCGGCAAGCGGTCCACTCCGCGTGTGGCACCAGCACCGCCTACTACCCGCAGATCGGCGTGGGCGTCGCCACCTCCACCGAGCCGGGATTCGCGGCCCGGTTCGGGTTCACTCGTGCCTACAGTGCGCAAGCTGAGACGGTCGGCACACCAGCACAGGCTGAACTGGCCAGCCCGGTGATGCCGTCCACCGCCGCGCGGCTGCCCGCGGCGGCGCAGCAGCTCAGCGCCGACCGATCAGGCGAGCAGTGGGACATGGAGATGATCCATGCACCACAAGCCAGGTCGATCAACCCGGGCCGTCCGGAGGTGCTGGTCGGCGTGCTGGACTCCGGAGTGGACGCGACACACCCTGATCTGGCCCCCGCGGTGGACCCGACCCGGTCGGCGGGCTGCCTGACCGGCAAACCGGATCGGTCGCCGGCCGCGTGGACTCCGAGCACGTCCATGCACGGCACACACGTGGCCGGCATCATCGCCGCAGCTCAGGACGGCCACGGCATCACGGGTGTGGCTCCCGGGGTTCGGTTGGCCTCAGTGAAAGTGGTGGACGACGAGGGCTTCATCTACCCGGAATACGCCGTCTGTGGCTTCATGTGGGCGGCGCAGCAGCACATGCGGATCACCAACAACAGTTACTCGCTGGACCCCTGGCTGTTGACCTGCTCTAACGTTCCCGGTCAAGCAGTCGCATACGAGGCTGTGCGGCGAGCGGTGGAGTACGCGACGGCCCATGGCGTGCTCAGCGTCGCCGCTGCCGGTAATGAGCGGACCAACCTGGCCGACCCCCAGCAAGACGTGGGCAGTCCCGATAATGCGCCCAACCCGCGGCCGCGCCCGGTGGATTCCCATTGCAGCGTGCTGCCCGCGGGACTGGCCGGTGTGGTCGCGGTATCCGCGCTAGGAGCGCAGCGAGTCAAATCCGATTACAGCTCTTACGGGCTGGGGGTGATCACCGTGACGGCTCCCGGCGGGGACCGCGCACAGCGGTCGAGGAGGGATTCCAGCGGGTGCGTGCTGTCCACGGTCCCCGGTGGGTACGACTATGCCTGCGGGACCTCGATGGCCGCACCGCATGTTTCCGGGGTAGCTGCACTACTCGCCTCCGCCCGGCCCGAGAGCGGGCCGGTAGAGCTGGCGAGCCTGCTGCGCCAGCAGGCCGACCCGCTGCCATCCCCGGATCACCGGGGCGACCCGGCGGCGTTCTACGGTGCTGGCCTGGTGGACGCGCTGCGCGCGGTCAGTGCCCGGCAGGACTGATCGGTAGCAGGCGGCGACCGCTGGGTCCGACCTGGATGTCGGTGCCCATCGATGGGCAGACTCCACAGTCGAAGCACGGGGTCCACCGGCAGTCGTCCTGCTCACGTTCACCCAGCGCGTCCTGCCAATCGTCCCAGAGCCAGTCGGCGTCCAGCCCGGAGTCGAGGTGATCCCAGGGCAGCACCTCCTCGCGATCACGTTCGCGGGTGGTGAACCACTCCAGTGACACCCCGAGCGGGGTCAGCTCGGCTTCGCACGCCTGGACCCAGCGGTCGTAGCTGAAATGTTCGCTCCAGCCGTCGAACCGGCCGCCGTCGCGCCAGACACGTTCGATCACCCGGCCGACCCGCCGATCCCCCCGGGACAGCAACCCCTCGATCAAGGACGGTTTCCCATCGTGATAGCGCATGCCCACGTTGCGGCCGATCCGGCGGTCGCTGTTGATCTCCGTGCGGAGTTTGCGAAGCCGGCTGTCGACGATGTCGGGATGTTCCTGAGCAGCCCACTGGAAGGGGGTGTGCGGCTTGGGAATGAAGGCGCCGATGGAGATCGTGCACCGGATGTCCTTGCTCCCGCTGGCTTCCCGGCCGGCTCGGATCACCCGATGCGCCATGTGGGCGATCTGCAGTACGTCGTCGTCGGTCTCTGTGGGTAGCCCGCACATGAAGTACAGCTTCACCTGCCGCCAGCCCGCGGCGAACGCGGTGGCGACGGTGCGGATGAGGTCTTCCTCGGACACCATTTTGTTGATCACGCGGCGGATCCGCTCGGAACCGCCCTCCGGGGCGAACGTGAGGCCGGAACGGCGGCCGTGGCGGGAGATCTCGTTGGCGAGGTCGACGTTGAAGGCGTCCACCCGGGTTGACGGCAGGCTCAGGCCGGTTCCGGTGCCTTCGTAGCGGTCGGCCAAGCCCGCGGTGATCTCGCGGATCTCGGAGTGGTCGGCGCTGGACAGCGACAGTAAACCGACCTCGCTGAACCCGCTGGTCCTGAGACCTTGCTCGACCATCTCGCCGATGCCCTGGATCGATCGTTCCCGCACCGGGCGGGTGATCATCCCCGCCTGGCAGAACCGGCAGCCGCGGGTGCAGCCGCGAAAGATCTCCACGCTCATCCGCTCGTGCACGCTTTCAGCGATCGGCACCAGCGGCTGCTTGGGGTAGGGCCACTCGTCGAGATCCATCGTGGTGCGTTTGGCCACCCGCTGGGGGGCTCGTTGCTCGTTCGGGGTCACCTCGGCGATCTGGCCGTTGGGCAGGTACCTGACGTCATAGCAGCCCGGCACGTACACGCCGTCGATCTCAGCGAGCCTGCCCAGCAGCTCCGGGCGCTGCCCCGGGCGTCCTTGCTTTTTCCAGTCGCGGACCACTGCGGTGATCTCGAGAACGACCTCTTCGCCGTCCCCCAGGACCGCGGCGTCGATGAAGTCGGCGATCGGCTCCGGGTTGAACGCGGCGTGGCCGCCGGCGATAACCACCGGATGGTCGTCGGTGCGCTGGGTGGCGTGCAGCGGGATCCCGGCGAGATCCAATGCAGTGAGCAGGTTGGTGTAGCCCAGTTCGGTGGCGAAAGACACCCCGAGCAGATCGAAGTCACCGACCGGCCGGTGCGAATCGACGGTGAACTGCGGGATCCCGTGCTCGCGCATCAGCCTCTCGAGATCCGGCCACACCGCGTAGGTCCGCTCGGCCAGTACGTCGGGCTGCTCGTTGAGCACCTCGTACAGGATCATGACGCCCTGGTTGGGTATCCCCACTTCGTAGGCGTCCGGATACATCAGCGCCCAGCGCACCGCGGCGGTGCTCCAGTCCTTCACCGTGGCGTTGAGCTCGCCTCCGACGTACTGCACCGGCTTGGAGACCCGGGGCAGCAGGACCTCCAGTTGCTCGAACACCGACGCGCCTGGCATACCGCCCACCCTAG
>Ga0134126_10000771_pt1 | contig 40224 bp, 35 predicted proteins | sample KB31752_FD_96881 | JGI IMG/M metagenome (GOLD analysis project Ga0134126, IMG submission 96881) | Terrestrial soil microbial communities with excess Nitrogen fertilizer from Kellogg Biological Station, Michigan, USA - KB3-175-2 | ecosystem: Environmental > Terrestrial > Soil > Unclassified ...
CAGATGACCAACATCACGGTGCGAACGTTCTCATCCTCAGCGATCGCCTCTGGCGCCGTCGTTTTGGAGCAGATCCGAACATCATTGGACGCGGGATCACACTCGAGACAAGCCGGGGCTTCGACGCCACTAGCAGCTATACCGTGATCGGCATAATGCCTGCGAGATTCGAAAACGTGCTCTCCCCGGCAGCAGATGTGTGGGCGCCGCTTCAGTACGATGCTTCCCTTCCTCTTGGCGGCCCAGAATGGGGACATCACTTGACCATGATTGCTCGGCTGAAGCCGCGGGTCAGTAAAGAGCAAGCAACGAGTGAAATCGACGCGCTCCTCCCTCCGTTCGGCAGCGCCCACGCCAAAGGCTTCGACACCGCCGGCGGAATTCCTGCTGGTGTGATTCTGACTTCTCTGCACGACAACCTGATTGCCGGCGTGAAGCCCGCACTGCTGGCGATTCTCGGAGCTGTGGTTCTCGTGTTGTTGATCGCGTGCGTGAACGTCACGAATCTTCTGCTGGCTCGCGCCGCTCAGCGACGCGGAGAGTTCGCAATGCGAGCAGCGCTCGGCGCAGGACGGTCGCGACTGTTGCGTCAGCTCGTTACAGAGAGTCTGTTGCTGGCGGTACTCGGTGGGCTGCTGGAAATCGTCATCGCAGAGCTAGGCGTGCGAGCACTAGTGGCACTGAGTCCGCCAGGATTGCCGAGAGTTGATGCCATTCGGGTTGATACTGCCGTACTCGTCTTCGCCTTCATTATCACCACGTGCATCGGGCTGGCCGTCGGACTCATTCCTGCCATTCAATCGGCGCGCAGTGATCCACAAGCGAGCCTAAAGCAGAGTGCACGTCAGATGGCAGGTGGCCATCAACTCGTGCGGCGTTCACTGGTCGTCTCGGAAGTTGCTCTTGCCCTGATTCTCCTATGCGGCGCGGGACTACTGCTGCGGAGCCTGCAACGACTGTTCTCCGTCGATCCAGGCTTCGATGCTTCGCATTTGCTGACGATGGAAGTACAGGAATCAGGTAATCGATATGTGAAGGATGGCGATCGCGCTCGCCTGTTCGACGAGGCACGAGAAGCCGTGCGCCACGTTCCGGGAGTGGAATCGGCGGCATTCGTCAATCAGTTGCCCTTGAGCGGTGATTACGAAGTGTACGGAATCGAGTACGAAGCTTTCCCTCACCAGGATGACGCTGCTTTCCGGTACGCAGTGAGCCCCGATTATTTCGAGACCATGCGAATTCCGCTTCGTCGGGGCCGTTTTCTGAATGAGCGAGATCGCACTACTGCTCCTATTCCCGTTCTGATAAGCGAGTCGCTGGCCAAACGCAGATTCCACGGCTTCGATCCGATCGGGCAACGTGTTCGCATGGGTCCCGATATGGGACGCGACAATGCGCCATGGGCGGAGATCGTCGGCGTCGTGGGCGACGTGAAGCAGTTGTCGCTGGCACTAGGAGAAGCAGATGCTTTCTATACCAGCCATTGGGCATGGGTGGATAACGTGCAAACCCTCGTCGTACGCACTCACGGCAATCCAACCGCGCTGGTGCCTGCGGTGCGAAACGCAATCTGGTCCATCGACAAAGATGTGCCGCTCCCTCGTATTGCCACGATGGAGAGTCTGGTTTCGGGAACCGAAGCGCAACGTCGCTTCGCTCTCATCCTTTTTGAAGTATTTGCTTTGGTAGCGTTGCTTCTCGCTGCGACCGGCATCTATGGAGTTCTGTCGGGAACGGTCAACGAACGCACCCGAGAGATCGGGGTGCGAGCAGCGCTTGGCGCATCGCGCGGCGATATTCTCAACCTGATTGTTCGACAAGGAATGCGGCTCACGGGGTTAGGAGTAGCTATTGGTCTCGTTGGAGCGGTGGCCGCGAGCTACGCGCTGGTCACACTGTTGTGGGGAATCTCCCGCCTTGATCCGATGACTTACAGCGCTGTAATCGCGGTGCTGTTAGCGATTTCAGGAATCGCGTGTTGGATTCCGGCCTGGAGGGCGGCGCAAGTTGACCCGGCGATCACGCTGAGAGCTGAGTGAAACAGCGTGGAGCCGGCCGCCCTCGGCCGGGTATTTGGTGGCAATGCCAAGTCGGCTTTTCGTCGCGGTAAGAAAACACTCCCAGCAAGGTTATCTTCGCTTCAAGCTGAAAGCCAAAAAACCGGCCGAGGGTGGCCGGGGCCACGGTGGCCCAGTGCTGCACCTGCCTGTGTCGCGGAACTAACGCTGCGTCAGCAGCGCGTAATCGTGACCCACTGTTGCTGTATCAATTCGGTCCGGCATGGCAAATGTATTATCGAGTCCGACGCCCGGATATTTCGGAGTGATATATCGCTTCACGAACATCTCCAGTGCGAGATGCGGCACGCCGACCCCGTCGATCGAGACAGTCTGAATCGTAACGTGACCTTGCCCATTTTGGGCCGATGCGGTTGCGGTTACCTCCACATCATGAACTCCGCTGAAAACAGAGAGCAGGGGATTCAGGTTGTGCTTGCCTTGCTTCACTTCATCGAAATCGACCGTGGCATTCGCAACGATGGTGTCCGGCTGGCTGTGAAAGACCACCTTCTGTACACCCTGCGGCAGCTTGTATCCACCCTCACGAAACCAGGCATTCGCTTCGTCGGCGTTGAGCTGCGTTGAGCGACGCTGCACCGGGTTGGCTTTTGCATTGCGTTCGAGATAGTCGAATTTGTTTTGGAAGCTTTGCGCCGGAGGTGAGAAATGCTTCGCTCCAGATGAGACCTTCTGCGACGAGGCTGGGGCAGCGAAGAGGATGAAAAAGACAGCAAGCGCAGCAGCAGCAATGAGTGACTGCGCCGATCTCGGGTGGACTCGAAACAAAATCTACCTCAGCGAGACTGATCAAGCTTCGCTTGTTCCCGGGCTGCGCCTGGCTTGGGGTTGCTTTCGCTCGCAAGCACCCCCGCACCTTCGTTCTTGACGACCCTCAAGTTCAACTCGCGATTCAGCGCAATCTCGCCGCTAACTTCGCGCACACCTGAAGTGGATACCATTTTCGTGCTTTCGAGCGTCACTCGTTGTTTTCCCAGCGCGAACGCTCCCGACCACAAGCCGAAAGTGAGCATAGAAGGATCCTCTCGATCTGCTGCTGAGGTCTGAATGGTTCCGTTATGCCAGGAGAAATTACCGGAGCCGGCAAGTGAGGAAGCGAAATCCTCGGCGTTATTGCCGGCCATCGAGAGGCTATAATTCACATCAACCGTTCCGGTGGGACGGTCTTCAGAACGTGCACCTTCCAATTGATCGGCATGGACGCGCCGTAACGATCCCGCAGCAGTAATTACGGGTGCCTTTCCGGAAAAATCGAACGCCCACTCACCTGACGATTTTCCGCCGAAGACGTCGGCGGTCCATCGCCGCACCCGCAACTTGCCGCTTGCGACTTCGAGTTGTGCGCTTGCGTTGCCGGCGTGAATCTTCGGAAGGGTCAAGTGCTGTACAGAAATTGTGCCTGACGAAGGAATCTCGAGCAGCCACTTGGCTTCGAACTCTCTGCCGGAGCTGAAGAACGGCAGGTTAATTCCTGAACTGGGAATCAAGAGTACTTCTCTCAAAGCCGTTTCACGCAATTGGTCGGCCTGCAAAGAGAAGTCCAAATTGCACGCCAGGTAGCGTTCACAGTTGCGCGAGCCTTTGATCGAAGCCAAAAGCTCCAGTTTTGCATGAGGAAAGCTGGCCTGAAGCCCTTCGGCGGTGAAGCTGTCGCCGTCGAAGGTGAACGTGCCCCCTTTGACGTGCAGCGGTTCGGAAAATCCGCGCAGCGACACAGTGGCGGTGCGAATCTGCGCTTGGGCGCTGATGATCGGAGGTGCGAAATGCCGCCACTCTCCCGAGTAGAGCGCGTCAATCTCTCCAGAGCCTCTGAGATCCACCGACGGCGGATGCACACCGACGCACCGCGCAATCTGTGTCAGGCTCTGCCAATTCACGTCACCGTTCAACTCAACGTTGTATTCATTCGCGTCGATGGCCGCGGATAGAGTAGCATCACCGCCCAGATCGAGTGCGACCGGTTGCAGCACTGCGCGTGAGTACGGAATCGTGACTTCGGTGTGACGCACTGCCAGATTTGTGTTCTGCGCAGGCTCGAAATTGACTACGACTTTTCGCGGAAAGAGGAGAGCGTGGTCAAGAACATGAGAACGCAGTACGGCGTTCGTCGCCGTGAACGTCCCATTCCATATCGCGGGAGAACCTGCCGAGCCTTCGATGGTCCAGCTTCCATCGAGGGTCCCGTCGGCACTCAGATCGCTAGGGAGTGTGCTCTTGGCATGAAGCGCAGCGCGCACCATAGAAGCAAGCGAAACTTCGCTGGCCACGAGCCGCAAAGAATATTCCGGCGCTTTGCCCAGCGGATGAAGCTCGCCTTGCGCATCGAGCACACCGGAGCCCAGCGGCGCCTTGCAATTGAAATCGAGTTGATCTTTGGCGCTAGTCTCTAGAACGCTCGAGCGGAAGCGCTGCTCGCAGTTGACGTGCAGGTTGAATGGAGTTGATCGGGCGATATCGTAGCGGCGAAATTCCTCAATATCGGCATTGAGACGAGCCGCGAAGTCGGTAGGCGTGCCCTTGAGTTCCGCATTCAGATCGACCGCGCCGCGCCAGCCGGGATCGTGTCCATGCACAATCTGCGCAATCGCGTTCACTTGCGGCTGCTCCCATGTGAACTGAAAGTGGAATGGAGTCTTGGCAAATTCTGAGGCTCGATCAAATGATCCCGAGATTCTGATCGTGCCAGTATCGCTAACGCTCTCGTCGGTTCGCAACGGGATGGCCTTTAGCCGGACGTTCCACCGATTTTCAGCAGCAAGCCACAAGGCAAACTGTGCGTCCGACAGCGTAAACGGCTTTTTCTCCGGACCGAATTTGAAGTTGATTCGGCTTTCGGTGATTTCAATGTATGGGAAGCGTGGTCTCCACTCGGGTTTTTTCTTGGCTGTGGGAGCTGAAGGCACTTGAGCGGCTCGATTGACGAGACGCTCCACGTTCCAGTGCCCATTCGCATCGCGGACCAGATTCAGGCTGGCCTGTGTGAGCGACACGCTGGCGATTTCCAGTCTTCCGCGCCATAACGAGGAGATGCGCAGTGTCGCCACGCCATTCTGGTCCCCAGTCTGCAAGATAGGCTCGGCGCTGAATTCGTCGTCGCTGATTCGGAGCTGGCGGAAAGTGAATCCTGGAAGTGGCAAGAGACGCAGGCGAACATCCTGCACGCTAACCAGCCGACCGAGTGATCGCGAGAGGGAATCGGAGAGCCTCGCGCGAAAACGATTGAGATTGATGCTTGGGGGGACAAGGAATCCCAGCGCGATCACGACTGCGATCGCGAGATAAATGCGGGTTCGCTTGCTCCGCAGTGACATTTAGTGCACCAGGTGGAACATGCGCTTCCAGCGGGTCTGATCGAAGAAGTGGAGAGCCACATGTCCCAGGAATGCGATGCGATCGCCCATGTCGGTCTTCTGCCACTGATCGGCTGGAGTTTCAAACGACCAATACACGAATAGCGGGCGCCCGATGATGTTCTCGCGCGGGACGAAGCCCCAATAGCGGCTGTCGTAGCTGACGTCGCGATTGTCGCCCATGCCAAAGTAGCTGTCGGGCGGCACGACGATGTCATCTCCGTCGCGCATCACCCCCGCCATCACGGGCCATCCGGAAGCGACGCGAATGCCCGATTCGGAGGCCGGAACTGCAGGGAAATTGTCGCGATAAGGGTCGTAATTCCCCTGAGTATGGATTACGTATGGCTCTTTGAGAGCCTCTCCATTGCGATAGACCACACCATCGCGAAGATGGATCTTGTCTCCGGGAATCCCAATCACGCGCTTCACGACGTACAAACCGGGAGTCTCCGGCGAGAGAAACACAATGATGTCACCGTGCTGAATCGGCCGATAATGCTCGAATGCCGCCCAATGCGTGGGCGGAGCGATGGTGATGCGATCGACGAAAACGTGATCGCCGATCAGCAGCGTGTTCTCCATTGAGCTGGAGGGAATCTCGAATGCCTGGATGTTGAACGTAATGATGAAAAGTCCGGTGACGAGCACCACGGCCATGGAGGAGAGAAACTCCATGGGCGTTTCTTTTTTCTTTTCCGGATGGACAGGCTCAACTGCCGCCTTCTTTTCTTTCGATACCAGTACGTCAGTTTTCACGATTGGATAATCCAGACCAGGCAGAAATCAGCGGACCAGGTGAAATGTCCGGTCCCAACGAGCGTCCTCTGGCAGGTGGACGAGCGTGTACAGCAGACGTTCTAGTCTACCATCCGAGGAGGCGGTCTCCTCCCGCTGGACCGACCAGTAGATAAGGAAGGGCCGACCGATGATGTTCTCGCGAGGCACGAACCCCCAATAGCGGCTATCTAGACTGTCGTCGCGGTTGTCGCCGAGCACGAAGAAATGGCCTGGCGGCACGACGATCTCGCCATTATGCAGCACGTTGTGCATCTCTACCCACCAGCTGGAGTTCACCTCAGGGCTGATGTAATTGCCGGAGGGAAAATTGTCGCGGTAGGAGTCGAACTGCAGGCTCTTATGAATGGCGAACGCCGAATCCTCCAGAGCTTTGTCATTGACGAAGACCTTTCCACGAAACAGATGCACACGATCCCCCGGCACTCCGACCACGCGCTTCACAAAATGCTGCTGCGGATGTACTGGGTAGCGGAACACGATGATGTCGCCGCGATGAATGGGTGAGTATGGCATCAGCCAATTCCACATCCCGCTCTCGCCGTAATGAACCTTATCGACGAGCAGGTAATCACCGATTAGCAGCGTATTTTCCATCGAATCCGAGGGAATCTGGAAAGCCTGTGCAAGGAATGTGATCACAAAAACAGCCAGAACGACCGTCGAGCAAAGCCACTGGATACCGCCCATCCAGTCGTCAACTTCTTTTTTGCCACGTCGTTTAGGTGCTTTTGCTGCGGTGACAGCGGGAATCTGCGATTGATTTGTCTCACTTGCATCCAGCTCCGAGCCGTTCAATCCCACGCTCGGATCGGTATTGACCTCAACCTCTGCCAACTCACTGATCGGAGCGGCCTCAGTCAACGGCTCGATCGGTAGATCGGTGTGCTCATTCATGCAGATTCAGCCGAAACTGGTTGATGTGAACGCAGATACTCCAGCGCCACTCGCGCCGCCTGCTGCTCGGCTTTCTTCTTCGTTGAGTCCTCGCCCGACGCGACGTAGATTGGTTCTTCTGCTCCCTGCTCCTGGATACGCACCTGCATCGTGAACAGTTTCCGATGCTCCGGGCCGCTCTCGCTCAACACGGAATACACGGGCTGAGCCAATCCCTTCGCCTGGACCCACTCCTGCAGCGCCGACTTGAAGTCGGTGAAGTGCTCGTCCACATTAGGACTGGACTCCAACCGCTTCAATTCCGGCTCTAAAACCGTGTTGATAATCACCCTTTTAGCCGGCTCCATGCCGCCGTCGAGGTAGACCGCAGCAATCAGAGCCTCCAAAGCGTCGGCCAGCAGAGCTGGTTTGGAGCGGCCGCCGCTGTGCTCTTCGCCTCGCCCCAGTAGCAGATAGCGCCCTAAGTGCAGTGCTCGCGCGATTTTCACCAGATGTCGGGCACTCACGAGATGCGCCCGCATCTTTGATAGACGCCCTTCGCGGCAGTTTGGAAAGCGCTGAAAGAGCAGCTCGCTGGTGACCAGTCCCAGAACCGCGTCACCTAGAAACTCAAATTGTTCGTTGTCGGCAGATGGCGGACGCTCTGTTTCCGACGGCTCACCACCTTCAACCACAGCCTTCATCTCCATTTCATGGGCGAGAGAGCTGTGGGTGAGCGCCTGGCGGAGGAGATCAGGATTGGAAAACGTGTAGTCGAGCGCCGATTCGAGCTGGGAGAAGTCTTCGGGTTTCATCGGCGCAGACAGGCAAAAGCCTCTTCTATTTAGGAGATGAACTTCCCTGAGGCTGGGTTGGGGCAGGTTCGGTGGTTCCGCTGCCCTGCAATTTCGATAATCGATCGACTTCCTGCTTCGCCAGCATCGCCACCGGGGAGTTCGCCGGAGAGCTCTCGACCGCCTTGTTTGCCGAGATCAGCGCGTCAGCATACTGCTTCAAATGGTCTTGCGCGAGTGCCAATCGTAGATATGTCAGCGGTTCCACTTGGCCTGGTGTGCTCAGACTGATCGACTGCTGGAACTCCTGCACAGCCGCGGCATCGTTTTTGCGGTTTAGATCGACCATTCCCAGCGCCGAATGCGCCATCGAGAGCAATACCTTTTCCGCCGACTCGATCTGCTGAGCCGTCGCATTCGCCGGCACCATGAGATCGGTTTTGGATGTCTCCAGCGCTCTCTGTGCGTACTTAACTGCCTCATCGTAGCGCTCTTCGCGATCCAAATCGCCTTCACGCGTGCGTTCGGCGAGCACCGTCGCAGCCATTACCAGCGCAACGGGATCGTTCGGTTCGTATGTGAGGACCCTGCGCGCCATCTCCAGTGTCTTGTCAGAGTCGTTCGCCTGTTGATAGCGGCGCATGATGTTCGAATAGAGCAGCCCGCGCAGATCGCTCTGGTTGTATTTCGTGGCGAAGTCGTCAGCAGCTTTCTCTGCGGCCGCTGTATCCGGATTGCTCGCGGCAGCGTTGTAAGCGGCAAACTCGTCGGCTGTCTTGGCCGAAGGGGGCGCCTTATGCGGAGGAAGCGCCGGAGCTTGAGGCGCAGAGGGTGCAGCAGGAGCCTGAGGCGGATTCTGCACCGGCACGGAAGTTGTCTCAGGCGCGGAAGTCGCCGGCGTCTGGATCGATTGCGGAGCAGTTCCAGTTTGGGACAAAGCGCTGCCGCTAAGCGCAATCGCGCATAGAAAAGGAAGCAGGCCGTTTTTACGGATGAAAGAAGAAGATGATTTCGTCATCAGCTAAAGAATATTACTTGTTCTTCGGAGGCTCGTACGGCTTTTGCAGTCCGCGTTCGGCAGCAGCCAAAGTGTCCGGAGCCTTGTCTCCGGTATTTAACGCTGCGTTGTAGTGCCTCAGAGCATCCTCGCGATCTTCGCGGATGTCAAAAATACGCGCGAGATAGATATGCGACCAGGCCAGCATCCGCGGATCACTGGCAAGCTGCAGTGTTTTCTGGAAGTTATTGATCGCTTCCTGCATGTGTCCCTGCATGGACGAAGCGCGCGCCAGGATGAACGCCGCGCGTCCCTGATCGCCCGTGCCGCTGCTGAGCGTGTTCTCGGCGATCTCCTGCGCCGACTTCGCATCGCCGGCGGCGAGACTTTCCTCTGCTGCATCAAGTGTGTCGCCTTGCGGACGAATCGTCACGCGAATCAAATCAGGCGCTCCTTGCTGGGCGAACTTGACCTCGCGCGCACGCTTCTCTTCACGGCCGACCGTCAGGCTCAGGTTCGTCAGCATGGGGCCAAAAGCCTGCTCGAATCCGACTTCGCCTTTCTCGAAATCGCCAAACTGCTCGTAGAAGTAATGAGTAAGGACAAATCCCTGCTGCATGGCTTCCTCAACTTCATGCATGCGGACTGCCTCGATTCTCTTCTCACGTTCCTTCTTGTCCTCATTTGGAACGCGGATCATCGGCTCGGTGCGGATCTCGACTGCACGAATCACTGATTCTGTAACCAGCAGCGCGATGTCGGTCTTGAACTTCTCGTCCAGAGGTGCGTTCTGAACAGTCTCCAGCAAGGGCTTGAGCGGTTGCATGCGAGTGAATCGCTTCAGCACCAGCGGATCGAGCACATAGTGCAGATACGTGTGCCGCACCGGCTGCATCTTCAACACACCATCATCGGGGGCCATCAACATCATGTAGTTCACGCCATAATTGCGCGAGTTAATCTCCCCGGGCGCGACTAGCGGTTCTATATATAAGGAGAAGCTGCGACCTCCAGGTAAGCTGATCGGCAGCCGCAGATAGCTGTCGGTAGTCAAAATCATCTGCGCCACTTCGTCGTGGAATCGATCGACGTACGCGTGATACTGCGGCTGATATTTCTTCCACAAGTCGTGCAGGTGGGCGGCATCGTAGAACTTCTGCAGGACCGGCAGATATCCGAGGACGTTCTGTGAATCGGGCGGCAGGTCCGATTCGCGAATCGTAGTTTTGAACTGCGGCGGCTCGCTGGTATAGAAAGCCAGCGAAACGTACTGCGAAATGTTGTGCGAAGGCTCGGGCGCCGGATGATCGTGGACAAACGCGCAAAGCTGCTTGCGCTGAAACTGAGCGTCCGGGGAAGCGGCGACGGCGCGAATCACATCCGCGCGAATCTGATCGCGCACCGGATCGGAAGTCGAAAGCTCCTGGTCGTATCCGCAGGAGTTCAACCCGGCAAAGAACGAGAAGAAGGTCTCGCTTACGTCCAGGGTAATTTTGGTTCCAGCGGGCTCGGCGACGCGATTCCCTGCCGGAGCAGCTGACGTCGTCTGCTGCGCCAAGAGAATCGATGATGAAGAAATGAGCAGAAGCGCCAGAATCGAAAACGATCGGCAGAAAGTAAACAGACCCAAAAACAGCCTCCTAAACGGTTGGACGGGGATGCTCGATTTTACCGCTCCTCGGGACTTCATTTGGGTACCCCCCCTCCCCCTTTTTGTGCAAAATCCGTCATTCAAAGGAGTTACACCGCTTAAATCCGGCGCTTTGGATTTTTGATCCGCAAGATGTGCCGGATTGACCATGATCAATACGCAATATCTTGCGGATCATCTTTGTTTGTTCACCTCAAATTGGTCGCTTGCGTCCATCCCGATCGCGCCTCTCGTGGATCGAAAGCTTCTCTGCCGCAGGCGCATGCCAGTCGGCTAGACGGCCAATTTGTCACTCGAATTGTCGGCAGCCGCTCCCAGCTCAGGGGAGCTCAAGAGCTGAGCAGTTTAGCAGGTCTCCTTCCCATAATGGAACCAGAACCGGGCGACAGAGTCAAAGAGAAAAAGTGTGGAAATTTCAATGAAAAATCAACGACTTGCAGAGGTTAGAACTGCGGTATTTATTCCGTCGTTCGTCCTACTCGCCTGGACTATTCACCGATTTTGAACGTAAGTCGGAAATAATCAGTATCCATGTGGTCTTCCGGACGAACTTGATGCCAGAGAAATTCCGACATCGTGTAGAACTGTCATCCTGAGCGCTTCGGTTGCGCGAAGGACCTCCCGGAATGCTTCAGCCTGAAATGCACTCGCCAGGCTCCTCGGCCCAGAACGCCGGTTCGCTGGTGGAGGAGCCATGCCGACGGCAAGTTGAGGCGGACGCATCGCGGGAGGTCCTTCGCGCAACAGAAGCGCTTCAGGATGACAGAACCTTTGGTTTCGCGGTGAATCTTTCGTGCATCATGAATAATCCAGGCTTCGGGGCCCTATTCCTCTGATCTTCGAAAAGATCATCATTGGTGGCTAAGCACCTCATTTAACGGTTTCCCTCTTACGGGTCCCCTCCCCGGCCAAGCTGGACCCGGGATTCCAGGCTTAGAATCTGCGCGGGTTTTGAGATTTTGATTTTGTGCTCCGATGTCGCTTCCCCTTGCTAACCGAGAGGAGTAGCATTACGTCTAATCTCGGTAACCGAGGAGAGCTTCTCTTGAGCAAACCTTCCGACCTGGTCCAAGGCACCCTTGACCTGCTATTGCTGAAGATTTTGGCGCTGGAACCGCTGCATGGCTGGGCTATCAGCCAGCGGCTCACACAAATCTCTGGCGATGTACTGCAGGTGAGCGACGGCTCGCTTTACCCCGCGCTGCACAAGCTCGAACAGGAAGGCTGGATTCAGTCGGAATGGAAGCCAAGCGAGAACAACCGTCGAGCCAAGTTCTATTCGTTGACTCGTCTTGGCCGGCGTCAGCTTGAAAAGGAAACCGCCAACTGGAACCGGCTCTCCTCGGCGATATCGCACGTAATCCAGCTTCGGGAGGCCTGAGATGGGACTGGAACGGTGGATCTACAAACTGCCTTTGCGGTTCCGTTCATTGTTTCGCCGATCCCGAGTCGAGCAGGAGCTGCGCGAAGAGTTTGAGTATCACCTCCAGCGCAAGATCGAGTACCTCAAGTCGCAAGGAATGCCTGAACAAGAAGCGCGCAACCAAGCCATGCGCGCGATGCAGGGCATGGAGCAGCAGAAAGAAAAATGCCGTGAAGCGCGCGGCGTGAACTGGATCGAAGACCTCTTCACCGATCTGCGTTATGCATTGCGCACATTCCGCAAACACCCGTCTCTTGCTCTAGTCATCACGGTCTCACTGGCGCTGGGCATCGGCGCAAACACTGCTATTTTCAGCCTGATCAACGCCGTGAGCCTGAAGATGTTGCCGGTGCAAGAACCCGGACGCCTTATGCTGTTGAGCTGGTCGGCGAAGGACTGGCCAAGGATGTTCGTCGACGACCTTGAGGGCAACGGCGGAAGAGATGCCGGCGGAATCATGTCCAGCACCTCGTTTTCCGCCAACGATTACGCCGAGTTCAAGAAGCAGAACGACGTCTTCGAGCCGATCTTCGCCTATGCCGCAAACGATTCCAACGTCAACATTGCAATCAATGGCGCGGCCGAATCTGCCCATCTGCAAGCCGTCTCGGGCGACTTCTTTTCCGGCCTCGGCGTCACTCCCATTTTCGGACGAGCGCTCCTGCCAAGCGATGACACGCCATCTGCCTCTTCAGTCGCCATAGTCTCGTACGACTTCTGGCGCAAGCACTTCGACAGCGAAACCAATGTAAACGGCAAGACGATCACGATGAACGGGCAGCCGATCACGATTCTCGGTGTTGCTCCTCCAGAATTCTTCGGCATTCTCCCGGGCAATCCGGTTGATGTTTATATCCCCCTAAATCTCTATCGGGACGCGTGGACGCGCATCTATGACGACAATCTATCTTCGCCGACAACCTGGTGGCTGCAGGTGATTGGCCGACTGAAGGCGGGCGTCAGCGAAGAGGCCGCGCGCTCGGAATTGCAGGTAATCTTCGATCGGACGCTGAGAGCGAGGGTGCAGACAACTGCGAGCACAGCAATTCCCAATATAGGACTCACTCCGGCCGGGCGTGGCCTGAATGATCTGCGGCGCCGATTCTCTACCTCGCTGCTTCTGCTCATGGGCATGGTCGCACTCGTGTTGCTGATTGCATGCGCGAACGTCGCCGGGCTGCTTATGGCGCGCGCTTCGGCGCGTCAGAAAGAGATCGCAGTGCGCCTCAGTCTGGGAGCTTCGCGTGGACGCATCGTCCGCCAGCTTCTGGCCGAGAGCGTCCTGTTGGCCCTCGTTGGTGGAATCGCTGGCCTGCTGGCTTCTGTGTGGGCGAGTGCCGCTTTGGTACACCTGCTCGGCTCCGGACGAAATCCCCTCAACCTCTCTGCTGGAATCGACTGGCACGTGCTGGCTTTCACCGCAGCCGTTTCCATCCTCAGCGGAATTTTTTTCGGACTGATGCCCGCGCTGGCGGCCACGCGTGTGAGTGTTGCTCCCGCGCTGAAAGACTCCCGCATGGAGGGGTCATTAGCTCGAGGGAGGTTCCAAGTTGGGAAGGCTCTCGTCGGCGGGCAGGTCGCGCTCTCGCTCCTGCTGCTTGTCGCTTCCGGCTTGCTGCTGCGCACCCTGAATCGCCTGCAGCACGTGAGCCTGGGCTTCGATCAGCATGCACTGCTCAGCTTCGAGGTTCGTCCTGGACTCAACGGATACAAAGATCAGCGACTGATCGACTACTACCAGGAACTGCAGCGCCGGATTCAATCGTTGGCCGGAGTGCTCTCCGTCGCTCTGACGCAACACGGTCCAATCGACTCCGGTTACAGCTCGAACTCTGCGCAAATTCCCGGCTATACAGCACCTGGACAATCAGTGGACTTGTACCGGCATGAGGTTGGCCCAAATTACTTCTCCACGCTTAATATCCCTATCCTGCTCGGCAGAGCGATCGGCGAGCAGGACACAGCAACAGCGCCAAAAGCGCTGGTAGTGAATGAGGCGGTGGTGCGCAGATATTTCCACGGCGACAATCCCATCGGCAAACATCTGGTCTACGACGGACGTAACAAAATGCTCTCCTCGTATGAAATTGTCGGCGTTGCCCGCGACGTGAAATACGGCAACCTTCGCAGCGATCCGCCGCCTACCGCCTATTGGTCTTACAAGCAACCCAAACTTGTGTCCGCGCAGATGGTTTTTCTGGTCCGCACCCAGGGAGATCCGCAGTCAATTGAAAACTCGGTACGGCAGGTATGCCTCGATCTGGACAGAGGCGTCCCGGTCGTACGCATGAAGACAGAAGAAGATGTAGTCGCGGGCTCTCTGTTGTTGGAGCGAATCTTCGCGCTCCTAAGCGGCGCCTTCGCCGGCCTGGCTCTGCTGCTGGCGTGCGTTGGATTGTACGGCACCATCGGCTACTCCGTGACGCGCAGAACCGCAGAAATCGGTGTGCGCATGGCACTCGGCGCCGAACGCGGCCGCATCCTTGTCATGGTGCTTACCGAAGTCTCCCTGCTCGTGATTGCAGGAATCGCAGTTGGTCTTCCGCTGGCCTGGAGCGCGGCGAGACTGCTAAGCCATCAACTGTACGAGCTATCCCCGCACGATCCCTTGACCATAGCCGCATCAGTTGTTGCCATCGTCCTAATTACACTCCTGGCCGGATATGCCCCAGCACGTCGCGCATCCAAAGTCGATCCGATGGTAGCACTGCGATACGAGTGAAGAGCAGGAGCATAGGCGCGGGTCAGCACCTGGATCTCGAGAGCGGATACCCGAGCGATGATGAGAACGGAATTGCTACGATTCAACGGTGCCGTCGAGCGCGATCCCGCGATCGACGCGTGGCTGAAACAGCATGCAGGCGAATTGGGAGGCATTGCGCGCCAGTGGTTTGAGGTGATGCGAGGATGCGGAGATGAAGTCCGGGAGGTTTTGCACGACGGCTGTCCGGTTGCGTGTTTGGGCGATGCGCCCTTTGCCTACATCAACGTATTCACTTCGCACGTAAACGTGGGCTTTTTTCACGGCGCATCGCTACCCGATCCCGACCACTTAATGCAAGGAAACGGCAGGTTCATGCGCCATGTGAAGCTACGACTAGGAATGACCACAAATGTCGCAGCAGTACGCAGGCTCATCGATACGGCGTACTCGGATATAAAGGCGCGCGTCGAACACGGGTAGCCCAGAGAGACGCGCGCGGAGGTTCTCAGGAGGGACCGACCCGATGCACTTGTAGGTGTGAGCTCAGAACTTACGAACTGATAAATATGTTTGCGACCTCGGCCGCCCTGTATTCCGTCAGTCTCGCCGAAAACACTAAGCTTGCGCGGCCATGCCCAATTGTGGTCAGATGCTGCCCCCGATTCTTCGATGCGAGGAGTAGCTATGAGTGCAATCAAACACCTGACGGTTCTGTTTTGTGTTGTTCTCTTTGCCTGCACCGCCGTGGGCCAGACCAATATACCGAACAATCCGACCTGGTGGAACAAATACCAGTATCTCTCGACCCATTCCGTAAATGGGAATGCCGGAACGAGCAGTTCCGCGTCCGTTGGGCCAAACGTCGATATCTCCAACGAGTGCGGGCCGCAAAGCGAGACTTACATTACCGTCAACACGAGCAAGACGAAGAGCCTTGCCGGCGGATCGAACGAGATCTTCCGTCTTCCCATGCGTGCATATGTCAGCTTCGACGGCGGCTCCTCCTGGGCCGGTACTGACGCACCTCTCCCGCCGGCCAAAGGCGCCAACGGCATCGACTTCGGCTCCGATCCCAGTCTGGTGTTCGATACTCAGGGAAATCTCTTCTACAGCTACATCGTTGTCTTCTTTGGCGGAGGCAACGGCATCAACGGCACAGAGATGGCGGTCGCCAAATCGACCGATGGCGGCAGGAGCTTCCCCGGCGCAACGTTCTTCAGCTTTTCCAGCGGCAGCGATCATTTCAACGACAAACCGATGATCACCGCCGATCGCAATCCCCGCAGTCCATTTCGGGACAACATTTATGTCGCATGGGACGCAGCCAGTGGCGGATCCACGGGAGGCGGGATCCGAGTCGCGAGATCTCTCGATCACGGCGCCAGTTTCACCGTCACCCGAGCTGACGATCCTTCGGGACCGGGCCGCTCGATCGGAGCGGTGCCATTCGTCGGTCCGAATGGCGAGCTCTACGTGGCATGGAACGACTACGCCGCAAACGCGATCATGTTCAATCGCTCCTTCGACGGAGGCGCGACCTGGGGCACGCCGGTCGTTGTCTCAACCAAGACCCTTCCCTTCGACATCGCGATTCCAGCGATCTCGTTCCGCGGCGCCCTGCTCTATCCTGCCTGCGATACGGATCGCAGCGGAGGCAAACAGAATGGCCGACTCTACTGCACGTGGATGGACCTAACGCCAGGCGGTGTGACCGATATCTTTGCCTCGTTTTCAGACGACAATGGAGCGACGTGGGCTCCGCGCCAGACGGTAACCGATCCCGTGGGCTTCGCAGTCGATCGCTTCTATCCCTGGCTCTCAGTCGATCCAACCAACGGCGACGTCAACATCTCGTTCTACGACACGCGGAACGACATCACCGGCGCGCGCTACATGACCGACGTTTACTTCACGCAATCGACGGACGGAGGAGCTACCTGGCGCCAGCCGAACACTCGCGTTTCGTCAGCCAGCTCGAACGAGCATGATTGCAACGGCGTGATTCCATGTTCGGCGATCAATTACGGAAACCAATACGGAGACTACACAGGCCTGGTCTCGTATAACGGCATCTCTCACCCAATCTGGACCGACAGCCGCAACAATCAGCAGCCCTCAACCGGCTGTCGCACAAACGAGCTAATGGAGGAGGTCTTTACCGCCGGAGTTCGTTAAAACCTGCCGAACAAATGAAACAGAGGGCACGTATTCGCGATTCCCAGAATAGGAACGCGTGCCCTCTTCACTCTTCTCGAAGATCTTTGCCCGCCAAGCTTCTACTCCTGCCAATCTGCCGGCGGCAATGAGATACCCCAGATGTTTTGCGGAGTATCAAGTCCAATTCCGAACTCTAAGGGGCGCTCGCGACTGGCAAACACAACGCGCGCGTCGGCTGACTTTCCCGTAAGCTGCACATGGACGCTGATTCGCGCTCCCAGCTCCAGCCGGCTTGACGTTCTTACCAAGGCTCCGTGCAAGTTCACAACGATAGTTTCGCCGTCGCATGACAATCCCGTGGCGTGGACCTCGATGCGCACCCGGATCGGAACGCGCGTGCTTCTTCGAAGATCTTTGCGGCGATCAGCGTTTCCCATTCACGTCACTGGTTTCATCGCCGAGATGAGGAGAGTCGTCGTCGGGCTGGTCAGTGATGTCTTGATCGCGCAGGGCTTGATCGCCGAGGGCCATCCAGTGCCGCATCTTCGCATTTTCAGGGCGTCGCCGGTCAGGCGCGCTCGTCGGCCAATACTGGCTTACCTGCGGCTGTTTAGGATGTGACTCCCAGATTTCCACTTTTTGAGAGTTCTCGTCCGTTGGAGGATTTTTGGAGAGTGGATCGGAGTTGTCACTGGCCATGACCATTATGATGCCAGAAACTGCTCGAGTCGTCTCACATATAGACAAGCAAGCCTCGATGGGACTCCCTCACCCGAACCCATACACGCTTGTTGGGAATGCTAACCAGAGAGTTACAGTCAGCGCGAAGAAAGGGGCAAGTGGAATCGTCGCGGAAATCTCTCAGAGATAACCGGCCATCGCCGTTGGATAGAATTCGCCTTACACCGAAACCGTGGCGGCCTTTCCCACGGCAGGCATCGCCGTTTTTTCCTGTTTGGGCTCGCGATAGAAGATGTACGGTAAGACCTCAAAGAGTCTGAGCACCAGCAACGCAAGCCATAGATACCCGGTGGAGATGCCCAGAATGGAACTGACGATCCAAATCGCTGCGGCGGCAATCACGAGAACACCGAATTGCACCTTGAGGCCGAGCAGCTCGCGCGGCTTCTTGCAAGTGACTTCGCCGAGCTGCAGTTCGGGTAACGTTTCGAGGTTTGCGGGAAGCTGCTGTGGCTGTCCACGCAACCGCCAGGTGAGCAGCTTCGAATAGAGCTCGCGTACGCGAGCGTTCAGCTGCAAGAGTGAGCATGGCTCCAACGGCCCGAAGCTGAAGACGTCCTCTTTCCCATTTGCGTCCTGCCATCGCACGTAAATTCGTGATTGCGGCCACCAGCTTGGAGTTCCCGCGCCAGTCTGGATCGACAACACCTGCCGTCGATTCACTGAGAATTTCATCTGCCGTCCAAGAAAAACCATCCGGTCCCTGGAAAGAATCAAAGCGCCAAGATCGAAGTTGTATTTGCCCAGATAAACCCGTGGCGCCGGACCCGGAGCAAACCCGACCATACAAGTCTCCAGTTCCCTAATGTTCATTCCGCCCTTTTCGATAGCTTCCAAGGACTTGACTTTCTGGCGAGCGAGACCACGCAGCGGCAACATCTTCATCGCGAGAAAATAAATTCCCGTTATGAAAATAAGCCCCAGGCCGAGCACAGTGAGAAGGATCGGACCACTGAGGTGCAGATGCTCCACTGCGAACTCGGTCACTGCCGGTGGGACAACCATCAGGGCAATCAGTGTGAAGAAGATATTTTGCGTGCGGGTGACTGTCTTGTGCGAGACGACGTTCTCGGCCGCCTGTCCGTAGTGCTCTCCTACCTTGTGCTGCTCGGCGATACTTGCCACTTCTACATGCGAGAGCTTGTCGGTGGAGTACCTACCGATCAACTCCTGCACCTGCGCATTCGATATCCCCGCTTGTTTCGCGATGCGTTGAATCCGCTTGAGTGTCGAAGGATGTGTGAGACTCGCGCCCGTGCCCTTGCCCCAGTGCAGCGGTGTGAGGTTAAGCGCGTTCAGCTTTAGCAAGGCGGTGATCATTGCCTCGGGATCTTTGGTCAGCGCTACGGCTCCGGCGTCGGCTTGGCGTTCGAAGCGTCGTGAGAGGGCATAGACGGCTGCGAAGGCGAGTACCAGGACGATCGCTGCATCGATTCCCCAGTCTGATAGCGTGGCCAACATCGCGTAGAGCTTCGCCATTACGATGGGCGGAACCTTTACGCCGGCGCGAAGCAGGAACAGCATCGGCAGGCTCGACATAGCCTTGGAGATGCCGATGCCCAGAGGAGCAAAGATGGCAGCGAGCATCGCCATCTGCAGCTTCGCGGGATGACTTCGCTTTAAGTGCGTAAGCTCGTGGCCGGCGATGGCATCGACTTCCCGTTTTGACATTCGTTCCAGCAGAAAGTCGGTAAAGATAACCGTGTTCATGCTGGAGGCAAAGGCATTGGCGATTTGCATCCGCTGGGCGGGGAGAATGATGACCTGTTGCAGCTTGACGTTCAGCGCCCTGGCAAATCCAAAGACGCGATCGCGCAGCTCGCCTGCGAGCACGACGCGGGGATAGTTCTTCGTGATCTTCAACTTCAAACGTCCCAGCACAATGAGGCTCGCCCATGCGGCGAACATGATTCCGTAAAGCAGGTTGGGCTGCGAATAGAAGTGGATCGCCACGCTGAACAACACAATCGGAACCAGGGTTCTCGCCAATGTCACTGAGTGTTCGGCCAGAAATTGCGTCCACGTAACTTGTGCATTCTTTACTTCGACAAATACGCGGTGCGAGATCGAGATGCAGGAAAGATAGATGATCGCTGCCGGAAGAAAATAAGTAGTCAGGTTGATGGCGATAGAAAGATTGTGTCCGGCAAGGACGAAGTTCAGCAGACTTTCAAGATCTTTGCGCGCTCCTAGATTTGTCAGATACCAGAGCAGCATTCCGCCATTGGTGCACCAGCCCAGCGTCTTCATATAAGCGAACCAGGCTGTGGTGGGATCGTTTTTGAACGACTCCAGCGAAACCGCGCGCATCCACAACACGATTGCAATCGGCAATAGCAGAAAAACCAGCACGCGCGTGATTGTGCGGGCGACAGTCGCTTTCGACCATCCATAGGAGACGCCGATCTGCGGGGAAACCGATTTTTCGTCGAGCGAAATTGAAAGCTGTGCGGTTTGCCGCGCGAATTTTGCAAAGATCGGATTTCTTAATTCCCGTTCCCGAGTCGGGATTCCGGTGAACGCAAGGTAAGGAGTGTCCGGTAAAACAATGCTTATGGCGAAATGAGTGAGTCCCGCCGCGTGTAATGCTGTGACCAGGTTCGTTGTGTCGAGCGTGCTGGAAAACGCCAACCTACTGCGCTGTGTAGATTGAAAGCAGCGTCCTTGTAATTCGAGGGAACTCTGCCTTTCTAATGTCGCGAAAAATTTACGTCGCTCATCTGCTGTCAGTCCTCTTAGAGCTGCTCGGTTGCGGGAGATCGTACTCCTCTGATCCGGATGACGAACATTATTACTGCTGCAGTGAAGCATCTGCGCGAGCGCCTGTTGAATGCCGTTCCAGGATGCGGGCTGTTGCGCGAGAGAAAGGTTGACGGTCGTAGTTCCGTGTTGATCGTAGACGAGGCTAAGATAGCCCGTTTTGAAACTGCCTGGGCCGAGGTCATCGGTGTCGGGGTCATCGTCCTGAAGCGCACAGGCGGGGAGTGCGACGACTACGCATAACAGCAGCAGAAGTCTGAGTTTCATGCAACCGGCACTCCGACACAGGTATGGCTGTAGGTCTGCCAACGATATGCGCGTCTGGAGGATGCGCCAAGGTGACCAAGGTAATCCGCGTGGCTGAAAGTACCTGGGCGTACAACTTGCAGTTCGTTTTTGCGAACTCTGCGGTCCGGAGTTGCTGACCAGAATCGCGAATCAAAGGCGAGTTGCTCTTCAGCTACTCTCCATTCCCTAGTCACTCCGGACTACGACGCGATTCTTGTCGGCCTTGCCCGATCTAAATTCTAAAATTGGGAAATGCGTTCTGTTCCCCTTTTGGTATTCAATGCCCTCTTCTTGGGCACAATTTCTGTCGTGCTCGCAGGGTGTGGCGGCCCGGCTTCCACCGTTCCTGTGCCTGCGACTGCATCGAATTCGACGCCGGTTGGCTCCGCTAATTCCTCTGCGTCGAGTCCAGGATCTTCCAGCTCAGCTACGCCGCCGCCATCCAGTTCATCGAGTGCAACCCCAAATCCTGCGCCCAGTCCGACGGGCACGACCATAAGCGGCATCGAGCAGATGTCCGGCTGGGATTCGTGTGATACCTGCTCGGGAGGCGGAACCATTGCGTACTCGATGATGCCGGGCCTCAGCTATCCTCAGCCGGGAACGACGCAGTTCTCGCTGGCGCAGGGAACGCCGTGGGCCCATGCGCTGTGGTGGAAACGATTGGGGAACGATCCGAATCCCTCGCACTTCGTCCTTACGTTGGATGAGTACATCGAAAATCCCAGCGCGTCGTTTGGGATCGAGTACGAGGCGAATCAACTAGTGGATGGCCAATGGTACGACTTCGCCACACAATGCTCCTTCGGATATGGCATCTGGCAGCTCTGGGATCCGGCCAATCAGAAGTGGGTTCCCACTTCGGTACCGTGCCTCCGGCCTTCGCCTTCAACTCATACGCAGATCCGGCTCGAGTTTCAGCGCAGCAATGGTGCCGTGCTGTTTGTCTCCATTGGCACCAACGGAAACATGGTGCCCGTAAACATGGCCTTCAACCCGCAACCGCTAAACGGGCTCAGCGGCGATTTCGGTGTACACATTCAACTCAACGCTAATGCGAATCCTGATCCGTATTCAGTGTGGGTGCATGATCTGGCACTAAATTATTGGTGAGGAGCTTCGTAGCTGCTCAGCTCCTAAGCTGCTGAGCTTCTAAGCTTCTGGGTTTCCAGGCAAAGTGAGAACATTATGCCAGCGGGAGAGAAGAGCCCGCCGGGGATCTGCCAATTCAGCACCTCGATTGCTGCAGTGAACTTGTCAGCTTTGGTGCCAGATTTCTAGAGTCAAAGGGAAACACCCCAAACAGCCGCTCCATCCAAATCTGCAGAATCCCCAACATCCCTTAGGAGTGGTTTCCGTGCATTCGCGCCTCTCACGCAATTCCGTTTACCTGGCGGCGGCTTATTTCGCGTTAGTTCTGGCTCTTCTTTTCTGGGCTGGTTGCGGCGGTACAAGCGCAAGCTCCTCGACGCCGACGACTGGCAACAACCCACCAACTAGCGGCTCCCAACCCGGAAGCGGCGGCAGCGGCTCTGGCGGGAGTAGCGGAACGGGAGGTACAAGCGCAGGCTCCGGCGGCACTGGAGGCTCTGGCGGAACTGGCGGCTCCAATGTCGGAACGAGTGGCGCGACCTTCTTCTATGTTTCTGTTGCGTCAGATAGCGCGCGCATCGGAGGCTACAAAGTGGATTACAACGGCGCGACCCTGACGCAAGTTCAGGGATCGCCTTTTAACGAACAAGGCGGCACAACACCCGGTGTGCTGGTGGTAAGCAAGAAGTTCGTGTTCGGATCGGAAGCGCACATTTCCACGGACTCATCTTCAAACAGTTCGGCGATCATCACTAGTTTTCGCCCGGACGCAACCACCGGCACTCTAACGCAGGTGGGAACGCTCCCTCTCCCCAACAATAGCCAAGCTGCATTGTTTACGGAGCCGACTGGACACAATCTTTATGTCATTGACAGCTCCAACAACATCTTGACTCTCGTGGTCAATCCTGATGGAACGCTCATAAATACAGGTTCTAGTCTTCACCTGGCCGACGGTATCAGCTCGCTTGCGGTGAGCCCGAACGGACAACTTGCCTATGTGGTTGCGTACAACGGTACCTTCACAACGGGATTTACTGACGAATTAATTGTGCTCAACCGGGACCCAAACTCCGGCAAGCTGACGGTAAATCATCAAGTAAATAGCAAACAGCATCTTGATGAGGTGCAATTTGATACCTCGGGCAGATATCTCCTGATATTGTCCAGCTCCTCGGATCACATGAACGTCTATTCGGTCGATTATTCGACGGGAGACGCGAGTCCTGTAGCCGGCTCACCTTTTGCAACAACGCGCGGCACATCGGTTCCGAATTCTTCCGACTTCACCCGAGACTTCCGCATGGATCCTTCTGGCAAGTTCCTCTACGTGCTAAATGCCAACGCGGCAAATCAAAAACCGGAATACGTGTCGGTCTTCTCCTTGGCCGAGGCAACCGGCACGCTGGCGCCGGTGCAACAGTTCGATATGACGCCTGGGACAACTCCCGTAACTCTCGCGGTGGACCCATCGCTTGTTTTTGTTGTGAATACCAATTCGGGATTTAATCCGAGCAATATCGACGTGTTCCGGCGAGATGCGAATACCGGCATGCTGAGCGCGGGCGGAAGTCCCACGACCGTGCAGCAGAGCACTCTCGGCCAGGCGGGTGAGGTGCAGTTCTAAGGACAAGACTGAAAATCACCACCGCTCCTATTGGCTCTTCTGTATATTGGGCGGGTGATCGACAGGCGTTCTGTCTGTGTTGCGGCACTACTTGCTTTCGTTTTCTTCGTCAGCGGCACGGCACAAGCACGCTCCGACTCCAAATGGATTCTCACCTGGCACGACGAATTCAACGCGGCCGATGGCACTCCCGTCGATTCCCAAAAGTGGACAGCTGAGACTGGCGGCGATGGGTGGGGCAATAACGAACTCGAGTACTACACCACTAATGCGCGCAACGCTCACCAGGAGCACGGCTCGCTAGTCATTGAAGCGATTCGAGGGCTCTTCACCGGTGCCGATGGCGTGCAGAGGGATTACACATCGGCTCGTCTCAAAACTGAAGGCAAGTTTTCGCAGGCTTACGGCCGCTTTGAAGCTCGAATCAAAATGCCGAAAGGTAAGGGAATGTGGCCGGCGTTCTGGTTACTGGGCAACGACATCGGCTCGGTGCATTGGCCAAAATGCGGCGAGATCGACATCGTCGAAAATATCGGAGTTGAACCATCAACGATTCACGGAACTATTCATGGCCCCGGCTATTCCGGAGCCCACGGCATCGGCTCACCTTTCACGTCGCCCGACAACAAACATTTCAGCGATCACTTCCACCTGTTTGCAATTGAATGGGAACCGACGGAGATTCGTTTCTATGTCGATGATCATCTCTATGCAACGCGACGCCCTGCCGACCTTCCGGCTGGTGCGAAGTGGGTGTATGACCATCCTTTCTTCATCATCCTGAACCTCGCCGTCGGCGGAAGTTGGCCAGGCAATCCGAATGCGAGCACGCACTTTCCACAGAGGGTGCTGGTCGATTACGTTCGCGTTTACCGCAGGCGGGCAGACGCGAACAATGCCGATCGTGCGCGCTGACAAAGATCAGATTGCTGCTGCGCGTTCTTTCTCTCGTCGCAGGAATCGACGAATCCCCCAGTCGTAGAGACCTGCGCCAATAAGGCCGCCCAGCAACGGGCCGGCGATAGGTACGATCCAGTCCCAACTTCCGTCGGTCAGACCGTTGTTGCGAAAGCCGACTGCGACGGTGAGCAATCGCGGGCCAAAGTCGCGCGCAGGATTGATTGCGTATCCGTGCATGCCGCCGAAGCTCATGCCAATGGCGACGACTACGAGACCAACCATCAGTGGAGTCATGTTCGCGCCCGGAGGCAGATTGAATTCGTCGATAATCGCGAAAATCAGCAGCAATAGCAGCGCGGTGCCGACGACCTGGTCAAAAAATCCTGCCGACAGAATGGCGGGAAATGCAGGGAACGTAGTGAAGACTCCAGCCGTCTTCTCCAGCGTGGGATCGACTTGATGAAATGCCGGAAGATAGTTGCGATAGACGACCGCCGCCGCAACAAATGCTCCTGCGGTCTGCGCGATGGAATAAGGAATTACTTTGCGCCAGGAGAATCCACGAAAGACTGCCAGCGCGAGCGTGACCGCAGGATTCAAATGCGCTCCGGAGATTTTGCCGGCGACGTAGATGCCCATCGTGACCGCGAGTCCCCACCCGATAGTGATATTGGTGAATCCGCCATGAACGACTTCGCCGGGAATCTTGGTCGGGAAGAGCACCGTCATAGCAACAACGCCGGTGCCAAAAAGAATAAGAACAAATGTTCCGAGAAATTCGGCGATCAGTTCAGCGGCCAGCCCAGGTTTCCGCTCCACGCTTCAGGTCCCTCCGCCTCGGCATTGCCGAAGCGAAGTAGTGTATCAGCGAAATGTGCGTGTGCAGCTTCTATTCACTGTTGCTGGACGGTCTTGAAATGCTCTTCCAGCGAGCGCACGTACTCGCGTTCGGCCGCCAACTCCGATTGAAGCTTCTTCACCAGACCTTCGAGGCGCGCGATCTCGACTCTAAGTTTTGTGACATCGGAAGAGGCGTTTGCTGAGATCGTCGCCGCACCGTTTATCGGTACAGGAGTTGGAGTTGCTGTAGGTACCGGCGCGGAAAAGGACGACACCGGAGGAGCTGGGAAATCCGCAGCAGCACTTGCTTGCGGCGCGGCTACAGGTTTGGGCTTCGCGGCGCTTCCGTTGGCAGGGGGAGCTGCAAAAATGCTGCTTAATGCTGCCGCGGCATTCGTAGGAGCAGGCGCGGAGGCTTCATGGTCGCTTTTTAGCAGGTGCTTCACGCGCGTGATCAGGTCCTGCGGCTGAAAGGGCTTGCGGATCAGTTCGTCTGCCTTCACCGAAAAAGCCTTTTCTGCCACTGCGCGATTCACTACGCCGGACATCAGAATTACGGGCGTGCCATTCAGCTTGGGATGCTGCTTGATGCTTTGGCAAACTTCGTAGCCATCTTTGTCCGGCATGATCACGTCGGTGATCACGACATCGGGTTTGCTCTGCTCGATGTTGGTCAGAGCAGTCGCGGCATCAGGATAGGCGACCACTTCGATGTTCTCGCGCCGAAACGCGATCTTGATTACTTCGCGCATGGTGGCGCTGTCATCAATGAATACAACGGTTGGGGTGGTAGACATTTAGCTCTCTCCCTCGAGCAAGTTGGCGCCCTCGTCGAGTTCGCGCAATGCGTCCAGCATCAACTCCGTCGCCGAGCGCATCACGGTACGCGTAGTTGCGCTGGCGCCGGGAACAAATTTGTAAACTCCGTTTTCGATTCCATTAGTCCGCTTGACGATTTCGATGACCGCCTCATCACCGATGAGTTCTCCGGCTTCGGCGTGTGAGATGTCGCCTCCATCGAAGAACATGACACCGTCTAGATCGGCAGCATTGATGTGCAGCGCTCCAGATTGCCGTGATTGAGCGAGCATCTGCACCACTCCCAGTAGATCGAGATGGGAAAGATTGCCGCTGAGCGCAGTCTCCGAGCGACCCAGCATCTGCGTCGGCTGGAAACCTTCGTCGTGGCTCTTGAGGAACGTGCGTACGTGCGCGGCGATGTGATCCGGGCCAAGCTTGCGATCGACATAGTCATCGCATCCGGCGCGGAATGCGGCCATCAGCGCGTGATCCCCGCCTTCTCCCAGTGCAATAATGGGAATATGCGAGGTCTTCTGATCGCCGTGCACGATGCGGGGCAGATCGAGTGCGCTCATCTCGCGCAAGTTGGTGGCGCAAAGGATTGCTGATGGCGTGTCCCATTCCAGCATAGTCAGCGCGTATGCCGCCTGCGTGCTGTGCGTGACCTCCATCCCCTCTTGCTTGAGAGCGTCGGTCAGGCGCTTTGCGAAGAAAACGTTGCTGTCGATGAGCAGCAGCTTTGCCGAGGATTCGCTCATGCGTGAGCCTCCATCGGCATGAGCCGCTCAATGTCGAGCACTTCGATGATTTCGTCGCTCAGAGACAGTAATCCGCAAATGTATTGGGGAAGCTTGCCTGTCGCGGGCTGCTGCATCGCCTCCGCCAGTTCGCACTCTCCCGTCACGGGAATTGCAATTCGCGCTGACTTGCCCTGAACCTCGCGCTCGATGACCAAATAGAACTTTCGCGCGGGAGCATCCGGGCCGACGAGCAGGGGCGCTACATCGGCGACAGGGACAATCTGATTTCTGCGCAGAATAACTCCCGTGACGAGCGGCGTGGTATGTGGAAACGACTGCATTTCCTCTTGCGCTTGACCTCGCGGACGAGCAAGTTCGCTCACCTGCTCTGCAGGGAGAGCAAAGCGTTTCTTTCCCATCGGAAAGAGAACATACGATCGCTGCTCGCTCAAAATGCTCATCGCGCTGCTACCGCAAACTTACTTTCTTTTCTTTCCGCGGGAGATGCTGCTGCAAGCAGCACAGTCTCCGCCTTGCTCAGAAATGCCTCGGGACGCACCACGGGCACAACGCGTCCTTCGATAAGCGTAAGTCCGCGATACCAGTTGCGTTCTTCGCCTGTGAATGCGACCGGGAGATTGTGAATCGCATAGATCTCTTTCATGCCGTCAATCGATTCCACTGCTAAAGCCGCAGGAGCATGACGAAGGATCATCACTCGCGCCGGCTGCTTCTCCGGAATGCGGAAATGCGTGCATGCGTCCACAACGAAGGTGGCCTTACCCTGCCGATCCAGCGTGTGCTTCACCTTCGCAAATCTGTCCTGAAATGCATATGAAAGAAAACTTTTCAGTCCTGCGCTTTCGCGAATCTCTTCCACTGCTCGCGCCGCTATCGCGAAGTGCACGCCGCCGGCCGAGAACAGAATCACTGTCTCCTGGGCACGCCGGGGTGTGCTTGCCTGCGGTCGCGATTGCGAAATCTTCACTACGCACCAGCCTTCGCACCGTGCACCTGAAGAACCCGCTTCTCAATTGCAGCGAAGATGCTCTCGATCGGCAGCACCTGATCGACAACACCATTGCGGATTGCTTCAGCGTTCATTCCGAAGATCACAGATGTCGCCTCGTCCTGCGCGATGATGTAACCACCGGCGCTCTTCATCGCTTGCGCTCCACGAACGCCGTCATTTCCCATTCCCGTCATTACAACTCCAACTGAGAGCGGGCCTGCATATTCGGCGGCGCTTCCCAACGTCACGTCGGCGCAAGGCCGATAACCGAGGATTCGCGGACCATCGTCGAGCGTGACCCGGCCCGTAGCTGAGACGCGCATGTGATGTGATCCCGGACAAATGTAGGCGGTGCCAGGCGCCAGGATTTCTCCGGCTTCTGCTTCCTTCACGCGTATCGCGCATGCCTCCGATAGCTGCTCGCTGAACTGTGAGGTGAATGTGCCCGGCATATGCTGCACGATCAGTAGTGCTCCCGAAAATTCGCGCGGAAAGGCAGGCAAGAACTTCATCAATGTTGCCGGCCCTCCAGTTGAGGCCGCAATCACTACCAGTGGGAACTTGCCATTGGATTTGGCGGGCTGAGAGGCGGCGCGCGGTGATTCAGTTTTTGGATTGGGACTCTGCCTAGGCTCCGTTCGAGGAGCCGAACTCGCAACCTCGTGCCCGACTTTGGTTCGCGATGCCGTGCGTACGACGCGTACTTTTGCTGCAACGCGGAGCTTGCGAACGAGTTCGTCGCGCACGCTGCTCATGTCGAGATCGACGCCGCTGTTCGGTTTAGCAACAAAATCAATGGCTCCGAGTTGAAGCGCCTTCAGCGTGATCTCCGCTCCTTCTTTCGATTCGGAACTCACAACAACAATCGGACGCGGATTCGTGGACATGATCTGCTCAGTCGCCTGCAGCCCATCCAGATGGGGCATGTTGATATCCATCGTGATCACGTCAGGCTTCAGCGATTCCGACTGGCTCACGGCCTCGCGCCCATCGCGAGCTTCTCCGGCGACTTCGAATCCTGGCTCCGCGAGCAGGATGCTGTGCAACACCTTGCGCATGAAAGCCGAATCGTCGGCGATGAGCACTCGAATTTTGACTTGAGCTGCCATGCTTAGACAGTAGGCAGAGACGCGGCGTGCGTCTCCCCTTTCACTGCCGGTCCATGCGCCGGACCGATCAAATTCGTTACAGCCGCAATTAACTGCTCATCCTGTACGGGCTTGGTCAGAAAGCCTGCCGCGCCTTCCTTCTCCGCACGTTCACGATGTTTCGCTCCTGCGCGCGAGGTCACGACCATAACGGGAATGCCTTTGGTCTCGGCATTCTGGCGCAAGTGCATCATCAGCTCATAGCCATTCGTGCGCGGCATTTCCAAATCGGTAATGATCAGATTGCAGCGAGTCTGCAATGCCATCTCAAGCGCTTCAAGTCCGTCGGCGGCAAGACGCACGCGGTATCCAGCTTTTTCCAGCATGCGTCCGACAAACTTGCGCACGCTGATCGAATCGTCGGCGAGGATAACCACCTTCTCCTGACGCATAGGCTCGATTGCCGCTTCGGGAATCTCTCCGGCAGCGAGTGCAGCAGCGCCCGGGGCGAAGATGCGGGCTGCCGTGGCATTCGTCATCAACGGACGGCGTTCAATAGCTTCGCCGGCGATCAAGCGATTCACGTCAATTAAGAGAATGAGGCTGCCGTCCGGAGCGATGGTTGCTCCCGGAAAGAGCTTCACATTGCGCAGATACTCGCCGAGGTTCTTGATCACGATTTCGTCCTTGCGCAGGACCTCGTCGATGATCACGCCCACCGAACGCCCAGCCACGCTGACGATCACCAGGTGATAGAAGCCGTTTACCGGCTCGACCTGGGCGAGCCCAAGTTGCGAGTCGAGACGAACGACTTCGGTGACTACATCCCGAACTTTCGTGAGCAGCTTTCCGCCAACTTCCTCAATCGTGCCCGCCGGTACTCGGCGAATCTCTTCCACGAACGAAAGTGGGAATGCAAAGGAAATGTCGCTGCACCGCACGAAGAGTGCTTGCGAAATGATCAGCGTGAGCGGCACCTTCAGTGTGAATCGCGTGCCAAGACTCTTCTGCGTATCGACGTCGATTTCGCCGTTCAGCGTGGTGAGGTTGGCGCGAACTACATCCAGTCCAACACCGCGTCCCGCCAGTTCGGTCTTGCGCTGGGCAGTCGAAAAGCCCGGGTGGAAGAGCAATTCCAGCAAGTCCCGTTCACCGAGCCGCTCTGCTTGTTCCTCCGAGTAGATGCCTTGATCCACCGCAGTTTCGCGAACCTTCTCATAGTCGATGCCCTTTCCATCGTCTTCGACTTCGATGTAGATGTGGTTGCCGCGATGGTAAGCACGAACGGCGACGTTGCCGTGGTCGGTCTTGCCAGCGTTATATCTCTCCTCAGAGCTCTCGAGACCGTGCGCAACGGCATTACGCACGAGATGAATCAGCGGATCCGAAATCTGCTGAATAATACTGTTATCCAGCTCCGTTTCGGCGCCGCTGAGGGTCAGCTCAACCTGCTTGCCTGCAGCCTTCGCGGCGTCACGTACCGTGCGTGAAATACGCGTGTAGAGATTTCCAATTGGAACCATTCGCGCTTGTGTAATTTCGTCCTGCAGACGATGAGCGAGTTTTGTGAACTCATCAATGTCGGAATCGACGCGGCGGACAAAACCGTCAAGCTGCGTGAGAACCTCGGTCACGTCCGCCGAGATTTCCGTCAGTGAGCGCGACAGGATGTTGTAGTCGTCATAACGGTCCCATTCCAGTTCGCTGAATTCTGAAGAATCTCCAAAGCCGCCAACCAGGCCATGAGAGCCAGTTGAGGAGAACGACGACGTAAACATTCCAGTCAGTCGGCTGAATTCGTGCTTCTCCTGGAAGTCGGAGATCTTTTCTGACATTCTTCCCTTGGAGAAGTTCAACACCTCAGCGAGCCGCTGTAGCTCAGTGAGACGACCCAGCATCCGTGTACGGTTAATGACCAGCTCGCCGACCGCGTTCATCATGCTGTCGAGGCGCTCGAGAGCAATGCGAACGGATTTCGACTGCGGCAACGCCGCAGGCTCTTTGCTACGCAGCCCGGCGATGATCTCCGGCTCCTGTTCTGATTCGGAACTCTCTTCGAAAACGTTCTTTGCTGGAGCGGAAGTGATTTCGGATTTCGTCTGAACAGGTTGCGGCGCAGGAACAGCAGCAGTTTCTTTTAGATGTTCAACAGGCTGATCTGATTCTTCAGCGGGCGCGAGCGCGCTTAGCCGGCTCAGCAAAGACTTTACAGTGGCTTGCAGCGTCGCTTCGTCTGACCATTGCCGATAGACGAACTTCTTGATTGCATCCACCGCCTCGAAGCAGAGATCTATGACCTTTTGGCTCGGCTTGATCTCTCCGTCGCGAACACGACCGATCAGATCCTCGGCGCGATGTGCCACATGCGAAATTCTCTGGAGGCCCACCTGCGCCGCAGAGCCTTTGATCGTATGCATCGAGCGGAAAAGGCGATTTACGATCTCCGGATCAGCTGAGCTTTCGAGGGTCAGCAGACAATCCTGCACGATCTGAAGGTGCTCTTCTGCTTCCGGAACGAAGAATTCCAGAATCTCCGCAGGCACGTCGCCATCGGGTTCCAGATCGGGAAGATCACTGCCATGACTCGCGGGAGCAGCGGTCACAACTGGCTGCGGCGCCGGCTGTGGCGGCACAATTTCAGGCTGCGCCGGAAGATTGCCCTTTGCCGCGGGCCTAGGCTGCACTGGAGCTTCGGGCTTTAGTTCGGCTTTTGCCTCAGGCTTTGCATGACTTTCGGCTGCAAGCGGCAGATCTGCCTTTTGGTGCAGATTCACCGGCGCAACGTAGTCTTCCACCGGCTGAGGTGCAGGTACGACAGGCTCGAAGGCGAAGGCATAACGCTGCTTGAAGGAAGCGATCTCTTCTTCATTCTCAATTCCGTTAGCGCTAATCATCAGCAAATCGGATTCAAGAACGGCGATGCCTTCGGAGATGAACTCAGTGATCGGTCCGGTCGCATCGGCAGCAATGGTGGCGTTCATCGCATACTGAAAGATGTGACTCAGCTTGCCGGCGACTTCGCGGAAAAGCGGAAACCCATAAGACCCAGAGCTGCCTTCTAGGGTGTGCGCCGAGATGTAAAGCCGCTGAATGTCTTCGGGAACCGGATATGGATCCTGGAGAATGCCGGAGTACTCTCGCAGAAACTGCAGGTGCTCGGAGGCTTCCTGGAGAAAGACCTCGACGAATTCTGCTCCTGGCGTACTCACAAAGTCTCCTGTGTTGCGCTGCGCGCCAGCGCCGACTTGCGATAGATCAGCGAGTCGGCGATAACGATCGCCTCAAGTTCCACTTTGGCTTTCGCTACCGACTCCGCGTGGCCCAAAAACAGATATCCATCCGGCTCGAGGTACTCATGAAAGCGTCGGATCAAATTCGCCCGCAGATCGTCGGAGAAATAAATGAGGACGTTCATGCAGAAAATGCAGTCGAAGCGCCCCATGTAAACCATCTGCGCCAGGTTCATTTGTGCGAAGGTGATCATGTTGCGCACCTTCGCCTTCACCCGGAATTCATCTTTGCCGGAATGGCTGAAGTACGCCTCGATTTGCTCGGACGTCAGCGATTCCAGATCACGTTTCGTGTAGCAGCCTCGCTCAGCGACATTCAACGCATTGCGACTGATGTCGGTCGCCAGAATTTCAATGTTCCAGGCGTCCGGAAGTTCTAGTGCATCGAGTACGCTGATTGCGATTGAGTAAGGCTCTTCTCCAGTCGAACAGCCGGCGCTCCATATCCGCAGGGTTCGCGGGTTGCACCAAAACTTCTTTGCGTGAATCTCGGAAAGGACTTTTTCTGCGAGCGCCTTATAGACGGCCGGATAGCGGAAGAACGAGGTCTCTTGCGTGAGAAGCCTTTCCAGCAGCGATTCATATTCCGCATTCGAACCATTGATGGCTCGCAGCAACTCAGAGGCTCGCGCGAGCTGTTTCTGAATCAGATGTTCGCGGACGTGCTTGGACAAGAACCGAGTGCGGGACTCGTCAAACAGAATTCCAGAACGACGCTCGATGAACGAACGCAGTTCGCCGAGCTCATGCTCGCTTACCAGCACCGAATTGGAATTCTCAGTCACCTTTGTCGATCACAGTTCGCTGTTTGGACAGTTCATTTAGCGTCGCGACATCGCTGTAGCCGCCGAGCTCAACTCCTTTACTTCAATAGGTCCGCTCGAGCTGATGCGGAACTGCGAAAGCGCTTCGTTCAACTGCTCGGAGAGCTTCACCATGTTCTCGACCGTGCGAGCAGTCTGGCGCGCGCCTTGCGAGGTCTGACGCGTGATGTTGGAGATGATCTGCATTGCGTTCGCCACACCTTCCGTACCACGCACCTGCTGTTTCGACGCCAGCGAAATTTCCTGAACCAGCTCCGCCGACTGACGTACGACACTCGAAATCGCTTCCAGCGCCTTTCCGGCTTGATCGGCCAGACGCGCTCCGACTTCCACTTCTTTGGTTCCTTCTTCCATTACGACGACCGCTTCGTTCGTTTCCGCCTGGATGGCTTTGATCAGGCCGGCGATGTCTTTCGTCGCGGTTCGTGAGTGTTCGGCGAGCTTCCGGACTTCGTCGGCGACGACTGCGAATCCGCGTCCGGCTTCGCCGGCTCGGGCAGCTTCGATAGCGGCATTGAGGGCGAGCAGGTTGGTCTGCTCGGTGATGTCGTTAATGACATTGATGATTTCGGAAATTTCCAGCGAGCGATCGCCGAGCGACTTGATCTTCTTAGCGGTCGCTTGCACTGAAGCACGAATGCGCTGCATGCCTTCCAGTGTGTCGCGGACGGAGCGGTTACCCTGTTCGGCGGCATCGAGAGCGCGTCGTGCAGCTTCTGCTGAAGCTTCGGCGTTGTTCGACACCTGTTTCATCGACACCGTCAGCTCTTCCACGGCAGATGAGGTGTTTGTGATTTCCTGGTCTTGCTGCACAGCGCCACTGGCCATGTCCTCGGAGGAGAGCAGAATTTCGTTTGCACTGGAAGAAACATCGACGGCAGCCTTGCGCACTCGCTCGAGCACCTTGGCGAAGTTGTCGAGCATGTAGTTCACCGAATCGACAACGTTGCGCAAAGCATCGTTCGTGACACGTCCGCGGAGAGTGAGATCGCCGCGAGCGATTTGGCTTACGACTGTCAGAAAGTCCGTGACGCTCTTCTGCAGAGCTTCCTGCGCTTCGTGGTTGTGAACGGCGCGGCTGATGCGCTCAGAGCTGCGCGTGAAGTTCTCCGCAATGACCGAGAAGTCGTCGTCGCCTTCGATATGCGGCCGGCTGTTGTATTCGCCATTGGCGAACTTCTGCGAGTAGCTCACTAGTTCGTTCACGGGCTTGGCTACTTTGTTAGAAAGCCGGAAGAGAACGAACATCGCCGCAGACAGGCCTACGAGCACCGCAGCCAGAAACAGCTTCGGCGTCTCGCCCGGGGCGGACATGGCGTCGCCGATGCCTAGTCCATTGGCGTGCGACCCTGCCGAGTATGCAAAATAGAGAACGGCCAACAGCGCAGCGGCGTTGATCGCTCCCAATGTCCAGATGGCTTGATTCAGCCGACCTTTCATAACTGCCTCCGAAAACCTAAGCTCCAACATCCCATTTTGGTCATATCACCGGAACTGGAAATGCTTCCACCAATCTCTTTAAATCCAATGTCAGCGCCAGCCGATCCTCCTGGCGCAGCATCCCGCAACAATGCGGAACGTCGCGAGGAATGTCCGCTAGAATCAGCGGCTCCGAGGTGCTGTAAGTTCCAAATACCTCGTCGGCTGCGATCCCAATTCGAAGATGATCGCGGTCACCTTCAGCGGGAAGATACGCCACGACGACTTGCCGCGGCGGTAGATCCGGGCGCCGACCTTCGCTAAACGCGATGTCCACGATCGGAACAATCGATCCGCGCAAGTTGAAGATGCCCATCAGAAAGCTGGGGGCCCGCGGCATGCGCGTCAACGACGGCCAATCCACAACCTCTTCGACTTCCAACACCGACAGACAGAACCTCTCGCGTCCTGCGCGAAATACGCAGTACTGACGCACCGGCTCCTGCCGGCCGAGTGCCAGATCGGGAATTTCGATTTGATCCGGCGAGATCGGCTCAAGCTGCTGCGGAATTGGTGTCTCTTCCGTCACCTACACAAACCTCTGCACTGCACCGAGAAGCTCGGCGGGAGTAAACGGTTTAATCACGTAGCCGTCGGCACCCTGCTGCTGAGCCCAGAACTTATCGCTCTCCGTGTTTTTCGAGCTCACAATCACTACCGGAATCGAACTGAACTCCGCACTGCCTTTCAATTCACGACACGCCTGGAACCCGTTGCGTTCCGGCATGACGACATCCATCAAAATCAAACTTGGCCGCTCCGCCGCGATGGTTGCTTCGAGCTTACGGGGATCGTGGATCGCGACAGGCCAATAGCCCGCCTTTTGAAGCACAGATTCCATGAGCTTCACTTCTGCGAGCGAATCGTCGACGATGAGAATCTTTTTCACGGGGTCTTTATAACTCCATCTCAAGCTCTAGCCGCATACGTGAGTGACTCCAAATTCTTCTCCGACCGCGCGGTTTTCTCCGCGCATTGCATTTCGAGCTCCAGGGAGGTAAAGCGCTGCATCATTTCATGTAAACGAAGCGTCATCGCATGCAGCGTCTCCAGTTGCTCGCGCATGTTCGGCTCAAGTCCTGCCGATTGCAGCATCAGTAACTCTGCGTTTCCCAAAACGGATGTAAGTGCGTTGTTGAATCCGTGGCGCATCTCGGCCATGTATTTGCCCAAAGCTGCATGGGTCTCCTGCGAACGCGCGTTCTGTTCAAGACGTTGAATATGAGTGCAGATCTCGCGTCGTTTTAGAATTTCCTCCGTAACGAGCACCAGGGTATCGAGCCACGCATCATGTCGCGGAATTACCGTCAGCCGCGGATACGCGCGACGCAACCCGTGCACAGACTCTCCTGCCGCCGAGACATAAAGGGCCGGTGCAGCCCCTCGATTCAGCAGCGTGCGAATCTCATTTGCGCGCGATGATTGCAGATCCCCCGCGATCGCGATCTCGAAAGCCGAAGCGCTTGTACTCCGCAGCAAATTGCTGTTCACCGCAGTGAACTCCGGCACTTGGGACTGCATCTGCCAGCGCGCGACCAGATCACGGAAGAAGCCAGCCTGATCCGAGATGACAAGCAGCCTGGCCACCGGATTGGTGATCTGACTCATTACTTCAACTTCTCCGTTGCGTCGATCACGGCCAGTAGCCGCTTGGCGGTTGCGGCCAGGCTTACTGCCGCATCGATATCGCCGCGTTCTTTCGCTTTCGCTACCTGCTCCTGAATGGCCGCAGCCTGATGATGCGAACAGCCCAGCGCTTCTAGTAAGCCGCCTTTGTTTCCGTCTTTCGCCATGGCGGCGGCATTTGCAACTAGACAGCGAGCAGCAACGGCTCGCTGAATGGCCCTACACGTCGGGTCACCCGCTTGCACAAAAGCTTTGACTTCCCATGATGCGAGCACTTCTTTCGCATGACCGACGATCACCGTGGATACGGTGCTCTTCTGTTTGGAGGCGAACAACTGTTCCGAAATCGTTTCGACCACTTTTTCGAGAGTCGCTTCAGCATGAGATTCAGTTGGCACCGCATCGGGCGCCATGACAGCAAACTCTGGAAGTGCGGCTTGAGATGGGAACGCTGTCGCGCCGTTTTTGGCGGATGCAATTGTTTGAACTTTCTTTGTGAGAATATTGCGAACTTGTCCGAGCTGACGAAATGACTGTCCGGCCCGATACGCTTCCCGAAATGGTTTCTTCCACTGATGGCAAAGCGTCCTCAAAGTTGCAAGAGGTTCTTCGGAACCAAGTCCTGCCTCGCGGCAATCGACGCTGTTTACGCCTCCACTCTCGAGCTGCTGGATCGCTGTGCGAATCGCCAGCAGATCCGAGTGCATGAGGCGGAAGAATCCGAGCCGCAAGCGGAAGTTGAATCTGGTGATCTGGACCAGCGCTTCCGGAGAGAAGTATTGGGCACCCAACGCCTTCTTCTTGTTTCTGCCAAGCTCGACTAGTCCGCTATCAAGCAGTTCGGAAAGCGTCGAGCAGCGATCAACGCTGTTCGCGATCTCGTCCAACTGTTTCATCCACAGGAATTCGCGGGGAGTAATGGCGCCAAGCACGGGCCGGAGCGCCTGCGCAACTTCGGACGAAGTCACCTGACTGTCATGCGGATGATGGGGTGCAACTGCGGCGAAGTATTGCACCAGGAGGTAATCCAGCTTGTCACGCAGCACCTCATCGCGCTGCTGCTGCGGCAGATGCCGCAAGAGCAACGCTCGCAACAACTGTTCCTCGCCAAAGCGATCGCTCTGTAGGAGTTGTCGCATCTGTGCCACCTGCACCTGGCGATCAACCTGACTGAACCATTTGTGGACTTTATCTAAGACTTCGCGTTCCGCGCGGTCGACAGGATTTTCGAGCTCTTTGCAGTGCGGAACTTCGAGCTGGAATTCGCGAATAAGGGCCGAGTAAAACGAATAAAGACGCCGCGCGCTACGCCATTCGGCCGCGATTTCGATCAGCGATACGGTAGCAGTGCTCATCATTTAATAATCCAGTTATGCACTTCGGCGGTGAATCGAGCCGCCACCAGAGTTTCCGAGGCGCTGATCTGTACCGCCATTACCTCCGCCTCCGCGTCCAGCGAGCCGTCGCGGTTGGTAAGCCGCAGCCGGTCCCCGAACTCCATTGGCAGGGCGCAGCGAAAAATCACTTCACGGGCAGTCCCGTATTCCAGAACGGTACGCACCGGCTCGGACGAACTTCCACCCACGTGCGAAACTTCCACAGGCATCTTTACTCTTGTGCCATCCGGAAAAAACTGTGCCAGTCGCTCCAAATCCAGTGGTTGCGCAGAGGTCCGATTTCCAATTTTTGCCAGTTCCTGTCTCAGCGAGTCTCGTGCAACCGTCATCGCGCAGCCTTTCCTGTCGAACACACAGAGTGCGACGGTTCAAGATGTGCAAAGCGGGTGCCAAATCGCGGCAGCTTCTAAGCTATTGATAACTCGTCAGAAATGCTCTTCGGGAGGCCTGAAATGCACGTAACTGTCTCAGAATGAAACCGCTGTCTCACCTGCCGACGCAAGGCTAAAGGTTCATTTTGGGACTCCTACCGCGACACCCATCTGGGAAGGTTGGCCGATGTTATAGCGTTTCAATTTGCGATACAGCGTCGCACGGCTGATACCAAGCATTTGCCCGGTGAGCACTTTGTCCCCCTTGGTTTGTTCAAACACGCGTCGGATGGTCTCTCGCTCCAGCTCTGCAAGATCGCTCGACTTCACCGGAATTGGGTCAATTTCCGCCTCTGGTGGTTCCGAGAGCCGGCGAATGGCGGGTGGTAAGTCGTGGACATCAATCGCGTTCTGACTGCCCAACGCGACCGCACGCTCGATACAGTTTTCCAGCTCGCGGACGTTACCCGGCCACTCATACTGCATAAGATCCTGCATGGCGCCCTGAGTGATCTGGATGTTCTTCCCGGGAACAAACTTGTTCAGGAACCAGTGAACCAAAGCGGGAATATCAGCCTTGCGCTCGCGTAGCGGCGGCAAGTGCATGGTCACAACATTCAACCGAAAATACAGGTCTTTCCGAAATGTGCCCTCGCGGTATGCCGCTTCCAGATCGCGATTGGTCGCGGCGATGACTCTCACGTCAACCTTGACGCGCGTATTGCTTCCGACGGGACGTACTTCTTTTTCCTGTAAAACCCTCAGAAGCTTCGCTTGCATTTCGAGCGGCAGTTCGCCGATCTCATCAAGAAAGATCGTGCCTTCATTGGCACTTTCGAAGAGCCCTTCTTTGTTGCGCGCTGCACCTGTAAATGCGCCTTTTTCGTATCCGAAAAGCTCACTTTCAATCAGTGTGGGAACCAGTGAACCGCAATCGACGGCAACGAATGGACGTTTGGCATATTGACCGCGGAAATGAATGGCCCGGGCGACCAACTCCTTTCCAGTTCCGCTTTCACCGGTGATGAGCACCGGAGTCCGCGTGTCTTTCAAGCGAGCGATCATGCGCAACACGTCTTGAATTTTGACGGAAGAACCGACGATGCCGCTCAGGTCCGTTTCGGTATTCACACGCTCGCGTAAGAAAATATTCTCATTTACGAGCTGCACCTTCTCCCGCATCCGCTCCAGCAGAAGTTTCAGCTCTTCGATCCGAAACGGTTTTGTGATGTAGTCGTAGGCGCCAAGGCGCATCGCCTGCACGGCACTCTCGATCGAACCATGGCCGGTCATAATCGCGATCTCGGCGTGCGGCATTGTGCTCTTCACTTCCGTCAGGAAATCGAGGCCTGACATATTCGGCATCATCAAATCGGCGAGGATCATGTCGGGAGCATCGGAATCAAGCTCCGCGAGCGCGGCTTCGGCGCTGTCGGCTTGTGTGCAACGCAACCCGAGCGATGCGCCTACGGTCGCGCAGAGTTTACGAATGCTCTCCTGATCGTCGACGACGAGCAGATGAAGAGACCCCTGGCTCATCGCGCTTCACCTGCCATAAGCGTTTCAATGCTGCGCAACAACTGCGCAACCCGGAAGGGCTTTTCGATACATGGCGCACCGGTCTTCTCGAGAATCTCCATGGTTTCGCGATTTACAGTGTCGCCGGTGATGAACAGAATGCGTCGCGAGAGTTCAGGACGATTGGCGCGAATCCATGCATGGACATCCGCGCCGCTGATGCCTCCTGGCGTGCGCATATCCGAGATCACTCCCATGTATGCGCCGCTCTCCAGCAGCTTCAATCCTTCGGCACCAGACGATGCGCTCACGATGGAGTAGCCATTGCGTTCCAGTGCCGTCCGCAAGAACGACATCACGGCGGTTTCATCTTCGATTACCAGCAGAGGCAATTTAGTCATCGTGGTCTTTTTTTCCTATCGTCGTCCTGTGGATTAAACCGAGGCCGCCGTGGCCTTTGCCAGTCCGCGTCCGACATTCAACAAAGGCAGGCGAACGGAAAAAGTTGCTCCTGCCACGTCCTGATTGTTGAAGCACAGAATTTCGCCTCCGTGCTCTCTGATGATTCCGTAACAAATACTTAGGCCGAGACCCGTTCCTTTCCCCACTTCTTTGGTTGTGTAGAAGGGATCGAAGATCCGTTCCGGATTCACGATTCCCGTTCCGGTATCCGTGAAGCTGATCTCTACGCAGTCGCGCACGCGGGAAGTTGCAATGGCGATGCAACCGCGCTTGCCAGTCTCGCGCACGGCATCGAAAGCATTGTTCAGGATGTTGAGGAATACTTGTTGAAGCTGGTGCGCATCTCCGGTGACGTTCGGCAGCGTCGAATCAAACTTCTGCACGAGTTCAACACCTTCGTTGCTCAAGTCGTATGCGCGCAACGAAACTGTCCGCCGCAACACCTGATGCAGATCGACGGCCTGCTTCTGCGGCGGACTCTGACGCGCAAAACTAAGCAGATTACGCACAATTTCGCGCGTGCGCTGAGCTTCGTGCACG
>Ga0134126_10000772_pt1 | contig 40211 bp, 45 predicted proteins | sample KB31752_FD_96881 | JGI IMG/M metagenome (GOLD analysis project Ga0134126, IMG submission 96881) | Terrestrial soil microbial communities with excess Nitrogen fertilizer from Kellogg Biological Station, Michigan, USA - KB3-175-2 | ecosystem: Environmental > Terrestrial > Soil > Unclassified ...
GTCGAGAAGGTACCACCCGCGTATACGAGCCAGCGCTGCTCGGCGTGCGGGCACGTTGCAAAGGAGAACCGCGAGAGCCAAGCGGATTTCCTGTGCACGGCCTGTGGCTACGCCTGTAACGCTGATCTGAACGCGGCAAAGAACATCGCGGCGGGGCACGCCGTGAATGCGCGGGGAGGCGACCGGGTTACCGGGCCTGCGAACCGCGAACCTCAACTCACTCCTCGGGGTGTAGCTGGAATCCCTCGCCTTCAGGCAGGGGAGGATGTCAAGAGGAAGCAATACCACCTGTAAGCCGTCAGGAGCGGGATTCTATGCGTGGGACGTTGAGCGGTTCATCGGCCTGAGCCAGGGGCTGCCCGTCCAGGCGGTGGCCGTGGAGTCGGTCCTGGAGGTCGATACCGTCTACTGGTTCGACGACAGCACCGGGGCTCCGACCGTCCGCGCCGTCGTGGAGCACGCCAGGCGGATGCTAGGCGTGGACCTTTCCTTCCCGGTGATCCTCGGCCCCGACGGTCGGGTGATGGACGGGATGCACCGCATCGCCCGCGCGATGCTCGAAGGCAGGAAGCAAGTCAGCGCCGTCCGCTTCCCCGCACTGCCCGAACCCGACTACCGCGACTGCCAGCCGACGGACCTCCCGTACTGACGCACACCCCGCCAAACCGGCGGCACATCCAGCGGATCATGGATCAGGTTCGAGCACCTGCTGCGATGCGGCGGCCCAGGGCGTCGTGCCCGGGTGGCAGTTCGTCTGCGGCCAGTGGCTGCAGCACGTCGAACTCATTACCATCCGGGTCGGCCATGACCACCCAGCTGACGTCGCCTTGGCCGATGCTGATCCGCCGGGCGCCGATCGCTTCCAGACGGATGACTTCGGCGGACTGGTCGGCTGGGCGGAGATCTAGGTGGAGCCGGTTCTTGGCGGCCTTGCCCTCGGGAACCTTAAGGAAGATGAGGTCGGGAGCGATGCCGTCCTCCGGGCTGCCCTCCGGCGGCTCGAGGCATACCTGGTCTTCCTCCTCAAACGTGCGACGCCAGCCCAGCGCGGACTCCCAGAAGCTGGCGATTCTGGCCGGGTCGGCGGTGTCAATGCACAAGCACTGGATGCGTATTTCCATGTGCTGATCGTGCTCAGGCGAGGGCACGTGGTCTAGTGGTTTATAGGCGAACCGCTCCACCCGGGCGGTGCCGAGTGCGGCCAGTGGTGTCCGGTCTGGCGGTCTTGGCTCCGACGTCTGTGATGAGGGCGCCAACCGGGTGCCCCTGGCCGGAAGGACACAGACAGTGAAGTACATGATCTTGACGTTCGCTTCCCAGCAGCAGTACCAGGAGATGGTCGGGCAGCCCGCCGGGCAGCCCGCGTGGACCCAGGAGGACTGGGCGGCGCTGGGAACGTTCATGCAGGCGTTCAGCCAGGAGCTGCTTGACTCGGGCGAGCTGGTCGAGACCCGGGGCCTGAGCGCCCCGGTGCACACCCGGCGGATCCAGCTCAAGGAAGGGGTCCCGGTGGTGACCGACGGCCCCTATGCCGAGGCCGAGGAGGTGCTCGCCGGCTACTGGGTCGTGGAGTGCGACAGCTTCGACCGGGCGACCGCAATCGCCGCGCGGCTCGCCCGCTGCCCGGGGCCCGAGCACATCCGCGCCCGCGCCTACGCGGATGTGCGGCCGATCGACGAGCACCAGCCGGACTTCGAGGGCTGAGCATGAAAGCCGGCTGCCGATGATCGCGGCCGAGACCGAGGACCTGCTGCGCCAGCTGGCGCCGCAGGTCCTCGGCGCTGTGGTCCGCCGCTACGGCAACTTCGACCTGGCCGAGGACGCCACTCAGGAGGCACTGCTGGCGGCCGCCGAGCAATGGCATCGGGACGGGCTGCCCAGCAACCCCAAGGCGTGGCTCATCACCGTGGCGTCGCGCCGGCTCACCGACCTGCTTCGCTCGGAGCAGGCGCGGCGGCAGCGTGAAGACACAGTCGCCCGGTGGGCGCTGACCGAGCCTGGCACGCCCCGGCCGGGGGAGCCCCGGGCCGGTGACGCCGACGACACGGTGGTGCTGCTGTTGCTGTGCTGCCACCCGTCGCTGCCGGCCGCCTCGCAGATCGCCCTGACGTTGCGGGCGGTCGGCGGGCTGAGCACCGCGGAGATCGCCCGTGCCCTGCTCGGGTCCGAGCAGACGATCACCCGCCGGATCACCCGGGCTAAGCAGGCGATCAAGGACAGCGGCGTCCCCTTCGCCCTCCCCGCCTCCGGCGAACTCGACGGCCGGCTCGCCACCGTCCTGCGGGTCTTGTACCTGATCTTCAACGAGGGCTACGCCAGCACGGCATGAACTGCCTTGACCCGGGCTGACCTGTCGCAGGAGGCGATCCGCCTCGCCCGGGTGCTCCACGCCGCGCGGCCCGATGACGGTGAGGCGGCCGGCTTGCTGGCCCTGATGCTCCTCGTCCACGCCAGGCACCGCGCCCGCACAGCTCCCGACGGGTCTCTCGTCCCCATGGCGGAGCAAGACCGCGGCCGGTGGGACCGGGCCGCTATCGACGAAGGGATCGCCCTCGTCACCGCCGCCCTTCCCCGCGGGCCGGTCGGGCCGTACCAGCTGCAGGCGGCGATCGCGGCGGTCCACGATGAGGCGGAGAACTCCGAAGCGACCGACTGGCGCCAGATCGCCGCTCTCTACGGCGTCCTGCTCCGCCTAGACGACAACCCGGTCGTCGCGCTCAACCACGCCGTCGCCGTCAGCATGGTCGCCGGGCCCCGGGCCGGCCTCGAACTGGTCCAGCGCCTTTCGGCTGACACCCGGATCAACGCCGACCGCCGCTTCCACGCCGTCCGCGGCCACCTCCTGGAGATGGCCGGCGACCGCGGTGCCGCGCTTGCGGCATACCAGGCCGCAGCCCTGGCGGCCACCAACCTCCAGCAGCAGCGCTACCTCAATCAGCAGGTCACCCGCCTGCAAGACCCGCCGGGAACCGCGGACTTACGCATCGACCGCGACGTACTGCAGGTCCAGGTAATCACTGATGCCTTCGCGTCCGCCTTCACGCCCGAGGCCGGACTGCTTGATACCGCCGAAAGGCGCAGCGGCGTTGGAGACGAGGGCCCGGTTGATGCCGACCATGCCGAAGTCCAGCCGCTCGGTCGTGCGCAGGGCGCGCTCCATATTTGCCGAGTAGAGGTAGGCGACCAGGCCGTACTCCGTCGCGTTGGCGAGCTGGACCGCTTCGCGCAGGTCGTCGAAGGCGGTCACCCCAGCCACAGGGCCGAAGATCTCTTCGCGGAACATCCGGGAGTCTGTTGCCACGCCAGTCAAAACCGTTGGTTCAAAGAACGTTCCGTGACCTTCGACCGGATGGCCCCCGGTGCGGATCTCGGCACCGTGCGCGACCGCGTCCTCGATCAGTCCGCTCAGCTTCTCGCGAGCGGCTTGGTCGATCACGGGCCCCACTTGGGTATCGGGGTCAAGGCCGTGGCCGACGGTTAGCGACGCCATTCGCTGGGCCAGCAGCGAACTGAACTCGCCGGCAACCGCGCGATGCACCAGGAATTGGCAACGACATTCAGCACGCCCTGGGGGAGCCCGGCCGCAAGAAAGACTTGAACGAGCTTGATCGTCGTGAGCGGTGTCTGCGGGGCCGGCTTGATGATGGCGGTGCAGCCCGGCCGTAGTCGACTTCGGTCACGGCCTCGAACGCCCGGCGCAGGAGCTTGCCTCTTTCGCGCGACGGCGCCGCTGCCCAGCCCCGTGCGGCGGCATCAGTGATAATCGTCACTTCTCCCCATTCATAGGCCCTATAAGGGGCTTCAGTTAACTGTATTCAGTATTCATCTCTTGACTCTGTGCTCGGTGCTGCAGTTTACTCGCCACATGGCAACTGTATACTCTTCACCGGGAGACGGCGCGACGCTGGCCTCCAGGCTTGCGCCTGGGGGTGGGGCGGGTCGCGGTCGTCGCCGGGACGGGCGGCGAAGAGAGCGCGCACCCGGGGCGCGCCGGGCTCTTTGGGAGCGGATTGGCTACGGCATCGCGGGGACGCTCGGGTTCCTGGTGATCGCCCAGTTGGTCTCCGTAACCGGCCTGGTGAAGGAGGAATACCTACCGCCTGCCTTCACCGTGCTCGCGCACGCGGCCCAGCTCGGCGGCAATTCCGCGTTCCTCGGCGACGTCGGCTCGACACTGCTGGCATGGGCGCTCGCGCTCGCCATTGCCTGCCTCATCGCGGTCCCGCTCGGGATCGTCGTCGCGGTGTCGAAGGTGTCTCAGAAGGCAGCGGGATCGCTCATCAGCCTGCTTCGGCCGGTCCCCGCCGTCGCCCTGCTTCCGCCGGCCGTCCTGGTCTGGGGAAACGGCCTGCGCATGAAGCTCATCCTCGCCGTCTTTGGCATCGTCTGGCCCATCTTGTTCAACACGATGCACGGCGTGCGCGACGTTGACCCCGTCGCGAAGGAAAGCGCGCACAGTTACGGAATCCATGGCTTCCGGTTGCTCCGGCACGTCATCCTGCCGAGCGCGGCACCGTTCATCCTGACCGGCGTCCGTGTGGCGGCGAGCCTGGCGTTCGTGGTCATTGTCGGCACCGAGTTGTTCGCCGGGGCCAACTCCGGCATCGGGGCCTACATCCTGGCTGTGAGCACCGGCGGCGGTGATACGACCACGATGATCGCCGCGGCCGTCTGGGCCGGCGCGATCGGGCTGCTCATCAACGTCGGACTTTCCTACTGTGACCGGCGCTGCTTCCGGTGGGCCAGACGCGGAGAGGCGGCGTGATGTCGGTCGCCAGGTCTTCCGCACGGCTGCCGGCGCTCGTCACGCGGCGGCGGACCCTGTCCTCGGTAACGGGGACGGTCCTCGTGCGCCTGTCCGCGCCCGTCGTGCTGATCGCGGTATGGCAGCTCGCCGCGGACGCCCGCGGCTCCATGTGGTTCCCCCCGCCGTCGGCGATCGTGGCCCAGATCTACCACCTCTGGTTCTCCGCGGGGTTTCCCCGGATCCTCACCCCTGCCGTCGCGGCCGACGTCGTGCCGAGCTTCGCGCGGATGCTTGGCGGCTGGGCGATCGCGGCTGGCGTCGGAGTCTGCGTTGGCATGGTGATCGGCCGTTCCCGGGTCGTCGCCCAGCTGACCGAGCCAGTTATCCACTTTCTGCGCTCGGTACCCGGTCCGGCGCTGTTGCCCATCTTCCTGATCGTGCTTGGTACCGGCACGCCCATGCGGGTCTCACTGATCGCGTTTGCCTCGGTCTGGCCAATCCTGCTGAATACGATCGACGGGGTCCGCGCGGTTGACCGCACCCAGCTTGAGACGGCGCGCATATTCGGGCTGCCCTGGCGGGCCGGGGTTTTCCGGATCATGCTGCCCGCCGCCATGCCGAAGATCCTCGCCGGGCTGTCGGTCGCGCTGACCGTCGCGCTGACCCTCATGGTGGTCAGCGAGCTGACCGTCGCCACCGATGGCGTCGGCTATCAGATTCAGCGGGCGTCGCAGCTGTTCCTGATGAGCAGCGTCTGGGCCGGCGTCGTGCTGATAGCGATCATCGGCCTGATCCTTAATTCCCTCTTTGCCCTCGCCGAAAGGCGCGCACTTCGGTGGTACCGGGGCATGCAACGACACGCCGACTAAGCTGGGAGGATTCGGCAAGATGCCGGTACTCGAAGTCAAAGACCTGCACTACGAATACGGTCCGGGAAATGTGGCCATCGACAACATCTCGTTCACGCTGGCCGAGGGTAAGTTCACCTCGATCGTGGGACCGTCGGGTTGCGGCAAGACCACGCTGCTGAAGTCGATCGCCGGCCTGCTGCCGTACAGCGCTGGCGACGTCAGCCTGCTCGGCCAGCCGGTCCGCTCGGTACCGGAGGGCCTGGCGATGGTCTTCCAGGACTACAGCCGGTCGCTGTTCCCGTGGATGAAGATCGCCGCCAACGTGGAGTTGCCCCTCCGGTACCGGGGCGTGGACGCCGCCGAACGGCGCCGCCGCGCTCACGAGAGCCTGGAGGCCGTGGGGCTCGGCGACAAGGCCGACAGGTTCCCGTGGGAACTGTCGGGCGGGATGCAGCAGCGGGTCGCGATCGCCCGCGCACTGGCCTACCAGCCGCGCGTCATGCTCATGGACGAGCCGTTCGCCTCTGTCGACGCGCAGACCAGGTCTGACCTGGAGGACCTCGTCTCCCAGGTCCACCGTCAACTTGGCATGACGATGCTGTTCGTGACGCACGACATCGACGAGGCTGTGTACCTCGGCAATGAGGTGCTCGTGCTGTCTAAGTCCCCGAGCCGCGTGGTGGAGCGGATCGAGGTACGGCTCCCCGACGATCGCGACCAGGTTTCCACGAAGCAGTCTCCGGAGTTCGTCGACTTGCGCACCCGGGTCGCCAGCCTCATCCGCCGGACGCCAGCGCCGGCGAAGTAGCAGCAGCCCCGCACCAAGGTCTGGCCTGATGCGGTCCTCCGCAAGTGCTTACTGTATTCAGTTTACTCCTACAGCAGAGGAAGGGACCGATATGGTCACCATGAGGCGCGGCCTCGCGCGAGCAGGTCTTCTCGCGGCCGCCGCAGCGCTCGCCCTGGCCGGCTGCAGTTCATCCGGCAGCGCCGCTAACGGCGGGACGAGCTCGGCGTCGGTTCAGGCGTCCGGCAAGCCAGAGGTCTCGAACATCACCTTCGGGATCCTGCCAACGCCGGACTACGCGGGTGTCCAGATCGCGATCGACAAGGGCTACTTCAAGGCCGAGGGGCTCAACGTCAAGACGACGATCCTGAACTCAGCGACCGCGTCGGCTGACATTCTGAACAACACGTACCAGATCGCCGGGCTCAACTGGATCAACTTCATCGCCGCGGTTGACCAGGGCGTCGGCCTCACCGCCGTGACGACAGCCGACTACGGAGTTCCGAACTACGCGCAGATCATGGTCTCCGCGAAGTCGCCCTACCATTCGCTCGCGGACCTCAACGGCAAGCCGGTCGGCGTCGTCGCGACCCCTGGGAACTGCGACCTGATCCCGGATGCGCAGATCGCCGCGACCGGCTCCTCAGCCAAGCCGAAGTACGAGAACCTGGCTATCCCGCAGATGCAGACAGAGGTGTCGAACGGCGGAGTGGCAGCGGCCTGCGTACCGCAGCCGACGCTTGGCGCTATGCAGGCCACCGGGCAGTTCCGCTCGGTCGACGATGTGTTCAGCGGTAAGTTCGCTGGCTTCCCCATCGCCACCTTTGTGACCTCCAAGTCCTTCGCGCAGCAGAACCCCAGCACGGTCGCGGCGCTGGCCAGGGCGCTCTCCAAAGCGGCGCAGCAGGCGAGTGCCAACCCCGGCCTCGTCCGAACGGCGCTGAAGGAGTACACGACCATTCCCGCTGCGGCGATCGAGAAGATGGTCCTGCCGACCTACGCGGACGGGATCGACCAGTCAAAGCTGCAGACCGTGGTCAACCTGATCAAGAGCTCCGGCCTCGACTCCTCGGCAACGCTGCCGACGGGGTCTGTCTGGGAACACTGACGGAAGGAAGGCACAACGCTATGACCGACCGAGGTGCCATGAGGGCCAGCGTTGGCATCGAGCCTGAAAGCGGCCTCTATTACGAGATTCTCGGCGACGGGACCGGTTACCCGCATCCACTGCTGTTCATTCACGGCGGCGGCGGCACTGGACGCACCTGGCGCAGTTCGCTGGGCGGCGGCGCTGGCTGGGCAGACCTGCTCGCCGCCGATGGCTACGAGTGCTGGGTCACCGACTGGCCCGGCCAGGGGCGATCCCATTGCCGGGACCTCCTCACCCTGCGGTACACCGACGCCATTGACGGCTATATCAGCCTGTTGCGTGATGTGATCAGGCGGCCGGTCGTGATCCTGCCCCATTCGATGGGCGGTGCGATCGCGTGGCGGCTTGTCGAGGAACTGCCGGACCTAGTAGCCGGCGTCGTGGGCATCGCTTGCGTGTACCCGGCGAACGTCCAGGATCCGCCGGAGATCCTCAGCGACGACGGCACGGTCGTGCACCTGCGGTTCGCGGACACCGGCGTTGACTTCCACGTTGACAGGAGCCGCCCCTACACCTACGAAAGCCAGTACTTCACCAAGCAGTCCGTCGCGGGGAGCAAGCACTTCGATCCCGCCTGGCTGCCGCGCATGGGCGGCAGCGTGATGGGACCAATGCAGCTCCTGCAGCGGGTGGGGGCGATCCCCGGCATGCCGACGATAGAGCGCACCGCCAGCTTCGCGGCGAAAAGGGTTCGCCTCGTGGCGGGGGACGAGGACCCGGCGCACACGCTGCGGATCGAGACGCGCACCGCCGGCCTGCTCCGCTCGTGGGGCGCGGACGCCGAGGTGGTGTGGCTGCCCGATGAGGGCATCGTGGGCAACGGCCACTACCTGCCCGGCGAACTGAACTACCTCGACGTGCTTTCTGTGGTTGAGAAACAGTTCGCGTACATCGCAGGATCCTCGCCCGGGATCTCGTAGCCTGCGGGATTTCCGCCCGGTCCTGCCAGCCCGCAACCGGCAGGACCGGGCCAGGCGTCTGTGCCTGACCGTGCGCCTAGACCGCCTCGGCTCCGGCTAGGTCCTCGAGGGCATCAGCGGTGAGGACGTCCGCGTACTTGGCGTTCATCTCGTACAGGTTCACGCCGTGGCTCAGGCGGGCGCGGTCGAAGCAGGCGTCCTCCACGACGAAGACCGGGAAGCCGTGGGAGTGCCCGTCGATCACCGTGGCGCGCACGCAGCCGGACGTGGTCGCCCCGGTGACTATCAGCGAGTCGGCCCCGTGCCGTAGCAAGTAAGAGGGGAGTGAGGTGCAGAAGAACGCGCTGGCCTTCGGCTTCGGCATGACGAGGGCGCCTTCCGGCGGGGCGATCTCCTTAGGGATGTCCTGGGCACCAGGCTTGTCCATCGGCGAGCCCATCGCGCCGCCGTCGCCCTTCACGGTGCCGCCGTAACGGCCGGCCGCGCCGATCTCGGCCACCGTGTAAATCAGTGGCCAGTCTTTGCGGACCGCCAACTCGATCACGCGCCTCACCTGCGGCATGGCTGCCCAGGCAGTCGGCCCGCAGCTAGTCGGGAAATCAGCGATCGCATCGGTCAGGGACTGTCCCGCTGTGCCGGTGAACGCGCGGACGACGTCGATGACGAGTACGGCCGGCTTGCGGCCGAGCGGGCGGCGGACGGCACCGCCCATCCCCTGGTAGGCGCTGGCCTCATCGCCATCGAACAGTTCGGCCCACCATGGGGCGGGGCTCGGCGTTGTCATGCTGCTCCTTCGCTCTTTCGCTGTGCGATCTCGGTTGGTCGGTGTCGTCGCGGTTTGTCGCGCCGGGATAGGAGGCCCGGGCCAGTCAGCCGTCGATGCTGTAGCCCCCGTCCACCACGAGCACTTGGCCGGTGACGTACGCGGCCAGGGGAGAGGCAAGGTACACGACGGTGCCCGCGACGTCCGCGGGCTTCCCCCACCGGCCTAGCGGGATGCGCTCGAGGATGCGCTGCGAGCGCTCCGGATCCCCCGTGAGCGGTCCGGTGAAATCGGTGTCAATGTAGCCGGGGGTGACTGCGTTAACACGGATGCCGTCGGCGGCCCACTCAAGCGCGAGCGCGCGGGTAAGGCCGAGCAACCCGGACTTGCTCGCGCCGTAGGAAGCGGCGCGGCGGACGCCGAAGTGGGCGCTCAGCGAAGTTACGTTAACGACCGCGCCGCCGCCTGCGGCGCGCATCGAGGGCGCGGCCGCGCGGGCGGCAGCGAAGGCGGCGTCCAGGTTGGTGGCGAATACCCGCCGCCATGCCTGGGAGGAGAGGCCGTCGGACGGGGTGCGGTCGATTACGCCCGCGTTGTTCACCAGCACGGTCACGTCGCCGAGATCGGCCTGGAGACGGGCGACCGCGGCAGTGAGGGCGTCGCTGTCTGCGACGTCGGCGTCCGCGCACGCGACATCCGGACCCGGCTGGCCCGCTAGCTCGCTCGCGGCCGCCTCCAGCGCTTCCGCATGCCGCGCGATCAGGCCGACCCGCGCGCCGGCGGCGCGCAACCCGCGGGCGATGCCGAGCCCTATGCCGCGCGAGGCGCCGGTAACGATCGCGACCTCGCCGTCAAGCAGCCCGCTCGCTGCGCCAGGCCCGCTGTGCGCCCGGATCATCGGGTGCTTTGCTCCTCGTGCCGAGCGCCGGGGCGCTGGCCGCGCAACAGCGCGTCGTAGCGGCCCGCGAGCTGCAGGACGTCGCTCGTCGGCACCGCGCCGATCTGGAGCAGCCCCTCAAGCGGGTTGATATGCACGATCTCGGCCTGGAGCAGCCCGTCGGCGGCGATGGGGAATACCGCGAGCGCATGCGTGACGACTTCGGCCCCGGTCGGCGGGAAGGGGCCCCACATCCCTAGGTGCCTGCGCCGGACGGTCATCGTCGCGAAGACGTGCGTCCCGGCGTCGTAGAGTTCGACCTCGGTGTTGCGCAGGTCCGGGAAGGTCGTCAGCAGGCGTTCGTAGTGGCCGCGGACCGCGGCGTACCCGCGCAGGTGATAGTCCTGCGCGGGTATGGCGTACCAGCAGTCCTGGGTGAACGTCGCCATGGTGGCGTCAAGGTCGCCTGCGTCCTCCGCCGCGAGGTGCGCGCGCACGAGGTCGAGCGGGGTCGCTGGCGTCGCCGGGACCGGCGCGGGCTGGGGTGCGGCCATGCCCGGCCTAGCAGCCGGCGACGGCGCAGCGCCTGGCGAACGCGAACTGGTCGAGTTGCAGCGCTTCGCCGGCGTGGTGGTGGTCGGTGTTGTGCCCGCTGCCTGCGACAATCGCCGCGTCAACGGACGGGGCCGCGGTGAACAAGCCGGCGAACCGGTCGAGCGCCTCCTGGTTCACGTCTTGGACGGCGTCGTGCTCGTTCATCCGGATGTGAACGGGAACGGTGATCGTGGCAGCGATCCCGGCGGCGTCCTGCGGCCAGCCGAAGGCCCACTCGCGAATTTCGATGGCGGGCGCGGGCGCGACCGAGATTCCCGCCGCGTCGAGTACGGCTGGGTCGTATGTGCCGTCCGGGCCGTAGAAGAACGAGCGGATCATCGCGGGCTCGAGCGCCATCGGGGTGAGGGCGGGAAGATCAGCGATGCCCTGCGCAAAGCCGGTCATCCCGTCGGTGGTCGCGTCCGAGGTGCCGTACACGGCCACTCCGAGCAGCGGCCAGGACACCATGCGGGCGGCGATGCGCAGTGCGATGGTTGCGCCGAACGAGTGGCCGACCAGCACGACGCCAGGCCGCCCCTGGCCATAGGCGGCCCAGGCGGCGCCGATGACAGCGTCAAGGATGGCGGCCTGCGCCGGGAACCAGTCCTTTTCTACTGTCAGGGCGTCGCTGTCGCCGTAGCCGGGACGGTCGACCGCGATCGCGGCCTGCCCGTTCGCCTCGGCGCGCGCCAGCAGCGACACGCCCGGGACGTCGAAGTAATGCCGGTTGAAACCGCCGCCGGGCACGCATACGAGCAGCGGCGCAGCTCGGTCGTCGCCGTCGACATGGCTGACGGCGACGGCCACCCCGTTGCCCGCATGGCGACCGGTCTGAACTGCCATAGAGATCTCCTCACTGGTCGGCGGCCGGCCGGACCCGTTCGGGGTGCGGCCGGCCGCCACGGATCAGGTCTGGCGTCAGCCGAGGCCCCAGAGCTGCTTGAAGCCGGCGACGTAGCCGTCGCCGTAGAGTGCGTCCTCAGACGTGCCGTCGGCCTTGACGGTCTCTGGCGTGAGGTAGCGGATCGGCACGGTGGTGTCGTTGGACGGCGCCGCTAGCTTGAGCATGCCGCGCATGGCGTAGTCGACGGAGTACCAGCCGACTTCTGTGTCGCTGTCGCCCACGAGGCCGCCGAGTGACGGCGTGCTCGCAAGCAGCTTCGCGGCGTCGGGCGGGGCGCTGGTGGAGAACAGCTTGATCCGGCTCGAAGCGTCGGCCTGTGCGATGCCCGGGATCATCTGCATCGCCATCGTCACGTAGATCGGCAGCATGATGTTCGCCGTCGGGTTGGTCTGCACGAGAGAGGTGGTCGTTGAGGTGAGCGTCGTGAACCAGTCCTGGATCTGCACGGACTTCGTGTCGACGATCTGGCAGGTGGAGCAGGTCTTCATGCCCTGGGTGAGACCAGTCAGCAGTTCTGCGCCCGGAGTGATGCCGTCGGTGCCCACGAGGATGGCCTTGGCCTGGCCGTTCGTGGAGACGATCGCGGCGTCAGCGGCCAGCTCGCCGGACAGCGAGAAGTTGGGCGTCGCGTTGGCATAGAGGCCGTCGCCACTGGGCGCGATGCTCTGGCCGTTGTCGGCGTTAACGACCGGGATGTGGGCCGCGGCGGCCTGCTTCAGCTGGCTGGTCACGAGCTGGACCGCGATGCCGTCGAGGATGATGGCACTGGCGTGGGCGGCGATCGCCTGCTCGACGCCGGTGGTCATCTCGCTCGGGTTGTCCTTGGCGTCGAACAGGGTTGTCTTCAGCCCGGCGGCAGCCGCCGCCGCCTTGGCACCCTGAGCAGCGAGGAACAGCGACGGCGTGGTCTGGTCGATGGCGACGATGGCGATCGTCTTCCCCGCCAGCGGCTTGGCGTTAAACGCCGCGCCTGGGGCGGTGAAGGGCGGCTTGGCCGTGTACTTGTTCAGCTCCGCTTGCGCGGTGGCGACGACGCCGCTGCTCGCGGATGCGGAACCCGCTGCGGATGAGGAACCCGCCGCGGCTGAGGCGGGGGTGCCCGATGCGGAAGTCGTTCCCGAGCTGCTGCAAGCGGCGATGGTAACGATGCTGGCGAGTCCGATGACGGACAGCGAAATCGGTCTTTTCATCTAGTCTTCCTTGTCGCGTGTTGTTAGCGGTGGGCGCTCTCCCCGTTCGGCGTCTTGGGCCGTCCCTGACGTTGGCCTGCGGGGCGGCTCAATAGAGAAGCTGGTGCACCGATTCCTTGGCGGTGGTGCCGACCTCGGCCTCGCCGACTTTGCGGCCGCGGCGGACGACCACGACCCGGTGGGCGTTGTCCCACACCTCGTCGAGGTCGCCGCAGACGTACACGACGCCCAGGCCGCGCTCGGCGACGGCGCGATGCATATGGGCCAGCAGCTCGGCTCTTGCCCGGACGTCCACCCCTTGTGTCGGCTCATGCACGACAAGCACCCTCGGGCTGGCCTCCAGACAGCGGGCCATGATGAGCTTCTGCTGATTGCCGCCGGACAGCGAGGTGATCGGCGCCGCGATGCCCGCGCACTTGACGCCGTAGCGAGCTACCGCGGCCTCGGCGAGCTGACGCTCTTGCCGCGCCTGGCGCAGGCCCCAGCGGGCGTGACCGCCCTGGTGGCCGAGCATGAAGTTCTCCAGCACGGTGCCCGCGCTGACGAGCGCGGTACGCCCGCGGTCCGCCGGGATCAGGCGGCCGCCGTGCGCAGCGAACGCGCCGGGGGAGTGGACCGCGCGGCCGCTCAGCCGGACTTCTCCGCTCCGGCGGCCAGCGCCTGCTCCGGTGATCAGGTACGGCGCCTCGTCGTAGCCGGAACCAGGCACGCCGATGAGTCCTACCACCTCGCCGCTCCGGACCTCGAGGTTGAACTCGTGCAGGAGGTCGCCGCTCAGCCCGGTCACGGACAGCACGACCGGACGGGTAGCCGCACCCTCAGCCTCGGCCACGCCGGCGGCTTCGACGGACCCGCCGGTCATCAGCTCGATTAGGCGGCGACGGTCGAGGCTCGCAGCCTCCTCCACCGCGCGGACCGAGCCGTCGGTGATGATGGTGACGCGGTCGGCCAGGCCCAGGACCTCGTCCAGGTCATGCGACACAAGGACGATGCCGATGCCCCGGTCGCGTAGCCGGCCAAGCACCTCGGCGAAGCGGGTAGCGGCCTGGCCGCGCAGCACGCTGGTGACCTCGTCCACGATCAGGACGGCGCCGGGTGCGTCCTGCGTGCGCGCGAGTGCCCGGGCAACCGCGACGAAGGCCTGCTGATCGATCGGCAGCTCTTGCACCTTGGCCGCAAGCGGTATCGCTAGCCCAAGCTGGCCGAGCAGCCGCTTGACGACGGCGGTCTCGCGTGCGGCGGACAGCATCCGCGCCGGGATGACGCCGCAGATGTTTTCCCGGACGGTGGCCTCGCCGAAGAGGCTGAGGTTCTGGTGCACGGTGCCGATGATCAAACCGTCGGTTCCGGCGGTGATCTGGCCGCGGTCGGGCGGGTAGGCACCGGAGAGGATCTTGACGAGAGTCGACTTACCCGAGCCGTTGGCGCCCACGATCGCGTGGATTTCCCCGGCGCGTACGTCGAACGAGACGCCGCGCAGCGCGTAGGTCGCGCCGAACCACTTCGACAGGCCCTCGGCCGTCAGCAGCACCGTCGGCTCACTCATTGGCAGCCGCTTCCGTCGCCCCAGCCGCGGCGGTCCGCTCGGCCGCCAGCATGGACTGCTTCTTGGCGGTGCGCTCCTTGCGGAGCCTCAGCACCGTGAACATCCCGAGGGAGATGATCAGCAGCGCGCCGTTGAATATGTAGGTCGACCAGGTCGCCACGCCGCTCATGTTCAGGCCCACCGTCGCCGCGCCGAGCACGTAGGTGGCGAGCAGCGTCCCGCCCGCGTTGAACCGGCCAGGGACGATCGCCGAGGTCCCGAGGAAAGCGGCAGCGAAGGCAGGCAGGAGGTAGCCGTTGGTCTGCGTTACGTTCGCGGCGCCGTTCTGCCCGGCGAGCATGATCCCCGCGAACCCGGCGAGGAGCCCGGTGACCGTCATGCCGCCAACGGTGAGGCGGCGTACCTTGATCCCGAGCAGCTCCGCCGCGTCCCGGTTCTGGCCCACGAAGAACAGGCGGCGCCCGAGCAGCGTGCGCTGCAGGATGACGATGGCGACAACGCTCAACCCGACCAGGAGGTAGAACGCCGTCTGGATGCCGCCCCATGGGGTGGCGAAGATGCTCAGGAACGTCTGGGACAGGCCGCTGACCGTGTTCGGGCCGACGATGGCGAGGCCGATCCCCGTAGAGATGGTGCCCGTCGCCAGCGTCGCGATGATCGAGCTCAGCCGCCCGTAAGTGACGAGAAGCCCGTTGACGAGGCCGAACGCCGCGCCGAGAAGCAGGGCAAGCACGAGGGCGAGCCCGGTCGGCACGCCGTCCGACACCATCAGCGCCATCACGCCGGCGACCGCGCCCATGACCCCGCCGACAGACAGGTCCACCTCGCCCACGACCAGCGCGACGGTGACCGCGAGCGAAATGACCCCGTACGTCGCCTGGGTGGTGAGGACGACCTGCAGGTTGCTGAGCGAGAAGAACGTCGAGCCGTCTATGCCTGCGAAGATCGCGATGAGCGCCACCAGGACGATGAACAGCGATCCCCGCGAGGCCGCGGCTGACACCTGCGGGAGCGCCCGCCTGGACCGCCCGTGGTCGCCCGGCGGTTCGGTGACCGCCTGGCTGGCTTGCATCGTCACGCCGATCCCTCACCCCTCCAAAAGGAAACTGATTACTGGCAACTGTATTCAGTTGCCTTTTCCTGCACAAGACCTCTGCCGTTACGCCGACGTAACGGCCTGGCCTGCTAGTTCGTGCTTTCGGGGGTGCCGCGCCCCCGCCACTCGTAGCGCGTCCGCCAGCCGAGCACGGCGCGGGCCGCGCTGCTATCGGCGAGCGCCGTACGGGAGCCTGCCGCCGGCGCCGCGTCCCGCCAGGGCACGTCCGGCAGGTAATCGGCCACGACCTGCGCGGTGGGCCGGTCGGACGCGATCTCCTCGGCGCACAGCAGCAGCCGGACATGGCCGGGGTCCGGGCAGGCAAGCGCGGCCGCGAACGCGGCGGCGACGTCGCGGACGTCGACGAGCACGCCAAGGTGCCACGCGCTGCCCCGGGCAGGCGGCAGTTCCGGCACGTCGCGCAGCCGTTTCCAGGCGGCTTGGTCGGCGACGAACACCGGCCGCAGGCAGATGGTCGCGATGCCCGTCTGCCTGGTGAAGGCCTCGCACATCTCCTCGCTGAGCCACTTGGACAGCGCGTAGGCCCCGGACGGCAGGCCGCGGTGCGCGTCGTCCACCGGCAGGTAGTCGGGATCGCGTTCCAGCATGCCAAGCGCCTTGCCAGAGGAGCAGTACACCACCCGGCGCACGCCGGCGGCCCGGGCCGCGAGCAGCGTGTTCCAGGTGCCTGCCACGTTGATCGCCATGACCTGGTCGGGGTGATCCTCCTGGTCGCCGGGCAGGCCGGCCAGGTGGACGATCGCGTCCTGGCCGGACGCGGCGGCCGCCAGGGCCGCCGCGTCGCGGACGTCGTCGCCGTCGGCCAGGTCGAAGCCGGCCACCTCGTGCCCCGCCGCCTCAAGCTCGGCCCGGACGACGGTGCCGAGCACGCCCCGGTCGCCGGTCACGAGTACCCGCATCGCTACTCCTGCGCGCCGAAAGCGCGGTCCACGCCGAAGAAGCGCTTGTACAGGTCGTCGCCGCCGCGGACCCGGCGCAGGCCGCGCACGCCCAGCCCGCCGTCGCTCTCGATGACCGTGCCCGTCATCGCCTTGCCCTGGGTGCGCGAGGCGACGAGCACGAACGCGGCGGTGTGGTCCTCGGGGTCGGAGTGAGTACGCAGCGGGGTTACCCGCTCGACCTCAGAGTCGGCGTTCGAGGGGTGGGTGTGCGCGCGGATCGGCTTGCCGTTCGCGTCTAGGCCGAACGCCTCGGGGATGCGGATGTTGGTCTTCGTCCCGCCTGGAGCGACGGCGTTGACCCGGACCCACGGTGCGAGCTCATGGCCGAGCTGGCGCACGATGCCGAGCGCCGCGTGCTTGCTTGAGATGTACATGACGCCGCCGCCGTCCGGGTAGAAGGACGAGTTCGACAGGGTGACGATGAACGCGCCGTTCGTGGCGACGAGCTCCTTCAGCGCGGCCTTGGCGCCGAGGATGACGCCCTTCACGTTGATGTCGAAGACCTGCTGGTAGGCGTCCGCGACCTTGTCGTCGGGGATATCGACGAGCTCGGTGAAGCGGTCGCCCATGCCGGCGTTGGCGACGAAGATGTCGAGTTTGCCGAAGGTTGCGACCGCGTGGGCGACGATCCGCTTGTTGTCGCCCATGTCGCGGGCGTCCGCGACGACCGTGCTCACCTTTCCGCCATGTTCGTCCGCGACCAGCTTGAGTGCCTCCGCGTCGACGTCGCTGACGACGACCTTGGCGCCCTCGGCGACGTACCGGTTGACGACAGCGAGGCCGATGCCCGAGGCACCGCCCGTGACGATCGCGACTTCTCCGTCGAGCCATCCCATCCTGGTGAAACCCCAATCCGTTCTGATGAATTGATCTTTTGAATTTGATCTTTGTGCGCGGTCAGCACAGCCAGTCGACGAGCACCTCGACGACTCCGTCGATTACCCGGGACTCAAGTACCTGGAGCGGTTCCTTGGCCGGCCCCTTGGTGACCGCGCCTGTCGCGTCGGCCCTGAAGCGGGCGCCGTGCATCTGGCACTCGACCTCGCAGCCGCGGCGCAGCCGTGCGTGGCCGAACTGGAAGTCGGAGTGCGGGCAGGTGCCGTCGTAGACGTGGATGCCGTCAGCGGTGGTCGCGATGACGACCGCGCGTCCCTCGACCTCGTGGGCCGAGAGGAACCCCTCCCGCAGGTCGCTGACCGCGGCGACGGCGACGTAGTTCATGGTTTCCTGGGTCATAGTCACGGCGGTCTCAGAACAGGACGCTCAGGTTGGTCGCGGTGATGACCGTCTGGTCGACGAGGATGACGCGGCGGCGGATCTTGAATGACTCGCCGTCCGCGACCAGGCGGTCGTGCCTGACCCCGGTGAACAGCTGGTAATCCAGGTCCTGCCGGGTCCGGGTGATCATGAAGTTCAGCCGCGCGGCCATGTCGCCGGACTGCTCGTCGCGGGTCAGGCGCAGGTTGCTGACAAAGTGCCTGGTGCGGGACGGCGGCGTCTCCGCCCACGCGAACTCCGTCTCCAAGCGGCGCACCCGGGTCGTCAGCGTCGCGTGGTCATCGATGAAGAAGTCGAACTCGTGGAAGCCCTCGCCGTCGACAAGGAACTGCGTGGTGCGGACCGGCATCTGGTAGAGGACGTCGTCGGTGAACAAGCCGACCCAGTCGCCGAAGCGGTAGCTGTCCAGCAGTTCCGCCTCGTAGTTGAGGAACTCCGTGACCCGGCCGTAGGCCTCCGTGTGCGGCAGGACGGGCGGCAGGCCGGCCTCCGCCCTGATGTCGTCGAGAACCGTCATCACTTCGCCCCTTCACCTGCGATGCTGGCGGACGTGGCCCCGGCCTGGCCGGCCCAGCCTGTGGTCATGAAGCGCAGCCATGCCGCGTACCAGCTGCGCTGGGTCATTTCGCCGTAGGAGCCCTGGTAGGCGGTGCCAGGTCCGGGCCAGTTCTCGTCGACGGGCCGGCCGATGCCCATCTTGTGGTGCAGCGTGTAGCGCTTCGCGGCCGGGCCGAGGGCGGCGCGGGTGCAGTCTTCCCAGTTCTCCATGTCGTCCTGGTCGAAAATCCCGCCGGGCCCGAACGTGCGGACGTACGTCTCGTAGGAAGACTTCAGGTACTCGGGATCGGCGTCGTTGTCGATCAGCAGCCACGACCACATGCGGGTGCGCGTCGGGCTGATCGGCACCTCCAGCCGCAGGTTCAGGAACGGCACGTCGGGCTGGCCGATGGTGCCGCTGCCCATCAGCTGCAGCCAGTGGAAGTTCGGCCAGACGGTGCCGGCGCTGTAGGCGACGTGCTTGGCCATCTCGACCTGATCGGGATCCAGATGCTCGGGGAACTTGGCGCGGAGCGCGTGCGGCAGGCCCATCGACTCGTACTGGTCGGTAGGGGCGCCGGCGGTGAGATGCAGGATGTGCCCTTCCTCGGCGACGACCATCGTGCCGTGGCCGGCGAAGTCGGGATCGTTCGGCAGCATGCCGAGCTCGACGAGGCTGTGGTGGGCCGAGAAGACGTGGAAGTTGTCGGTGAAGTTGTCGGTCGCGAACTTCCAGCTGGTCTCCACGTCCCAGATCTGCGGGGTCCCGACCACCCGGACCCCGCCTGTGCGGTTAACGATGATGTCGAGGTAGTACTTCATGTTGCCGAGGTAGTCGTCGAGCGCCGGCGCGTCCGGGTCCCAGGTCGCGAAGAGGAGCCCGTGGTAGCTGCCGAGCTGCGCGACCGGGATCAGGCCGAGCTTTTCTTTCTCCAGTTCGCCGGGACCGTAGTGACTCTCCGCGGCCGCGGTGATCAGCTCGCCGTTGTTCCGGTACGCCCAGCCGTGGTACGGGCAGCGCAGGAACGAGGTGTTCTCCCGGTCAGTCCTGCAGACCCGCATGCCGCGGTGACGGCAGGAGTTGAGGAAGACGCGGATCTCGCCGTCGTCGTCCCGCAACAGGATCGCAGGGTCCATGCCGACGCTTCGGGTGACCAGGTCGCCGGGCTCCGGGATCTCGCTCTCGTGGCCCACGAAGAACCAGCCCCGGCCGAAGATCTTCTCGACCTCCAGCCCGTAGACTTCGGTGTCGCTGAAGATGCGGCGCGAGATGAGGCCCTCGGCGGGCCGGACGATCTCCTCGAGCGCTTCGCCGTTGGACAGGAGCGTGCGGGTGCCCGTGGTGACCGGCTCTGACAGTGCGGTCATGGCTGTTCCTCCTCAGTGGGTCGTATGGGTGCTTAAGGGTTTCCGGCTGCGGTCTCAGGCGGCGGGCTCGGCGGCAGCTAGCGGCACGCCGTTCCTTGCGAGCTTGATGCGGATCGCGACCATTGGCTTCGGCTTGCCGTAGGCCACGCCGCCGACGAGGTGCTCGCCCGCGTACGCCGCCGCGGCGAACGAGCCGTCGGTGACCTCGCCGTCGACGACCTCGAAGCGGTCAGCGAGTTTCGGCAGGCCGACACTCTGCAGCCGGATGCCGAAGTGGTCGGACCAGAAGCTCGGGACGGCGGAGAACGGTGCGGCCTGGTCACCGCGCAGCAGGGTCCGGGCGGCGGCGGCGCCCTGCTCGATGGCGTTGCTCCAGTGCTCAACCCGCATCGGCAGCCCGCCGAAGGTCGGATTGGGCCAGGCAGCGATGTCGCCTGCCGCCACGACGCCTTCGAGCGGTATGCCGTCACGGCTGGTGCCGTCGGCGCCGAGCACCTGTAGCCGCTCGTCGCACACGACGCCGTCCGCGAGCCGGGCACCGGAGCCGGCCAGCCAGCCGACGTTCGGAACCGACCCGATGGCGACAACGACGTGGTCGGCGTCGACCGCGGACCCGTCGGAGAGCGAGACGCGGTGGGCGGCGTCGTCAGCGGGCCTGGCGGCCGTGACCGTGTGCCCGCTGATCACCTGGACGCCGCCGCGGATGAGCAGCCGCGTCGCCGCTTCGCTCACCAGCTGCCCGGCGAGTGCTAGCGGCGCGTCGAGGCCGACCATGGTCACCCTGGCGCCCAGTGCGCGCGCCGACGAGGCGACCTCGACGCCGACGAACCCGCAGCCGACGATGAGCAGCCGCGTCCCGGAGCCGCCGGGCGCGCTCAGCGCCGTGCGCAGGGCGAGGGCATCGGCCATGGTCCGCAGCACGTGCACGGTCGGTGCCGCGTAGTCGAAGGCGGGAAGCTTGCGGACGCCGCTGCCGGTCGCGAGGATCAGCCCGCCGTAGGGGACCTCGGTGCCGTCCGCCAGCCGCAGCATGCGGCGTTCCGTGTCGAGCCGCACGGCGGGCTGGCCGAGCAGCCATGTCGCGTCCAGTTCCTCGTCCACGGCCAGTGCCACGTCCGCCGGCTCTGACTCACCCGACAGCAGCTCTTTCGACAGCGGCGGCCGGTCGTAGGGCTGGGTGGGCTCGTCGCCGATGATGGTCAGCGGCCCGGCGTAGCCTTCGTCGCGCAGGGTGTGCGCGGCGCGCAGCCCGGCGAGTGACGCGCCGACGATGACGGCGCCGGCCGACTCAAGGGCTGTCACGATGTCTCCTTGAGGTACCAGTCCGCGATCTCGTCCGCCGACGGGAACCACACGTCCGGGAACTGCTTCATGTGGGCGATCGCGTCGGCGACGTACCGTGTCCGGTACGGCTGCCCGGACAGGAACGGGTGCAGGCCGACGCCGAGCACGCGCGGCCGGGTGGCTCCCTCGGCGTAGAGCTGGTCGAAAGCGTCGACCAGTGCCTGGCGGAACTCGGCGCCCGACTGGCCGTGGATCGCGTAGAAGGGGATGTCGTTCAGCTCTGTGCTGTACGGCACGGAGAGCAGCTGGCCGTCCGCGACGGTGAAGCGGAACGGCTCGTCGTCCGCGCCCCAGTCGAGGGAGTAGGTGAACCCGAGCGACGCGAGCAGGTCGAGCGTGTTGGCCGAGGCGGTCAGCGACGGCCCGAGCCAGCCGCGCGGCCGCGCCCCGGTCGCCTGGGCGATGCGGTCCGCGACACCCGCGATGTAGGCGCGCTCCTCCTCGAGGCCGAAGCCCGCCTGCCAGGTGGAGTTGTTGCCGCCGTGCGCGACCCACGTCCAGCCTCGCTCAACGCCGGCCGCGATGATGGCGGGGTGCCGGTCGCAGACCTCGCTGTTCACGATCGCCGTGGGCCGCACCCCGGCCTGGTCGAAGGCGTCGATCAGCCGCCAGATGCCGACACGCGGCCCGTACTCGCGCCATCCGTAGTTCAGCGGGTCGGGGGTGAGCCCGGCGGTGAAAGGTGCCAGGCTCAGTGCGGGCTTCCCGTACTCGTAGTGCTCGACGTTGACGCCGAACCAGACGGCGATGCGCTTGCCCTCGGGCAGCCGCAGCGCCGGCCGGGAGACGATGGGGGAGTAGGAGAAGAACGGTGCGGTCATCGTCGCCGCCTAGCCCAGCAGCCGGGCGAGGGACGCCCGCGGGTCGCCAAGGCGGGTGTGCACGACCTTCTGCTCAAGGAAGCTGAGCAGTTCGTCCGGCGATTCCTCGCGGCCTGTGCCGCTGTTCTTCGAGCCGCCGAACGGCGTGCCGAAGTAGTGCCTGGTGGAATCGTTGACCCACACGTAGCCTGCGTTGAGCGCGTCAGCGGTCTTGTGCGCGATGGCCAGGTCGTTCGTCCAGACGCTCGCAGTCAGGCCAAGGTCGAGCCCGTTGGCGTCGGCGATCATGGTGTCGTAGTCATCCCACCTGAAGACCGACATGACCGGGCCGAAGATCTCCTCGCGGCCGATCCGCATGTCCAGGGTGACATCGGCGAACAGCGCCGGCTCGATGAAGTTGCCTGCCTCCGGCAGTCCTGCGGGCCGCCCGCCGCCGCGGACGAGCGTCGCCCCCTGCTCTATCCCGGAGGCGATGTACCCGCTCACGCGGTTCCAGTGGGCCTTGCTGACGACCGGGCCGACGTCGGTGGACTCGTCGTAGGCAACGCCAACCTGGTACTCGCCGAGCTTGCGCGCCATGGTTGCGACGAACTCGTCGTAGATCCTCGCGTGCACGAGGACGCGCGAGTTGGAGCCGCACGACTGGCCCTGGCAGACGTCGAGGTTCATGCCGTAGATCGCGCCCTCGGCGGCCGCGTCGATGTCCACGTCGGGGAAGACGACCATCGCGTTCTTGCCGCCGAGCTCGAGTGACAGGTGCTTGACCTGCCCGGAGTCCGCCGCGCGGCGCTGGATGAGCAGGCCGGTCGGGACCGAGCCGGTAAACGCGAGCCGCTTGACCTGGGGGTGGGTGACGATGGCGTCGCCCGTCCCGCCGTCGCCGGTGACGATGTTGACGACTCCGGGCGGGAATGCCTCGTTGAACAGCTCGGCGAGGGCGAGCGTCGACAGCGAGGTCTCGTCCGACGGCTTCATGACCAGCGTGTTACCGGTGATCAGCGACGGCAGCGGGCGGGTGATCGCGAACATGACAGGGTGGTTGAACGCGGTGATGCGGCCGACGACCCCGTAGGGGCGGTGCGCGGTGTAGTGCAGGTTGCCGGGGCTCGCCGGGATGACCTGGCCCATCAGCGACTTGGCGAACGCGGGCCAGCCATCGAGGTAAGCGGCGCAGATGTCGACGTCGACGCGCATCGACTTCACCGGGTTGCCGCAGTCGATCGCGTCGAGCATGGCCAGGCGCTCGCGGTTCGCCGCGATGAGGCCGGCGAACCGTTCGAAGCACTTGCTGCGCCCGTACACGCCGAGCGCTTCCCAGGCGGGCTGCGCGGCTGCCGCCGCCGCGACCGCGCGCTCGACGTCGGCCTTGCCGGCGAGCGGGATATCGGTCAGCCGCGCGCCGGTGGACGGGTCGGTGACCTGCCGGGTCTCGCCGTCCGCGCTGCCGGTGAACTCGCCGTCGATGAGCATTTTGAAGTCGCGGCCCGCGACGTGCGCCGCGATCGGGCCTGCCGCCTGGGTGGTGGTCATGAGTGGCACTCCTCTGGGGGGTTCAGAATCCTGGGGTGAGCACGTCAAGCAGCGCCGGCTTCCCAGAGCCGACGACTTTGAGTGCCTGGGCGAGGCTTTCTGCGAGATGCTCCGCGTCGCTGATGGGGCCGGCGGCCCATACGCCGAACGAGCGCGCCATGGCGGCCAGGTCGACGGGCGGGTCGTCCAGGCCCGCGCCGACGTAGCGCCGCGCGTCGCCGTGACCTCGGTGGCGTCCGATCTTGCTGGCGTGCTCGACGGTGTTGCCGTACTGCCGGTTGTTGTTGACGATCACGAGAACCGGCAGGGAGCGGTGCGCTGCGGTCCACAGGGCGGACGGGAGGAACAGCAGGTCGCCGTCTGCTTGCACGTCCACGGTGATTGTGCCTGGCTCCTGCGCGAGCGCGGTGCCGAGCGCGCCGCCGACGCCGTAGCCGAGCCCGCCGCCCGCGGCCCAGCCCGTGTACTGGCGCGGCCGGTCGAGCTGCAGGTACTTGTGCTCATGGCGGCCGTTGGTGCCGCCGCCGAGCACGAAGTCGATGCCGTCGAGTGAGCGAGCGAGCTCATAGAGGACCCGATCGAGCGGGACGTTGCCATCGCCTGTCGCCGCCGCCGCCGATGCGGCCCAGCCGCGCCGCGCGGCGGCGATCCGGTCGGCGTGCGCCGCGCGGCGCCTGGCGACGAGGTCGCCCGCCGGCGGCTCGTCGTGCAGCCGGTTGAGCACCGCCTCGACGACACAGTCCGCGCTCGCGGTGACGTGCCTCTCCGCGGCGATCATCGCCTGGTAATCGTGTGCCCAGGCGCGAAGCTTGAGGCTGGCGAGGGAGATGTTGATGACGGATACCGGGCGGTCGGTGGCGATGCCTCGCAGCGATGAGTGCATGTCCTCGACGTCGAGGGCGAGGACTACGTCTGCTCCCTCCAGGATCCCGGGGACGTGCGTCGCGGCGAGCGGGTGCGTCGTGGGGAACGCGTGCCGTACGCCGGTGTCGATGACCGGCGCGCCGAGCGCCTCGGCGAGCTCGACCAGCGCGGCGAACCCCTCAGGGGTCTCGCCGACGTACCCGGCGAGGATCACCGGCTGGTGCGCGGCGCGCAGCGTCCGGGCGATCCAGGCCGTGTCCCCTGACGCCGGCGCCGGCGGCGTCGGGACCGGGAACCGTCCAAGGCCGTGCCGGGCGAAATCCGCGGGCAGCGGGTCTTCCTGCAGGTCGACGTCGTAGCAGAGGTAGACCGGCCCGTTCGGGACGGAACCGACGGTGCCCATCGCCCGGGCGAACGACTCCTCGACGCTGTGCACGTCGTGCGGCTCGTCGTCCCACTTCGTGAAGTCCCTGACGATGCTCGCCTGCACCGACGCGGTGTGGATCCAGTCGATCCACGGGCGCCGGCGGCTCTTCGCCTTCGGCCCGGTCCCGCCGAGCAGGAGCACAGGCGCCCGGTCGCACCAGGCGTTGTAGACGGCCATGCTCGCGTTCTGCAGGCCGACGACGTTGTGCAGCAGCGCCGCCATCGGCTTGCCCGCCGCCTTCGCGTAGCCTTGCGCGACGGAGACCGCGATCGCCTCGTGCATGCAGAGCGTGATCTCTGGCGCTCCAGGGGTGTGCACGAGCGAGTCGTGGATGCCGCGGAAGCTCGCCCCTGGGTTGAAGGCGACGTGCTCGATACCCGCTTCCATCATCAGTTCGACGATGACGTCCGAGCCGTACCGGCTGCCTTCGGACCGCGCCACGAAGCATCCTCCTCGCCTTAGGACTGACGGCGGCCTGCTGCCGCCTGCTCTGGTCTCGCGACCTTGCCGCCGCGTCCGGCGCGGCGTATCGCCTAGGCTCCGCCTTCAAGGCGGCTTGAACGCAATAGTTTTCGGCGCCCCAATTTTGGTCGGCGGCGAAAAGGGTTACATTTAAGCGACGTGCATGCATGAGGGCTGCGAAGCCTGACGCACGTGGGGAGGCGATGCAGGAAATGACATCTCTATCGGGACATGAGGAGAGCGCGGACGCGCTCGTCGCCATCGACGCGGTCGCCCGACGCTTCGGTATACGTTCCTCTACGCTGCGTTACTATGAGGAGCGCGGCCTGATCGAGCCCGCCTCGCGGCACGCGGGCCGGCGGTGGTACGGCCAGGCGGAGATACGGCGGCTTGCGGTCATCAGGTTCTGGCAGCGTAACGGCCTAATGAGCCTCGACGTGATCCGTGAGCTGCTTGACGGCCCCTCTTCGCAGATGCAGTGGCAGCAGGTCGTCCAGCGGCATATCGACGAGATCCAAGCGCAAGTAGAGCAGCTACAGCGCGTGCAAGCGCACATCGCCCAGTCGCTCAGCTGCCAGTACCACGAGTCGCTCAACGAGTGCCCGGACTATGAACGGATGATTTGGGAAGATATTGACAACCCAAATCCGGTAGCGGAAATCCCACACTCCATTACCGGGTAGTCGTGAGGTGATTACCCGGGTAATGGAGCCGCTGGATTTACGCTATGGCATAAGCATCCCGCCGTTTACGTGGAGCACCTGCCCGGTGATATACCGCGACGCGTCGCTCAGCAGGAACATGACCGGGTCGACCACGTCGGCCACCTCGCCGATCCGTCCCATGGGGATCAGCGCCGCCCGGCTCGCCTCGTCGAACGCCGGGTTGTCGTTGATCATCGCCGTGCGGATCGGCCCGGGCGCGACCGAGTTGCAGCGGATGCCGTGGCCGGCGTACTCCAGGGCGATGGACTTGGTCAGCGCCTCGACGCCCGACTTCGCCGCCGCGTAGTGCGCCCCGAGCGGGTAGCCCTTCCGCGCGAAGCCGCTCGACATCGTGACGATCACGCCGCCGCCGCGGGCCACCATCCCGGGGATCACGGCGCGCGTCAGCAGGAACGCGCTCGTTAGCGAGACGTCCATTACCCGCTGCCACTCACGGGGGTCCAAGTCGGCGAGCGGTGACTCCGAGACCACGCCGGCCGCGCAGACAAGCCGCGTCGGGGCGCCGAGTTCAGCCGTGACCTTCGCCAGTGCGGAGTCCACGGCCCCTTGGTCCGTGACGTCGCAGGTGATCGACAGCGACGCCGCCGGGTTCTCCGCGAGGTCAAGCGCCGCGACCTGGGCGCCGCCTGCCAGGAGCGCGGCTACGAGGCCGCGGCCGATGCCGCCGGCGCCGCCGGCGACGATCACGGTATGGCCGGCGGCGTCCGCCTGCCCCGCGGCCGGGCTGCTCACTCGCCGCCCGCCTTGAACTTGCGGCCCGCCTCGACGACGCGGTCGCGGGTGTGCAGGACGTGCGCTTCGACGGCGGCGCGCGCTCCCACGCCGTCGCCCTGGGCGAGCAGGTCGATGATATGGGCGTGTTCGGCTACGGTCTCCTCCGGGCGGTGCACGCCGAGGCCGTGGGACCAGAGCCTGGTGTAGCGCTCGGACCGCGAGCGCAGGGAGTCAAGCATCTCCATCGCCGTTTTGGCGCCGGACCTGGAGTAGAGCAACGCGTGGAACTCCGCGTTGAGCTCGAGCCACTTGACGTGGTCGTCTTCGTTGCGGAGCCGCTCGTTGATCTCGCGGGCGGCGTCAAGGATCGTGGCGTCTATCCGGCTCGCGGCCTGCTCGATCACCCATCCCTCGAGCAGCGCCCGGACGGAGAACACCTCGATGAGCCGTTCCACGTCCATCCCGCGGACTACCGCGAGGTGGTGCACGCGCAGCTCGACCAGGCCTTCGGCCTGCAACTGGCGCAACGCCTCGCGCACCGGGACCCGGGAGACGCCGAAGCGCGCCGCGAGCTCGGCCTGATTGATCGTCGCGCCGTCAGGCAGCCGGCCGCTGTTGATCGCGCGGCGCGTGGCCTCAGCGATGTAGTCCGGGGTCGTGCGGCGCCCCGACAGCAGCGGCTCGATCTCGATGAGAGAGACATCCGCCGTACCATGCATGTAAACAGAATACATTCTGTGAGTTGGGATGAAGGACGACACGCTTGTCCGGTCGCGTCGCGGGCCGGGACGGCATGCGGGGCTTAGGCAAGGAAGCTCTCCGGCGGGGTCGGGCCCCAGGTATTGAGCGTCTTCGTCATCCGGTCGCCCGGCTCCCACCCGATCGGCGCGGCGTGCGGATCGGTGATGTGGGTCATGTCGGCGTACAGCTCAATCCGGAGTCCCGACGACGGATCCACCACGTAGGTGAACAGGCTCCTGCCCGGCCGGTGCCGCCCCGGGCCGTACTCGGCCCGGTATCCCGCGTTGCCGAGATGGTCAAGCAGCGGCTGGTAAGCGTGCCAGCCGGCGATCTCGAGTCCGAGGTGGTGAGCCACGGACGGCTCGCCTGGGCGCAAGGCCACCGTGTGGTGCTCAGTGTGAGTGCGCATCCAGTACAGGGCCTCGCCGACGTACTCCGACAGCCGCAGGTGCAGCCGCCCGGTGAAGAACTCAGCGGTCTCCGGCGGGCGCGGAGACTTGAGGTTCACGTGTCCCATCCGGCGCGGCCGCAGGACCGAGGGCGCCGGGGCGGCGACCTGGAGCAGGGACCACGGCTCGAAGGAGACGACGATGCCGGTCGGGTCGGTGACGCGGACGGACGCGTCGCCGTCGCGCTTGCCGTCGACGGCGGCAGCGAGCTCGTCCAGGTCGACCGCGTCCGGTACGCCGAAGACAAGCCGCTCCACGACGTGCCCGGGACCTTCCACCAGCTCGATCGCCCCTTGACCGCCGTCCGCGGCGTACTCGCCGTCGCAGACCACGAGCAGCCGGGGGCCGGCCTGGCGGACCTCGAAATCGAAGCCGTCGGCAAGGAACCGCGCCGTCGCCTGAGGGTCGGGCACGGTGACCGCGATGCGGTTCAGCGTGCCGAACGGTGCGGGCTGAGGTCCGTCCACTACCTTTCCTTCCTTCCCTCGGCCTTGAGCGCTGTCAGCTCGCCGAGTTCGCGTCCAAGACCCTGCGCGCGGGCGCCTTCGATCAGCGTCGCGGCCAGCGCGAGGTCCTGGAGCGCGGTGCCGACGGATTTGAACACCAGCAGGTCGCGGCCCCCGGCGCGCGCGTCTTCCGCTGCACTGGCGGACCACTCAGCCATCGAGACGAGGCTGTCGGGGGTGATCGCGCCCGCCGCGGCCGCCGCGGCGACGTCGCCGGATTCCGCGAGCACCTGCGCCGGGTCGTCGACTAGCACCCTACCTGCGCGCGCGAACGTCGTCGCGTCCAGTTCCCGCAGGTTAGGGCGCGTTGAGCCGATTGAGAGCACTACCGCGTTCGGCGCGAAGTCCGCGCCGCGAACGACTGGCTCGGTGGCTTTCGTGGCGAGCACCGTCACCGGGCATGCGCCGGCGACCTCCTCAACCGACGCGACGGGCACCACTGAGATGCCCAGGTCGGTGGCGAGCCGGTCGGCGAACGCCCGGCGCTTGTCGGCAGACCGGCTGTAGACCAGCACCTTCGACAGCGGCCACAGCCGGGCGAAAGCGCGCAGGTGGCCGTCCGCCTCGAAACCTGTGCCCACAAGCCCGAGCACGTCGGTGCCCTGGGGGCAAAGCAGCTCGCCGGCCACCGCCGTCGTCGCCGCCGTCCGCAGCCGCGTTACCTCGGCCGCGTCGAGTGTCGCGAGCAGCTCGCCGCTGTCCTGCCGGTAGACCAGCAGCAGGTACCTGTTGCCCTGCCCTTTCGCGAGCGTCATGACCTTTGCCCCCATGTACTCGCCGAGCGCGGCGGGCATGACACGGAAGAACCCGGTCGGCACGTCGACGTCGATGCGGGGCGGCAGGGCGTAGGCGCCGTCGGCCTGCATCCGCACCGTCAGGCGCGCCGCCGCAAGCGCGACTTCCTCCGTGGCGAGCCGGCCGATGGCGGTGCTGTCGAGGTGCAGCGTCATTGCACCCGGCCCGCGTAGAAAGCGTCGTCGTCCGCGGGAAGGGCAAAGCCCGAAGCCGCGAGGCCGCCGCGAAGCGACTTCATCTGGCCCGGAGACAGGCGCATCTGCGGCATCCGCAGCAGGCCGCCGTTCATGCCCTGCAGCCAGCCGAGGTACTTCCAGCCGTTCCGGTGGATGAGGTTCGCGCCGGCGAAGCTCGCATGGAACGCGCCCTTGGCCTCGCGCCCGGGGTTGTAGCTCCAGAACGTCTTCATGGCGTCGTCATACTGGCCCGCGTTGAGCTGGCGCATCATCGTGGGGACCCGGTCACCGAACGCCTCGTACCCGCTGGTGCCCCACCACCGCACGCCGAAGTGGCGTGCCAGCGCGGGCGCGTGCTGCTCCATCGGGTTCTGCACGATCAGGTGCTGGCTGCACTTGTCGTGCACCTCGGCGAATGACGAGAAAAGAGCCGAGCCGCCGCCCTCGTACTTCAGCGCCGCCGCGGTCTCCAGCTTGCTCATCTCCTCGAGCGCCTCGACGGGGAAGCCCGCGGGGTGCAGCGCCTTGAAGCCCCAGGTCGAGCTCGCGAAGAGGATCAGCGCGAGGTCGGTGGAGTCGGCGATGTGCCGGGTGTGCGCCACGATCTCGGCCGCGCTCTTCGGCCGGAAGCTGGGCGGGTAAGACAGCAGCCCGGCCTCGGCGCCGACCGCCGTGGCCAGGTCTGCGACCTTGAGTGACTGCTCGACCGTGTCGAAGCTCAGGTGCGCGACGACCTTGAAGCCCGCAGGCGCGGCCTCAGCCGCGACCTCGAGGAAGCGCAGGTACTCCTCGAAGGTGGTGCCGCTCTCGGAGGCCACGAGCGTGCCCCAGAATCCCAGTTCGGCGGCGCGCCGGACGTCGTGCCTGATGCCGTTCTCGTTGAGGTGCTGGAAATCGGGTGTATAGGAGGGCAGCGTGACCGAGCAGCCGCCCTCCCATTCGGTGCGCGCGCGGTCCTTGACCTCGCCGCGGGAATAGGCCAGTGCCATATTCTGAGTCCCTTCAAGAGGTTACTGTAGACACTTCGTGGGAAGAGTCCGGCGCGAGCGGCTCGAAGCCGCTACCTGCTCAGTCGTTCAGTGAGATCGCGCCCATCGGGCACATTGGAGCTGCCGCGCGGACGAGCGCGATTTCTTCGTCTGTCTCGGCAGCCGCCTGAAGCACGACCGCCTGGCCCGAGTCATCCAGGTCGAAGAAGTCCGGCGCGGCGGACACGCAGTTGCCGTAGCCCTGGCAGAGTCCGAGGTCAACAGCCACTTTCATTACAGGAGCACTCCCAGGTTCTTGGTTCCAAGCGAGGACTGGTCGATGATGATGCGCCGCTTCGCGATCAGCCAGCCGTCGGCGCTGGCGGCCTCGTCACCTGTCTCGCCGCGGCGCAGGAGGTCCTGGCGCTCGCCGACGATGAGGTCGAACGCACCCATGTCGCCGCGGCTGCGGTACAGGAGCATGTTGGTCCGGACGGTGACGGTACCGTCGCCCGCCGGCTCGGCCCGCAGGTTGGTGATCAGGCGGCGCGTGTGCGAGGGCGGGTCCTCCGCCCACGCGACGTCGGTGCGCAGCCGCTTGACGCGCAGCCCGAGTGAGGCCTTCGTGTCGTCGAAGTGCCCGAGCTCCTCGACTATGTCGCTGGCCGGCGACTTGCGGGTGACCCGGAGCGGGGCGAAGTACTCCAGCTCCGGGGCGAACAGGTCAAGCCATTCCTCCCAGCGGCGCTCGTCGAGCAGTTCCGCCTCGCGGTAGTAGAAGTCCTCGATCTCCACCCGGGTCGCGAGGTCGATCCTGGTGACGGTCATCGCTTCTTCTCCTGGAGGACGTGGTCGAGCCAGACGCGGTAATAGGTACGCCCGGCGGCCTCGCTGAACTTTCCGTCGTACACGTTGCCTGGGCCTGGGAAAGTGCCCGCTGGCAGCGGCGCCAGGTCAAGGCCCATGCCGTAGTGCAGGACGAAGTCGTCGCTGCGGTACAGCGCGGCGTCGGAGACGCGCGTCTGGGCCTCCCAGTTCTCCGTGTCGTCCTGGTCGAACATGCCGGACGAGCTGAAGGTCTGGGTGTACATGCGGCGGCCGAGCTTCTTCCACCAGTCCGGGGCGTCCCTCTCGACCAGGTGCCACGACCACACCTGGGTACGGTTCGGCCCGGCCGGCTGCCACACGCGGATCATCGCGCCGCTCACCCGCCGCCCTTCGACCTCGATGAAGTTCGGGATGAGGAACGACATGTTCGGGAAGACGTTGCCGTGCATGTTCTTGAGACGGGCGAGGGTCGTCAGCTGGGCTTCGCTCAGGTGCTCGGCATACTCCCCGCGCAGCTCCGGCGGGAAGTAGGACTCGCCGTCGAAGTGGACGCCAACGCCGAGCCCGTGGCCACCGCCCGGGTCCACGTGGTAGCCGTCGCGGCCGAAGTCGGCGCCCTGCACCATGCCCAGGCGCGACAGGAACGAGTGCGCCGTCGCCGTGTGGTAGGCGTCGGCGGTGAAGTTCTCCGACGGCAGGCGCCAGTTCGTGGGTACCACCCAGCGCTCGGGCGTGCCGACGACCTCCATCTCCGCTCGGCCGATGATCAGGTCGAGGTACCAGCGCACGTTCCCGAGGAACTCCTCAAGCGACGGCCCCTCTTTCGCCCAGGTAGCGAAGACCATGCCTTTGTAGACTTCGGTCCGCGCCTCGACAAGGTGCAGCGCGGCCCGGTCGAGCCCTCGCGGGTAGGCGGCGCGCTCGAACGGCGCTCCCATGAACGTGCCGAGGAAGTCGCCCTTCGACCCGTAGGTGAACCCGTGATACGGGCAGCGCCACATGTTCGTCTCGCCGAAGTCCTCGCAGGCGAGCTTCATGCCGCGGTGGCGGCAGGCGTTGAGGAAAACGCGGACGACCGTGTCGTCGCCGCGGCCGACGATCACCGACTCCTCGCCCATGGCGCGCACCACGAAAGAGCCCGGGTTCGGTATCTCGGACAGGTGCGCGACGAACAGCCAGGTCTGCCCGAACAGCCGCTCAAGCTCAAGCGCATACACATCCGGATCGCTGTAGACGAACAGCGGGATCTCTCCGCGCTCCGGATGCACCGTCTTTCGGATCCGTTCGGCCAGCTCAAGCCGACCCTGGACGTCGTACCGACTCATGTAAACAGAATACACTTTGCTCTCGCTGATTGTCATGGCCATCTAGATCACACCCGTCGACAGCCAACGGGCATGCACGGGAATCGGTGTCGCCTACTGCGACTTTGACGGGTTGGAGACGCAGGCGGGGGCCGCCGCGCCTAGCCCCACAACGGTGCGAAGGCGGGCGCCACGACGTCGGTGAAACCGACCGGGGCGGTTGTGAGGCCCATGTCAAGCTGGAACTGCGACAGTTCGGCGATGCGCTCGGGCCCCACGGCTGCCTGGTAGAACGGCGCGTCGCGGGCTATGAGCCCGGTGATCAGGGATGCCTCGTAGGCGGGGAACCGCTTGCGGCCGACCTCGGCGGCGAGCGACGGGTCGGCGGCGAGCGCCTTCTGCGCGGCAACCAGTCCGCGCGCGACGGCGGCGACTGTACCGGGATCACGCTCGATCAGGGCATCGGTCGTGATGAGCGCGGCGAAGGTGTAGTGCTCGCTGCCGGCCGGCCCCTGCCCGCGCCGCGCGTCCAGGACCATCGTGCCTGCCCCGGCGCGAACGGCGACCTCGGTTCCCATGCCGTTGGCCCAGAACCCGTCGATCAGGCCAGCCTGGAGGGCCTTGGCCGCGGCCACCCCGAAGTTCTTGTCCCCGTCGAGGAAGGCGCCGGGCACCGGCCGTACGTCGACGCCCTCGATGCCGAGCTCGTGCAGCGTCCGCAGCAGGGCAAGGTCCACGAGCGGTGCCGCGCCGATGCTCAGTCCGCTCAGGGCCGACAGGTTCCCGGCCGTGACCCCGGCGTCGGGCCGCACCACGAGGAACCAGTAGGTGTTCTGCGACAGCGCCCCGACGATCTTCGCGCCTCGCCACTCTGGGAAGGCATAGGGGGCGCTGTGCGCGCAGCCGCCAACGAAGTCGAGCCCGCCGTCACGCATCACCTCGACCGCGTGGTCGACGGGCGCGACGAGGTCCACGGTGGTCTCGAGTCCCTCTGCTGCGAGGTAACCCAGGTCGGAAGCGGCGATGAGCGGGAAGTACGAGGGTGAGATGAGGTCTGGGATGCCGAACTTGAGCACGTTGGTCGTTTCTCCTGCTGCGTAGGTTCTCTTAGCGCGTGGCCGGTAGCGGTGCGGGCCCTAAAGCGTGTCCGCGCTGTACCGGACCTCGAAGGTCAGGCACCCGGCGTCGCCGGCCTGCCAGGGCCCGTGCTCCATCCCCGGCGGGCGGCATGCGTAGTCGCCGGCCACGAAGGTCTGACCGAGCCGCAGGTCGGTCATTTCCCCCTCAAGGATGTAGACCTCTTCCCAGAAGTCATGGGTGAGCGTCCCGTTCCTGCTTGTGTCGAGGCCGGGTGCGAACCGGAGCATCCGCGTGACGACCCCGGGTTTTCCGGCGGTCGTGATGATCCGCTCGTCCAGGCCGTCCAGTGGCGGCTCGGCCGGCGTAAACGGGATCTCGTGGACGGGCGCGAACTCGCGTTCAGCTTTCACTCGTCGTTCCTTTCTTAGTCGCTGCCGCAAGCGCTGGGATTGCGGCTACGGACGCCAGTGCAGGGCGCTCAGCGTTGAGTCGAGGTGCTGGTTGATCGCGGCGTGAGTCGCGCTGACGTCTCCGCCGCGGATAGCGCCGGCGATCGCGCGGTGCTCGGCGAGCACCGCGGACGTCCGGCCGGACTCGTGCAGGATCGCGGTGAGCCCCAGCCGGACCTGCCGGTCCCGCAACTGCTCGTAGAACGTGGACAGGATCGGGTTGCCGGCGGCCGTCACGATCGCCTCGTGGAACGCGCGGTCGCTTTCGATGAAGCTCCCGGCGTCAGCCACTACGCTCTCCTGCTGCTCGATCAGCCTCGCGAGGACGCCATCATCGAACAGCTTGCGGACGGCCACCTCCTCGCCGCTCCAGCGCTCGACCGCACGCCGCGAGTCGATCAGGTACTTCACCTCCGCGTCGGATATCGGGGCGATGTAAATGCCCTTGCGTGGGATGATCTGCAGGTGCCCTTCGACTTCCAGGCGCTGCAGCGCCTCGCGGGCAGGGGTCCGGCCTATGCCGGCGCCCTCGATCACGTCCGCCTCGGAGATGATCACGCCGACGTCGCGCGGGATCGTCCCGATGTGCTGCTTTAGCCACCGGTATCCCTCCAAGGCGGTGCTCTCGCGGCGGCTGCCGGCGCCGAAACCGCTGGTGAGCTGCCCGCCGAGCATGCTGTCAGCCATGTCCCGCCCTCAACTGCCCGCGGATGAGCGCGCCGCAGGAGCTTCCGTGCTGGTTGTGTAGGCGAGGCTGACCGGGTCCCGGCCGGGGACGGCCAGGCGGCACTCGAAACGCTGCCCGGGGCGGAGCTGGCCGCCGATGACAGGGACAGTGCCGCAGAACACGACCAGGTCCTCCCGCGGCCCTACGATCATGAGGACCCGGGGGAGCAGGTCGCTCGGTACCCGGATCGCGGACAGGCTGCCGCGCTGGTAGTCGACGCCGTCCACGGCGCTGGCCAGGCTGATGGCTCCCCAGGCCTCGTCGAACTCCCCGGCCGCCGGATCTACGCCGAGCGCGATGACCTCCGGGGCCATCGGCTTCGGGCAGGCCTTCTTCGACTCGTGCACGCTCTCCCGCTCAAGATCACGGTCGGTGTGGTCGGAGCCGACGCCGAGGTACCATGCGCCGGAGTGCCGGACCAGCACCGGCTCCACCTCGCCCGAGGTGCCGGGCCCGGCCACCGTGATGGACGGCGCCGTCGTCAGCAGCGACCAGTCGACGGGGTAGAGCATGGGCACCTCCTCCGGCGGGGGCACGCCGATCGCCGCGAGCTCTTCGATGTGCGCTTTGACCTGCTCGGTGTCGCTGCCGGTATACCCGGCGATGATCAGGGTCCCGTCAACCTCCAGGACCTCGCCAGACCCGGCGAGACGCAGTCGCACGGCTGAGGTTTTCATGACGTGAGAGTTCCTTTCCGTCCGGCTGCCAAGGCGCGGTTGCCTTCCGGTACGAAGGCCTCGTACCGGTCGCGCAGCACCGGAAATTCCTGGCGCGTGCGCGTGATGACCTGCGGGTCCACCTCTACGGTCGTGATGCCTTCATCGAAGCCGGCCTCGGCGAGCACGGTGCCCCACGGGTCGACCACCCGGGAGTGACCGCCCAGCCGGACGCCCGCCTGTTCGCCTACCGCGTTGCACGCGACCAGCAGGACCTGCTCCTCGACCGCGCGCGCTTGCGTGAACAGGCGCCAGTGGCTGAGCCGCGCCGCTGGCCACGCCGCGGGGGTCACCACGAGCTCCGCGCCAACACTGACAAGCCCGCGCCAGATCTCCGGGAACCGAAGGTCGTAGCAGGTCGTAGCGCCCAGTGCCCCGAACGGGGTCGGTACCGCCGAGATCCCGTCGCCTGGGGTCAGCAGTTCAGCCTCAAGGGACTGATAGCCGAAGACGTGGACCTTGCGGTACCGGTGCAGCACCGCACCGTCCGGGCCTGCGAGCACGGTCGCGTTGAACAGGCGTCCCTGCTCATCCCGCTCGACGTAACTGCCGGCCAGCACATAGCACCCCAACTCGGACGCCCACCGTACGGCGTCTGTCACCGTCGGCCCGTCCGCGGGCTCGGCGGCCGCCTCGTACCCGTCGAAGGCGAAGTACCCGGCGGCCCACAGTTCTGGCAGCACGATCAGGTCGCTGCCGGCCGCGCCCTGCACGAGCTCCGCGACGCGGCTGCGCCGCTGCTCGACCGCCTCCTCGGCGGGCGATGCGACCTGGATCAGAGCGATGCGCACCCGTTCTCCCTCGTTATGGCGTTGTACCAGCTTAACATCCTGATATATCAGGCGACGATCAGCAAGATATGAAGTGCCGATCACGGGCAAGTTATGCATTCGTTGCATTGCCGTGCAGGCGATGCGCTACCCGAACGGGCAGCGCTGCGGTATCCGTCGCGCCACCAGATCTCTGCCGACATGACCCCCGCCTGCCTTGCTTGACTGGTCAGGCGTAATGGGCGACGAGGCTGGAGGCAACAGCATGACGACGCAGCGGAGCGGACCCGACCGGACGGTATACACGCTTCCCGGGCTGACCAGGCCGGTCGAGATCGTGGTCGACCGATGGGGTGTCCCGCACATCTACTCGGAGGACACCTACGACGCCTTCCGTGCCCAAGGATTCAACGTAGCCCGGGACCGGCTGTGGCAGATTGACTTCTGGCGGCGTCGCGGGGTATGCGACCTCGGAGTCGAACAGCCACTGGGCCGACACCAGCAGGGTCGTCAGCGATTCGCCCACGTCCTCGCAGTCCACTGTTGCGACCGCGATGGCCTTCATCGCCCGCTGGAGTTCCCCGTTGATCTCCGTGGCGCCATGACGACGGCCCGACGACATGCTCCGACGCACATCGATGCGAAGCCGTCGGACGAGATCGGCGGCGGGCTCGGGCAGGCGGGGCTGCACGCCCGTGCACCCGACCACGACCATGCCGTCGCTGTAGGCGTCGCTCCACGGCACTACGATGGCTGTCCGCAGCAGGATGCGGTACGGGCGCAAGGTTGAGGTGAACTCGACGTCGGCGAGCACCGACGGCCGTCGAACCGGCAGCCCGTCGGCGCAGAAGGTCTCGTTCGGCAGCGGCGGCTCAGGCAGCCCAGGCGCGTCGGCCGCCAGCACTAGCGAGTGCTCGCCGGGCCCTGCGGGCGATAGGTGACGAGTCCCACCGACGCGCCGAGCAGGGCGCGGATCTCGGCAAGTACCGGCTGCAGCGCGTCAGAGATGGTGTGCGAACGGCCGGCATCCAGGAGGTAGCCGGTTCCAGTCCGAGTGCTATACAACCGACTGCAGGGGCACCGGAGGCGCCTTCGCCTTCGCGATGAGCCAGCCCGGCGCCATCCTCGGCGGCCTCCTGCTGTCCCTGTTCACGGGACTGGGCTGGGCGTACGGATCGGCCGCGATGTTCGTCGGCGCCGGCGCGTGCCTAGCCTCCGGGCTCATCATGCTCGCCGGGCGCACGGTCACCAGTCTGGCCCGCACCTCGTAGTCCGCCTCAGCGCGGGAGATCTTTCCCGCCCTCGCCGTTAGAGCTGCCGGACCCGGCCTGCCCCACCGTGCCCGGCAGCTCTAACTGAGGCGGGTAAGGCGCGATATAGCCCTCACTACTTGCCGCAGTGCAGGCACAATATATCTTGTGCCACACGTTCGTAGAATTTTACGAATATACAGGCTATGGGCGTATTAGGCGTGAATCGGGAATTACAGCCACGCCGAGGATCTCGATCATCGCCTCGGGCTGCCAGAGACCCGTTGTCCCGATGCCCGCCATGGCCGGGTAGACAGCGCCGGCGAGTTCTCGCCAGACCCGGCCGATCTCTTTGCCGTGGGCCTGGTAGTCCGGGATGTCGGTCAGGTAGATCGTGATGCTCACCAGGTCCTCGGGGATGCCGCCGGCTGTGCGGAGCACCGTGAGCAGGTTGCCGAAGGCCTGGCGGAACTGCTCGACGATCCCTCCGGGGACGATTCGCATGTCCGCGTCGAGCGCCGTCTGGCCGCCGAGGTAGAGCGTGTTGCCCGCCAGCGTGCCGTGCGAGTAGCCGCTCGGGGCGGGCAGCACGGACGGGTTGACGGGGGCAGGCATGGGGCCGGTGGTCATCCGCGAGCTCCTCAAGACAGTGCAGCAGGTTCTGATGCAGCGTAACATTTATTGACATCTCTCCAACGATCGTGCTGATAATGAAATATCTGCAGCGAGCTGTTGGAGGCACACGTGGAACCTGACCTCAGCAAGTACGTGCTCGCGGGCGACAACTCGCGGTACGCCAGCGCCAGCGGCGCGGTCATCCCGGTGGTGACCCGGGCGGGGCACGAGCCCGGCGGGACCGCGCAGTCCGATGGCGCCAGCCGCGTCTCCGGAGTGAGCCCTCAGCACACCCCGGCCACGCGGATCTGGTTCGGCAAGGTGAGCAACGAGCCCGGGTACCGCTCGGTGCCGCATCACCACGGTGAGGCCGAGACCGGCGGCTACGTGCTGTCGGGCCGTGCGCGGATTTACTTCGGCGAGAAATTCGCCGACTACATCGACATGGCGGAAGGGGACTGGGTGTTCGTCCCGCCGTTCCTGCCGCATGTCGAGTGCAACCTTGACCGCGGCCGGCCCCTGACCTGGATGACCACGCGCACCCCGGAGAACATCGTGGTCAACCTGCCGCAGGTTGCCGACGGCGAGCTGCCGGACTGGCTGGCGCGCCCATGACAGCGCCCGCCTCCGCGGTCTTCACCGACGCGGTCACGCTCAAGCCGGCCACGCCCGAGTTGTTCGACGCCGCCTTCACCGCCGTCACCCAGCCGTGTCCCTGGCCGAAGGCGTACGGCGGCGACCTGGTCGCCCAGGCGGCGGTGGCCGCGCAGCGGACCGTTGACGACGGTAAAACGCTGCACTCGATGCACTCCTACTTCATGCGCCCGGCCGACATCGGCGCGGAAGTGCGGTACGAGGTCGAGACACTACGCGACGGGCGGGGGTACAGCACCCGGCAGGTGCGGGCCTTCCAGCGCGGTAAGGCCCTCTACACCTGCCTCGCCAGCTTCGCCGCCGGCGAGCCGGGCGGGGAATACGCGGCGGAGTTCCCGCCCGGCATCCCGGTACCGGAGACGCTGCCCAGTTCGGCGGAGTACCTGGCCGAGCGCAACGGCGGCACGATGACGGCCGAGTCGAAAGCGTACTGGTCGGGCGGCCGCGGCTTCGACATGCGCCATGTTCCCGGCCCGGTCTACCTAACGGTGGACGGTGCCCGGCTCCCCAACCAAGCCGTCTGGATCCGGCCGTTCGACGCGCTGCGCGCGGTCAGCGGGCTGACCAGCGCCCAGCGCGACGTGGCGGCGCTCGCCTATGTCTGCGACTACACGATCCTTGAGCCCGTGCTGCGCGTCCTCGGCCTGCCGTGGGCGGACGAAGACCTGGTCACCGCCAGCCTGGACCATGCCATGTGGTTCCACCGGCCCGGCCGGGTCGACGGCTGGCTGCTCTACGCACAGCAGGCGGTCGCGGCCGGCCACGGGCGCGGGCTGGCCCTCGGCCGGTTCTTCGCCCCTGACCAGACTCACCTGGCCACGGTCGTCCAAGAGGGAATGATCCGCACGTCGCCGGGAGGAAAGCCATGACGCCGCTGGCCCGCACCGGCTACGCGGACACCTTCGCCCGTGACAACCTTCCCGCTGCCGCCCAGTGGCCGGTCCTTGAGTTCACCACCGACCTGCTGCGGTATCCCGAGCGGCTCAACGCGGCGGCCGAGATCGTCGACGCGACCGCCGCGGTGTACGGCCAGGACCGTCCCGCGCTCAAGACCCCGGACGGCACGGTGTGGTCCTACGGCGAGCTGCGCGCGCGGGCCAACCAGATCGCGCGGGTGCTGACTGAGGACCTCGGCTTGGTGACCGGCAACCGCGTGCTGCTCCGCTCGCCGAACACTCCCTGGACCGTTGCCGCCTGGCTCGGTGTCCTCAAGGCCGGCGGCGTCGCCGTCACCACGATGGCCGCGCTGCGGGCGCGGGAACTCGAGCCGATCGTCGCCAAGACCCGCCCCTCCATCGCGCTGGTCGATCACCGCTGCGTCGACGACGTCTACGCGGTCGCGGCAACCACCGCTCCCGGCCTGCGGGTCGTGGCCTGCGGCGGCGACGCCGCCGATGACCTGACGCGCCGGATCGGTGCCAAGCCGGATGACTTCGCCGCTGCCGACACCGCAGCCGATGACGTGGCGCTGTTCGGTCCCACGTCGGGCAGCACCGGCGCACCGAAGATCACCGCCCACTTCCACCGGGACCTGTTGTCGATCGACAACACCTTCGGCAAGGCGACCCTGCGGCTGCGTCCCGATGACGTCGTCGCCTGCACCGCCCCCTTCGCCTTCACGTTCGGCCTGGGCATGCTGCTCGTGTTCACCCTCCGTGCGGGCGCGTGCGCGTTCCTCACCGAGGCGGCCACCCCGGCCCAGCTCGCTGACCTGGTCGCCGAGCAC
>Ga0134126_10000775_pt1 | contig 40165 bp, 42 predicted proteins | sample KB31752_FD_96881 | JGI IMG/M metagenome (GOLD analysis project Ga0134126, IMG submission 96881) | Terrestrial soil microbial communities with excess Nitrogen fertilizer from Kellogg Biological Station, Michigan, USA - KB3-175-2 | ecosystem: Environmental > Terrestrial > Soil > Unclassified ...
CCGCCGCCGCGGCGATCGCGAACGTATCTATGCTCAGCGGCAACACGAACAATAGAGAGCTGAACAAGACGTTGCTCATGGGCCGCGCTACCTCCAATCACCTGTGTGATCGATGCCCGCGCGGTCATTCTGTATCCCGCGCTAGTTGATTGCTGTCTCCAGTCACACAGAGACGCCTACCTGCAGACGCAGATATCGGCCGGGGAACCGTACAGCGCAGGGCAGCGCCCAAAGAATGACCAGGCGAACTCGTCGCCGAGATGACGCAGGGCTGCGCCAGACGGTGCTGATTCGGTCCGATTCGCCGACTAACGCCGTGGGCTGACAACGATGCCACCACCTAACCGTGGCCGTACTCGGCGCCTGAGACCCGCATCCCACGACAGACCAATTAGCCCGACGTATTTGCAGCACCGACCACCGTAAGTAACGGACCCCTTACAGCTCCAGGGGCTTCGCTTCGGGTGCTCGCAGCGGCCACCTGGAGGTAGCCGATAATGTTCGCCGGGGCCCGCCGGCGGCAACCCACCAATGCGCGCCGATGTCATCTACTTCGCCGTAGACTCGCCATCACCGCGCACCGCCACAACATCACCCTGGCGATTGGCGCCATGCGCATCATTCCCCGGTAGTGGATCTTGGACAGTGTCGCCTAGGCCAATCGGACTAAGACCATGGCTCAATAGGAACACCCAAATCCTTCATTGCTTACAGTAAGTTTGTTTTTTGTGCTAGGGATATTTGTCAAGGCCGTGGTCTTCGTGTTGCCACTGGGCCTGGACGTACTGACCGTCTCCACCGCACTGGGCACCCTCGGGGTGACCGGCTGGGCACGATGGCGGGTCTCCGTCGTGCTCGCTAGCTGCCAGGTCGTTGCCATGCTCATCGGTCTTCTGCTCGGCGTGGAGCTCGCCCAAGCGATCGGGGAGCCGGCGGGCTACGTCGGCGCCGGTGTCTTTATCGCGCTGGGCACCCACCTGCTGCTGGACCGGGACACCAGCGAGGCTGAACGGGTCCGCAAACGGATCAGCGAGAACGTCTTCGGGCTCATCGGACTCGGGATCTCCATCAGCCCCGACGAGCTCGTGGCCGGATTCGGTCTAGGTCTAGCCCACATCCCGGTGGCCGCCGGCATCATCGCCATCGCTTTGCAGGGTCTGATCGCCTCTCAACTCGGATTATTCCTCGGGGCGCGCATCGGCGAACGATTCCGTGAGGCAACTGGGCGGCTCAGCGCCATCGGTTTACTCCTGATCGGCGGCTACCAGTTCCTCGAGCAGCTCACCGGCGGGTAATGGACCGAACGTCCCATGCATCAATCGTCGTATGCTTTGTGCAGAGTGGTACACCTCGCAGGATTGTCAGGTAGACACGCCTTACTGTCTTCAACGGGTGCGTTCGGATCACCGATGAGTTGAAGACCCGCAGCATCGGCCGCGGTGACCCAGTTAGCGGCAAGCGCCCGTTGAGCGGCACTCAGCGAGATCATGCCCTTACACACGCCCTCATGAAGCGCGATTTCTATCCGATCCTTGGGGTTGGGCTTAGCTTGCGGTTGGGGCCACCTATTGCGTGGATCTTCGGAAGAACCACCAAGCATCCGTGACACAAGGTGGTCGTACTCGCCCTCGTAGTCGGGTGTAAGCCCATAGGAACGGGCAGAAGCCGCCTCCATCCGACTATCCACCGCCACCGGTGGATATGCTTTCTCCCGCCAGTCCGGCTTGCAAATCGTGTCGGCCGGGTTTGCCTCGGTGACCGCGGCGTCGATCGCGCCCGGCGTGCAGCGCGGGTCAGGCACCGGCTGGCCGTCATACTCACCCAGCTTGCAGGTACCAGGGGCAGGCATACGGAAGTTCCTATCGCCGACCACCGGGCCGCTAGCACCTGGAGCTGAACTGGGAGACGCTTCGGACTCAAGATCGTTGCTGGCCCAGCAGGATGTCCAGGTTGAAGCCGGCGGCGGTGTGGCCGGCGTCGGCGGCGACACGGTACCAGGCCAGAGCCTCGTCGAGCTCGCCGCGCCGGCCCAGTAGGACGCCGAGGTTGTAGGCGGCGTTGCTGTTGCCGGCGTCGGCGGCGATGCGGTACCAGGCCGCGGCCTCATCGAGGTCGCCGCGCTGTTCGAGCAGGACGCCGAGGTTGTTGGCGGCACTGGTGTTGCCGGCTTCGGCGGCGGTGCGGTACCAGGCCGCCGCTGCGTCGTGCTCGCCGCGTTGCTTGAGCAACAGGCCCAGGTTGTAGGCCGCGGTGGCGTGACCGGCGTCGGCGGCGGTGCGGTACCAGGCCGCGGCCTCATCGAGGTCGCCGCGGTCTTCTAACAGCAGGCCGAAGTTGTTGGCCGCATCGGTATTACCGGCTTCGGCCGCGGCCCGTGACCACTGTGCCGCCCCGTCGAGATCACCGCGCCGCTTGAGCAGCACACCGAGATTGAACGCAGCAGTGGTGTTGCCGGCTTCGGCGGCGCTGCGCCACCAGATCTGCGCCTCATCCAGCTCACCACGCTGCGCCAGCAGCACGCCCAGCACGGTGGCGGCGGCGATGTTGCCGGCTTCGGCGGCGCTGCGCCACCAGGTCGCCGCCTCATCCAGCTCGCCACGCTGCACCAGCAGCAGACCGAGGTAGTTGGCGGCGTCGATGTTGCCGGTCTCGGCTGCGGTACGCCACCAGGTCTCCGCCTCGGCGAGTTCGCCGCGCTGCACCAGCAGCCGGCCCAGGCCGGTGGCGGCGTCGGCGTTGCCGGCCTGGGCGGCCGTGCGCCACAACGTCTCCGCCTTGTCGAGTTCACCGCGCTGCACCAGCAGCAAGCCCTCCTCGTAGGTGTCGGGTGCTACGGGCGAGGTCGCGTCCGAAGACTTGCTAGTCTCGCTGGCCTCGGCCTGCTCGACCCACTGTTGCAGGGTCTGCGGGGCCACTGTCAACTGATCAGCGACCCGCTCGATCGCCTCGAGCCAACCACCCGCCTCCTGGCGGACGTCGAGCACCATCCGCACCGCACGCTGCCGAAACTCGTCGGTATATTCCTGGGCGGCTGGCATGATCAGCGTTCTCCTACAGACATGAGTCGTGACCTCGACCGTGACCGTCCGGCTGGGCGGGGCCGCCGTCTACCCGATCCTGCTGTTAGCCACCGCCAGCGCTTGCTCAACGCCCGCGGGACCCACCATGTCAGCCCAGGTGATCGAAAGCCATCCCCGGAAGTCGACCTCCGATGGCTCCGTGATGGGACGGGCCGGCTGCGTCGACAATGCCAGCGGCACGACCGGCGCCGCTCGCCGGGCACTCGTGACACTGAGTATCCGCTGCTCCAACTCGAAACTGGGAATCATCTGCGGGACCGACAGCGCCAGCATGGCGCCGAGCCTCTCGGTCTCCGCGGCAACGCTGGAGCAGGATGGGCACTGATGCAGGTGCGCGGCGACTAGGGCCTCCTCGGCGGGCTCCAGGGCGTGCAATGCCCAGCCGACTGCCAACTCGCGACGCGAGCAGCGCGTAACGTCACGCTGGTCGTTCATCCGTTCACCACCTCCCTGGCCATGTGGGCCTCTGCGACCAGGGCGTCAGGACCCAACTGATCGGTCAGCAACAAGCGCAGGCGCTGCACCGCGGCGAAGGTGCGGGATTTCACCGTGCCCAATGGGACACCCGTCAGCACGGCAATCTCACGCTGGGTGTGCCCACCGAAGTAGCTCAAAGCGAGCATCCGCCGCTGCTCGACCGGTAGCCGCTGCAGTGCCGCACGCACCTGGCCGGCCGCGACGCGCTCCATCGCCGCTGCATCGGCGCCCGGTAGCGGGGTTGGCGACCAGTCCTCGCCCGCCTCCGGTGCCGCGACCGTCCGTCGCCGGACGGTGGCCTCTTTTCGCACCGCGTCCACCGCCTTGTGGTGGATCAGCGTCATCAGCCAGGTTGCGAACTCACCCCGTGACGGGTCGAAGCGGGCCGGATCACGCCACAGCGTCAGAAACACCTCCTGCACCACGTCCTCGGCCAAGCCCTCGTCCACGCAGATCCGACGGGCCAGCGAGTAGCACGGGCGCCCGAAACGCTGGTAGAGCTGTGACAGTGCCGCCCCGTCGGCATCCCCGAGTCTTCGCACGAGTTCGGCGTCGGAAGTTACCTTCACCACACTCGCAGCCGCGGGTGTCGGCTCCGAAGTGTCCTGCCATCGGTCCAGCCGAGGGGCACTCGATCGAGCCTCGTCGCCCACCAGAGACATCCTCACGTCGTACCTGTGCCGGCATCATCTACCGGTTCCGGCTAATTGCCTCAGCGTATCGCCGCAGACGCCGGCAGGCAGGCACTACAAGCAACAATCTTGTCGCTTGGCTGAGAAACGCTTAGGCGCTGAGATCGTTGAGGGCGTCCTCGATGGCGCGATGGAAGGTGGGATAGGCGTAGATCATCTGCCGCAAACGGGAGGTGGGTACTTCGGCGTGGACGGCGACGGCAAGGGCTCCCAGCACTTCCCCACCGGCGGGACCGGCTGAGGTGGCGCCCACGAGCACGCCACGGTCGGCGTCTTCGACGAGTTTGATCAGACCCTGGTTGCCGGTCTTGTGAATCCACCCCCTCGCTGAGGACGGGATGCGGGCCAGACCGGTGCGCACCCGCACGCCGCGCTGCCGGGCGCGGGTCTCGGTCAGTCCCACCGCGCCGACCTCTGGATCGGTGAAAGTCACCCAGGGTAGCGCCCGGTAGTCGGCGGTGTCACCGTCGCGACCGAGGATGTCGGCGACCGCGATGCGCGCCTGGTACATCGACACGTGGGTGAAGGCTCCCTGGCCGGTGACGTCTCCGATCGCCCACACCCGGTCCGCGGCGCGCATTCGCTCGTCGACGGTGATGGTGCGGGCCTGCTCGTCCAGCCCGACGGTGCCTACCCCCAGGGCAGCCAGGTCGCTGCGGCGACCGGTAGCGACCAGCAACCGCTGCGCCGCCACCACGTCCCCACCGTCGAGCCGGACGGTGAACCGGCCGGCCTCATAACTGACCTGGGTGGCGGACACATCGGTGCGGACACCGATCTCCTCGGCGGTGAACACCGTGGCCAGCAGCTGCCCGGCCTCCGGCTCGTCACCCCCGAGCAGCCGGTCTCCGGCCTCGAGTAGGGTCACCGCGGCCCCGAACCGCGCGAAGACCTGGGCGAACTCGCAGCCCACCGGCCCACCGCCGAGCACGATCAGCGACTCGGGCACCTGCTCGGTGGCCACCGCGTCCCGATTGGTCCAGTACGGCGTGCCGGCCAGCCCGTCGATCGGGGGAATGGCGGGTTCGGTACCGGGATTGAGCACGATCCCCCTGGCGGCCTGTAACACCCGGGCACCATCCGATGTGGACACGGTGACCTCACTGGGTGCGGTGATCCTCGCCCGGCCCCGCACGAACCGGCCACCCGCCTTCTCGAACCGCTGCACCGCACCCGTGTCGTCCCAGTTGTCGGTGGCCTCGGCCCGGATGCGGGCGGCGACCGGTGCCCACTCCGGTCGCACCTGTGCGGAGCCGGCCAACTCGGCGACGCGACGGGCCTCGGCCAGCGCGTCGGCGGCCCGGAGCATCATCTTCGTCGGGACACAGGCGTAGTACGGGCATTCCCCACCAACCAGCCGGACCTCCACCCCCGCCACGGCCAGCCCGGCCTGGGCCAACCGGGTGGCGGCGTCCTCACCACCCGGCCCCATGCCGATCACCACGACATCCACCTTCTCGGCCGCCACGATCCACTCTCCCCTGCTGTGAGGTAGCCGCCCTGCCGGGCACACCCCGTTTCGAGCCGGACGGCCGGGGTAGTCCACGGTAGGAGGTGCAAGCCACCACAGGAGGTGGGCATGACCACGGCACGCGAGATTATGACACCGAACCTGGCCTGTCCGCCCAGCAGCGATGGCGGGCTGTCGGTGGATTACTGAGGCGTGGGCAGCGGCGAGCGCAGCGCGCTGGAGCGCAGCCTGGTCCGGGTGTGCACCGCGCTGCGGTCCGCTGGGGTGAGCTACGCCCTGACCGGCGGCAGCGGCGTCTATGCGCGCGGCGGCCCGTTCTCCGCCCACGATGTGGACGTGCTGGTGCGTCCTGAGGACGTCGATGAGGCGGTTCGCGCGCTGGTCGGTACGGGGATGCGGGCCACTGACGCGCCCGAGGACTGGCTGCGCAAGGTGTACGACGGACCGGTGCCGGTGGATCTCATCTTCCGGCCCGCGGAGCTCCCGGTCACCGACGAGATGCTCGCCGCAGCCGAGGAGATAACGGTCACGTCCGTGCTGGCACCGGTCGCGCCGGCCACCGACTTGCTGGAGCAGAAGCTGCTCTCGTTGGGCCCGCACTATTGCGACTTCGGCTGGATTCTGCCCGCCGCCCGGGCGCTGCGCGAGCAAGTCGACTGGCTGGCGTTATGCGCCCGCACCGGGCACCACCCCTACGCCGAGGCCTTCCTACTGCTCGCCGACCGCCTCGGCATCTCGAGTGACGATGCCGCTGACGCACAGCCGGCTGTGCGTCCCGGTCACGAGGTCCGCGCCGGGGAACAGCTGCGATGAGTGTGCGGATCGCAGCCGTCGGGGACGTGCATCTGGCGCCGGACATCCGGGGCACGCTGCGCCCCGCGCTGGCGGGCCTCGCTGAGCGGGCCGACGTCCTGCTGCTCGCTGGGGACCTCACCCGGCACGGCACGCTCGAGGAGGCGGCAGTCGCCGCCGAGGAGTTCGGTGGCCTCGATGTCCCGGTGCTCGCGGTGCTGGGCAACCACGATTACCACTGCGACGCTCAGGACGAGATCACCGTGCTGCTCGCTAAGGCGGGTATCGACGTGCTCGAAGGCAACGCGACAGTGCTGCGTGCTGGTGGCACTGAGCTCGCGGTGGCCGGGGTGAAAGGGTTCGGCGGCGGGTTCGCCGGCAAATCCGGCTCCGCGTTCGGCGAGCGGGAGATGAAGGCGTTCATCGAGCACACCGAGCTCTCCGCCGGCCGGCTCGGCGCCGCGCTGCGTGAGGTGGAGGGCGCGGAGATACTCGTCGCGCTCACCCACTACGCCCCGGTGCCCGACACGCTGCGCGGCGAGCCGCCGGAGATTTACCCGTTTCTCGGCGCCTACCAGCTCGGCGAGGCCATCGACGGCGCACGCGGGGGCTCCGGTGCGGACCTCGCGATCCACGGGCATGCTCACTTCGGCTCCGAGCGGGGCTGCACGCCCGGCGCGGTGCAGGTGCGTAACGTCGCGCAGCCGGTCATCCGCGCCGCCTACGCCGTCTACCACCTGGCCGGCCGGTGACCCGGAACGGACCCTCGGCACCCACCTGGTCAGACCGCCAGTGGCTGCTGTTTCAGGTTTGCCAGCGCTCGCCCAGGGGCATCTCTGCGGCCGGACCGGGCGCCCCGGCGCCGCTTGCGCCGGCCGTCGTGACAACTGGCGGGAGACACCGTGGGGCTTGTTCGGCCGGTAGCGGGCCTTCTCGGTCGGCCGAGATTGTCAGACCTGCTTTGTAGCATTCGGTTGTGACGGTGCGGCAGCTGATTCCGCAGGGTCTGGCCGAGATGGCGCCGGGCCCGGAGCTGGGTGTGCTGCTGGCCGGGATTGATATTCAGTTGTTGACCGGTGCGGATGCGGTGGAGGTCTTACGTGCCCGCGCCCGGCAGTTGTCCCATGAGCAGGCCCGGTTGCTGGCCACCATGGTGGAGATTGGTTTGTGTGACCCCGACGCCGATCCTGGCGACATAGTTCGGCTGCCGGAGTCGCCGCCTTATGCCGCCGATGAGATCCGCGCGGCGCTGGCCTGGACCCGCCGCGCCGCACAGCGGGAACATGACTTCGCCGAAACCCTGGTCTTGCGGATGCCGCCGGTGTTCACCGCACTGGAGACCGGGCGGATCTGCCGGAACAAGGCATGGGTGTTCGCTGATTTGTGCGCGGATTTGACCGCCGAGCAGATCGACGTGGTGTGCGCCCGGCTACTGCCCCGGGCCGGGCGGCTGACCACCGGTGAGCTGGCGGCGCGGCTCAAGAAGTTGGCCATCGCGCTGGATCCGGAGTGGGCCGCCCGCCGCTATGCCACCGCGGTGCGGGAACGCAACGTGATCGGGTACCTCAACGAGGACGGCACCGCGACCGTCACCGGATCGGCACTGCCCGTCGAGCAGGCCGCTGTCGCCTGCGCGCACGTCGAAGAACTTGCCCGGGCGGCCAAACGCGCCGGGCACCCGGGCCGGATCGGGCCGCTGCGGGCTGACATCTACCTCGGCCTGCTCGACGGCCGCTGGCAGCATTTCACCCGGGACGAGATCATCGCCGATCTACTCACCCACACCACCGGCGAGGACCTCGAGGAGACCCCTGCGGCCAGCGCGCCGGCGGCTGATACCAGCGCGACGCGACCAGCCCGGCGGGCTGGAGTCGAGCTGCGGGTGGCACTGTCCACCCTGCTCGGCCGGGACCGGTATCCCGGCGAGGTTCCCGGCTGGGGCCCGGTCACCGCGGAAATCGCCCGCACCATCGTGATCGCCCAACGCGGCGCCGAATGGCGCTTCGCGATTACCGACTCCGCCGGGCAGCTGCTGCTGGCCGGGGTCACCCGCCGCCGATCCCAGCGCCCAACAGCCACCGGCGAGTTGCCGCCGTGCCGGGGAGGGATCGTCGAGCTGCAACTACCCGCCACCTTGCTCACCGAGCTCGCCGCCGACCCGCAGGCCTGCGGCGAGTGGGCCACCGTGGTGGCCGACATCGCCGCCCAGTACACCCGGGGTGACCGGCCGGCGCCCAGCGTGCAGGACCCGACTGCCCGGTTTGCCGGGGCCGCGCTACGCCGCCACGTCCAGATCCGGGATCGCTCGTGTGTGTACCTGGGCTGCCGCGCCAGCGCGCGCAGCGCAGACCTCGACCACACCCGCGACCACGCCCAGGGCGGGCCCACTACCCACACCAACTCCGGCCCGCTGTGCCGGCATGATCATCAACTCAAGACCGTCGGCCGGTGGCGGTTGCGCCAGCCCCAACCCGGCCATTTCACCTGGGAAAGCCCCCTGGGTAGGCAATACCGCACCCAACCCCCAGCCATCCTCGACGAGCTGCCCGAACCCCGGCCCCGGTCCGACACCACCGATCACCCGCCATGGGACAACCCAGACGACGACAGCCCCATCCTGCAACGACCATCGCCCGAGCCAGATCCGCCACCCCCACCGGTGCCACCGGACTCCGACCAGCCGCCCCCATTCTGAGGCGAAGCGGCCGGTGGGACGGCCCTGATCGCTAAAAGAGCGCGCAGGTCGGCGACCTCGTTGAACGCGCCGGCATGGCGCAATCGGTGGGTGCCCTCGCCCGGGTCGAACAGCACACCTCGCCCATCCCAGCCCAGCAGATACCCGTTGTGGTTGCGCCGCCGGGAGGGCGCCTGGCTGGCCGTGCCCAGCACGACCAGCTCACGGACGGACATCGACCCAGATATGACCGGTCACTGCACCTCGATGCGGACCCCGCGCCAGAACGCCACGTGATTTTTGATCTTGCGGGCCAGCGGGCTGGGCTTGGGGTAGTACCAGGCGGCGTCGGGGTTGGCCGTGCCGTCGACGACGATCGTGTAGTAGCTGGCCCGCCCCTTCCACGGGCACCTCGTCGTGGTCGACGACTCCTCGAGATACTCCCGGTGCAGCGACTCCATGGGAAAGTAATGGTTACCCTCCAGCCGCACCGTTTGTGGTGCTTCGGCCAGTACCACACCGTTCCAGACCGCTCGGATCATCTGGCTTCCGTTCCCCTCAGGCTCTGATACCCATTCCACCGTGACGGGCCACGCGGCGCAGAAGGTCTCCGCGTGCCGATACGACCACCAGCTATTACGTGTGTTCGTTGCGGCGCGAATAGCGGGTCGAGCCAGCGTGGCGATGTCGGGGTGCGGCACTAACCTCGTGAGTTGGTGATTCGACGGTGCCGAGTCGGGTAACCGGTGTCCATGGTGGGCGGCGGGTGGCAGGCCGCAGGTGGCGGTGTGAGACGGCAGCGATGACGGTTCCGGTCATCATCGAGTCCAAGGGCGGCGCGCTGGCCGGCGACCTCACCGTCCCCGACCAGCCGGTGGGCATGGTGGTTTTCGCGCACGGTTCGGGCAGTTCGCGGCACAGCACGCGCAACCGTGCCGTGGCCGAGATCTTGCGCAGCAGCGGTTTCGCCACGCTGCTGCTGGACCTGTTGACCGAGGCGGAGGACCAAGTCGACGTCCGCACCAGGCAGTTGCGCTTCGATATCGCATTGCTGGCTGATCGGGTGAGCACTGCCGTTGCGCAGATCCGGGAACACGCCGCCGTCCGAGGTCTGCCGGTGGGCCTGTTCGGCGCCAGCACCGGGGCGGCTGCCGCGCTGGTCGCTGCTGCCCACGACCCCTCCATCCGGGCCGTGGTGTCACGGGGTGGTCGGCCCGATCTCGCCGGCGCTGCCCTGCGCCGGGTCCAGGCACCGACCTTGCTCATCATCGGAAGCCGGGACGAGCAGGTCCTCGACCTCAACCGGCAGGCCGGTCTGCAGTTGGCCGCGCCGAACCGGATCGAGGTGGTCCAGGGAGCGACTCACCTGTTCGAGGAGCCCGGCGCGCTGGAGGAGGTGGCCCGCCTGGCCGCCGGCTGGTTGCGCGACCATGTGCCGGGCGGCGCTACGCCTTGAGAAACGCTCACCAGCGAGTAGCAATGATTCACGCAATGTCATGAAAGGAAAGAATTCGCTGGGAGTTTGAAGGGAACTGACTGGGAACTAGCCGCGCTCCTTGCGCCGACATTAACTCCGGGTTTGTCTGATGGTGGGTCCTCGGCCGGCACTGTGGAGTAGGTGAGCGCATGAGGCTCGGAGAAGCCTTGGTGATCGCACTACGCGCGTTGCGGGCCCACCGGTTGCGGTCCACCTTGACGATGCTGGGCCTGATCATCGGAGTCTCGGCGGTGATCCTGCTGACCGCCTGCGGTCAAGGCGTGCAGAACTCCGTCGATGTGCGCATCGAACCGGTGGCCAACAACATCACCATCGTGTCGAAGGCCGCCGATATCCCCGGCGGCCCACCCGCGCAGAGCCTGACCGATGCCGACATCTCGGCGCTGCGCAATGCACCCGACATCGCCACCGTCACTCCAGCCGTCACCAGCGCGGTCACCGGTGCCGTCGGCTCCTCCCCCGGCGGCGGAACGCTGATCCAGACCAGCAACACCGCGTTCCTGTCGGCGAACATCATCGGCACCACGGAAAGTTGGGTCACGACCAACAACCGGGACCTCACCTCGGGGTCCTTCTTCGACGCCGCCCAGGCCGACTCCGCCGCCAGGGTGGTGGTCCTGGGGCCCACCGTCGCGGCAACCCTGTTCGGTCATGACACTGCGGCTGCGCTGGGCCAGACAGTCCAGATCAACCATGGACCGTTCAAAGTCATCGGCGTGATGCAGAGCTACGGTCAGCAACTGGACAACACTGCGGTCATGCCGCTGAGGACCGCTCGCCGCTACGTCGTCGGCTACGGCGTCGGTATCGGCAACAAGCTCAGCCAGATCACCCTGCAGGCACCCCAACAGGCCGCCGTGCCCGCCGCCATGGCGGAGGCGACCCGGATCCTCGACGCCCGGCATCACATCACCGACCCGCGGCTGCGGGACTTCCAAATCCAATCTCTGGGGTCACGGCTTCGGAGCTTCAACCAGATCGTGTACCTGCTCACCACGTTCACCCCGGCTGTCGCGGCGATCTCCCTGCTGGTCGGCGGCATCGGGGTACTCAACATCATGCTTGTCTCGGTCACCGACCGAACCCGGGAGATCGGCCTGCGCAAAGCAGTCGGCGCCACCAATCCCGCTATCCTCAAGCAGTTCCTGATGGAGTCGACCGTCCTGGCCGGCCTCGGCGGCGCAGTCGGTGTCGGCGTCGGCGTCGGGCTGGCCATTGTGGTCGGCATCGTCGCACCATCCGTGGCCCCCACCTCTGGCATTTTTGCCGGGTTCGCTCCCGTCCTGTCGGCCCTGCCGGTCAGCGTGGCGTTCGCGATGAGTCTCGCGATCGGGGTCGTCGCCGGGGGCTACCCGGCCTACCGTGCCGCGCGGCTACGGCCCATCCAAGCTCTCAGGTTCGAATAACACCCACTGTGTTGACGGGAGATCACGCCGGCGGCTGCGATACCTGCACCACTCGGGCCTCACGCTGGCCGGTCGGGGTGGACCAGTCGATGTCCTGCCCGGCAGACCGGCCGAGCAGCGCGACACCGAGCGGGCTGTCCGCCGTCACCACCGTTGCATCGTCGGCTTCGACGACCGTGGCCACCCGGAGCACATCGGTCGTCCCGTCCGGGTAGTGCAGGGTCACAACGCTGCCGATGCCCACCTGACCGGACGGGCTCGGCGGGTCCGAATCGACACCGTCGGCGAGCAGCCTGATGACCTCATCGATTCGCCGCTCGATCGACTGCAGCTCGGACAACCGCTCGATCGCATCGGCTTGATCTGCGCGGTCGCCGGGGAAATCATCGCTGTCGAGGCCATCAGCGAACTCACGCCGGCGACTCCGGAGCACCTCAAGTTCCTCAGTCAGTGCCCGCCTCGCGTGGTCCGATAACGTCGTTTCAGTGGTTTCAGCCATCTTTACCTCTCCTTGCGCGGACGGCGTCGTCGTAGTCCCGCGCTGCATCAGCCATCGCCTGATCCGCACTCGGATCCTCGGCCAGGCTCGCGGCGACTTCCGGATCGTCGATCGGGGACTCGTCGTCGACCGGCTCGAGGCTCAGGTCGAATTCATGTACGGCAGCTTCCTCGGCGGACGCGGCACCACCGGCGATGCCCTCGTCGATGCCATCCATGGCATCCGGCGTCTGCCCTGCGGCGCCGGCATCGGCGACCGCAATCCGTCCAGAGCGACCGGCGTCCACGGCCATCCGCTCAGGCTGCTCACGACGTAACCGTTGGTCAAGCGATTCCCCATTGCGCTGGCCGGCGGCGGTCACCGCGTTGTCCTCAAGGCCGTATGGGCGATCCGGCGGGATATAGCCGGCATCCAGCGGATCGGCTCCCGGCGGCCCCACCAGGGTCTCGGCGGTGTCGTCCTGGACCGCGTCCGCGAGGTCGGCAGCCTCAGGCTGCTGCTCGTAGTCCTGCTGCGCCATCGCATCGCTCCCTTGGGCCGAGCGGATCTCGCCTCTCGTAAAAAACCTTCCCGGTCCCGCCCAGCCGCCAAACATTCGCCGCGCCGGTCAGCGGGTGGCGAGCAGGGCACCACGCACGACGAGCTCCTTCACGCGGGCGGCGGCGCGTCCGGTGAGCACCTTCTCGTGTGGACTGTCGTCGGGGTGGACGAACTGGATCAGGCCATCCCGCCGGCCGAGGCTGATGCATTGGATGACGTAGCGGAACCGCAACGGGCTGGGCCGGCGCCCGGCCAGCCGGGCGGTGATCGCGGCGGCTGCACACTGCCCGGTCGGCAGGCCGGTGGCGCAGGACATCCGCAGTAGCTGACCGCCGGCCCGGCGTGCCGCGGCGCTATCGCCGACCGCGTAGATCTCCGGATGCGAGCGCGCGCGCAGGGTGTCGTCAACCAGGATCCGCCCGTTTGCGTCGACGGCGAGACCGGCCTGGCGGGCGAGGGCGGGTGCGGCGAAGCCGGTTGCCCACACGGTGAGCCCGGCGCCGATCGTGGCGCCATCGGCCAGCACCACCCCGTCGGGTCCGACGTGGGTCACCGTCGCGCCGGGCCGCACCTCGATGCCCAAGCGGTCGAAAACGCGGTGCAGGTGCGCGCGGCCGCGGGCAGACAGCCAGCCACCGGGTTGCCCGGCGGTGACCAGGCGGACCCGTAGCTGCGGGTAGCTCTCGGCGAGCTCGGTTGCCGTCTCGATGCCGGTCAGCCCGCCGCCGACCACCGCGAGCACCCCACGTTCGGCCGCCAGATCGGGTACTCGCTTGCCGAGTTCTCGCGCGCTGTCCAGCTCGGCGACCGGGTAGGCATGCTCGGCCACGGGACTGCTGTCAGCGGCGCTGCCCAGGGCGTAGACAAGCGTGTCGTAAGCCACCGTGGCGCTGTCCAGCTGTACCTGCCGGCGATCCGGGTCAAGCGCGTGCACCCGCCCGATGACGAGCTGGATACCGGTGCCGCGCAGGCGCTCGCGCAGCGGGTATTCGCGCACCCGCTGGCCGGCGGCCACCTGATGCAGCCGCACCCGCTCCACGAACTGCGCCCTGGCGTTGACGAGCGTCACCTGGGCGTGCCGGGCCTGGCCGGCGATCCGGTTCGCCGCGGTGAGGCCCGCGTAGCCGGCGCCGAGAACCACAATGCGATGAGTCACCGATGGTCTCCTTCCCTGGTGGTGAGGTCATCGCTTGAACCAGGCAGCCCGACCGATCCTGACACCGGCGGGCCGTGGTGTCGGTCACAGCAGTTGACCGGCGAGGAAGGTGAGCTTGTCCGGGTTGGCCACCGCATGCACGGTTGCTACCTCGTCCCCCACCACGTCCAGCAGCACCGCAACGAGCACCTGCCCGTCGAGGACCCCGAGAATGCCGGGTTGCCCGTTCACCTCGGTCACCATGATCTGCACGCCGGGCACGTCCCGGCTCATCCAGCCGGCCAGGTAACGCGCCACCCGCGGTACACCGTGCACGGGCCGTCGAGCCGCGGCGACCTTGCCGCCCCCGTCGGCCCACGCGACCACGTCGGCGGCCAGCAAGCTCTCCAGCGCCGCGAGGTCACCACTGCGCGCGGCGGCGAGGAATTCCTCGGCGATGCGGTGCCCGTGCTCGCGGGAGGCTCTGGAGCGCTGCGGGAACCGCGGGCGGTCCTCGGCGACCCGCAACCGCGCGCGCCGGTATAGCTGCTGGCAGTTGGCCTCGGTCAGGTCGAGGATCTCGGCGATCTCGCGGTGGGTGTAGTCAAACGCCTCGCGCAGCACGAACACCGCCCGCTGCGGGGGCGTCAACCGTTCCAACAGCAGCAGAAACGCCAGCGACACCGACTCGCGTTGCTCGGCGCGATCCAACGGCCCCAGCGCGGACTGCCCGGTCAGCACCGGTTCGGGCAGCCACGGCCCGGGGTAGCTCTCGCGGCGCGCCCGGGCCGAGGTGAGCCTGGACAGGCACAGGTTGGTGAGCACCTTCGTCAACCAGGCGGCCGGCGACTGGAGTGTCTGGACATCAGCGCAGTGCCAGCGCAGGAACGTGTCCTGCACCGCGTCCTCGGCCTCGCTCGCCGATCCCAGCAGGCGGTAAGCGATCGCGAACAGCCGCGGTCGCTGCTCTTCGAATGTCTGCAACGCCTCGGGCGCGGCCGCCATAGCGGCAGTTCTACTCCGGGGTCTTGACGACGCCGATCAGGTGGCCTTCGGGGTCATTGAACAACCCGATCTCGATGTCTTCCATGACCTTCTCGGGGCCCATCACCCGCGACCCGCCGAGGTTCTCGGCCTGGGCCAGGGCGGCCTCGACGTCGGGCACCCCGACGTAGAACGTCACGTGCCCGGCATAGCCTTCCGGGCCCTCGCCGATGCCACCGCCGATCCCGGGGCCACCCTCGCCGGACACGATCCCGTAGTTCATCGGATTGTCCGTGTTGATCGTCCACCCGAACAGGTCCGAGTAGAACGACCTCAGCCCAGCGCCGTCCTTGCCGATGACCTCGAAGTGCACTACCGGACGTCCCATGGTGTCTCCTTTCATGTTGTCTCCACTATGACGCCGGCGTTGCGCCAAACTCATCGCGGTCAGGCGTTGATCGGAACGATGACCCGGCCCAGCGGCGTGAGCGACACCGGGATCAGCTTGAGGTTCGCGACCGCGAGGGGAATGCCGATGATCGTCACGGCCAGCGCGATAGCAGTCACCACATGCGCGATGGCCAGCCACAAGCCGGCGAAGATGATCCAGATCACGTTGCCGATCAGGGAGGGCGCGCCGGCGTCGGTGCGCCGCACGATCGTGCGGCCGAAGGGCCACAACGCGAAGTTCGCGATCCGGAAGGAGGCCAAGCCGAACGGGATCGTGATGATCAGCAGGCAGCACAAGATCCCGGCGAGCACGTAACCGAGCGCCATCCACAGGCCGCACAGCAGCAACCAGATGATGTTGAGCAGCGCCCGCATACCATCGATCCTGCCAGCATCCGCGCTACTTCGCGGGCGGCGAACAGATGATCTCCACTGCCAGGCTTTCGGTGATACCCAGCCGCGGAGTGTTCTCCCGGGCGCGTTCCACGATCTGCCGCGGACTCAGCCCCATGCCGTGGTACAGCCGCACGATCTTCTCCTGCTCACTCGTCCACGGACGTCGAGCAGGTTGGCGTCGGTTCGGCGAAGCGTCCGGGCGTCGCTTAGGCGGTTTTCCCGGTTGCGGAGTCCGGTAGTTGATGCCGAGACCGCTGTCCTTCTTGGCGAACTCGCCAGCCTCCGCGCGCCGCCTGATCTCCTCTTGATCACCGACGATGAACGTGTCAGCGCTCTTGTTCAGCCCTATCGCGGTGATTGTCAAGCCTTTGTGATGCTTGACTTGACACTCCTTCTTCGTGCAGTACTGGTAACCCAGCTCGGCGCGTTCGGCGAGCAGTTCGTCGCCACATTCGATGCATTGCACATACGGTATCAACCGTTCGAGGCACCGAGAAAATCCAACGGTAGCGTGCGGATCACCGCCGGAGTGGGTTGCTGAGGGGTCGGCGGGCGGGGTCGATGATCGGGAGTGGCCGGAATTCGCATGGTCTAGTGCCAGCCCCAACGTTGATCCTGGTGTTGGTCTGTACTCGATTCTCGGCGATACCAACTCGGCCGGTCATTGGCGTTGGCGGAGGTTTAAGGTGTCGGTGCAGCAGCGTGCGTGGCCGATCAAAGCGCGGTGTCAACGCCGGTCACCCAACCCCTCGGTCCGACCCGCTCGGCCATCGCTGTGAGGACGGCGCCGGGCCCGCAACCCAAGTCAGCGACCCGGGCGCCGTCGACGATCCCGGCTGCGATCCACAGATCGGCCTCTTCGATGCGAGCCCGTTCGGCGATCGCCCGATAGCGGGCCAGCTCCGCCGCGCTGAGCCGCAAGGCATAACGACGACCACCCGAGGTCCCGGATCCACCTGCCGGTGTCACGCCAACCTCCTTCCTCGTTCCGTCGGCGGTGTCCGCCATCGTCACTGTGACGGCAGCTCGTGTCCGCTAGCGGTCACCGGCTCAGCAGGCCGGGGAAAGATGGCGGTACCAGCTGAAGCGGATGATGCCGGTCTGGCGGCGATCTCCGCCAGGTATGGGCTACATGAAAACCGCCTTGCCGACGACCGTGCCAAGATCTTCCCAGTGATCGACGATCCAGGACATGCACTAGCGACCAGACCCTGAGCTGGCCTGGGGCTGGCGCCGATGGTGAGCGTCATGGACAGCAACCTCAGGGGTTCTTACCACGTCTATGAGATATAGCGCGGCATCTGACCACAGCTCGATGAGGCGGGTAAGTGACATGGACTCCTACTGCCCCTACTGCGACACCCTGTGTTCTGTTGATCGCGTCTTGCCTGACGGCCGATGGGTGCATATGCACACCTGCTGTTTCGGCATGGACGCTGACGTGGCGAAGTTTGGTCACAACTACCTCACCGCAATGCACCCACACCAACGGCGAGTGGCCTGATCAGTGGTTCGGGTGCCCGCCTGAAGCTGGCCCACCCGAGGCACAACGGGCCTTCGGGTGGGCCAGTAAGCCGCTTGCTCGATGAAGCCAGCCACCTCTTTTGGATGAGCAGCATGGAGGCATGACTCGACTCAATCGAAATGATGCGGTCGGGCGGGGCCGCCCGGTTGGCCATCATCTTCTGCGCATCCGGATGGAGCATTTCAGCCAGCGTCCTGGCTTTGCTCAAGTCGACATCCGGGCAGAAGAACCGGTGGACCTTGTCGCGCTGGAGGACGACAAACGGTGGAGTCGGGAGCCAATCCCCGAATACACGATAAAGTGAACGTCGAGAATTGCTGGTCAGCTCTTGTCGCGCTCGCGCGCGTTGCGGGTCTCCCGGTTGCTGGCCTTGCGTAGCGCGTCGACCAATTCCCCCTTGTTCATCGAGGAGCGGCCGCGCACCCCGAGCTTGCGGGCCTGGTCCATCAGCTCTTGCTTGCTGGCGTTCGCGTCGACGCCGCCGGCGGTCTTACCGCCGGGTGGCTTGCCGGTCTTGGGGTCCACACCACCTTTGGCGCGCTCGTCCGATGGACCCTTGCCGTCCTTGGGTTCCCAATGGTCGCCGACTTTCTGGTGGGTGTGTTTGAGCGCCGCGTACGCGGTGCGGTGCGCGCGTTCGCCCTCGCCGTAGCTCTCCACTGCTGAGTCGTGCGCCTTCGACCAGGTCCGCTGCGCCTTGTCCGGGGAGCGCTGCAGCGTGCTGGGCATCTCATCTTTGGCCGGCACCGGCCTCACCTCCTGCGGGCTTGGGCTGTCACCAGCAGGGGTACCCGTCTGGCGGCGAACTGACACCGCAGCCGGCGTGCTGACCTAGCAGGCGCCCGCAGGCCGCGACGACGGCCACGTCCGGGAACCAGCGCCCCGGCTCGGCAAGCGATGCGCTGCGAGCTGATCCCCTCTGTTACCACGAGGCTCGGGCGTGGACCAGGTCGAAGCTGCGCCGGGGGAGAGCGTCAGTGCGCAGGTCCACGCGCTGCACATCGAGATTCGGCTCGTCGAGCCGGTCGAGCAACGCCGTTGACTGGCCTCAGCTCGCGAGGACCTGGGGGGAGAGCACCTTGAGCATGGCGTTGGCCCATCGCATCTGGCGCAGCGACTGCGGGTGGCACCGCCTGGTCAGCGCCAGCAGCTCGGAATCCTTGGCGGCCTGCGCGCCCTGCGCGAGCAGCTCCCAGTCCAGCGAGACCCCAGCGGCGACGCGGTGCAGGTGGCGCAGGTCGGCGAGCAGCAGAAGCCCCGGTTCCGGTCGGCGACCAGCCAGCTCGCTGACCTTCTCGCGCACGCCGGCCAGGAGGCCGGAATCGGACTCAACGTCATCTGCCAGCGTCAAGCCGTAGCGCTTGCCGACCTCGGCCAGCTCGTACCCGTGCTGCTGCGACCAGCGGGCCAGGTCGCGCGCCACGTGATAGATCTCGTGATCGACCTTGTGCCGGTCGGCTACCTTCAACAAATCTGCGGCCAGGGACTTCTCCGAGCGGTGCAGTTCGCGAAGAGCCAAGTCGAGTTTCACGACACACCACCCATCCGGCGGACCCGCACCGCGGCCAGCTTGAAGATCGGCTGCTTGGACGCCGGATCCCAGTCGGTGATGGTGAGCTCGTTGGCGGCGCGATCATGCTGGTCAGGGTCCGCAGCGTCCCAGTAGCCGTAGTGAAACGGCACGAACAGCACCCCCTCGCGAATGCCGCTGATCCGGACCTCCGCTCGGATCGCGCCGCGCGGGGAACTGACCTCCACCACGTCGCCCTCGCTGACACCGTGGGCGGCGGCGTCCTTGACCGACATCTCCACCCACACCTGCGGCGCGGCCGCCTGCAGCTCCGGCGTCCGGCCGGTCTTGGTCCGGGTGTGGAACTGATACAGCGTCCGGCCGGTGATGAGGTACAGCGGGAACTCGTCGCTGGGCGCCTCGTGCGCCGGGAGGTACTCGGCAGCCTTGATCACCGCTTGGCCACCTGGGTTCATGGCCCGGTACTCCGTCGGCTCCAGTGGTGCCCCGGTGACCAGATCGCGACCGTAACTTTCGCAGTACTCCGGCGTGGCCCAGAACTGGCCGTCGGCGTAGAGCCGTTCGGTGCCCTCGGGGTGCTCGGCGGTGCACGGCCACTGGATCCCGCTGCCGCCGCGCAGCTTGGCGTAACTCAGGCCGGTGTAGTCGCAGGGGCGGCCGGCGCTGCACTGCTTCCACGCCTCGAACGCCGACTCGGCGTCGTGCCAGGGCGGCAGCGGCTGGCCATCTTTGTCGCGGAAGTCCATCCGTCGCGCGTAGTCCAGGAAGATGTCGAGATCAGGGCGTGCCACGCCGGGTGGTTCGACCGCCTTGTCCGACAGGTGCACGGTGCGGTCGGCGTTGGTGAAGGTGCCGGTCTTCTCCGCCCAAGTGGCCGCGGGCAGCACCACGTCGGCCAGCTCGGTGGTCTCGGTCGGGAAGATGTCCTGCACCACCAGGAACAGCCGCTGCTGGGACAGGATCGAGCGGATCCGGCTCAGCTCCGGCAGCGACACCGCCGGGTTGGTGCCGCTGACCCACAAAAACCGGATGGTGCCCTGCTCGACGTACCGCATCATCTGCATCAGGTGGGTGGGGGGCGCGTAGTGCGGGATCTGGATCTGCTCGAGGTTCCAGATCCGGGCCAGCTCGGCGACGTGGGAGTCGTTGGCCCAGTTGCGGAAACCGGGCAGGTCGCCGTCGGCGCCGCATTCCCGGGTGTTCTCCGCGGTGGGTTGGCCATTCATCTGCAGGACACCGGCGCCCGGCTTGCCGAGCATGCCGCGGATGATGTTGATGTTGTTCACTTGCACGGCCGCCGCGGTGGCCTGGTGCGACTGGTAGAAGCCTTGCAGCACGGTGGACAGCAGCCGCTGCGCGGTGCCGAGAATGCGGGCCGCCTCGCGGATCTGCTGCGCCGGCACCCGGCAGATCTCCTCGACGCGCTCAGGTGGGTAGTCCTCGACCTGTTGCCTCAACTCGTCGAAGCCGACGGTGTGGGCGGCGATGTAATCGTGATCAACCCAATCGTTGCGGATGATCTCGTGCAGCAGCCCGTTCATCAGGGCGCCGTTGGTGCCTGGCAGTGGCGCCAGGTGCACCGTCGCCGCCCGGGCCACCGGCGTTACCCGCGGATCCACGCAGATCAACGTCGGCGGGTTCGGCCCGGCCAGCCGATCCAGCATGCGCATCCACAACACGGTCTGCGTCTCGGCCACGTTGTGGCCGTACAGCGCGATCACGTCGGCGTGGTCGATGTCGCGGTAGGAACCGGGTTGGCCATCACAGGCGAACGACTCCTTCAACGCTTCGGCGGCAGTCGCGGTGCACAGCCGGGTGTTGCCGTCGACGTGGTTGGTGCCGATCGCGCCGTGCGCGATCACTCCCAGCGTGTAGTACTCCTCCAGGAACAGCTGCCCGGTCGTGTAGAACCCCAGCGCGCTGGGCCCCTGTTCTGCGAGCAGTTCCTTGCTGCGCCGGACGACCAGGTCCATCGCGGTATCCCAGTCGGTTTCCACCAGGCGGCCGCCGTCCCGGACGAGAGGAGCGGTGAGGCGGTCGGCGGCGGCGTTGGCCTGCCAGCCGAACAGGTCCTTCGGGTCCAGGCGACCGTGGTTGACGCGGTCGACGGCTCGACCGCGGACCCCGACGATCCGCCCGCCGGACACCGCGATGTCCATCGCGTCGCCGTTGGAGTGCAGGATCGACGCGGACTGCACCCAGCGCTCGACCTGCCCGGCGCTGACGCTGTCGGCGAGGTGTGCGTCAACCCGTGTCGGCCAGTTATCGCCGGGGCCGTACGGGGTCCGCGCCCCCCAGGGCTCGGCAATCCGATCACGGAATCCCACCAGCACGGTTTACCCCAGACCACCGCTGGTCAATCCCCAGAAAGCGACCGGGGGTGCGCCACGTGGCGCACCCCCAGGGGTGATGAGCGGGTTCGTCACCTCTTGTCAGGCGGCTTCGACCTCCTTGGGCTGGTCGCCACCAGTGATCTCGATCTTGCGGGCCTTGGCCTTCTCCGCGACGGGGATGTGCAGAGTCAGCACCCCGGCGTCGTAGTGTGCTTCGACACGGTCGAGGTCCAGGGTGTCGCTGAGGAACAGCTGCCGGCTGAACGTCCCACGGGGCCGCTCGTTGGCCTGCAGTTCGACGTCCTCGCCGTAGGCGGGCTTGCGCTCAGCCCTGACGGTGAGCACGTTGCGCTCGACATTGATGTCGATCGAGGACGGGTCCACCCCGGGCAGGTCGAAGTGCACGATGAACTGCCCGTCGTGACGGTAGGCGTCCATCGGCATGATCGCCGGGTGCGACCTCGTGCCGTTGGCGCCGAACACTGCCTGGGCCAGCCGGTCCAGCTCCCGGAACGGGTCGGTACGCATCAGCATCGTGGTCTCTCTCCTTGTGTTGCGGATGCACTGACATCTACTGACATCACTGCCAACGTGCATGGCCATGAAGCTGTTCCCGTTCCGACAAGTTTCTTGATACCTACTGACTCAAGCCCAGGTAGCCGTCTGAAAGTGTGATTCCAGACGGCACGAGCAGCCGGCGCGCTAGTGCGGGAACCTGTAAGAGCCACGGTAGGATCATTGCGGTCAGCACCGGGAGAACAGGTGACCCCACCACGGCGCAGGCCGAGCAGGCTCGACGACGATGACTTCCCCGCCTACACCACGGGCCTGGCTGCCGAGCTCCTCGGCGTTCAACCGGCCTTCCTGCGCAGCCTCGATGCGGCCGGGCTGCTCACTCCGAACCGGTCGGCCGGCGGTCAGCGACGGTACTCGCGCACCGAGCTGGCGCTGGCCCTGCAGGTGCGCGAACTGCTAGACGCGAACATGCCGCTGATCGCCGCCATCCGGATCGTCAGTCTCGAACGCCAGCTGGAAGCCGCCCACCGGCGCATCGTCTATCTCGAATCACTCGTACCGCAGGGCTTCGACAGGCCGTAGCCGAGCGGCCCGATTGGCCGGGTAGCCGCCGGCGATGACACCGATCGCGAGGCTGATCCCGAATGACAGCAACACGGAGGGGATGCTCACGGTGGGTGCGAAGTTACTGAGCGTGGCACCCATGGCCGGGGCGAGGTGGGCACCGAGCAACGCCAATCCCACCCCGACGGCAATGCCGATCATCCCACCGAGGCCGGCCAACACGACCGATTCGATGAGAAACTGGTTGAGGATCGCGCCGCGGGTGGCGCCGATCGCTTTGCGAATGCCAATCTCCCGCGTTCGTTCGGTCACCGAGACCAGCATGATGTTCAGCACCCCGATAGCGCCGACGAGCAGCGAGATCGACGCGACCGAGGCTGTGAACAGGGTGAGGAGCTGCAAGACCTGGTTGAAGGAGTCGAGCCGGGTGCGCAGGGATTGAACCTCGAAGTCTCTTCTCGCGGGGTCCTGGATCCGGTGCCGGTCGCTGAGAATGCTGGTCACCTGATCCTCGACGGCGGGCACGTCAGATGCCTGATCGGCTTGGACGGTGATCTGGTTGAGTTTGTCACCGCCGCCGAACACAAAGCGCCGCGCGGTGTCCAGCGGCATGACCGCGTCGTTGTCTGCCGGCTCCCCGGCCGCCTGCATCACACCGATGACCTGGAATGTCTGGTGGTTGAACCGGACCGCCTGGCGCAGCGCCGCCTCGGGCTCACCGAACAGGCTGGTCGCCACGGTGGGACCGAGAACCACCACCCTGGCAGTGGAGCGGACCTGGGCGTGGTCGAAAAAGGTACCCAGCGCCATATCCCGGTTGTTCACCTCGAGCCAGGTTTCGGTGGAGCCGATGACCTGCGAGCGGTACTTGTTGGTATCGGTCTCGGCCAGTGCCTGCCCGGTCACGGCCGGGATGACGGCGGAAGCATTGGCCACCTCCCGGCGCAACGCGTCCACGTCGGCGTCGATCAGATCCCTCGGGGGACCACCGCCGGGAACGTTGCCGGTCGACGGCACGATGGTGATCAAATTGGCCAGCGGCTGAATTTTCGCGTTGACCGAAGCCTGCACCCCGTTACCGATAGCAACCAGCAGTATCACCGCTGCCACACCGATAATGATCCCGAGCATGGTCAACGCAGACCGTAACCGGTGAGCGCGCAAACCTCGTAGCGCGATACCCACTGCTTCCCGCAGGCTCATTGTCTTCGACGTAACCAGTGATCGGCGTTGCTCACAAGTGGTTTATCGCACCGAAGCGGCAGGAGGTTTCGTGGGGATTAGACCGTTGATTGCGGGCCGGTTCGGCACGGGATTGCACGGATCGGATCTGATCTGGATGCAACCGGTCGCTACGCCCGACTCAGGGCTGTGGCACTGGCTGGCAGCCGGCACGGTCCTGGCCTGCTGGGCGCTGTTCGCCGTGGTCTGGCTCCTCGGAGCGATCTACAACTGGCGGCGAGCACCGGCCGTACGGGAGCGCAGCGCTGCCGTCTCCCCGTGGCTGATGGGAACCGCCGCGGTGCTGGTGCTCACCCGAGTCGTGCCGGACAGGATCTGGCGCCCGATCACGGTGGACGCCCGCTGGCTGGTGGTCGCCGGCCCGATCGGCGCGGCCCTGCTCGTCGTCGCCACCGCCTTCACCCTATGGGCCCGGACCGCGCTGGGCACGATGTGGACGTCGGCGGCGGTGGTCAAGGACGATCATGTGTTGCGCACCGACGGCCCGTACAAAATCACCCGGCACCCCATCTACACCGGCCTGCTCGGAATGCTCGCCGGCACCGCTCTCATCGATGGGCTGGGCCGGTGGGTGGCCTTCTTCATACTGGGTGTGCTGCTGGTCGGGGTGAAGATCCGGGCCGAGGAACGGCTGTTGAAGCGCACCCTCGGCGCCGCCCATGACCAGTACCGCCATCGAGTGCCGCTGCTCATTCCCCGGCTGCGGGCCGGGCCGAAGTAGCCGGCGGCCCCGCTTTCCCGGCTACGCCACACTGAGTCGCTACGCTGCGCAAGCGCGCCCGTTGTGTACCCTCACAGCACTTGCGACCCAGACGGGGGGAAAGCCCGATGCGCCACCGCGTCGTGAAAAGCCATCGTCGCCGCGTCCGTACTGCCGCGATGGCGTCGGCCGCGGTTGCGGCGACGGTGTCGGTCGGTGTGCTGGTGCCCGGCACCGCGTCGGCCGGGATGCCCGCGTGGGCACCGAACGGGCAGGCCACCATCCACCCAGGAGTGGTGACGAACACCCAGGGCGGCGGCGAGTGCACCGCCAACTTCATCTTCTACAACGCCGCCGACGTGTTCATCGGCCAAGCGGCGCACTGCGCCGGTACCGGAGCTCCCACCGAGACCAGCGGCTGCACCTCGGCCACGAAACCGCTGGGCACGCCGGTCACCATCGGCGGCGCGAGCAAGCCGGGCACTCTGGTGTACAGCTCGTGGATCACCATGGCGAAGCTCGGCGAGAAGGACGCCAACACCTGCGCATTCAATGATTTCGCCCTCGTCAAGGTCGATCCGGCCGATCGAGCCAAAATCAACCCCAGCGTGCCGTTCTTCGGCGGACCGATCGGTATCTTCACCGGCTCGACTGGACTCGGTGACCGGATATTCACCTACGGTAATTCGCCGCTGCGGGGTGGGGTCGCGGCGTTGTCCCCGAAGACCGGATTCAGCCTGGGCGACGACGGGGGCGGTTGGTCGCACACCTGTTACACGGCGACGCCCGGGATTCCCGGTGACTCCGGCAGTGCTGTGCTGTCCAGTGACGGAAAAGCGTTGGGCGTGCTGACCTCGCTGGCGGTGGCTCCGCTGGCCGCCAGCAACGGCGTGGGCGACATGTCTCGAGAACTGGACTACCTCAACGCCCATGGCGGCCTCGGCACGGTCGCCCTGGCGCTGGGCACCGAGCCGTTCCATCCCGCCGTCTCCTGACTGCAACAACGCGGCGGCTGTGCCACGCTGTTGTGGTGCAGCTGGGGATGGTTGGTTTAGGGCGGATGGGGGCCAACATCGTGCGGCGGTTGCTGCGCGGTGGGCATGACTGCGTCGTGTACGACGTCAACGAGGCGACGGTTTCGCAGCTGGTCGATGAAGGCGCGGTGGGCACGAGTTCGCTGGCAGACTTCGCCGCCGCATTGAGCCCGCCGCGGGCCGCCTGGATCATGGTCCCGACCGCGCTGGCCGGCCAGATCGTCGAGCAGCTCGCCGCGCACTTCGAACCGGGCGACATCATCATCGACGGTGGCAACAGCTACTACCGCGATGATGTCGATAGAGCTAGGGCCCTCGGGGAGCAGGGCATCCACTATGTCGACGTGGGCACCAGCGGCGGCGTGTGGGGCATCGAGCGCGGGTACTGCTTGATGATCGGCGGCGAGTCGGATCCGATCTCGCACCTTGACCCGATCTTCCGGACGATCGCGCCGGGTGTGTCCGGCGCGGTCCGCACCCCAGGGTGCGATAACGAGCCCAGCACCGCCGAGCAGGGCTACCTGCACTGCGGACCGGCCGGTGCGGGGCACTTCGTCAAGATGGTGCACAACGGCATCGAATACGGGCTGATGGCCGCCTACGCCGAGGGCTTCAACGTGCTGCGCCACGCCGATATCGGCTGCCACGAGGCCGTGGCCGACGCCGAGACCGCGCCACTACGCGATCCGGAGTACTACCAGTACGACTTCGACATTCCCGCGGTCGCGGAGCTGTGGCGGCGCGGCACGGTGATCGCCTCGTGGCTGCTCGACCTGACCGCAGCCGCCCTGCACGAGTCACCGGGTTTGACGGAATTCAGCGGGCGGGTCTCCGATTCCGGCGAGGGTCGTTGGACGGTGCTGGCCGCCGTCGACGAGGGCGTCCCGGCCAACGTGCTCAGCGCCGCGTTGTACGAACGCTTCAGCTCCCGCCGCGAAGGTGACTACGGCGGCAAGCTGATCGCCGCGATGCGCAAACAGTTCGGCGGCCACGTCGAACGCCCCACCGGCGAGTAGCTCAGGTTCCCTTTCCCACCTTTCCCCGACATGGAAGTTGCGCCGCTCAGGTGCGCTGCTGCGGCACCTGGTCAGGATGCGGCACGGCTACGACGCGAAGGCCGTCGATGCCGGCGAAGTCCGCGGGATTGCTGGTGTAGAGGGGTAAGTCATGGGCGAGGGCCACGGCAGCGATCATTGCATCGTAGGCGCGTGCAGTCGGCTTGCGCCCGGCGCGCCGCAGCGACGCTGCCACCCGACCGAATGCCCTGGCCGCGGACCTGTCGAACGGTAGCGGGTCGAAATCCGCCTCTGCTTGCTGTACCTGTGCCTGCCGGGCGGCCTGCTCCGTCTCTGAGCGTGCGACGAGCGGTCCAACGGAAAGCTCGGCCAGCGTGATGGTCGAGATCAAAGGCTCTTCCGGAAGCGCGCTTGGGTTGGTCAGCCGCGGTAACAAGATGACGGTGTTCGTGTCCAGCAGGGCGCGCCGATGCTGTGACCGTAGTTGGCTCACAACGATGGGTTCATGACTGCGTCGATATCGGCCCGGAGTTGTGTCGGGTCGATCGCTGGCACTTGCCTCCAGCGAGCCAGCAGCGCAGCCGCCGTGAGTGGCGGCCGCAGCAGCGGACGCAGTTCGGCCACCGGCTTGCCAGCGCGGGTCACCGTCACCGTCTCACCACCGGCGACCCGGTCGATCACGTCACCGCCATGATTGCGCAGTTCGCGAATTGTTATTTCGCTCATCACCTGCCACCGTATCACTTGTGAGACACAGTTGCGCCACGCCGGCGTGATCGACGTGCGTGAGCTGCGTCGCGATGCAACGAAGCAGCGCTGTCCGCCACCTGGCGGAAATGCTTGAGACCGCCAGCGAGTGCCTCCCCTTCCGGGACGGACCGATCGGGTGGCCACCGGTGTCCATGTGGGCAACCCGGGTCAGGTCGTGAGGGCGTTCAGGGCGGTGTCGACGTCGTCTTCGGTGGAGTAGACGTGGAACGAGACCCTGAGATGGCCCGCGCGGGCCGCTGCCCGGATGCCGGCGGCGGCGAGTTTGCGGTCGGCGCCGGGGACGGCGGCTGACACGATCGCGCTGTCACCGTCGGCCAGGTCCAACCCGGCCCGAAACCGGTTGGCCAGCGCCACGTTGTGGGCGTGGATTGGATCGATTCCGATCTGTTCGAGGACTTCCAGGGCGGGCGCGGTGCCGATCCAGCTGAACCAGGCGGGCGAGGTGTCCAACCGGCGTGCGCAGCGGGCCAGGCGCAGCGGAAGTCCGTAGTAGGAGGCGTGGATGTCCTCGCCGGCATACCAGCCGGCGTGCAGCGGGCGCAGCCGATCGCGCAACCGGTCGCTGACGGCGAGGAAGGCACTGCCCCGAGGCGACATCAACCACTTGTAAGCCCCACACGCCAGCCCGTCGACCGCAGCGGCTGTGACCGGCAGCCAGCCGCAGGCCTGGGTAGCGTCTACGACGACCAGCGCGCCGTGGGCTCGGGCCGCGTGCACGATGGCGTCGAGATCGGCGATCTGCCCGGTCGCGGACTGCACCAGGCTGAACGCGATCACCGTGGTGCGGCGGTCCACCGCGTCGGCAAGCCTGCCCACCGGGACCGAGCGCACCTCGACGCCTCGGTCGGCGTGGACCATCCAGGGGAACAGCAGCGAGGTGAAGTCGCCCTCGGCGACCACCACGTGGGCGTGGTCCGGCACGGCGGCCGCCACCAAGCCGATCAGCTCCGAGACCGTTGCGCCGACCGCGACCTGGTCAGGACGGACTCCGATCAGGCGCGCGAACAACTCCCGGGAGCGGTCAGTCGACTCGCTCCACGCCTCCCAGCTGCCCCGCCCGCAGTGCCAATCGGACAGCGCTGACTGCAACGCGTCCCACGCCGGCTTCGGTGGCAACCCATAACTCGCCGTGTTCAGCCAACCCGGTTGCGCAGACCACAGCACTTGCACATCCCCGATCTCCACTCTTCAAGCTAACCCAGCCACTCCCCGGGTAAGTAAACGCGCTGGATGCGGGGATCGGCGCGGAGTTGGGGCGACGGGCCGGACAGCGCGATGGTGCCGGTTTCCAGGACGTAGCCGCGGGCGGAGACCGACAGCGCGGTGTCGACGTCCTGCTCCACCAGCAGGATGGCGGTTCCGGCCGCGGCGATATCCGGCAGCCTCGCCAGGATCTCGTCCACCACCAGCGGCGCCAACCCCAGCGACAGCTCATCGATCATGATCAGTTTGGGCCGGTTCATCAGACCGCGGGCGATCGCGCACATCTGCTGCTCGCCGCCGGACAGGGTGCCGGCGACCTGGGACAGCCGCCCGGTCAGCTGCGGGAATAATCCCAGCACCCGGTCCAGGTCGGCGCTGTGAGTGGCCCAGCCACCGAGCCGGAGGTTGTCGCGCACGGACAGCCCGGCGAACAACCGCCGGCCCTCGGGGACGTGCGCCAACCCGCGCCGGACCACCGCCTCCACCGGCTGCCCGGTGATGTCGGCGCCGGCAAACCGGATAAGCCCGCCGCGCGCGGCGACCTGCCCGGAGATGCTGCGCAGCAACGTGGTCTTGCCGGCGCCGTTCGAGCCGACCAGCGCCACGATCTCGCCAGGAGCCACCGCCACGTCGACGCCGTGCAGTACCTCTACCCGCCCGTACCCGGCGGTCAACCCGGTGACGTCAAGCACCGTCACGACTGGCCGTCCCGCTGCGCATAGCGGGTGCCCAGGTAAGCCTGCACCACCCGCGGATCGGACAGCACCTCCTGCGGGACCCCGCACGTCAGCACCTCGCCGTGGTGCAGCACGCAGATCTCGTCACTGATCGCTGCGATCGCCTTGATCACGTGTTCCACCGCCAGCACGGTGACACCCTCGACGTCACGTAACCGCCGGATCAGCTCGATCATGGACTGGATCTCCGCGGCGCGCAGCCCGGCCATCACCTCATCGAGCAGCAGCAGCCGCGGCCGAGCCGCCAGCGCCCGGGCCAGCTCGAGCCGTCGCGTGTCGCCCACGGACAACTCGGCCGGGCTGCGGGCCGCCAGCCGAGTCAGATCCAGCCGGTCGAGCACGCCGTCAGCCAGGTCGAACGCCGCCCGCTTGCGCACTCCCCGAGCGGGGCCATACATCGCGGAGATGGCCACGTTCTCCCGCACCGTCATGCCCCGGAACGGTTTGACGATCTGGAAGGTCCGGGCCACCCCGGCGTGCGCGATCCGCCACGGTGCCGCGCCGGTCACCTCCACGCCGTCAACGAGCACGGTTCCGGCGCTGGGCCGCAGGTGCCCGGTGATCAGGTTGATGAGGGTGGACTTGCCCGCGCCATTCGGGCCGATCACTCCCAGGATCGTGCCGGGCTGGACGGTGACCGACACCCCCGACAACGCCCGCAGCGCCCCGAACCGGCGGCCCAGGCTGCGGGTCTCCAGAGCAGGAGTCACAACCGGTAGGCCCGGATCGTGGCAAGCATCCCCGATCGGGTCGCCACCCCCGTCAGACCCGACGGGAACAGCAACACGACGATCATGATCACCGCGCCGAGCACCAGGATGTGTTCCTGCGGGTAGTGCTGGCGCAGGTACTCCGAGACGAACTGCAACCCGACCGCACCGACCAGCGGTCCGAGCACCGTCCCCGCGCCCCCGATCACCACCATCACGATCATGATGACCGTGATATCTACGTCGAACAGCCGTTGCGGGTAGATGGTGACCTGCTGGAAGGCATACGCCGAACCGACCAGTGCGGTCAGCGCCGCGGAGATCGTCAACGCCAGCACCTTGGCGCGGGTGGTGTTCACCCCGGCCGCCGCCGCGGCGTCCTCGTCCTGATTGATCGCGCGGAGCCCGTAGCCGAACCGGCTGCGCCCGATCAGCGCGGCCACCGCGACGGCCAACGCGGCCAGCACGAGAAAGAGCAGGTAGAAGCCGTCGTTGCCGAGCCATGCAGTGCCCCGCCCGCCCACCGTCGGTACGGTGATGCCGGCGCCCCCGCCGGTGAGCCGGCCCAGGTTGGTGACCACCTCCCGCATCCCCTCGGCCACCCCCAGCGTGGCGATGGCGAAGTAATGACCCCGCAGCCGCAGCAGCGGCAGCCCGATCAACGCCGCGAACGCCGCGCAGCCGAGCGCGGCGACCGGCAGCGCCGCCCAGAACGACCAGTTCGCGTGCTCCATGAGCACCGCGGTGGCATAACCGCCGATCCCGAAGAAGGCGACCTGGCCGAAGCAGGCGTAGCCGGTCAAGCCGCCGATGATGTTCCACGCCTGGGCCAGCGCGACGAACATCAGCACAGCGGTCACCACCCGGACCTGCCCGGTGTAGAGCTGGCTGGGCAGCACGATCATCCCGACGAGCACCACAGCGCCGGCCAAGCCCCACGCCACCGCCGAGCGGCTCACGTCGCCTCCACCCGGGCCTCGTAGAACGCCCGCCCGGCCAGCCCGGCCGGGCGCACGATCAGCACCCCGACCAGCACGGCGAAGGCCACCGCGTTCACCCACGTCCCGGGCAGGTATTGGCCGGCCCAGGCCTGCACCACGCCGAGCACCAACCCGCCCAGCAGCGCCCCATACATGTTGCCCAACCCGCCGAGCACCGAGATCACGAAGCTGAGCAGCGTGAACCGAGCCGCATCCGGCGGGCTGAACGTGCCGACCAGGCCCACCAAGGCGCCGGCCGCGCCGGCCAGTGCCGCGGCGATGCCCGCGGTCAGCGCGTAGACGTGGCGGGCGTTGATACCCATCAGCCGGGCCGCGGTGCGGTCCATCCCGGTGGCCAGAATGGCCAGGCCGGTACGGCTGCGCTGGGTGAACACCACCAGGGCCGCGGTGGCCAGCACGGCTACCACGAAGGCGAGCAGCCGCCCGTAGGGCACCCGCACGTCAGCGAGGCCGAAGGACTGCAATGTGAAAGCCTGGGACGCGTACGGCGTCGCGATGGAGCGGTAGTCGGCGCTGAACACCACCGCCATGCCCTGCACCAGCACCAACTGCAACCCGAACGTCAACAGCAGGGTCAGGAAGATCGGCGCGTTGACGATCTGGTTGACCAGCAACCGCTGCACCACGTACCCGACGCCGAACATCACCAGGCCACCGGTCACCGCGCCGATCAGCGGGTCCAGCCCCCAGGCGGCGTGCAGTTCCCACGCGATGTACGCGCCGAGCAGCACGTAACCACCGTGGGCCAGGTTGATGACGTTCATCACGCCCCATACCAGAGAGAACCCGACCGCGATCATCGCCAGCAGCCCGCCTTGCAGCAGCCCGTAGACGGTGGCCTGGGCCAGCGCGCTCATCCGCCGGCGCCCGGCCAGATCAGTCGACCGGCGGCCTGGTCGGCAGGCCAGACGGTGACCAGCTTGCCGTTCTGGATCTGGATTACGGACATCGGTTTGGTGACGTTCTCGCCGCGGTCGTTGAACTTCAGCGGTCCGAAAAACGACTGCTCGTCCAGTTGCGCCAGGGCGTCTCGGACCTTGCCGGGATCGGTGGAGCCGGCCTTGCGCACCGCGAGCACCATCGCCAGGCAGGCGGCGGTGGCCTCGGCGTTGTGGTACTCCGGGTCCTGGCCGAACGCAGCTCGAAAGCCGTTGCGGTAGTCCGTGGCGGTACCGAAAAACCCGTCCGAGCCCTTGACCTCGGGCACCCACTGGCTGGAGCTGAGCACGCCGTTAGCCTTGGTGCCCAGCGTCGTGACGAAGTCCGGGGTCGGCGGTGCGACGGTCTCGGCGAAGCCCCCGGCCGGCGTCACGCCCAGCTCAGCGGCCTGCTTGATGATCGCGATTCCTTCCGCCAGATGCACCGAGCCGATGATCACATCCGGTTTGCTTGACTTGATTCTGGTCAACGCGCTGGACACGTCGGTGGCGCCGGCGGGGAACTGCTGAGTGGGCAACACGGAGAAACCCAGACTCCTGGCGCGGGCTTCACCAGCCGCGGCGACCGTCTTGGAGAACCCGTCGTCGGCGGACAGGAACACCATGCTCCGCGGCTTGGGCGTGGCGAGCTCGTTGATCGCGTTGACGATGGACACCGCGTACACCGACGCCGGTGACAGCACCGCGAAGGTGCGCCGGTACCCGCGGTCGAACAGCTTGTCGTCCGCGCCGGAGCTGTCCACCATCACCTGGCCGTTGCGCTCGATCACCGCCATGGCCGCACCCGTGGTGGCCGAGCCGTACGGGCCCAGGATCAGATGGTAGCCCTTGTCGTTGAACTGGTCCACCAGCTGACCGGCGGTGTCGGGCTGGGACTGGTCATCCTGGTAGTCGATGTTCAGCCGCAGCGTCCGGCCGCCGACGGGAACGCCGCCCTTGGCGTTGACCGTGCTGACGCAGTAGTCGTAGCCCTGCTGGGTCAGCTTGCCTTCCTTTTCCAGGGCACCGCTCAACGACATCGACGCGCCCAGGTTCACGGTGTCACCGGTCTGGTTCTGCGTGCCCTTCGAGGCACAGCCGGCAAGCACCAGCGCGAGCGCCGCACCGGCCGCCAGGACGCGAACACCCGTCACCCCGTGAGCATAAGGCCGGGCTATGACGTTGCTGGGACACTGTTCGGCTGCACCAAGCCCACCAGCGCACCGGCGGCGGCGGTGACCGCGCCGGGCAACGTGGCGTACGAATTCGCCGGTGCGGCAGCCAGCACGACGACGACGTAACGCCGGTCCGATCCAACCAGGCCGGTGCTGTTCATCACTGCCTGGGAACCGCTGGTTCCCCAACCCTGCTTGATCGCCCAGCTGGTATTCGGCATCCCGTCCGGAATCCCGAAGTACTGATTGAAACCATCCGCGGCAACCTTCGGGGTATTCGACAGCGCACCGAGGATTAAATCCTGGTGGAATTCAGGTAATTGATCGGTGATGTACCGGTAAACAGTCACCGTATCCTGCGGGGTGATCATTGTGTCGCCCCACTCACCGGGATCATCGGGCGCCCGGGTGCCGGTGAGTCCGAGCAGGCTCACCATTCTGGTCACGATGGCGGGACCACCGCCGGCCGTCCACAAGTTGCTGGCGATCTGGTCATCGCTGTCGGCGAGCATCTGGTGCAGCTGCTGCTGCGTGCCCGGATCCAGCGTCGTCCCCTTGTCCCCGGCCAGCACGTCCAGTGCGATCAGCAACTTGACCACCGACATGGACGCCACTGGCCGATCGGCGTCCTGGCTGGTCAGCACGCTGCCGGTGACGCGGTCGAAGACCTCGTAGCCGATCTGCGCATCGGGCAGGACCGCTTGCGTCGCCTGCTTCACCCGCGCCGCCACGGCGGCCTGGTCAACGACAACGGGCTCGTCGGCAACCGACGCCGGCGGGCTGGTCACCGAGATGCTGCGGGGTGCGACCACCGCGGCCGGATGATGAACGGGCTTCGGTCCGACCGCCGCCGACGCCAGGCCGGCGCCGGTAATGCACAGTAGCGCCGTCGTGACCGGTATCAAAAGGCGTCGCATGCCCGATACGTCGCCGCCGCGGCGGCTGTTCTTACCGCTTTCGCAGGGTTCCCGGCGAATTCACAGGAAAACTACAGCTCACTTCGAGGAATCTCGCTGACCGCGAAAATGTGCATACTAAGAGTAGCCCGGCAGTTAGCGGGAGTACCGGTGCTTCACGCCGGGCGGGAAGTATTCCGGATCAGCATTGGCATGCAGGGTTACCCGCGGAAGCTGGCATTGCGGCGGCGTGTAGTGGGCGAACTCACTGTTGAGCCGGCGAAGCTGCGCGACGATCGACTGCGCTACCGCATCCCTGATCTGCTCGCTGCCCGCCACTCCTGGAGCCAACTCGACGGCAATCGCGAGGTAGCGGTCGCGGTCGGCGTCCTCCCTGGACTCCATGACGAACTTCCCGGTGACCCAGGCCGCGATCGCCGGCTGCTCCAAGCCCACCGTAACGTTCTCCGGGTAGATGTTCGCGCCGTAGTACGACACCGCGAACTGCGAGCGCCCGAATACGTGCACGAACGGTAGCTCCCGGATACGCAGCTGGTGGCGGGGCTCGAACTCGGCGATCGGGTCGAAGCCGTGGTCGGCGAGGAAAGCGAGCATGCCGTCGAACGGCGTGAGACCGCCGGTGTCGGCAATGTGGTAGCGGATCAGCGGGATCCCGTTGTCGCCGGTGAACAGCAGCGTGCTGCCCTGCGTTTCGAACAGCCGGCTGCGCGGGTCGTACTGGGCGAGGGTAGGCAGCCGCGACTGGCCGAACAGCTCCCGGGCGGCGTCCGGATGCTGCGCCAGGTAGCGGCGGATGCAGACCGACAGCGGCGTCTCGGTGGCCAGCACACCCGCATCGGCGGTGCCGTACAGCGACGCCGAGTCGAAGCACGGGTTGCTACCTCCGGCCCGCTGGCCCATCAGCGTGCGCCACTCCTCGCTGAACACCTCACCGGCCAGCACCAGCTTGACGTGGTATTCCGGCCATGGCACGCCTCTGGCCAGCCCGGTGTCGACGACGCCCTTGAGAAACGGCGGGTAGCCGAGCAGCACCACCTGCTCGAACTGCGGAGCGAGCGCGGTGATCACCCGCAGGATCTCCTCGACGTCACCGCCCGGGGTGATCACCGTGATCGGGTAACCCTTGGCCGCCAGGTGCCGGCAGCAGCTTGCGGTGTACATCCCGCCGACCCAGGTGCCGAGCGCGAAGCAGACCACGGCCAGGGTCGGCCGCTGATCGGCTGCGAAGCTGTCGTGGAAGACCTGCTCGAACCGGGTGGCCACGGCGAACTCGTCGGCGACCGACCGCGGCCAGAAGGTGGGCTCTCCGGTGGAGCCGGAGGACACCGCGATCATGTCGCAGCCCGTCAGCTCCCCCCCGCGGCACAGCTGCGCGAGCGGGTACCGGCGCAGGTAGTTGTCCTTGGTCAGCAGCGGCAGCGCCCGGAAATCGTCGACGCCCCGCACGGCCGCCGGGTCGATGCCGTGCTCAGCGAGAAACGCCCGGTAGGCGGGCACCGTCGCAGCTACCGATTCGAACAACCGCAGCGCACGCCGCTCAGCGTCCCCCGGCGCCGGCCGACCAAGCACCACATCCAGCGCACTCTCCAGAAACCCTTCCACGTCCCTCCTCCCAACCGCGTTCTGGATGCAGACTGCTGTTCAAGCGCACCCGAAAACAGCAGTCTGCATCCAGAACGCGTTGGCGGCCCTGCGTACGGTGGACGTCATGGACAGCGGGTGCCTGACGGAGATCACTTCAGAGACACAGTTACGGGAGGTTCTGGGCGAGCCGCTCGCCTACGTCGCCAACAAGGACCGGCGGTGCCTACACGAGTACGACAAGCAGTGGCTGGCCAGCTCACCGCTGTGTCTGGTGGCTACCTCGGCGGCGGACGGCAGCTGCGACGTCTCCCCGAAGGGTGACCCGCCGGGCTTCACCCTGGTGCTCGACGACACGACCATCGCCATCCCGGAGCGGCGAGGCAACCGCCGCGCCGACGGCTTCCGCAACATCCTGACCAACCCGCACGTAGGCCTGGTGTACCTCATTCCCGGGCGCGGCGACACCCTGCGGATCAACGGCCGCGCGCGGCTGGTGCGGGAAGCACCCTTCTTCGATCAGCTGACGGTCAAGGGACACCGGCCGCTGCTGGCGCTGATCGTGGAGCTCGAGCAGGTCTTCTACCACTGCCCGAAGGCGTTCCTGCGCTCGAACCTCTGGCAGCCGGATACCTGGGACCCCACCGCGGTGCCGTCCAAGGCGCAGATCGCCCAACGCCTCGAACGCCCCGACGAAACCCTCGAACACCTCCAGCACTACTACGGCCCCGCCTACGCCACCCGCCTGTACTGACCGGCCCGTCACCGCAGTCTGGATGCAGAACACGGTAAAAAGCGGCCCGGAAACCGCAGTCTGCATCCAGACTGCGGGTTAGCCATCTGGAGTGATCATGAGCGTTGCGCCGAGCCTGGACGACGGGGGCGGCACCTTGCTGTGCTGGCTACGGGAGATGCGCGATGAGCAGCCGGTGTGGCGCGATGGGTACGGCATCTGGCACGTGTTCCGCTACGCCGACGTGGCCCGCGCGATCTCCGACTGGCAGGTTTTCTCGTCCGAGGTGGGCCGGGTGTTGCCGATCGGGGAGAAACTCGCCCGAGGAAACCTGACCCGCACCGACCCACCACGCCATCACGCGCTGCGCCGGCTGGTCGGTGCGGCGTTCAGCCCGAAGGTCGTCACCGGGCTCGTCCCGCGCCTCGCCGAGGTCACCCGCGAGCTGCTCGACGCCACCGGCGGCTCGGAAGAGTTCGATCTCGTCTCTGCGCTGGCCTACCCGCTGCCGGTGACGGTGATCGCCGAGCTGCTCGGGCTGCCGATCTCCGACCGGGAGCTGTTCCGGACCTGGGCCGACCGGCTGTTCGACCGGGACGTGGCCGACCCGAACGACCCAGAGCTGGCTCGCAAGATCGACGACGCCACCGCGGACATGCTCGCCTACCTCAGCGAGCACTGCGCTGATCGGCGGGCGAAACCCCGGCAGGACCTGATCAGCAGGTTGGCCGCGGTGGAGGCCGACGGTGAGCGCCTGTCCGACGAGGAGGTGGTGAACTTCTCCATCGTGCTGCTGATGGCCGGGCACATCACCACCACCGCCCTGCTGGGCAACACCGTGCTGTGCATGGATGAACACCCCGAGGTGTGGGCGCAGCTGCGCGCGGATCGATCCCTGGTGGAACCCGCGATTGAGGAGGTACTGCGATACCGTCCCTCATTCACCCAGGTTGGCCGGGTCACCTCGGTCGAGACCGAGTTGAGCGGCCAGATCATCCCGGCCGATGCGATCGTCACGCCGTGGCTGCTGTCCGCCAACCGGGACGAGCGCGAATTCACCGACCCGGACCGGTTCGACATTCACCGCACCGGCACACACCACCTGGCGTTCGGACACGGAATCCATTTCTGCATCGGCCACCTGCTGGCCCGGCTGGAGGGCAGGGTCGCGGTGGGCGTACTGCTGGACCGCTACGCCGAAATTCGCTTGGTCCCCGGGAAGCCGTTGGAGTTCTATAGCCGGGGAATCTTCGCCGCCCGCGAGGTCCCGGTATCCGTCCGGCCGGCCTGAGAGGAGACTTCGTCGTGGCTGCGCCTTACTTTCTCTGCATCCATGGCGAGCTGGTTATCGCCGGTTACGAGCCGGACGGGGATTCGGTGCGTTTCATCGCCGATGACCGCACCCGCTATGGCGAGCTGAAGCGAGCCGACCGGATCCGGCCCTCTCCACGCGACGGGAGCGTCCAGCTTCGCTTCGAGGGTGTCGACGCCCCTGAGCTGCACTATGGCACCGATGCGCAACCGCTCGGTGACACCGCACGAGATGCGCTGCTCGACTGGATCGGCTTCACCGCTATCGAGTACGACCAACCCCGAAAGATCCGGGTTCGCCGCGCCACGCCGACCTCGGTGCGCGCGGCGATCCTCGCCCAGCTGGTGGAAGTCAACGGTCGGCCAGTGGCTTATGTGCTCGTCGATACCGCCGGCACGGCGCCGGCGGACGGCGCCTGGGTCAATGTCGACGAGACCCTGCTCGACCAGACCCTGAATGCGCGGCTGCTCTCGGAAGCGCAGGCCTACTACACCGGGTATACCTCGACGCCGGTAAGCCACCGCAGCTACCTGCGGGCAGTGGCTGCCGGCGCCCGCAGTGCCGGCGGTGGCGTGTGGGGACGGGATACCACGGCGGACTGGATACTGACGGATCAAGCCTCCATCGGCCCAGGCGGCCAGCTCATCCTGCCGAAGCTCTTCCGGCGGTGCACGGATTACCTCAAGGCGGTGAGCAAAGGGTTCACCGGTAATCTCGGCGACTGGTTAATCGCCAGTTCAGCCACACCGACCCGGGACGAAAACGACCGGGTGCTGCTCCACGACACCACCGAGGTACATCTGTCCGACCTCATCCAGCAACGCAACCAGCATCTCGCCTTCCAGGCGGATCTGCTCGATATCACCTTTGTGGAAAAGTAGCGGCGGGCGTCACCGGTGTTCGGGGTTCTCGAAGTCGAAACGGCAACCGGCGTCCCATTCCGAGCGCTGGTTGCCATACACGGGGATGCCGCCGGCGTCTTTGAGTATCCGGGCCAGATGCATCAGGTTCCAGGTCATGAAGGTGGTGTTCCGGTTGGTGAAATCGTTTTCCGGACCGCCTGAGCCGGGGTCCAGGTAGGACGGTCCCGGTCCGGCTTCGCCGATCCAGCCCGCGTCGGCCTGCGGCGGGATGGTGTAGCCCAGGTGCTGCAAGCTGTAGAGCACGTTCATCGCGCAATGCTTGACCCCATCCTCGTTGCCGGTGATCAGGCAGCCGGCCACCCGGCCGTAGTAGATGTACTGGCCGGCGTCGTTGAGCAGGTGCGAGCAGGAGTACAGCCGCTCGATGACCTGCTTGGTGATGGAGCTGTTGTCGCCCAGCCAGATCGGCCCGGCGATGACCAGGATGTCCGCGGCGAGCACCTTGTCGAAGATCGCCGGCCACTCGTCGGTCGCCCAGCCGTGCTGGGTCATATCGGGCCACACCCCGGTGGCGATGTCGTGGTCGATCGCGCGCAAACCCTCGACCTGCACGCCGTGCTTTTCCATGACGTGCGTGCTCAGATCGACCAGGCCCTGGGTGTTGCTGATCTCGGGTGAGCGCTTCAGCGTGCAGTTGATGAACAGCGCCTTCAGGTCGTCATACCTCGGTTCGGTCATAGTGCGCTCCTGGCAGCTAGAGAAGTTCGGCGTCCTGTTCGACACACAGCAATGCGGGACCATCCGAGGCGAACAAGTCAGTCATCGCCTCGTCGAGTTGATCGCGGCTGGTCACCTGGATTCCGGTGGCACCGCACAGCCGCGCAAAGCCGGCCCAGTCCGGATTGTGTAGAGACGTGTGCCACACCGGGTAATCCTCGGCGAGCTGCTCCTTGCTGATCTTGCCGAGGGCGTGGTTGTTCAGCAGCACGTGCTTGATGGGGATGCCGTATTTCACCGCGGTGGTGAGCTCGATGGCGTACTGCCCGAAGCCGCCGTCTCCGGTGACGGCGACGATGGGCCGCTGCGGTGCGGCCGCCCATGCGCCCATCGCGGCCGGGTAGCCGAAGCCGATGGAGCCCAGGTAGCCGGACATCAGCACCGGCTGCCCCTTGGATTCCAGGTAGCGGCCCAGCGAGTACGCGTGATTGCCGACGTCGACCGCGACCACTGAGTCGGCGGGTAGGTGCTGCGACAGGGCGTGGAACACCGCGGCGGCACCGACGCCCCGGCCGCGGTCGTCGTTGGCGCGGCGGCCCTTCTCCGCTCGCCAGATCGCCCACCGCTCGGCCAGGTCCGGCCGCTGGTCGGTGGCCTTCACCTCGTCCAGGCTGTCGATCAGCGCAGCCACGGTCAGCGCGGCGTCGCCGAGCACGTCGGCGGTGACGGCGTTGAAGCGCCCGATCGCGGCGTGGTCGTCGTCGATCTGCACGATCGGCTTGTACGGCGCGATCCCGGTGTGGTTGGAAAACGACGCCCCGATGGCGATGAGCAGGTCGGATTCGTTCATCAGCCAGCTCGCCACCGGGGTGCCGCTGCGCCCGAGGACCCCCGCGCCCAGCGGGTGGGTGTCGGGCACCAGTCCCTTGGCCTTGAACGTGGTGAGCACCGGTGAGTTGAGCCGCTCGGCGAG
>Ga0134126_10000776_pt1 | contig 40154 bp, 34 predicted proteins | sample KB31752_FD_96881 | JGI IMG/M metagenome (GOLD analysis project Ga0134126, IMG submission 96881) | Terrestrial soil microbial communities with excess Nitrogen fertilizer from Kellogg Biological Station, Michigan, USA - KB3-175-2 | ecosystem: Environmental > Terrestrial > Soil > Unclassified ...
GAGTTGGGCGCTGGTGGTCGCTTGCGACTTCCCCTTCGTCACCGGGGAACTCTTTGCCAGCCTTGCCAGTGTCCGCCAGGATTTCGACGCCGTTGCGCCCATCCAGCAAGACGGGATTCCTCAGCCCCTTTGTTCGCTTTATCGCGTTGAGCCATGCCTGAGCCTCGCCGAGCGATTGATCAAATCGGGGGAGCGAAAACCTATCACTCTGCTACAATCTGTGCGCACGCGCTGGGTATTGTTCAATGAACTCAGTCTTCTCAACGGTGCCGACTGCTTTTTTGACAATATCAACACCCCCGAAGATTATGCTCGTGTTAACGAGAAAGGACTTAGCATCGACGATGTAGCGATGGGTTAACGGATAGGCGGGCCGAAGCTCTCAACTGGTCCGTTCATGTCCTGCTCATCCTTCATCTCTGTCTCATGGCCACCCGACCACGATTCGGCAAAAAGATTTCCAGGTTACTGCTGCCGATCCTGCTGTTGCTGGTAGTAGCGCTGGTTATTGCTCTGGCCACGATTGTTTACGGAATCATAATTCCGCCTCGCCGCTCATATCTCGTCACGCCGCAGACTTTTTCCTCAATAAGCGGGACTGGCAGGGGCCTGAAAGTCACTGAAGAAACGTGGCGAAATCGCGACGGCACGTCGGCACGCGGTTGGCTCTTACGAGGCGCTGAAGGAGCGCCGGCGGTTGTTTTCCTGCATCGATATGGTGGCGATCGTTCCCTGCTGCTAAATCTGGGGATGAAGATAAGCGAGGCCACTAACTGCACCATTCTCTGGCCCGACCTTCGAGGCCACGGGCTAAACCCGCCCGTGCAGTGGACTTCGTTTGGAACTCGGGAAAGTGATGATCTGCTGGCTGCGCTCGACTTTCTGCGCAACTTGAAAGGTGACGGTCAAAACAAGTTAGTCGGCGAACGCTTCGGCGTCTATGGAGTCGAGTTGGGAGCTTATGTCGCGTTACGCGCAGCGGTCAGCGATACGAGTATTCAAGTTCTGGCGCTCGACTCTCTACCGCGTGATCAGAATGAATTGGTTGATAGTGCGATCCGCAACGATGTTCGCGTGAATACGAGCGCCCTGGTAGTTCCCGCGCGTTTGGCGACCCGGATATTTTTCGTAAAGAAATACGATAACAAGAGCTCTTGTGAGATGGCCCGCAGTGTGGGCGAGCGCCGCGTTCTCTTGCTAGCCGGCGAAGACGATGGTTACTTACGCGTTTCGACGAAATCCCTCGTTCCCTGCTTTCCCAAACCGGCCAACCTGGAAGCTAGGACTGACTTATCATTAACTGGTTTTACGCTGCCTTCCGCTACCGGGGAACAAGGCGAGGTATACGATCGTCCAGTGATTGATTTCTTCGTAAAGAACCTGCACTGAGCTGCGAGACAGCTCGACGCGCTCCTGGCGTAGTGATGTAGTTTGAGCACTGCTTACAGGCATCGTACGGTCCCATGAGGTCAGTACCACCTCGCGGTAGCGGGCGGGTGCATAGGTTTAATCACAGGCTATTGAAGATTAGCGGTCGTACCTACGCGCTACCGCGAGGTGGTACTGACCTCATGGGACTGTGCCATGACTCTAGTGAAATGCTCAACCTGCATACTACCCGTCTTGGCGGTTTCGTCGGTCAACGCGTACACACTGCCACAATCGCATAACGATCATTGCTTCCGATCACGTCCGCGGGCGACGACATTTCGCTGAACTGGTTAACATCGCGGATGGGCACAAACGTCAAAAGTGTCTCGCCACGCTTACGGCACTCCTCAAACACCTGATTGGCTCCCTGGTAAAGGATTGGTTCGCCGTCAGCACCGTAGACAACGCGGCCGGCCGCATAAAACTCGGATGTGCGGTCGCTGCGCTGCATCCCGTAGATGGCTGTCTGCGAATAACCACGCGCACCGGCTAGCTGCAAAAGACGCCTGGACGACTGGTCATCCGCAAAAGTCGGCGCCACTCTGTACATCACTACGATCATGGTGACGATTGTCATCGCAGCCATGAACGCGGCTGAGGCAGCCTGCTTGCGAGGAAACAGAAATGGGAAGCAGCCCGAAGCAAATAAGGGCGCCGCTAACAAGCTCGCGGTTGTGAGCGACCAGTTACCGGTGCGCCAGGAATAAGCAAGCGACCCAAATGCGAAGATCAGAGAGACAACCGCAGTCAGTCTTAGCGGCCAGCTTCCGGAGTTCGAGCGAAGTCGTATCAACTGCCCGCCAACTATCAACGCCACCGCAGGCGCAATCGGTAGGATATAGCCCGGCAGTTTCGAGCCGGAGAAGCTGAAGAAAATCAGAGGGAAAATAAACCAGGCAAGCGCAAAGGTCATCAGCCGGCCCAGGCCTTGATTCGCTCGATCACCGACCTTAGCGTGCCAAAGCCACGACTTAAGTTGCAGTAATCCATTGAATAAGAACGCAGTCCAGGGCAGCGCGAGCAACGGAACCACGAGAAGGTAAAAGTAAACGGGCTGCGAGTGATGGTATTTATCTGAAATGTAACGGGCGAAATGATGCTGAATAAAAAATTGATCGATGAATAGCCAACCGTGCCGCGATATTACCGGGGCGTACCAGAGCGCCGCGACAGCCAGTGCCAACGGCAATCCCCAAAACACACTGAAGAATATTTTCTTCCCGGGCAGCTCTCTTTGAAATATGTGGTAGACGCCGATAATGCCAACCGGCAACACTATCCCGGCCAACCCTTTCGCGAGTAGCGATAGGCCCAGAAAAATATAGAAGCCCGCCAGAAGCCAGCCACGAGGTTTTTCGTTTGCCTCGGAATCCTCCCGCAACACGTAAAGAATGTAGAAAGCCAGTGCCCAGGTGATCGTCATCGTTAAGAGAATGTCGAAGCTGACGGCCTGCGAGAAAGCTACGATTCCGATCGTCGTTGCAGCCGCGATCGCGCTCCAAGGAGCGTAGCCCCGAAGTTTGTTCTCCTCATCTTTAACGAGTTCAAGCTGGCGGCCGACCACAAAAACTGCCGCGACAGTAAGCAAGCCCGATATGGCCGATGGCAGACGCGCCGTCCATTCCGACACGCCAAAGAGTTTGAAGCTGGCAATCATCATCCAGTAGAGCAGTGCCGGCTTCTCAAACCAGGTGTGGCCGCCCAGCGTTGGGGTGATGAGATCGCCGCGCAAAAGCATCTCGCGCGCGACTTGCGCGTAACGCGGTTCATCCGGCCCAACGAGAGGCAAATGACCCAGCGCATAAAAATAGAAAGCGGCTATGGCGAGAAAAAGCAGAACTGTGCCGCGCTTGGCAAGGGTTGAAGGATGCAAGTATATTCGCTCCGCTTTTAACAGCAGTGGCCAGTGCCGATGATAACAGGAAAAATAAAACCTTGACGCTTCGTACCGCAGTGATCGGCGTGGGCCATCTGGGCCGACAGCATGCGCGAATCCATTCTGATCTTGCCGTAGAAGGCCTGGCGGAGTTTGTTACCGTTTGCGATCTCGATGAACAAACTGCACAAACGATTGCCTCTGAAAGAAAAGTCGACTGGACGTCGGATTGGCACAAACTGATCGGCCGCGTTGATGCTGTCAGCCTTTCAGTTCCCACAGAGTCGCATTGCGAGATTGCTCTTGGACTGCTCGAAGCCGGCATCCACGTGATGGTAGAGAAACCGATCGCGCGGACCCTTGCCGAGGCCGACGAAATGATCGCGGCAGCCGCCAAGAGCGGTGCGTTGTTGCAGGTCGGACACCTCGAGCGTTTCAACCCCGCCTTGGTCGCGCTGCGTCCACACGTTCGCAATCCAGTCTATTTTGAGATTCATCGCGTCGGCGAGTTTACCGCGCGTTCACTGGACATAGATGTTGTGCTTGATTTAATGATCCACGATCTCGACATTGTGCAGTGGCTGGTCGGCGAAGATGTCGAAGTAACGGAACTGCATGCAGTCGGCATTCCGATACTGACCAACAAAGTCGACGCCGCTAACGCAAGAGTTGAGTTTTCTTCAGGGGCCGTGGCAAACATCACCGCTTCGCGCGTGGGCACCGAAAAAATTCGCAAGATGCGTTTTTTTCAGCCACATGATTACGTCGCTATCGACTACGCGACGAAGCACGCTTCGATCAGCAGCCTGGCTCCGCCTACCGCGGAAGGGGCCTGGCCGGGAGTCCACACGAAGAATCTCGATATCGTCGACGTCGAACCGCTGCGCGCGGAGATTCTTGCCTTCATTACGGCAGTCCGCGACGGGCAGCCGCCGGCGGTGTCGGGACGAGAAGGCAGAAATGCACTGGCGCTGGCTTTGCGAGCACTTGAAAGAATCGAACAGCATGCCGGGAAAGTTAACGTGGGATCAGTTGGGTAGACGAGAGAGCAAGGGCGAGGCCACCTTCCCGACCATGAGACTTCGATCCGGCTCATTCGATGTTGCTGGAAGGCCCTTCAATTTCACTTTCATGTTCAATTGTAATCAGCTCGGAGTCGGGAAGGCGGGCTTGCCCCCGCTCTTGTTTTTTGCATGACGACAGCAAATCCTGCCATCACTTCTTTTCTTACCGAACGCATCGCCGCGGGCGACTTCCCTTCCGCCGTTTACCTTATTGCTGAAAAAGACCATGCGCTCTTTGCTGATGCTTTGGGCAACGCCGTCGTCGAGCCGCGGCGCATCACAGCGAGTCTCGACACCATCTACGATCTCGCTTCACTTACGAAACCTCTAATAACCGGCTTGCTCTGCGCGCGTCGCGTTGAAGCCGGTGAACTTACGCTTGATAGTTCAGTTTCAAATTACCTTCCGGAGTTTGAGCGAACCGACAAACAGGCAATCACGATCCGGCAACTGCTGACGCACACTTCAGGCTTGCCGGCCTGGCGACCTCTTTACATTCTTGCCGAGGGCGAACGCGACCGGACTGTTTCGGTGATCGCCGCGTTGGCGTTGGAGTATTCACCCGGAACGCGCGTGGTTTATAGCGACCTGGGATTTATTGTCCTCGGCCGCCTGCTGGAACGATTGACGGGGAAAGACCTGGTCGAGTTGGCGCAAACCGAAATCTTCGCGGCGCTGGAATTGAAACACAGCTTCTTCAATCCTGAAGCCGCCACGCAGACCGGAATCGCCGCCTGCGAAACCGGCAATGCCTACGAACGAGAAACATGCGATAACAGCGCGGCGGGCGATTACAAGGGCTGGCGTAAGGAAGTGATTTGGGGCTCGGTGCACGACGGCAACGCTTATTTCCTCGGCGGCGCTGCGGGTCATGCCGGACTTTTCTCTAACGCGGCGGAGACACTCATGCTGGCCAGTCAATTTGTCCGAAGTCAAACTCGTCTACTCAAGCCCGAGACGTGCGAGTTGTTTCGCCAGAACATGACCGCGGGCTTAGAGGAAGCAAGGTCTTTCAGTTGGCAGCTGGCGGAAACAAAAGACTCGGCCGCCGGTCTCGATATTCCACGCGAAAGTTTTGGACACTCCGGCTTCACCGGTACCAGCTGCTGGATCGATCCCGTGCACGAACGAATCTTTATCCTGCTGACAAACCGCACGCACGCTCACGCCTTACCATTCACAAACATTAATAGCGTGCGCCGGCGATTTCACAGTTTGGCGGTAGCTGCGTTGGATAAGTTGCCTGCACCCGCAGATAAATGAATACGCATGTGTGGTCGGTAACCACGAAAGTTTGTGTGACGGGACAATATCGCTCCGACCGGATCAGCTCGAGGAAGATAAGACCCTAACCACAGCAATATAAAGAACGAGTGGGTAGTGGGTCAGTTTGATGTCCGACAAGCTTTAGCCTGTCGTTCAAACGCTCCGCGAAGTCCCTGAGGAATAGACCGAACTCCTGACACTGCGATTCAGCAGGCAATCAATTTACGCCGCCGCCGCCCGTGTCTCCCCCGCCGCCGCCAAAATCACCACCACCGCCAAAGTCTCCACCGCCACTGAAGTCTCCACCACCGCCAAAGTCTCCACCACTGAAGTCTCCACCGCCACCCGCATCCCAACTGCCGCCAGCCCCGCCGCCACCGGCGTCTCCGCCGCCAAAGCCGTCTCCAAAATCGGCCGAGGTATAGGAAGCGTCACTGGTATTCGTGTAATCGGTTGCGGTCCAGCCTCCGCTGGCGTCGTAGCTGCCGCTCAAATCAACGCCAGAATGGTGCGTGTTCGCGGTGCTATCCGAAACGGAGTCGGCAGTCGGGTGATGCGTTGTGGTCCAGAGCTCGCCAGCATCGTAGATTCTGGGCGGGCCAGCGCTGCGCCTTCTTCTGAAAGTCCGTTGCGAGGACTTCCTGAAGAGAATGTAGAGAGACAAGATGATGAAGACGACGAACAGGAGGATGAAAAAGTCCATGTGAGTATCACTCCCTTTGCGTTTGTGCTGAGACGGAGCCCGTGATGCAGGTTAGAGTATGAACCTTTGCTTCCAGGGCCGCAAACATCCAACCTGAAAGTTGTTTGAAGGCGAAATGTCCGACAGACTTCAGTTTGTCGCTGGTACACGACAACTTAAAGTTCGTCGGACATCAAACTGACTCACTACCAGATCAATTGATTATTTTGGCCGGCTCGTTTTTGGCAGGATGGTAAACGCGTTGAGCCCAACGAACACACGGTCGCCCCGCTGAAGCTTAACCTCAACCGCCTCTGGTTTCGGCCGGGTAACAATAATAGGTTTCGCGGTCTGGCTCTCCGGCGTTTCAGTAGTCAGGTAGTAAGGGTTGTCGCCGGTTTCGCATGCCCCACCGGCCGGATCGAGCCGGACGCGCAGCCGCTCGTAGGCTCCCACAAAACTTGTCTGCTCGACGATGCCGCCTGATAAGCACGCGCGACCTGCCGGCAGCGGCGTCTTACTCAACAAGACATCTTCAGGCCGAAACACTATCTTAACCGTTTCGCCGTCTTTGAACTTCTCATCAATTCGCGCCGGAATCAGCGCCGAGTTAACTTCAATCCGATCCTTGCGGACGATCGCATCAAGAATATTAGCGGCCCCAAGGAAGGTGGCCACATACTCGGTGGCCGGATGGTTATAGACCTCAGCGGGCGTGCCTATCTGTTCGATATTCCCCACGTTGATGACGGCGATGCGATCGCCGAGTTCAAGCGCTTCTTCCTGATCGTGCGTGATGAAAATTGCGGGGACGTTCACTTTTTTGAGTAGCGCGCGAATCTCGCGTCGCAAGTGACCTCGTGTTTGCGCGTCAAGGGCGCCAAACGGTTCATCGAAAAGCAGCACTTCGGGCTTGTAGGCGAGCGTGCGAGCGATCGCCACTCGTTGTTGTTGTCCGCCTGAAAGTTGCGAGGGGTACTTCTTGCGATGTTCCTCGAGCTGGACCAACTGGAGCAGTTCGTTAACTGTTTTCTTGACTTCCTTGCGCGGCCGGTGGCGGATGCGCAGACCGTAGCCGATATTTTTCTCGACCGTCATCTTCGGGAAAAGCGCATACGATTGAAAGATTACTCCGACGCCACGTTCGCGGGCGGGAAGTTCGGTGACATCCTTGTTGTGAAGAATTATTTTCCCTGTATAGGGTTGTTCCAGGCCGGCGATGATGCGCAGGATCGTTGTCTTGCCGCTTCCCGAGGCGCCGAGCAGAACCAGTGCTTCGCCCTCCGCGACATGGAAGGTGATGTTCTGCAGCACACTGGTCTTGCCGAAGAGTTTGCTCACGCCCACGATGCTCGCAGCGTAAGCTGTAGCGCTCCCGTTGGAAATCGGATTCACCTTATTGTCCATAACACTGACTACCTGAGCCATCAGCCATACCTCAATCGACGATCGCTATGTCCGACAAACTTTAGTTTGTCGATTTCCGACACGACGACAAACTGAAGTTTATCGGACAACTAAGTTAATCGACATCAAGCCAGTCTCTCGCAAAAAACAGCACGCTGAAAACCAGGAATGAAAACAGCGCCAGCACGATGGCGATTGCGTTGGCAGCTTCAATCTGTCCCTCGTTGAATTTGGCAAAAATGTAGAGCGGCGCAGTCTGTGTTCTGCCCGCCAGGTTGCCCGACACCATGATCGTTGAGCCAAACTCACCCACCGCACGCGCAAACGTCAGCAGCGCGCCCGAGACGATCGCGCCGCGCAACGAAGGCAGTGTGACGTGCCAGAACGTTTGCCAGCGGGTGGCGCCGATAGTAGCCGATGCCTCTTCCAACGAACGACTCATCGTGTCGAACACAGGCTTAATCACACCAAATGCAAGCGGGAAGGTAACGAAGATGTTCGCCAGCACAATCGCGCCGGCCGTGAACATGACTTCGATTCCGTGCGGCCGCAGCAGGCGGCCCAGGATTCCAAACGGGCCCCACAGCATCAGCAAGGCGACGCCTGCAACCGCCGTAGGGATTGCGGTAGGCAATGAAATTGTAACGATGAGCGCGTTGCGTCCCCAGAAGGCGTGACGCGAGAGCACGTAAGCCGCGAAGAGACCGAAGAGAACATTGAACACCGTGGCCCAAAAACTTGTAACCATCGAGAGCTTTAGCGCGAAAACTGCTTCCGGCGCCATCAGGGCGGCCCAGAAACTTGCCAGACCTTTGTTGGTGCCGAAAATAAAAATCGAGAGGAGCGGCAGAAAGACGAGCGGCATCATCATGAAAACCAGCATGCCGATGCTGAGGGGTCGCGCAACATCAAAGCCGCGCACATGCCGCATTGTCGGTATTATTGAACTCATCGGTTTGGACAGTGAGAAGTGAAAAGTGAAGAGTGAAAAGTAAATAGGTCAGAACCACCGTCTATTTCTCTTCAATCTTCACTCTCACTCTTCACCTTTCACTTTTCACCTTTCACTCTTCACCTTTCACTCTTCACTTTTCACTTTTCACTCTTCACTTCCCACTCCGCACTTTGTTTTTAAATACCTGCTCAATAATTTCCGGGTAGGCCCTCTCCCAGCCGCCGAAATACTCGATCGTAAAGGGCATCTCGATATGTCCGAACTCATTATTCGCATCGTTGAGGGCGTTGTTAGTAACTGAGTAGAAATGATATTTGACGAAAGCTTTCTGAGCCTCGTCGCTCCAGAGATATTGCACGAAAGCATCCACCAACGCGCGTTTTTCCGGCGACACATTTCGATCGATGACGACGACCGGATGTTCGCTGAAGATCGTGGCCTGAGGGACAATCATTTCCATCGGTTTGCCGCTATCCTTCATCAACAGACCATCGAGCTCGTAGGTTATCAGCGCGTCGCCATTGCCAAGTTCGAAAGTTGTCCTGGCTTCGCGTGCGGACGCAGGCGTAACGAAAACATTTTTCCAAATGGCCTGAAGTGTTTGCAGTGCACGAGCCTGGTCGGGTTCGCCGCTCTGCTTTTCTGACTTAATCAACTCCGATCCGTAAATAGCCAGAATCGACCATTGCGCGCCGCCTGAGCTCGTCGGATCCGGGTGAATCAACCTAATCCCCGGCTTGGCAAGATCCGGAAAGTCGTGGATGCCTTTCGGGTTTGCGCCTTTGACAAGAATTACAAACGGCGTTTTGTTGACGATTCCTTTGTACGGCAGCGCATGCCAATCAGAAGTAACGAAGTTTCCATCCTTGAGTCGTTGGGCATCGCGTTCAATAGACAAAATTGCAATCTCGGCCGGCACGCCCTGCAGAATCTGATTGGTGATCGTTTCAGAACCCGCAAACGACGACGTGAAATGAATATCCTGGCCGTGCTCTTGTTTCCACTTAGCCATAAAGCCGGGATAGATTGCTTTCTCCAGCGACTCCTTCATTATCGAGAAGCCGTAGAGGGTGATGTTGATGCCGCCTGTTTCTGACATTGGCTTGGGCAGACAACCACTCGCGAACAGGATGAACGCGAGCAATGCGGCGTATGCGACAAGCGACTTATTGAGTGTACGTTTCCTCAAGAGCCTGGCCTTCTTGTTTCGTCCGACTCGATTGCAGCCGAGGGCGATATTCCGGTTGCGGGGGTTAGTGGTCTATACCATACCTTCGACTGTTCTGGAAAGATTTAGCAGTCTCTGGCTATGATGGCGCGTAAATGTTCTCTTTCAATGACAAATTAGTTCGCTGGGGCCCGGTCCCCCGTCTTGCGGCTGTGAAACAACTATTCCTTCCGGCAGTGTGCCTACTCCTTATCTCGCTCGTGCTTGTGAGTTGTCAGTCAGAACCTTCAGGAACCGGCCAGGATCAGGCTTCTAATCTGACTATCGCGGCGGCGGCAAACCTTACAGACGCCTTCGCCGAAGTCGGCGCCAGGTTTACCAGCAAGACTGGCATTAAGGTGGTCTTCAGTTTCGGCGCCACTGCCGATCTGGCCAAACAAATTGAAAACGGCGCACCCTTTGACGTGTTCGCAGCCGCCGACACCGAACACGTCGAACAACTCGAAGCCAAAGGATTACTCACGCCAGGAAGCCGCATGATTTACGCTCGCGGCCGGCTCGTTATGTGGCTGCCGCCAAGCAGCGCCTTAAAGGCGGATCGGATACAGGACATTACCGCAAAATCGTTTGAGAGGATCGCGATCGCCAAACCCGATGTTGCGCCATATGGCCGTGCGACCGTTGAAAGTCTAAAGGCCCTGGGAATCTGGAATGAGATCGAGAGTAGAGTCATCTACGGGCAGAACGTTTCGCAGACTAAACAGTATGTGTCGACCGGCAACGCCGAGGTCGCTTTCATTCCGCTGGCGCTGGTTAAGACGGGCGAAGGACGGTACATCGAAGTCAGCGATGAGTTGCACCAGCCTATCGATCAAGCTCTGGGAATCATGAAGGAGTCGACCAGACAGGCCGCAGCCCGGCAGTTCGTGGACTTCTTGTTGAGCCCTGAAGGCCGAGAACTCATGACCGAAAAAGGCTATCGGATACCGCCACCAAAATAGTCGAGAAAGGTAGTGGGTCAGTTTGAAAAGTTTGCTCCGGTTCTCGAACTTTGCCGAAGCGTAGAGCGAATCGCTAAGACGAAATCAGAACTGGGCGTAGCGACCAGCCCTAGACTCAAGAGCCCAAACATCTAAAGAAAAGTGCGGTTTCAAATAAAGACTATCAACATTGAGTCCTTGGCTGGTCGCTGCGCTCCCAGTTCTGATTTTGTCTCTAATCGTTGGCTGGCAACCCAAAGTGACCCACTACTAAAAAGACAACTTTAGGGGAAAAACACTAAGCGTGCTATCTTGCCCCCTGTTTCAAACCTGATATGCGGCTTCGGGCTATGTACGCCAACGCACATAACTGGTATGCTGCTCCCGAACGAATCGTCCCTGACTAACGAGGAACGACTTATCCCCGTTCTTTCACCCCTACTTTTCAAGCAGATCGCTCCAGGGTTATTTGATTTGGAACTATTGCAGTAAGTACTAAGGGAAGAGTCTATGAAAATCCTACTTTATAACCCTGATAACGGTGTGACTCGAAACTTCATGCCTCACCTCTGGATGTTTCTGCTTCAGGAGCTGACTCCGCCCGGACATGAAGTGATTTTGATCGACGGCAACGCGAAGGCGATGACCGACGACGAGATCGTGAGGTATGTGCTTGAGAATAAGATCGAACTTGTCGGCATCGGTGCCATGACTCGAATGGTAGCGAAAGCCTATCGCGTCGCCAGCGCGATACGAGCCGCCGGCGTGAGAGTTGTGATGGGCGGACCGCACGTCACCGAGTGTCCTGACGAAGCGATTGGCAAAGACGGCGGCCCGCGCTATGCGGACGCGGTGGCTTTGGGTGAGGCTGATGCAACCTGGCCATTGATCGTCGAAGATGCAGCGCGCGGCGAGCTTAAGGAAGTCTATCAACCGGAGCGAGATGAGAAAGGTGTGGATCGCAAGCCGAGCCTGCAACCCTATCCGTCGATTCCGTGGGAGAAACTCGATCTGAACCAGTTCAGCCTGGTACCGAAAATGTTTCGTCCATTCATGTCGAAGCTGGGCGCGGGTTGGGGAACGTTTCATGTCGTGCCCATGGAGACCGGACGCGGTTGTCCCTATGGCTGCGAGTTTTGCACTGTTACCGGATTCTTTGGCGACTCAATCCGCTTCCGCACCAACGAGAGCGTCGTGGATGAACTCTTACGACTCAAAGAGCGAGCGCGCAAACAGCGCGGCCAAATTGCGGTCTTCTTCATTGACGACAATCTGGCAATTAACATTAAGCGCACGAAGTCGCTATTGCGCGACATCATCGCCGCGGATGCGCAGTTGCCCTGGGTCGCGCAAATTAGCGCCAACCTGCTGAAGGATGAAGAGCTCGTTGACCTCATCGCGGCATCGGGTGGGCAATGGGTCTTCATCGGCATGGAGTCGATCGATCCGGCCAACATGGCCGACGTAAATAAAAACTTCAGCAAGCCAGGCGAATATGGAGCAGTGTTACAACGGCTGGCGCAGCGCAACGTCTATGCGATCACTTCTTTTATTTTTGGCATGGACAACGACACGGTCGGCGTCTCCGATCGCACGGTCAAAGAAATAAACTCGTGGCCTCCAGGCTTGCCCGTTTTTGGCCAACTCACGCCTTTTCCCGCGACGCCGCTCTACGATCGCCTGGCGAAAGCCGGACGGCTCGCTCGTCCAAAGCATTGGATGGACTTTGCGCCGTTCTGGATGGCGCATACGCCTCTAAAGATGACCATCCCGGAAGCGCGTCAGGAAACTGACCACGCCTGGCGAATGTCGTACAGTCCCGAACGAAACGCTGAAGCACTCGAGGCGATCAGTGATGCCGCCTTCCGTTATCGTCTCAGTCATTTGGTTTCACGTCTGTTCTTCCGTGGCATATATTTTCCGCAGATGAATAAACGAGCCTGGCTTAAACTGGTCTTTCAAAACCGGCGCCCGATCTTTAGCCTAACAAAAGAAGCAATTGGCATCTGGCGCTCTCATCGGAAAAACAAGACCCAGGTAAGCGATGAACCGGCAGCCGTGATGAACCACCAGAAGGCTGCGTAAGCTAAATATCCGAGCATAAGAGCGGGGACAAGTCCGCCTTCCCGACCCTGAGCTTCACGCATTTGAGCGATTGATCAAGCGTGAAAGGCGTTTATCGTAGACGTGACCCGAACCCATCAGCCAGCCGGCCTAAGCGCCAGGCTAACTGACTACCTCAGTCTTGAACGAAACGTATCAATCGCCTCGGCTGCTGTTTTCCTGCTAGGACTAGGCGAGGAACTCTGGAAGAAATTCCTTCCCAAGTATCTTGAAGCGCTCGGCGCCAGCACCCCCATCATCGGACTCTTCGGTACGGCGGAAGATTTCTTCGATGCCGTCTATCAATATCCCGGCGGCTGGATCGCCGATCGACTTGGCCGGCGGCGTGCCTTCCTGATTTTCATTACCCTCGCCTCAGCCGGGTACGTTGTCTACTACTTCGCTTCCTCGTGGCCATTTGTTTTTGTCGGGCTGGCTCTGGTCATGGCCTGGCAGAGCATGGCCTCGCCCGCGATATTTGCAGTCATCGGCGACTCACTGCCTCGAGATCGCCGTGCTATGGGATTCACCTTACAGTCAATTCTCAAACGCGTGCCGATAGTGATCGCCCCCGTCATCGGCGGGGCGATGATTGCTTCGCTGGGAATCGTCAAGGGCATACATGCCGGTCTCTTGATTACGCTCGGGTTAGCCGCAGTCACTCTGCTGCTGGTCCTGAAAGTAGATATCGCAATCAAGGCGTCGCCGGCTACAAACATTGCCGGGGTGTGGCGTTCATTTCATACGGGTTTGAAGCGTCTGCTTATCTCCGATGTCATCATCAGGATGTGTGAAGGCATGACCGGAGTTCTGACCATTCTCTACGTCACTAACGTTCAGGGTTTCAGTACCGCTCGTTATGGAACGCTAATCGCGATTCAGATGATCGTTTCGATTCTGGTCTACATTCCGGCCGGTAAGATTGCAGACCGGATCGGCCGCAAGCCTTTTGTGATTGTCACCTTTTTCAGTTTTGCCCTCTTCCCACTCGCGGTTATGTTTGCGATGAACTTCGGTTTTCTCATTCTCGCATTTATTATTGGCGGCCTCAGGGAGATTGGCGAACCTTCACGTAAGGCTATGATCGTTGACTCTGCGCGCGATGATTTGCGAGCCCGATCGGTGGGACTCTATTACCTCATCCGCAGCCTTTCGATCACGCCGGCCGCGGCGATTGGCGGTCTGCTTTGGAAAATCTCGCCACCGGTGCCCTTCGTCGTCGCCGGCGTTATTGGCTTGATCGGTACGATTGTTTTTACCTTAACCGTTGAAGAAAGATACGCCAGTTAAACGTCAAGTGATCTGCTGGGACCGCGGGCGTCCCGCCCGCAATGAGCGCGAAGCGCGAAACGGATCGGAGCAACCCGGGGAAAGACTGCGCGCCGTTGGCGCGTTTGCGGGCGGGACGCCCGCGGTCCCAGCAAATCACTTGCGCGGTTTAACCCAAACCTTTGTGACAACGGTTTCGCTTGAGATGTAGTACTATGACCGCGCGGTCGAGCCCCCAAGACTAAGCCGCTAAAGGTTTCCAGGTAATGCCTAACTTCCTCGCACGAAGCACGGTCGCCTGCTTGCTGGCGTTCCAACTCGTGAGTTCTACCTTCGCTTTCCCTCATCAAGAGACTCGTCAAAGGCGAACTCAGAACCCGGCTGAGCCGGAAAGGAGTTCTCCTCAAACTGCGTCCACGGCCTGGCCGTCACCTGCGCCTTCAGGTGTAACTCTGGACCCGATTGGTGCTCCTGCGTCTTCTCAATCAGAACCAACCATTCGGGTGGCTCTCGCTACCGATGTGCGCTCGGCAATTGTTTCTACCAGTGGACATTTACTGAATGCCAGCGAGGATGGGCCGGCGCCAGTCGCTCTTGATGTAGCGCGCGTTCGTCTTGAACCGCATTTACTTTCTCCACCACCGCTTAACAATAATCTCGACGCTTTTCGCATTCAGATTGCAGGCTTGTCCTCGCGTGATGAAGCCGAACAAAAGTCCAAAGAGGTTCAGGAAGCGAGCGGCGAGGAGTCGCAGATCGTTTTCGACGCCGAAGCAAAAACCTGGGGGTTGGTGATTGGCTCCAGCCGTCCACAGCTGGAGGCGGAAGAGTTGCGCGCTCGCCTTGAAAGCGCCGGTCTGGACGCGACACTGGCATCTGCGAGCGGGACGACTCCTTCGGGAAATACCGCACAAACTATTCAGGCCAGCGCCACCACTCAGCTGCCCACAACCGCCAGAAGTGATGCGTCCCGGCAAACTGCCGGCTCCATTACCAGAACCGTGCGGCCGGCGGCGCGATTCAGTTTGCCTACTCGCGAAGTGGTGGCATCCGCTGCCGGTGCCGGGCGCCTTTTCAGTTCGAGTGCGCCGGTCACGTTTGCCTCAGACAGTGAAACAACACCGGTGCGGTTTAATGATCGACCCTATCGCGGCCGCATCGAAGTTTTCACAAACACGCGCGGCGTGCTCACCGTTGTTAACGTGTTGGGACTTGAAGACTACGTGAAGGGCGTAGTGCCGAACGAACTCTCAGCCGGCGGCTATCCGCTGCTGGAAGCGCACAAGGCCCAGGCGATTGCCGCGCGCACCTATGCCCTCCGTAATCGCGGCCAGTTTATGTCGCAAGGTTACGATCTGTTGCCTACCACCCGTTCGCAGGTTTATCGGGGACTGGTTTCCGAAAACTCTCTTTCATCGCGCGCGGTTGATGAAACGCGCGGCATCATAGCGACCTACAACGGTGAACCCATCAACGCTCTCTACACCTCCACCTGCGGCGGACGCACGGAAGACGCTGGAAATATCTTCAACGATGAGGTTCCATACTTGAAAGGCCGCGAATGTGCCGCCGAGGGCCGGGCCGCGCTTGCAAGTTTCTTAATCAAAACAACTCGCGATCCGGCGGACTTCAAGGAGGAGAATCTGCCGCTGGCACGCGACCTCGCGATGCTGACCCTGCAAGGCTTTACTTCGTTGAAGAAGGTTTCTGACTCCTGGTTGAAGGATGATGCGGAGCTCGACGAAGTGCGTAGCTGGTTGAGTTCCGTTGCCAGGCTTGCACACCAGGTTGCGCCCGTTGTTAGCGAAGATGTTATTCGTCCCCCGGCGTTTGCCACCGCGCTCAGCACGGCGGTGTTCGGTGAAAGCCGCGGCGGCACGCTGCTTAACAACGCGGATGTTGAATACTTTTTAGCGGTACGCGATGCCAACGACATACCGCCGGCCAATCGCGCTGACGTCGCTATGTTGATCCGCGATGGTTACCTTTCAATTCTTCCTGATGCGACGCTGCGTCCTCGCGAACCACTTTCGCGCGCACGCGCGCTACATTCAATCGCGCGCATTTTGGAAGCGCGGACTCTGCTTCAACTTCAGAAGGGCACAGCTCGGCCAACCGCTGATGATTCGTTGGTTCTCCGCAGCACCAAAGGGAAAGACCTACCCGTAAAGGTGGAGTCAAATGTGTTTCTTTTTCGTCAGATCGGGGAAATAACCTATCCCGTTCGCTCAGTTGCTATGGTCGGTGTCGAACCAGTTGTTTTTCATGTAAGCGCAGCCGGTGAAGTTGACTACCTTGAAGTCCGGCCGGCGCCAAATGGAGCGGCGGCGGATCGCTTCTCTCCGTTTACCAACTGGACGGTTGAATTATCGCTCGGCCAGGCGCAGGGGCGTTTGGGTCGCTTCGCCAGCGGTATTGGTTCGCTGCTGGACTTGCGCGTCGTAGCGCGCGGGAGATCGAGAAGGGCGATTGACCTCGCGGTCGTCGGCACCAACGGAACCCGGCAGGTGCTCGGCGGTCGTATTCGTTCGGCGCTCGGTTTGCGCGAACAACTGTTTGTCATCGAACACAAGTATGACGACAGCGGACGCATCACAGGATTCACTTTTCTTGGCCGCGGCTGGGGACACGGCGTTGGCATGTGCCAGGTGGGTGCTTACGGTCTCGCGAAACAAGGCTTTACCTACGACCAAATTCTCAAGGCGTACTACACCGGGATTGAACTCACACGAATGTATTGAGTAGACTGCGCGTTTTCGTTTTTAGTCAGCTCCACTAACCGACGAAAAAGGAGACTTTCTTGTGTCCTGGCAACAACCCCCAAACAACGATCCGTTTGTGCCGCCACCCCCGCCGCCGCTGGTGACGGGTAGTCCCTTGTATTCCCAGGAAGTGCTGGCAGCGAAAGCAGCGTCCGCAGCAAGTGATGCCAAGAACGCTTTGATTTTGAGCATCGTCGGGTTGTGTTGCTTTGGTTTTATCCTCGGTATTCTCGCTTACCGCAAAGCAAACGAGGCGCTCGAAACTATCGACATTTATGGCGTGGCCCAGGATAAACGTGGACTGGCCACCGCCGCCAAGATTTTAGGAATTATCGACATTGTCTTCTGGGCACTCGCACTCATCGCAAGAATCGTCATGCGATAACGGTTGCCCTTCCTCTCGGACTACGGGCGGCCGTTCGCAATGAGCGCAAAGTTCTATTGCGGCATGACTGCGCGCCTGCGGCGCGTTTGCGGGCGGGACGCCCGCGGTCCCGGCAAATCGCTTGAGTGATTTTAAGGAATAAACGCCTGTGCGCTTCTCTCGCAACCAGATAATCGGCGCTTTGCTTCTCCTCGCAACGCTCTGGATAGTAATCCTCTACCGCGTGCTATTCTCTCGCGCGTGAGCGCAGACAAATCGCAACCAGATGAGATAAAGACTCCCGGCGTAATCGCCATAGTTGGCCCGACAGCTTCCGGGAAAAGCACGTTGGGAATCGAAGTCGCCTTGCGTTTGAATGGTGAGGTCATCAATTGCGATTCAGTTCAGGTCTATCAGGGAATCCAGATCGCTACTGCCAAGGTTCCCCCAGCAGAACGCCGCGGCGTCCCTCATCATCTAATAGATTTCGTATCACCAAACATTAACTACACCGCCGGCGACTGGGCTCGTGAGGCAGCCGCGGTGATTGACGACATTCATCGACGCGGCCGAGTGCCGATACTCGTGGGTGGCACCGGACTCTATTTGCGCGCGTTTCGCAATCCCTTTTTCGCCAGTCCGCAAACCGATGAAAGTCTCCGCCATAGACTAAACGAATTACGTGAACGTCGCGGGGCCGAACATCTTCATGCCGTGTTGAGTCGTCTCGATCCACAGAGTGCACTGGAACTGTATCCTCGCGATTGGCCGCGAGTGCAGCGGGCGATCGAAGTCCGTTTGCAGACCGGTGAATTGATGTCGGGAAAGAAGAGTACGCGCCCGGAGCCACACGAAAGCGCGGAATGGTTGCGTCTGTTGGTTTTGAATCCCGAGCGCCGCGCTCTTTACGAACGTATTAACGAGCGTACGGAAAAACATTTCGCCGCCGGGCTGGTAGCAGAGGTCAAAACGCTTCTTGCTGAGGGCGTGCCCGCCGCTTCAAATGCGCTCGGCGCCCATGGCTACCGGCGCGTCGTTGAATACCTCGAAGGCAAACGCGACCTGGAAAGTGCGATCGAGCAGACAAAGCTCGACGTGCGCCATTATGCGAAGCGTCAATTGACCTGGTTCCGTCGCGAACCCGGGGCGCAGTGGTTTGCCGGATTTGGCGAAGACGAAGAAGTGCGAGAGGCGGTTCTCGAAGCTCTGCAGACCCAAGGCACCCTGTCGCCCCCAGCCGCAGAAATAACGAGGCGGCAGTGATGAAAATGTGACAAGTAATTTTCTTGTCACCACCCAATCGGTGGGGTAATCTGACGGAGTCCCCCCTTCTCTAATTCCCAAGGTGCCATCATGTCTGACGGGAAACCTGCGCCGCAGAATATTCAGGATGCGTTTCTCAATACTGTTCGCCGTGAGAAAGCTACGGTGGTGATCTACCTCCTGAATGGCGCGAAGCTGACCGGACGCATCCGCAGTTTTGATAAGTTCTCAATTCTGCTTGAGGCCGGATCGAACGAACAGCTGGTTTTCAAACATGCCATCTCAACAGTCTCCCTGCCCAGACGCGGAAGCGGAGATCTGCGAAACTCCGGCAGCGTTGGCGTGAGTTCCGGAGAGTACTCACGACAACCTGGCGCGCAAGCTTCCGATGAGTCTGGCGACTCGCCCGAATCCTAACATTCCTTTAAACTCTTGCCTGCTTAACGAAGCTGGAGGAGATCAACGTCGAACAGGTCACGTCAGGTGCCGGTTTGGTTTGAACCGATCAAGATTCTGCGCCGCTCCAATTTTTGTTTGACCGTTTGTGCTCGGCGTTTTTAGGAAACTATAGTGCCAGGAACTTTTATTACCTTCGAGGGGATCGACGGCAGCGGCAAGTCCACGCAGCTGCGGCTGCTGGCTAACTTCCTTCAACAGGAAGGCTGCGAGGTATTGTTAACGCGAGAACCTGGCGGCACGCCGGTCGGCAATCGACTACGGGCCGCATTGCTTGATGCTCACGAAGAAGTTGATCCGCTAACGGAACTACTGGTTTTCGCGGCGGATCGGGCGCAACATGTTCGTCGCGTCCTGCGCCCGGCGCTCCAGTCGGGCCGGATCGTTTTTTCGGATCGCTACGCCGATGCCACTCGTGCTTACCAGGGCGCGGGCCGCGGCTTTTCACCGGAGCTAATTGCAGAAATCATTGAACTGGCGACCGAGGGACTGAAGCCGGACCTGACGGTGCTATTCGATCTCTCGGTCGAAGATTCAACCGCTCGCACTCAACGCCGCGGAAACGGCACCCAGCGGGGGGATCGGCTCGACGCTGAAAACGATGAGTTTCACGCACGCGTGCGCGAGGCTTATTTGCAACTTGCCGAGTCGGAGCCCGAACGCATCAAGATCGTCAACACGAATCAGCCGGCCGAGTTGACCCATCAACGCGTGAAGGAGATCGTCATCCCCTTCCTGAGAGGCAGAGGTCACCTCGCGGAGGCAGTAGCCCGGCCGTAAGCGAGGCTCTACTTATATGCTCGATCAACTTACCGGAAACGATCGCGTAAAGTCTCTGATCAGGAGAATGCTCGAAGCCAAACGCGTACCCGGAGCCATGCTCTTCACCGGCGAAGACGGTATCGGCAAGAAACTATTTGCACTCGAGATTGCCAGGGCCCTTAACTGCCGCGCGCCGCAGGGCGTCGAAGGCTGTGGTGAGTGCCCGGCATGTAAGCGAATCGCTAAATTCAATTATCCACAAAGCGCCGACTCAGATGATTGGAAAGGGATCATCTGGACCGATCATCCCGACGTGGGAATGGTGGCAGCGCCAAAACGAGTGTTGCTGGTCGATCAGATGCGTCTCATAGAACGAGAAGCAAACTATCGACCCTATGAAGGCAAGGCCCGCGTTTTTTTGATTGAAGACGCCGACAAGCTAAATGATTCGTCGGCAAACGCGCTCTTGAAAGTGTTGGAAGAGCCGCCGCATACGTCGCACATCGTGCTTATGACTTCACGGCCCGGGATGTTGCTGCCGACCATTCATTCCCGTTGCCAGATGATCCGCTTCTCGCCTGTGACCCCGCCGGAGATAGAGACTCATTTACTGCAAAACAAGCTCGCCAGCGCCGGTGAAGCGCGCATTCGCGCCCGAGTTGCGAGAGGTAGTCTGGGCCGGGCAATCGACAGCGAATTTGATGATTATCTTGAAATGCGAAAGGCGATGCTGCGAATACTGCAAGCACTGGCGGTAAGCGACGATCACATTCAGCTGTTGCGATCGTCAGAGGAATTCAATGACGCTCGTCATAAGGATGAGTACGAAGCCCGCCTGGACATTCTCGAAGCGTTGATCCGCGATGCCTGGATGCTCGCGCTGCACGCGCCGAATGAAAGTGTAGTTAACGAAGACCTGCTGCCAGAGCTCAAAAAGATTAGTCAGCGCCTCGATGGTCGTCGGCCGGCGGATTGGATCTCACAAATAGAAGAGTTGCGGGAACAACTGATAGTGAACATCAACCGCAAGTCAGCGACCGATGCCTTGTTTCTCACTATGGCCGCCGCTGCCCCGCCTTTAGGAAGAAAACGCTTCGTTCCGAAGTAGTTACCCTTCGACTCGATTCCTCCTTTGCGGGTTGGAGGGCACGCTTGCGCGACTGGGCGAGCGTTATCGAATAACCACGCCTGTTATCGACCACAACGAAATCGAATGCGTGAGACGGATAGCGGGTGAAAGCCATGAGCTGGTCATATTGTGTCCGCGTGACTGCGTAGAACTTCGCTGGCTGCTTACGCGCATTCCGTACGATAGCCTGGAGTTTTGGCGGAATCTTTTCAATTAAAGTGAATTGTCCTGGAGTACGTTGAGGGGATTTTAAGAACTCCTCGTTAAGTGGAAAGCTTCTGATGTATCCAAAGGCCAGAGGAGATTCATTCAGTCTCCGCCAAATCGTGTGCAGTTGTTCAACCATCTCGGCAATATCTTTTGGCATCACCATCAAACAGCCCGGATCCGGCATAAAGGTTTGGGACGATGGGTCATTGTTTGGAGTAACTGACAGTTGAAAGGTAATGGAATCACACGACCCAACATAAGGTTTTGTAATCCTGGAAGCCTTCGGAATGACTAGTCGAGCTTTATCAACCAAGCGAACGACTTCCGCTGCCGGTAGCTTGCCCTCATACACGCCGATGATGGCCGGGTTGTACGGACCATAACGCACTGCTTGAGTGTTGCCATCTGCGTTGCTGGCGACGAACACGTATTCTGATTTCGCGTAATCGGAGTCGAGGACAGTCGGGTTGTAATCGAATACAATCCACGCTCTTTGCTTTTCTGCTTTGGACTGTTTTGCTTTGGCTGCCGCGGTGCGGCGACTCTTGTTTTGAGCCTCCAAGGTCGAAGACGTTGCAAAGCCAACCAACACGCAAACCAGGAACGGAAGGAGGTGATCCAACAACCCTTGTTCCCGCGCAAGATTTGGCGTCGCAACAAATGCAGCCGACGTTTTCGAACTTAGAACCAACGATTTCATTTCCGGTTCTAGTGAAGTAGCTTAGGCTTTACTCCGTTTCGGAATCGGCAGAAGTGCAGAAACCTGCTTCCGATACTCTTCATATTCAGTGCCGTGCACACTCACTATGTCGCGCTCCTCCAACTGGATCGCAATCAAGATAAACGCCGTGGTGGCCGTTGCAAAAACCAGATGGCCGACCGTCATGTAAGGTGTCGCCCAGAAAGCGATGATGAAACCCAACATGATCGGATGACGCACCAGCTTGTAAAGAAACGGCGTCCTGAAGCCCAGCTCGGTATACTCCTTCCCTTGCTGGTAGAGGTAAACCTGCCGTAAGCCAAAAAGGTCGAAGTGGTTAATGAGACTTGTGCCGATTAGCACTATCACCCAGCCGAGAAAGAAGAGCGCCCACAGGGCGTAACGCGCGACGCTATTCTCCACGTTCCATAAAACGTCCACCATCGGTCGCCATTGCCAGAACACTAAAATCAAAGCAAGGCTCGCCAGTAGCACGTAGGTGCTGCGTTCAACGGGCTTGGGAACAAATTGAGTCCACCAGCGCTTGAAGCCGGGACGCGCCATCACGCTATGCTGGATAGCGAAGATACCCAGCAACAAGGCGTTGATCAGAAGCGCCTGGGCAAAGGGAGCAGGCTCGCCGGAGTCGATTGATTTGGGTACTACGAAATTGCCGACGAAGCCAATGGCATATAGGAACGTGACGAAGAAAACCACGTAGCTGACCACCCCGTATACGAAAGCAAGTAGGCGACCCATGATGTTTGCTCCTCCTTCGTTTTAGTGGTTTGTTTTAGACTACATCTTATCCCGCTCGCCCTCGATCATAACGCCCTGTGTGTTGTTTATTCACAACCCCGTTTGCCCGAACTATATCACTATCCGCGCTGCACTCAGGTGTGACCATGAGGAAGGGTAGTGGGTCAGTTTGAAAAGTTTGCTGCGGTTCTCGAACTTTGCCGAAGCGTAGAGCGAATCGCGAAGACGAAATCAGAACTGGGAGCGCAGCGACCAGCCCTACACTCAAGGGCCCAAACATCTAAAGAAAAGTGCGGTTTCAAAATGAAGACTATCAAGGTTGAGTCTTTGGCTGGTCGCTGCGCTCACAGTTCTGATTTTGTCTCTAATCGTTGGCTGGCAATCTAAACTGACCCACTACCCGGGAACGGTCGAGTACTGAGGGGTTGATGCCAGCAGTCCGGAACCGACCCAACTCTGATTTTCGCTAAAGCCCAAACTAAAGTTTGAACTCTAACCTGCCGAAGGCTGAGTTAATTTTGCGATAGGGCGGAGCGGTGTTTAGAAATAAGACTAACAAGCAGAGGAATGCGGTGTCCCGGTATCGAGTGAGACTGGATTCCTAGGTTATTGACACCAGTTCGGGTTCTTCCGTTTTGGCAAGATCGGACTTCTTCGTCGCGATTTCAGCGAGCAGCTTTTCAGTTTCCATCACAAAGGCTTCGACAATATCTTCGCCCGCAACCTTGCGCATTGGTACGCCGTCTTTAAAAATCATGCCGACTCCGCGGCCAAAGGTGACACCAAGTTGGGAATCATGTGCTTCGCCGGGCCCGTTAACCGCGCAGCCCATGATCGAAAGGTGCAGCGGCTCCTCAACATGGGCCAGCCGCCGTTCAATTTCGGTCACGATCTCGACAAAGTTGTCGACATCAAGACGGCCGCAGGTGGGACAGGCAACCACGGTCACGCCACGCGAGCGCAAGCCGAGCGACTTCAGAATCTCCCAGGCGACGCGAACTTCTTCCTGTGGCTCTGCTGCCAGCGAGACACGAATCGTGTCGCCAATGCCTTCGTGCAACAGGATGCCCAGTCCGATGGACGACTTGATCGTGCCGCCGAACGCCGTTCCGGCTTCCGTTACGCCGAGATGAAATGGATAGTCGACCTTTTCAGCCAGCAGACGGTAAGCCGCTACGGTGCGATGAACGTCAGAAGCTTTCAACGAAATGATTGTGTCGGTGAAGTCGAGGTCCTCGAGAATCTGAATGTGGCGCATCGCAGACTCAACCATCGCCTCCGGGGTGGCAGTGCCATATTTTTTGAGCAGATCTTTTTCCAGCGAGCCGCCATTGACGCCGATGCGGATCGGCACCTTCTGAGACTGCGCCGCACGCACAACTTCGACAATGCGTTCGTGCTTGCCAATATTGCCCGGGTTGAGTCGCAGTTTGTCGATGCCGGCCTCCAGGGCCAGCAGCGCGAGCTTGTAGTGAAAATGGATATCGGCGACCAGCGGTACGTCCGGCACTCGCTTGCGAATCTCTTTCAAAGCGATCGCCGCGTCATTATCGGGAACAGCGAGCCTCACGACCTCGCAGCCGGCGCGCACCATTTCTTCAATCTGCGCCACCGTGGCTGAAACGTCCGCCGTGTCAGTCTTGGTCATAGACTGCACTACAACCGGAGCCCCGCCACCGATCTGGACGTCCTTAACTTTTACTGCTTTCGACTTTCGCATCATAATAAAATGGTCCAACGTCCAGTGGGACTCTTATTTGGCCGGCGTCGTCACTTCATTAGGCTTACTGCTTGAGCCGCTCGAAAAAGATTTCAAAACGTCGTTAGTGATAACGAAGACCATGAGCAGCAGCACCATTACAAAGCCAACCTGTTGAATTCTGTCGCGCACGCGCAACGAGAGTTTCATGCCCACAGTTCCCAACACACCATCAACTAACAGGATGAAAATCGCCCCGCCATCCAACACCGGAATCGGCAAGAGATTGAAGATCCCAAGATTCAGGCTCAGGAAAGCGAGCGTGGTGAAAAGTCCACCCCAGCCATATCTCTCAACCGAATTTGACGCAGCTTTATAGATTCCCACCGGACCAGACAGAGTATTGCGCGCCGAGCGCTGCCCGGTGAAAAACTGTCCCAGCGCTTTGCCAGTCAGCCGAAGAATTTCAATATTGCTTTCAAAGGCGTATCTGGTCGCTCCGACCAAGCCAACCTGAATTTGCGGCACGTCTTCGGTTGGACCAAAACCAAGCCGTTCTTTTCCATCCGGCAACTTTCGCGCAGTCGCAGTTAACTCTGACTGGCGGCCGTTGCGCTTAAAGGCTATGGTGATCGGCTGTCCTTTGTGGTCGGTAATGTATTGGGTAACCTGTTCGGCACTACGAACCGGTTGTCCGCCGATCGCGACAATCTGATCGTCAACCTGAAGGCCTGCTTCGGATGCAGGGGAGTTAGGGGTCACTTCACGAACAATCACCGGCACGTTGCCATAATCAGGCAGGAAATCAAGGAAGCCTGCCGTTTCACCGTCTTCGGTGCGAGCCACTGGCGTTATCTGAAGCGGAACTCGTTGGCCGTTACGTTCGACAACTACCGGCAAAGGCTGTCCGGGAGACAACAATGCATCCCCGCGAATGGTGTCCCACTTTGGATGTTCGGTTCCGTTGAAGGCGACGATCCGGTCGCCGCGCAGCAAACCCGCTGCCTCGGACGCACCGCCGCTCACCATGCTGCTGACCACCGGCGCAGGCGCCATGGGCACCCCATACATCAAGGCGCCCGCGAGTGGAATGGAAAGCGCCGTTATGACGTTCATCACCGGCCCGGCCAGTGCCACCAGAATTCTCTGCCAGCGCGGCCGTAAATCGAATCGTTCATGGTCCGGAATGTCGGGAGCGCTCTCTCCCTCGATCGGCGCGTTGGATTCATCACCGCCAAGTTTGACGTAACCACCCAGCGGAATCGCCGAGACGCGGTAGTCAGTTTGGCCCCACCTCTTGCCGAAAAGTCGCGGACCAAAACCGACGGAAAAGGTCTCAACGCGAATCTTGAACAGTTTCGCAACGAGGAAATGGCCAAACTCGTGCAGCACAACTGCCCCACCCAAAATGAAGATGAACGCGAGGGGTCCTAAAGGTATCCAACTCATCAATAATCTCTTTTCAAACTTAGTAAATACTTAATTCCGCCGGTTTTAGAATCGTAAAGCCGCGACATGGTTGCCGTGGGTTGAGTTTACGCGGCGGCTTCGGGCTCGTCAAACAGTAGTAATACGGCAGTTGCTGGTTTTAACTGCTCAAGTGATTGGCTGGGACCGCGGGCGTCCCGCCCGCAAACGCGTCGAAGGCGCGCAGTCTTTGGGAAGCAGTTCACGATCCGTTTTCGCGGTTCGCACTCATTTGCGGGCGGGACGCCCGCGGTCCCAGCCAATGCCTTGAATGGTTGGCGCGGATCTAGGCCAAGAGCGATGCTGGTTTTGGTAGCTTTTGTATCTCATCAGCCGCGGCCAGTCGCGCTGATCCATCGGCTTCGAGAATGGTTGTGAGTTTGGTAGCGGGTTGTGTTTGATGGCCGTCCATCACCGCTTCGATGACCAAAGGGATGTCCGTCAAACTAATGCGTTCGTCGATAAACGCCTGAACCGCTTCCTCGTTGGCTGCGTTCATCGCTGCCGGCAAGGTGCCGCCCGAACGCAACGCGCGATAGGCCAGCGCCAGGCAGGGAAAACGATCAGGATCAGGTGGTTCGAAATGTAGCGCCGAGAGCGTGGTCAAATCGAGTGGCGGGAGTTCGCACCCGTGCCGGTCGGGAAAGGTGAGGGCATACTGAATCGCGTGGCGCATGTCCGTGACGCCCATTTGCGCAATCACAGAACCATCGACCAGTTCAATCATCGAATGAACAATCGATTGAGGATGAACAACGATATCAATCTGATCAGCTGTAAATCCGAAGAGCCAGTGGGCCTCAATCACCTCGAGGCCTTTGTTCATCAAGGTCGCTGAGTCGATAGTGATCTTTGCACCCATGCTCCAGGTAGGATGACGCAGCGCCTCGGAAACAGTTGACTCCCGCATTTGCGTTTTGGTCTTGGTCCGAAAGGGCCCTCCTGAGGCTGTCAGGATAATGCGGCGAACTTCGGATTGCTTCTCTCCGCGCAAGCACTGATGCAGTGCGTTATGCTCTGAATCAACCGGCAATAACTCAGCGCCCGACGCGCGCGCTGCTTGCGTCATCAACTCCCCAGCCATCACCAGCGTCTCTTTGTTTGCTAGCGCTACTCGCTTCCCTGCTTCAAGTGCGCGCAGGGTCGGCACAAAACCTACCGCCCCAACCGTGGCAGATACAACGCAGTCTGCCTGGGGATGTGTCGCAACCTCGATCAGGCCGGGTTCTCCGACAATGATGCGCGGCAAGTCGACATCTTTCTCAAAGAGCCTGGCCCGCAGATCCTGCGCGGCTGTTTCAGAATCGACAGACACGAGCTCCGGCAGGTGTTTCGCAATCTGCTCAGCGAGAACTTCAACGTTCTGACCAGCACCCAATGCCACTACGCGAAACCGTTCGCCACCCAGCGACTCGATGACGCGCAAAGTATTGCAGCCAATCGAACCCGTAGATCCGAGTATTGCAACACCCTTCGAATTCCCACTTGCACTCATAACTTCTTTACTTTAACTAGCCGGCACACATCGTGACCAGCTTGGGGAGACCAATTCGGGAACTGTCTGCCGGAGAATCATAAGGGTTAAGCAGGTTAATTACTTCTCCCGCTTCATTGCGATAGGAAGCCGCGGTTACGCGCCACGGGCGTCCGCTACGGTAAATCAACTCCACAGTCGCGTTCACTTCTTTTCGTTCGCCAATGACCTTGAGATGCAGTTGGGCGGCGCCGTCTCCGTTCGTTGAATTGATATTACCGGAGACCAGCCAGCCGAAATCCTTCACTTCGCCAATGTCTCGCTTCAAGACTTCGTTCTGACGAAGAAAAGTCCGGGCGGTCTCAGCGGCTTCGCTGTTCCCCATCGCGCGAATCGCGAACCAGGCGATCCCGCCGACGCAAAGCGCCGCAAGCAATCCCAGTACGACCACCACCGAGACAATGATCACAACTATTTTTTTGTTAGTCATGTTTAAGATAGACGGGCGCTGAAATAGAAGTGAGCAAAATAGTAGATGAGCGGTGCATTGAAGAGCAAGCTATCCAAACGATCAAGTGCTCCACCGTGTCCCGGCAATATTTTGGCGGCGTCTTTCGCTCCCGCGCCTCGTTTTAGCGCGCTCTCCGTCAAATCTCCAAATATTCCAAGGACCGTCATGACGGCGGCCAGCGGCAGTGCCCATTTCAAGGGCAGTTCTTTGAAGAACCAAAAGTGCGCCGCGGTTGCGAGCGCCATGGCGGACACCAATCCACCTGCTACTCCCTCCCATGTTTTTCCCGGACTGACTTTGGGCGCCAGTTTGTGTTTGCCGATGGCCCGCCCTACGTAATACGCACCGGTATCAGCTCCCATTAACACCAGGAAAAAAAACGACAGCAGATGTGCGGAGAGCACCTGCTCAAAACCCGTGCGCAGAGCAACCAGGTGCCCACCCAGCAAGACCACATAAAGCACGCCGAGAATAGTCGCTCCGGAGGCCACGATCATTTTGTCGAACGGCGCGCCGCGAAGCATCGCTGCGATCAGTGTACCGATGGTTAGTACGATCAAAATCAGTGTGATGAGCAGCACGTCGAGTCGTGGCTGTATCGGATCGGGAGTCGCGAAGTAAAAGATCGTGAAGAGCGCCGCGCCGCCGAGAAACCCGGCGCCGAGGTCAGGCTTCATATCTTTTTTTCTTGCCAGGATATAAAACTCATATAGCCCAAAAAACATCGCCGCGGCCGCGATGGCAACGAATAACGGCTGCAACCAGGGGATTAAGATCGAGGCGATTAGAATCGGCAGGGCGACTGCTGCGGTTAGGATTCTGGACATGGAATCTTCGTCAAGGTTTTAAGAAGAAGATTTTCCATTTGTCATTTGCCATTTAAAACCTGCGGTTGAGTTCTTCGTTTTCAGAAGAAGACTTCGAGGTTTCGAAATGACAAATGAAACATGTGAAATGACAAATAGAAAATCCGTTTTATGAACGCTGTCAAACTGCGTCACCTCGCATTAGCGAAGTCGCATCACTTCGCATTAGCGACAAGCTTCAGCCCACCAAACCGGCGATCGCGTCCTTGATAATCCACGATTGCTTCCAATAGGTGCAGCCGCCGAAAATCCGGCCAAAGCGTGTCGGTGACATATATCTCGCTATAGGCCGCCTGCCAGAGCAGGAAGTTTGAAATGCGCAACTCACCGCTCGTGCGAACCAGCAGATCCAGATCCGGCATGGTGCGCGTATAAAGCTCATTGGCGATACGCTCTTCAGTCAATTCATCGGGAGCGCTTCCCTCATCGAGGAGACGCCGCACAGCGGCGCGGCAGGCATCAACGATCTCAGCGCGTCCGCCATAGTTAAGCGCAACCGCCAAAGTCATCCCGGTATTTTTTGCCGTCCGTTCAGTCGCTTTCTCGATCTCGCTGCGAACATTCTTTGCGAGCGCGCCGGTACGTCCGATTGTTTGAAAGCGAATGTTTTGCCGATCGATCTCATCCAGCTCCAACCTGAGATAACGGCGCAACATGCGCATCAAGGCGTCGATCTCGTAACGCGGCCGTTTCCAGTTTTCAGTCGAAAACGCGTAGAGCGTTAACGCGCCCAACCCCAGGCGCGCGCCAGTATCGACCGCCGAGCGAACAGCTTCGACTCCGGCGCGATGCCCGGCAATGCGAGGCTGACCTCGTTGCGCGGCCCAACGCCCATTGCCGTCCATGATGATCGCAACGTGCCGGGGCAGACGATCCCAGTCAATCGATCCCAGCAATCGCTCTTCGCGGCTGCCGGCCTCAATTAGTCCTGTGAAATCAGAAAGCATAGAATTAGTGCTGGATCTGTTTGATGTCCGATAAGCTTTAGCTTGTCGTGGTGCTACGACAAACTGAAGTTTGTCGGACATTTTCGTTCAACCTCACCACTGCCCTGGAATTGACTCAAAGCGGTGGCTATCTTAACAGTAAAGACTACTGATAGCGCACCGAAAGCAGCGTCAGGCCGCAGGCCGGCGCGGTTGCTCCCGCGAGGGAACGATCTCCTTCGTTTATCGCGCGCCGCACCAACTCGTTATCCAGTTCGCCTCGACCAGCGGCCATCAAGGTCCCGGCAATTGATCGCACCATGTAGCGCAAAAAACCGTCGGCACTCGCCGTCATTTCAATTACGTTGCAAACTGCACGCTCATCCCACCGACTAACAATGGTCAGATCCGTCACTGTCCGAATCTTGTTCTCAGAGTCGGATTGCGCAGAGGCAAACGCAGTCCAGTCATGCGTGCCAAGGAAAAGCCTGGCGCACTCCGTCATTAGTTTGAGGTCGAAATAGCGGGCATCATGATGAGCGTAACGGAGCCAAAACGGCGAGAGAACGGGGCCGTTCACCATCCGGTAAAGGTAGGTTTTTTCCAACGCTGAATAGCGGGCGTGGAATTCGTCCGGAACAGCCTCAGCCTCGAGAACGCGCACGTCCTTGCCCACGTTTCCATTAATAGCTGAACGCAGTTTCTCAACGCTTATCACCCTTTGCAGTTGCACGCTCGCGACCTGACCTTCTGCATGCACGCCCGCATCAGTGCGACCCGAACCATGAATGATCACGTCGCGGCCTTCGATCAGGGAGAGTGCTTTAGTGAGTTCCCCCTGCACGGTCCGCAGCCCATTCTGGATCTGCCAACCATGAAACTCGGTGCCGTCGTATTGAATCGTGAGCTTAACGTTCATCAGTTGAAGAATTGGGGAATCAGCCCGGAGGGCTGGTAGATAGTAGCCGGTGGTTGAAGCGAAGCGAAAACCACCGGAACAAATCAGAAAAGAGGTGCACCCCGAAGGGGTGCGAAAAGCTCAAAGAGAATGGTGCATACCCTTCTCATCTGGCACCCCAAACGGGTGCAATCGTTTTCAAAACCGTCACGTGTTGCGCTTCCAGGTTGAATCCGATAATGACAGATTGAAAATGGTTTGATCTGCCTACTGCCTACTGCCTACTGCCTACTGCCTACTGCTTACTGCCTCCAAATTTCCTGCTTCCTGGTTTGATCGCAGGCTCGCCTCGCTTACAAGCTTCACAAACAGCCGGCTCAACTGATGCCACATCGAGCGTGGCCAGTGCCATGCGCGGCACCCCGACATCAGCTTTTCCCGATGAACGATCAATGATCGAAGCAGCTCCAATGACCTGCGCGCCAACAGCCTCGAGCGCTACCACGGTCTCTCGTGTTGAGCCGCCGGTCGTTACGACATCCTCAACGACCAAAATCTTTTCACCGGGCGCAACCGAGAAACCTCTGCGCAGGACCATCGTGCCATCCTGCCGCTCAGTCCAGATAAACCTTGCCCCCAGCGCGCGCGCGACCTCGTAGCCTATAACTATGCCGCCAATCGCCGGAGAGGCCACCGTCTGAATGTTGTCAGTTTGAAAGTGTTCGGCGATGCTTCGCCCAAATTGTTCGGCGTCGCGCGGTTGCTGTAATACGAGCGCGCATTGTAAATACACTGGACTGTGCAAACCGCTCGTAAGCACGAAGTGTCCTTCGAGCAAGGCTCCGGATTTTCTAAACTTCGCCATTACTTCTTCAGCGTTCAACTCATAACTCCTCATGTTCGCAGGCGTTGTCGTGTTACAATCCGAAGCGAATGCCGCCTTTTACGAATCTAGTTTCTGACTCGACGCTCGTTCAGGAGACCATTGATCTGCTCCGCGTTTCCGGAGGCCGGGCTAACGCTTCACAAATTGTTGATGTTGTTTTCAAAGTATCTCATATCGACGAAGAGTTGGCGGGTCTGCTCGTCAGCGATCTAGTCAAGGATGATCGGCGATTCAAGATAATTGATGGCAGCACCGTCGAGTTACAGGCATATGACTCCGAATCACGATTGCTTAAGGAACTGGATTTTGTCGTCGTAGACATTGAAGCCACCGGCGCAAAGATGCCGCCCAATCGCATTATTGAACTGGGCGCCTATCGCATTCGCGGCGGCCGGATAGTGGACAACTTTGTCACGCTGGTAAATCCCGAGATCTCGATTCCCCGCTTCGTCATGGCCTTAACCGGCATATCCAATGAGATGGTTAAGGAGGCGCCGCTCTTCGCGGAGGTGGCTCCGAAGTGGCTGGAATTTGTCGCTGACGCTGTCTTGATAGCTCACAACGCGCCCTTCGATACAAACTTCATCAACCATGAAATCTCGCGCGTCTATCCGGGGCATCGCATGATCAATCCTCATCTTTGCACCGTAACTCTTTCGCGGCGCGCGGTGCCCGGCCTGGCAAACTACCGGCTCGACACAGTCTCAGACCATTTCTCAATTCCCATCATCCATCGCCATCGCGCTGGTAGTGACGCGCTGGCTACCGCTGAAGTTTTTATTCGAATTCTGGAACGGCTTGAAGAGCACGGTGTCCGCGATCTGGCAGCGGCGCGAATCTTCCGATCGCCGGATCTCGAGTTAGCCAACAGTGAAACAGCTGCGAGTCCTGCGCCCCAGCTCTTGCCTCTAATTCCCGGGTTCTAAGCTTGCTTCCTCGGGAGGCTCCGGCTTTCCCTTCAACAAATTCCGGGCTACAAAGAAAACAATAATCAGAACCGCGAGACCGAGGCCGATCCACGGGTAATACTTTTGCAGGACCTGTTTCGCCTGGGCGCCGTACAAAATCGTAAAGTAACCTTCGAGCAGGAAACGAAACAGGCGGCCGGCGATAACCGCTGCGGTAAAACGCATCAAGCTGAAACGAAACACCCCGGCGGAGACTACGAATAATTTGAAGGGAAACGGCGGGGGCATCACCGAAGCGACGAGGACTGACAACACGTCGTAACGATCGATCCAGTTCTTCACCTTCTTCTGCTTCGCGTCTGAAAATCTATTAAGCGCCCGGCTACCGGCGCGCCGCGAGATGTAATAAAGAATCACACAACCAATCGCGGAGCCTGCGGTCGCCAGCAGCGCATAGAAAATCATCAGCCGCGGATGCGCTATGGTGAGCAGGATCATCAGCGCGTCGGCGCTGCTGGGCAGAGGGACGAAAGCGGAGTCGAGCAGCGCGACCGCAAACAAGCCAAAGGGTCCCAGCGCGATGAAGAAGTCTGAGAGGCGTGTCAGGCTATGCGTGATCTTCGGGAATAGTTTCAACTCAAGATGCCTTTCAATCGTCGAGAGTGGTTGAAATTCTCTGTGCTTCCTTCAGTGTTCTCTGTGTGTCTCTGGTGATTCCCCACAGAGACACAGAGAACACCGAGGAAGCACAGAGAGGAATGAAATCTATCGTCACTCAGCGTCTTCACTTCGCTTTTTCGGCTCCCCACTCTTCCGATTAGCAATTGCGTAGATTAAAACCAATAGAACAACAACGCTGGTTACAACACTCAGAACTACCTGGCCGTTGTCTTTAAGAAATGAGAGCACCCGACGGCCGTAATATACTGCCAGAATACCTTCAACGTAATAACGAAGCGAACGCGCCACCATCACTGTCGCCAAAAACTTCCAGCGCGGATACTCGAGAGTCCCGGCGGTAGCGACAAAAATTTTGAACGGCATTGGCGGGGGCAACAAGGCGGGAATCGCGATGGCAAGAAATCCGTAGCGCGCGTAGACGCGTTCCACTCGCTCGATGTTTTCTCTCTTAAAACGCCGCCGCAAAAGTGCCTGGCCGCCCCGTCGCATGATGGTGTAAAGCGCAAGACACCCTATTACGGAACCAAGAGCAGCGAACAAGGGAAAGTAAAACGCCGCGCTCGGTTGCTTGAAGCAACGTCCCACTACGAGATAGTCGTTGATTTCGGGCAGCGACAGTAAAGAGGAATCAAGGGCGCCGATCACGATCATAGCCGGCGCGGCGTAGTAGATCGGAAGCGCGATAACATACAACTCAAGCCAGCGGCCTATGGCGCGTAACCAGTCAAACATGGAGAACAGTGAAAAGTAACAAGTGAAAAGTGAAAAGCTAAGCCAGGATCATCGCGTCAATTGTTTCGCCAATCTAGCAAGTCTGATAGGAACTAGCCAGTCTAACCAGGCAGAGCGGCGCCTTCTTAACTTTTCACTTTTCACTTATTACTTTTCACTGCTTGTATTATTTTGCGGGTGCGAACAGGGAGGGAGTGTCGTAGGTAACGCCAACAGTGAAACCCGAATTGTGAGTAAAGTCTGTAAGTCCCTTGATGCCCGCGAAGTCAAAACGCAGTCCCGACGCGCGAATCTGCATCCCCAGGCGAGCTTCTGACTGCGACTCAGTCCCCAGAGGGCCACCGTTCGGTCTGGTATTGGCACGACCGTTCACTTCACCCGCGACGCTGAATTGTCTGTTCAGACGAAAGATTCCCGCCAGTCCATAAGTGATTACATCGTTTTGGGTGAACAGCCGGGTCGGCGCCGTCAGGATGGCGACTCCAAGATTACCGAAGGTGTTGAAGCGGCCGTTGCGGCCAAACTTCTTGCCAACCAATATCGATCCGTAGGCATTCGTCTGGTTCAAACCGATGCCGGTTCCTTGATTAGAATTGGGGAGCCCAACGCCAACACGAAAACCCAGCGACGGTCCGCGCCTGGTTTCATTTCGCAGTTTGAATTTGGTCCAGAGGATGAAATCGCCTGGCCCGTTCGTGGAGTTGGCCCCCGGTGCTAACGACAATGGAATGGCTGACGGTCCGCGCGTGTTGATGCTAAGAAAATTCTGCGCTACGCCCTCGATTTGAAATTCAACGTTTGGGGCAAAGCCGATGGTGACTCCGATCACGCCAACGCGCGTCTCGTCTCCCGTCAGACCAGATACCGGAAACTTCGAGCCCTGTAGAAAGTCGAGACCCGCTTCGATTCGCAGAGTTCCGGGTGGAATGATGTCGACGTCTTCTGTGATCAACGGGCGCTGCTGCGCACTCGCCGCTTGAGCCAGCGTGAAAAAGAAGATCAGGCCCACGGTGATCCGAAAATGTTGGAGGTTTCTAAGAGACATCGCTCGTTTGTTTTAGTCCGGCGCTGATTGTAATGTCAGGGCTGACGTAACGCAAACAGTTTGGCTTGGGGGCACTCCGCAGTTGAGATTCTCCTTCGAGGCCATTGCCATCGATGAGATGAGGTCAGTACCACCACGCGGTAGCGGCTGGGTCTCTCGATGGCGTTTGGAAGTAGAGCCAATTGGCAATCGGAAATCGAAGATCCGAATACCCACCCGCTACCGCGCGGTGGTACTGACTTCATTTCAGTGTCTGAGGCAGATACCGGTTCATAATTTGTGCGGCCTCGTGTGCTACTATCAGCCATTCCACAAGCATGAGGTTCCCCTGAATGAAGAGACAATTTGCGACAGTTGCTCTCAGCTTTGCCTTGCTCTTGCTGCTCTCAGACTCGCCCGCAAAAGTTGCCGCCAAACAATCGGCGTCCGCTCAGACGAGCACCAAGACGCTGGCGCTCGCCGGCTTGCGCGACCGCGTAACTGTAAGACGCGACGAACGCGGTATTCCCTACATTGAAGCGAAGAATGATGCGGATTTGTATTTTGCCCAGGGATACTTGATCGCGAGTGACCGCCTTTGGCAAATGGATCTCCTACGACGAAACGAACGCGGCGAGCTTGCCGAGGTCCTCGGCAGCGCGGTCCTTGAACAAGACAAGCAACATCGCACGCTCGGATTCGCGCAGGAGGTAGAACTTGAACTTGCCAAAGCTTCGCCTGAATCACGGGCTGTGCTTGAGGCCTACGCCAGTGGAGTGAATGCTTATATCGCAACACTCGATCCGAAGAGTCTTCCGCCGGAGTTTCAAATTCTCCAGTACCAACCAAAGCCCTGGACGCCGGCTGATTCTTTGCTGGTAGGAAAAGTGTTTGCCGAGGCGCTTTCGAATACGTGGCGGCTCGACATCATGCGTGCCGCTCTCACCGCGCTGCCGGCGGAGAAACGCGCCGGTCTCATGCCGGAGATTTCTCCTTTGGACGTTCTGGTTGTCGGCAAGGATTCAAATAAAAAGACTGCCAGCACGGCCCGGCCTTACAGCGCCGATGACTCTCTAACCCGAGAGACACTTTTGGCCCTGGCGAATGATGAAGAAATAGCCGCTCAGTCGCTGGCGCGCGTAGGTCTTTACGTGGAAGGCCTGGCCGCGAGCAACAATTGGGTCGTCAGCGGCAAGCACACTGTCTCAGGCAAGCCACTGCTCGCAAACGATCCGCATCTGCCGGCGTCCGCACCTTCAATCTGGTACATGGTTCATCTGAGCGCACCCGGTCTAAGGGTTGCCGGCGTGACCGCGCCCGGCGGTCCAGGCGTGATCATCGGACACAATGATTACATCGCCTGGGGTATGACTAACGTTGGCCCCGACGTCCAGGATGTCTATGAAGAAAAGTTTGATGCCAACAACGCCAAACGTTATATGACTTCGGCGGGCTGGCGCGATGCGGAAGTTCGTCACGAAGAGATCAAGGTGCGCAAAGGGTTCGCAGACTCCGCAACCGACACTGTGCCTTTTGACGTTACCATCACGCAACACGGTCCGATCGTCTTTGAACAGAGCGGCAAGCGTTACGCCCTGCGCTGGACTTCCCTGGATCCAAAGCTAAACAAAATTGACTCCGCCTACGGAATCAATCGCGCGCACAATTGGAAAGAGTTTACTGCGGCGCTCGAGTCGTTCACTGCTCCGACGCAAAACATCGTCTACGCCGATGCGGCCGGCCATATTGGATACCACGCCGCCGGCATTGTGCCGATTAGAAAGTCAGGCGACGGCAGCGTTCCCTACGATGGTTCAACCGACGCGGGTGAGTGGGTCAAATACATTCCCATCAAGGATCTGCCAACCCTTTACGATCCACCATCGGGAATTATCGTTACCGCAAATCAACGCATCGTCGGCACGGATTATCCTTTTTTCCTGACTCATTCATGGGCGCAGCCTTATCGCGCGCGCAGGATCTTTGATTTGCTCAATCAGAAAGCAAAGCTGACCACCGACGACTTTCGACGCATTCAGGGCGATCTTTACTCCATCGGGAGCGTTTCATTTGTGCGCGAAGTCTCAAAAATACTGCGCCCGGGTTTGAAACCAGATGAAGCCAAGCTCGCTGAGCTGCTTGATGCCTTCGATCACTGGGATGGTCTGATGAATGCCGACTCGCGCGTTGCGCCAATGGCCGTGCAAATGCGCGTGGCCTTTCGTTCGCGGATTCTGAAAGCTGCGCTTGGAGACGAACTCATCAAGGTTTTCCAATGGTCCAATTTCGACACCACGATCGACCGTGTGATAGCGGATCAACCGAAGGATTGGTTGCCAAAGGAGTTCGCGAGTTATTCCGATTTGCTGCGTGCTTGTTATGACGACGCTCGCAAAGCCATGACGAAAAATGTCGGCGAAGATGAGTCGAAGTGGACGTGGGGTGGGTTATTTAAGGTGAACTTCCGTCACCCGCTGTCGTCGGCGCCAATGATCGGCTTGCAGTTCACGGTGGCTCCTCTGCCGCAAAACGGAAGCGGCGGGCTGGCAGCGACGGTGAACGTTGGCGCCAATGTCTCGATGAGGTTAATCGCAGACACGAGCAATTGGGACCAGACTCAACATGGCATCACACTGGGCGAATCAGGCATTCCCTCAAGCCCGCATTGGAGCGATCAACTTGCCGATTGGCGCGCCGTGACACCGCGCGAGTTTCCGTTTAGCGAAGCCGCGGTTGCAAAGGCGACCAAGGAAACGTGGGTGCTGACGCCCGCTAAATAGAGCGAGCGCGAACAAGTAGGATTAGCCGCGGATTTGCGCGATTGAACGCAGATCTGGAAAGACTTAATAGGAAAGTTTTAACCTTCTTATTCTCTACTTCTCTTCCTTGTTTCTGATCTGATCCGCGTTTATCAGCGTCAACCCGCGGCTAATTTTTGAAGTTTGCAATGAGTGTAGGTGACGAAGAATTGAGGCGCGTATTTTGCGCCGTCGAATTACCGCAGACCGCTCGCCGTCTTGTGCTCGAGCACATCGCGCGTCTCAAGGAAAAAGTTCCACAGGCAAAGGCGAGTTGGGCGCGTGATGCGAATCTTCATCTCACGCTAAAGTTTCTCGGCGAAATACCAACGCCTTCGGTCGCGGATTTTACAGAGGCTGTGTCCCGTACTGTATCCGCAGTCGAACCTTTTTCAGTTCGCTTTGAACAAACCGGAGTCTTTCCAACGCACGGACAACCTCGTGTCTTGTGGATCGGCGTCAACGACCGGTCCGCAAAGCTTGCCGAGTTGCACGCGCGCCTCGAAGAGGAATCTGCGCAAGCGGGCTTCGCAAAAGAGACGCGTCCCTTTCATCCACACCTGACAGTTGCCAGGTTGCGGCATGCCGACAATGCGCGTGCGCTGGCCCACGCTCACAAGCAGATGGAATTCGATCCGCTGGAAGTCGCCGTCGCTGAGTTGTTAGTGATTAGAAGTGAACTGAGCAGTGAAGGCTCAAAATACACGGTAGTCTCGCGGCACGCCTTTGGAGTGCGGTGACCTGTCACCGCTTTGGTCCTGCGGCGACCTGTCGCCGCATGTGGTCAAGGACGCTAGTCAGGAAGGCTGCGACAGGTCGCAGCCGACCAAAGCGCTGACAGGTCAGCGCACTCCAAAAAATATCTACTTACCGGGCAACTCTCGCGGCCGCGGCGGACTCGATGGTTCCTTCTCGCCACTAGTCTGGCCGGTCTGCGATAACACTTCTTTTATCGCGCCCACACTCGAAAGCATGGCCGAAGTTTCCACCGGCATAAAGATGACTTTGGAGTTATTGGTGCGCGTCATGTCTCGCAAACTTTCGATGTAGCGAGTGGTGATCAGATACTGCGCCGGATTGCCATGCTCTTGCATTGCCTCCGCGACGAGCGCGATAGCTTCAGCTTCACCCTGGGCGTTTCGCTGCCGCGCCTGCGCTGCTCCCTCAGCTGCCAGGATGGCTGACTGCTTTTCGCCTTCCGCACGCGTAACCGCCGCCTGCTTCTCGCCTTCCGCGCGGGTGATCGCTGCCTGCCGGTCGCCCTCTGCCTGCAACACCAGCGCGCGGCGATTACGTTCGGCGGTCATTTGTTTTTCCATCGTGATGCGAACGTCTTCCGGCGGATTAATGTTCTTGACGTCAACGCGCGTCACTTTAACGCCCCACTTGTCCGTAGCCTCGTCCAGAATCAAACGCAACTTAGCATTGATCTGATCGCGTTGCGACAAAGTGTGATCGAGATCCATGTCTCCCATCACGGCGCGCATGCCTGTGATCGTAAGCTGCACAATTCCGCCTACGAGATCGTTCATTTCGTAAACAGCTTTGATGGGATCAGTAATTTGCCAGTAGACGACGGAGTCGACGTGGATGGTCACGTTGTCGCGAGTGATAACCGGCTGCGGCGGCAGATCGATGTACTGTTCGCGCAGGTCAATAGAGGTGATGCCGGGCCGGGTGTTTGTCCAATAGACCGCCCGGGGCCTGTCCAAAAACGGCCAGAGCAAATTGAGTCCACTGCTGGCGACCTTATCAAACCGGCCCAGCCGCTCGACCAGCATTACGGTCGCCTGCGGAACTATTCGAATGGTCTTCGCGGCAATCACCAGCAGTACAATCCCAATGAAACCAAAGAACAACAACGCAAGCAATGTAGTAAGGGCTTCCATAGTCAACTCCTCGGCAGGTGCCGTAGATGTTTATTTGGATCAATTTGGTTGGAACTATATCGGATCGCCCTAAGCGGGACAAACCTTTGACAACTACGGGAGGTCTGATCAACTTCAGGGTTTTCCTAAACCGCGAAGCGGTTATGTAACAGAGCCCAGGGTTGCCGCGCCTCGCGGCTATGCATCGCTCAAGTGATTTGCTGGGACCGCGGGCGTCTCGCCCGCTATGCGTCGCAGCCACGCAGTCGTTCAAAGGATCTTACCAGCCATTTCGCGCTTCGCGCTCATTGCGGGCGAGACGCCCGCGGTCCCAGCAAATCACTTGATCGGCATAGCGCGGCAACCTTGGGCTAAGTTACGTAACCGCTTCGCGGTACAATCACGCAAGCAGATGTTTCATTCGCCAGACTGAACTTTTACATCCATTGGGGGCGGCATCTGCCAACCGCCCAGCGCCTCTTCAATGATCGCCGCCGCATCCAACACCATCTCTTCCGCAAACGGTCGCCCAACGATTTGCACTCCAATTGGTAAGCCTTCAAGCGAACGCCCGGCAGGAACCACCACGGCGGGAAGATCGAAGGCGTTGAAAGTTTGCGAATAACTGAAAGCGCGAAACGTACTCATCGTGCGTTCACCCACCGCAACCTTGAGCGTTCCATGTTTGTAAGCGGGCGTGGCCCCCACCGGCGCGATAAGCAATGGCGTGTGTTCCATCCATCGCAGAAGCACCTCGCGCAGACGATCTCGTTCCAACCATGATTTGATGTAATCATCGATCGCCGGCGC
>Ga0134126_10000777_pt1 | contig 40119 bp, 60 predicted proteins | sample KB31752_FD_96881 | JGI IMG/M metagenome (GOLD analysis project Ga0134126, IMG submission 96881) | Terrestrial soil microbial communities with excess Nitrogen fertilizer from Kellogg Biological Station, Michigan, USA - KB3-175-2 | ecosystem: Environmental > Terrestrial > Soil > Unclassified ...
ACCTCGAAGAAGTGGTACGAACGAAACAAGCAAAGCCGAAAACTCGCTCGATTGAATCGGCTGCCGGCCGAAGCGCCCAATCCCGGACTTTAGTGAGCGCTTGGTTCGGGACCAAGAGGTCGCTGGTTCAAATCCAGTCAGCCCGACTGCTACCCCGATCGCGACGGGGATGGCACTTCTGTGCCGTGACGCTAAAATGTCTCTGCACGGAGGGGTCGGCTTCTCTGCCTCCTAACGGAGAAGACGGACCATCAACGCCGCCATCGTGATTTGCTACACGATGGCGGCGTCATCTTTTTTGGGATTCGTCCATGCCCCGACACGAACACCGCGCAAAGGGAATGTTCGGCTCGGCCTTCGGTGGCTCCGCAGGATGCGTTTTTGGGACAGTGTTTGCTCTCGCGGCCTTGGCAGTCGTCAGCGTCCTTCTTTGCACAGGAATACTTGGCGGTGGTTGCTTCGCGGCGAAGAAGGCAATCGATCACATCGACGATCAAATCGAGACTGAGAAGAAAGAAAAGAGCCGCAAAGCGGAGGAGACCGCAGTCGGTGCAGGCTATTGGAATGTCATTGGAGACATTCGCGTTGGGGTCACAGGCGGCAAGGTAGCCAAGCCTATTGTGGTGAATCAGCGCGGCGAGGAATCGGAATGGAGCGAGGAACTTTTGCAAATCGGCCTCAGAATCCAGAACGCTTCGAAGACCAAAAAGATCGACTATAGCTCGCCGAGTTCGGCTCTTTTCGGTGAAAGGAACGTGAAACTCGTGGATGAGCATGGAAACGTTTACCACTACCACGCTTTCGAAGATTCGATTCGACTTAAGCACGGCGCCCGCCCGAAAGCGCTTTACCCCGGCGACGAGATTTCCGACCGTCTCTGCTTTGACATTCCCGTGAGTGCTGCGAAAACTCTGCGCCTGTCGATCCGCTCTTCTCAGAATCCGCGAGAGTGGCACGAATTCCGATTGCCGAACCCCTTGGACAAGAATCCAGCCCCTAAAGGAACGGCGACGGAACTTCAGGACTGAAGCTACACCGCTGGGGCAGATAATCTCATGCTGTCGGCATGTACCGCAGCATCCTCGCCTCACTCGTCCCGTCCCTCGCCATTCTGGTGGCGCCCGCCGATCCGCCCAAAGCGGCCGAGCCGAAGCCGGTCGAAATCGAGGTAATCGGGATCGACGACAGCAAGCTCAAGGCGAAGCTGCTCGACGTCCACGTTGAATTGAACACGAAGTACGGGCGGCTCGTGATCCCGGCTGCGGAAATCCAAAAGATCGAGTTCGCGACGCGGATTCCAGACGACGTGGCCAAGCGAGTCGAGCGACTCGTCGCCGGCCTGGGCGATCCCGTCTTCGAGACCCGCGAAAAGGCCGAGGCGGACTTGCGCCAGCTTCGCGAGCGAGCCTACCCCGCACTCGTCAAAGCAACCAAGAATCCGGACGCGGAGATCAGCCGCCGAGCCCTCGCCAGCGTCCACTGGATCGAGAATCACGCACCGGGCTACACCTGGAACCGCGGCGTCAAGGATGAAGTGTGGATCGAGGACGGCCGGATCAAGGGCACGATCGCCGCGGCGTCGATTCGCGTTCGCACTTCCATGTTCGGCGACCAGACGATTCGACTCACCGAGGTTCGGACCCTGATCCGCCCAACATCTACTCCACCTTGATCGATCACTCGCTTCCGCCAAATGCCAGAAGGTGCACAACCACTTCCGCCGCGTCTTTTGGAAGTGTCAAACCCGTCGCATGATCGTTGTCGCTGAAAATGGCGCCGCCCTGGCCCAACGTGAGTGAAGAAACGTTCCGCCGCGGCGGGTTCTTTTCGTCGCCAAGCGATAGTACGATTCGGCTCTGAATTGAGCCGCCGCCCGTCCAACTAAAGTGATGTTTCAGCTCGTATTCGCGACCGGCGAACTTGAAATAAATGAGGTGAGGAGACTCCGGCGTTCCTCCGGCTGTGATTTGCAGAGTAGGGATGGCTTCCTTAAGTTCGTTGACGGCGGCCACAACGCTGCAATGCAGTTGCCGATCGGAAGAGTACCTCTTTCCCAATTCCACGATGCGTTCTCGGGCCGTCATTGAAAGGCTCCTTCTCCGTTTTGGTGGCGGGCCGAGCCAGCGAACAAGGGAAGGAAACCGAACCCCTTGTCCGCTGGCTCGGCTTTCGTCGGGTAGCTACTCCCGCCGGCCATGTCGAGATTATAGCCCATCCTGATAGACGTGAGTTCGAAGATAAAGGGCCGTCTTGGCCTCGATCACGAACAATTCAATCACGGCGCCGGCGTGGACCACTCGTCGGCCTTTGTATCGTGCAAGCCCGAGCCGAGCGAGACTTCGGGCCGTCGCAACGCTCCCGCTTTCGGATTGAATCTCGACACCGCGGAGCCCCGCCAGAAAAAGATCGCGGAGAAGCTCCATCTCACTGGAATTCAGAGACTCGATCGTTTCGCGTCGGCGCTCGCGTTCTTCCCTCCGGTCGCGAAGGCCGAGAAGTCCCCGCCAACAAGGAGGCAGCGAAAGAACGAAGAGGCCGGCACAGGCGAACAGGAACACGATCCACAGCCAAAAGTCATTGAGGCCAACCCAGTCTTGAAGCTTTTGCGGCATCCACGGCGTCGCAAACAGAAGCGCACCGACGACCAGGGCGATGACGAGAACCGGCTTCCAGCCTTGTGCAAGAATCCTGAGGCCGGCGGCAACGAACCATTCGGTCATGGGAAGCATCCCGAACTGAAAATCGCGTGCGGATGATTCCCTGAACTCGCCCCTCGGACAAGATCGTTTGTGAAATTTCGCAGTTTCCCGCCCAAGCCGGCCTTCAGCTCACGGTTTTCTTGGCTAAAATCTTGCTGGTTAACCGGGGTCCGGCCGGCCCTTCCAGCTCAAAGACATTTTGAAGCCTGAAAACGCTCCTCTTTCGGAGGTTCCGAAGATGCACTTACGTCGAAAAATGGTTCTCGAACGCGAGAAGGAAATCCGCAAGATGCGCGCGGCTGGAATGAAGTGCCAGGAGATCGCGGACAAGCTCGGCGTGTGCAAGCAGCGCGTTTATAACTTCTTCCAGCAGTGCAAGCGGCGCGAAGCGAACGACGGCGTGTTCAAGGGCATGGCCGAGCAAAAGGAACTTCGCCGCAAGAAGGTTTGGATCGATCCAGGATGGGAAAAACCGTTCGCCGAGGTGTACCGCGACATTGAAGAGGTCCTGTCGCGATCGACGTTCTACTCCCGCTGCTACGAAAAGGCTCCCTGCGGGTTATTCATCTTCGCGACAATCAAAATGGGTACGCGATGGCTGAGGAGCGGCGACACAGACGCGGCGCTAGCGCTTCTCCGCCGGACCGTCGCTCGCGCGGCACTCGTTCTCGTAAGTCACCGAAGGACCTACGCGGAAAACCGCGACGTGATCGGGCATCAGTGGATGTTCAGTTTCACGAAATACTAGATGGTTAATACTTTTTTATGACGACAAATCGGCGACCCCTCTTGCCGATCATCGTGCAAAAAATAATCACCAGCACGTGCCGGTATCGGTAGCGGTAAAGGCTGGGTATTTCTTAAGAAAGCACCCAGCCAGTACCGATACCGCTACCCGTTACTTGTATTATCAATTAGTGTTCGCCCGAACAGCTAGCCGGGCCATTTGGTTCATGTTAGACTCTCCCTCGCCTACAGTGGGCGGTTAGCAAAGTTTTTTTGGTCTTAGGAGCCATTCCTCCTTCTTCCGAGTCCTTCGGATATAGGAATGGTCACCGGGCAAACCGGTGGGGCCAAGAGACGCCGAATCCACTCGCGGGCATACAAGAGTCCACGAATGTCTCCCATTGCTTGGGTAGACGGTGCGCCATCGTCACATGGCGAACCGGAGATTCCTTTTTTCAGTGCGCCTTCGCACAAGTGCTTTGTTCGAGCGATCGGCGGTTTCCGCAAAGCACTGACTCACTTCTGCGGCAAGACGTTGCCATGTCTCGGCAGCGACTGCGCGAACTGTCGCAACGGCGTGCAGGCGAAAGTCAGTGTCTTCCTCGGGGCGCTGCTTTATAGCGGCGTCGACAACAACCAGAAGGCGATCTGGGACCAGGTCATCTGGCACTTCCCGGATCGCGTCCTTCACAGGCTCGGGGATGTCCCGTATCGAGGATTTCTATTCTCGACCTGGCTGTCCGGTGCTTCTCCCAATCGTCGAATCATGATCGAGAGAACCCCCAAGCCAGCGATCGAACTGGACCACGCCCCACTCGACATCGAACATTTGCTTCACATGAAGTGGCGGATTCCCAAAGCGGAATCTCAGCCGATTCACGTCTATGACGGCGGCGATCTCCCCGAAGTGCAAGGAGGTGCCGCGTGAGCCTCTCCACCCTTCAAGCGCGCCTCAAGGAACGATTGCTTCAGTCGCTTCACAAGGCGGACTCCATCGATCGCGTCAATCAGTTGGCCGGCGCGATCCGCCACTTCCGCGAGAACGAGAAGCTGACCTTCTCGCAATACCAGGAACTGATCGGCGCCTCCGAGGTTGCGAAGCTCCGGATCGCTCCAGGAAGCTCCGCCGCGGCGAAAGGCGGTGCCGCATGAACATGCTCATGGCGAGGTCGTTGTCACTTCGCCGACTTCATTGGATCGATGTCGCGGCGAACCAACTCGACCATGTAATCCACGATGGTCATCCCCTTCGCGGCCGCCTTTGCCTTCATCTGCCGATGAAGGCTTTCGGGGAGTATGAAGCGAACGTGAGTCTGCGCTTCGACGGTTGTCATGTTTTCGTCCCGTGGAGTTTGAAGTATAGTGATAGTGGCCCTGGTGGGATTCGAACCCACAACCTGCAGCTTCGCGAGAGCGCTGCTGATCCATTCAGCTTCAGGGCCTCGACGACCTCGGCGTTCACAGCGTCGGGGTCGTTTCACGCGCCTGTCGCTTCCAACCTGGAACGCAATTGCGTTCCGGACAATTCGTGCCATCTCGCATCTGGAATGTTCATTTCAGGGGGTAGCGCGGCGAAAGGGGGTGCATGATGCACTCTCGCACTTACCGCGGCACGCGGATTCACGGATCGCCGCTCATCTATGTCGAGCTAAACGGGTCGCAGGGCCAAGTTCTCTCGGTCCACCAGTTGACACCGGAGTCCTCGCTCAAAGTGTGGGCGCATTCACCGACCGGATTCGAGTGGGGCTACTGTGGCTCGGGTCCAGCGCAGCTGGCGCTTGCGATCGTGCTTGACGCGACGGGCTCTCCGAAGTTGGCCGAGCGCATCTATCAGCAGTTCAAGTTCGACCACGTCGCCAAGTGGGGAAATGTTTGGGAGATTTCCTCCGACGAGATCATGACCTGGTTGGCGACTTCGAGCGCTCTCCAGTTGAACCCGCCGTCTGTGGACGATGAGGACGCCGATAGCTGCGTCCAGCTTGAATCGGGCTGGGGTCAGCCGGTTCAGGAAGGCGGTCCTTCATGAAGCGCACGCCTTCCTTAAACGAGTTCGCGCGGTTGGTGTTCGACTTGCGAATGAAGCAGAAGAAACTGGCAAAGCTTGGCCAAGCGCGGCCGGATCGCCATCTTCTTGCAGAACTCCGCGACCTCGAACGCCGCGTCGACGCGGCGGTCGCGGTGATTCACATGCCTTCCCTTCCTCTGATGGAAGGAGGCGAACAGTGAAGGGCCACATCGAATTCATCCGCGATCTCAACCGGCGGATTCAATTGCTCGAGCACGTTCTCCGGCTGACTCGGGACCGCAAGGATCGCCGCAAGATCAAGCTGCAGATTCGCGAGCTTCGCCGCCAATGCTACACGGCCGACGGCGACCGGGTCTCGGTGTTGAAAGCGGGTGCGCTGTGAGCACCATCTACATGCCGATGCCGGCGAGGCCGCTGCCCATCTGCCCTCCCGCCGATCCCGCGCTCTGGCACAAGCTCACCGCCGTGGTGGACCTGTTCCGCCGCATCGTCGGACCGTCCTGCACGCCGATTGATGGCTCGATCATCGGCGAGTGCGTCTCGTGCGATTGCAAAATCTGGATCGGTCCCAACCAGCAAATGCTCATGCCGGCGCCGGCGCTCTGCCTGGTGTGCGGCATCACGCCCGCGGTCGAGGGGTCGCCTTTCACCGACTTCCGCGGCCGCGGCACGATCTGGTTCGACCAGACCTTCCTGGAAGGAGGCAATCCATGAACCCGATCCCTCCGATCATCGCGTGCGTTCCCGACGACGCCGAGGTCCGCCGCCGGATCGAGCAGGTCATGGGCGACGGCCACATTTGCGAGCCCCACCCCGACTCGGGGCCGGCCGAGTGCACTCAATGCGGCTGCAAGGTTTGGGTGAATCCGACCCAGCAGATCGCGAGACTGCACGTCCCGGAAGCGTCCATCCACTGCCTACCGTGCGCGTTGCCCGAGGTCGTGTTCGGCGCCCCGATCTTGGCGCTGTCACGAAAGGAGGCAGCATGAAAACGAAACCCAAGCCGGCCAAGGCCAAACCGCGGAGTGATCTCCCTCAACTTGTCTCGTACGACAAGCTGGTCCGGCTCCCCGAACTGCAGATGCGGGCGGCGCGGAACGACGAGCACGTCCGCGACATGGTCGAGGCCCTGCATTCCGGCAGGAAGCTGCCGCCGATCAAGCTGTATCGCCTCCCAGATGGCCGGCTCGTCGTCGTGGACGGGTTCCACCGCCTCGACGCCTACGATGTGGTCCAGGCCGGAATGATCCCCTGCGTGATCGAGCGGGGCACATACTTCGAGGCCCTCACCGCCGCGGCCGCGGCGAACCAGGAGCACCTCGGGCTGAAACGCACGAACGAGGACAAGCGGCGCGCCGTTGAGTGTTTTCTCCGCGGCCTGGCCGTGGCCGGACAGAACTGGTCGGACCGTCAAATCGCCTTGCATGTAGGGGTTACGCACCCGTTTGTCCACACGATTCGGAAGCACGTCGAAGAACATTCAAACGATGGTCAACTGGTAACCGTTTCCAGTCGAGTGGGCGCTGATGGGCGCGTGCGGAGCCTTCCCTCGAAGCATATTTCGCTGGCGAAAACTACGCTCCCCGCGGCGATCCGCGACATCGCCCCGCCCTGCGATCCCAGCTTCCGGAAGAAGATGGCCAGCGCCGGGGTGGCGACCACGGTCGAGGCCTACTCTCGGCTCCGAAGCGGCGATAACTGCGGCCTTGCGCCGAACGAAGCCGACACCGTTCGCGACGGCATTTTCCTTCTGGCGCTCAAAACGGCCTGCGCGGCCGTGTCCCCGCAATTCTCACGCGTGCAGCCGGAATGCGATTCGTCTCTGATTGCCATGTGCAAATGGGTGGCGACCTTGGCCGACGAGAAGGCGGTCGAGCAGACCATCATCAAGATGCGAATCCTTCGGGGCGAGGGCCCTCGCCCGATGCCCTCCAATCTCGTGGACGCCATCGACCCCAAGAACGGCCGCGAGGCGCTGGAGATCATGGCCGCCCTGGCCGCCTGCACGGAACTGCTCCGCGGCGCCCGGAGAATAAGCTTCTTCGAAGCGATCGAAGGGGGACACTCAAACGATGGTCAACTGGTAACCGTTTCCACCTCGGCGGAGCCGCCGGCGGAAAGTCCCACGATCGACAAGACGCCGCCGACGCTGAAGAACGGTCCGGTCGATCCTCTGGCACAGAAGCATTCCGGCTGGCCGTCGGACGAAGTGGTCGTCGCCGCGGTGCTGAAGCATCGCCTGAAGAAGATCGAGGCCTATCTCGGCCGGGAGAAAGCCGACTTCGAAATCGATTCGAAGGAAGAGGCCTGGATGATTGCGCGGTTCACCTGCCAACTGGCCTCGGTGAAAGGGTTCTCCGTGCCGGTCGCCGGCAAGCTCGGACTCCAGGGGATTCGGACCGTCCGCGACCTGCTGGAGAAGAAGGACGAGGATGAGGACATCATCACGGGGGCGAAGTTGACGCTCGAAGCGTGCGGGTGCGACGGCCATCAGGTCCGCTCTTGCCTCGACGCACTTGAGACGCTGTTCCGACTGCCTTCGTCGTCGAAAGCGAGGGCGGCATGAACAAGGAATGCCTCCACTGCAACCGAACAACGGTAGCTATCCACGCCCGCGGGCTTTGCTCGCTCTGCTACCTGCATCATCGAGATGGATACCCGGCGTCGCGAAAGCTCCGGCCGTTCACCGCGGCCGATCGGGAATTCATTCGCTCCAACTGGGATCGGCTCAATGCGAAGGCAATCGCCGCTCGGTTGAATCGCGACGTGAAGGACATTTACAGCGCGGCGGCGCGGTTCGAAATCTCCCGGCCTCGGTTCACGCTCAAAACCAATCCGCGAATTCGCAGCCGCATGATTCGCCTGCACGGCAAAGGCCTCTCCGACCGCGAGATCGGTAAGCGGATGGGATTCGGCCACAACACGATTTCCCGCTGGCTGCGCCGTGCCGGGTTGCGTTCGAACTGCCGGACGAGGAACACCGAATCGTTCTGCGAGCGGACCCGCGACAAAATTCGCCAGGCGGTGCTCAACCGGATTCGCGAGGTAGGGCTTGAGACGGCCGTCCCATTCATGCGCAAGTTCGCTGAGGGCCGAGCCACGGCGATCCGCATGGGCTGGCCCCAGGCCCAAACGCTTCTCGAAGCGCGCGTTCTCAGTTGCCTTCAATCCGACGCGCGAACCGTCGATGACATTTGCGCGGCGCTCGCGGTACGCCGCAACTGGACGGGCACCGTAGTCCGCGATCTGCGCCGCCGCGGCGTGCTCACCCGCGTCGGCCGCCGCGGTCGCGACATGGTTTATGCACTCGCTTCGAACGTGAATCGCGCGAAGACGATTGAATCAAGGACGTGCCCGATGGAACGGGGCCAGTGAGCGCTCGCGCCAAGGGCGATGTCGGCGGAGCCGGCCGGCGCGAGCGCTCGCGTCTCGGTCGCCAATCGAAGGATCGAAAGGAACGAGATGGGATTTCTCAGCGGAAAGGTTTCAATCCTGAGGTTCCGAGTCGAGGGCGGTTCGCCGCGGGCGTTCACGGAGGAACATCTCGATCAATTGAGATCGTTCGCGGCCGGGATGCCACGCGTGAGAGGCAAGCATTTGCAGCACGTGAAGGACCTGGGCTGGACCGCCGGCGAGGACGTACTCGATACGCGCTTCAAACAGCAAAAGAACATTGCGAGCGACATGATGCTTTTTGCGTTTCGTCACGACACGAACAAACTGCCGACCGATTTGCTTCGGGCGTACGAGTCCCAGGAGCTTGCCAACCTCACCGAGAAAAAGGGCGACGAGGGGCTCCGTAAGCGTGCCAAGGAGACGGCCCGCGAGAGAATGGAAAAGCAAGCGGCCGACGGCAGGTTCATCAAGTACAAGACGATTCCCGTCTATTGGGACCGGCTCTCGAACGAGGTCCTGTTCGCGGCTTCTTCGCCGCTTCATGCTTTCGAGTTTTGTCAGTTGTTTCACGAGACGTTCGGGGCGCCGCTCGATGTGATCGCCTCGGGGACGCATGCGTTCCACCTGGCCGAGGTTCACGGGCTGACCCGCCAGGCGGACGATAGCGTGCTTTCGAAGTTTGTGCCGGACTCGCCGGCCGAGGTGGCCTGGATCGATCGGACCGACGAACATGTCCGCGACTTCCTCGGCAATGAGTTTCTCCTCTGGCTCTGGTATCGCACTAGATCGGGCAGCATCACGCTCTCGGACAAGTCGGAGGCCTGGGTCCTTTTGGCCAGATCAATGCTGTTGGAATGCGCCCGCGGCATGCACGGCCACGTCGTGATCGCTCACGAGCAACCGGCCACGAGGGGCGAATCCCTGGTCGCTGCGAGAACGGGGAAGCTGCCGCGGCAAGCAGGCCTGACGATCAATCGGAATTCCGAGCAGTTTGATTTCGCGCTCACCGCCGAGACGCTGGCGATCGGCGGATTGCGGCTGCCGCTCAAGTTCACCGATGAGCCACTAAGCGACGCCCAGATTCTTGAAGAACGAATCGCCAAGCTAAGGCGGTTCCTGGAAAGCTTTGATCTGCTATTCGACGCGTTCATTCGCGTTCGATTCGGACGGCAGTGGGAGAAAGAACTCGCTGGGATGCAGAAATGGCTACAGGCGTGATACACCGGTCGCTACCAGCTGCCACCGACGAATCCGTCGCCAGCCGCGGCGAGAGACGCGTCGTGTCGATCGCACGCCGACACGCGTCGTCCGGAGCTGCGGCAGACGTGTCGCTGGTCGACCGCGACTGCGCATGGTGCCGGCAAGCCGCCTTCCGGATCCGTCGACGACACCAGGTCGAGGCGCGAAACAGTTTGCCCATGCGCATGGCCTACGCCGATCCTCCCTATCCGGGTTACGCCTGGATGTACGCCGACCAACCCGAGTTCGCCGGCGAAGTGGATCACCGGGCGCTCGCGGGCCGTCCGTGTCTGTGCCTGGGTGAAGCCGATCGGCACAAGCGGGGCGACGTTCGGCCTCCACAACACGTGGGAGCCGGTAATCGTCGTGCCCGGCGTGAGCTACGCCCAGGCAAGCGAGACTGGATCGCGGCTCAGCCGGCTCGCCGCGGTGGCGACCTGATTGGCCGAAAGCCCGAGGCGTTCGCGACATGGCTGTTCGGCCTGTTGGGGCTGCTTCCCGGCGACCAGTTCGAGGACCTCTTTCTGGGAAGCGGCATCATCAGCCGGGCCTGGTCCGAGGTTTGCCGCGCGGCCGGGTAACGACCGCTTGCATGGCGAGCAAGCGCATTTGAAAGGAAACGACAGATGAACAAGGTATCCGCCACGCTGATCCTGATGGATCGCCTCAAGATGCTGACGTACGAGTGCGACGAGGCCGAGGCATTGCGTGTGACGATCCGCCGTTCACTCGGCCTGACCACATGGGACGACGTAATCGAACTGACAAACGGTTGGTACGCCGCGCGTCGTGCTTCGCGCGAACTCGGCGACGAAATCAGCGGCCGCACCTTTGAGGCCTTCAAATGATCTTCGACGTTTACCTTCGGCCCACTGGCGGCGGCCGGCGGCGATGGATCGCTCACATCGCTGCGGCCAACATTGAGGAAGCTGCAGCGAAGGCTCGCGAGCAATACGGAGTCAAAGGATACGTCGCCGTCGTGGATAAGTCTGGGGACGAAAAGACATTCAGTTAGACCGCTTGCTGGTCTGGCAAGCGATCGATCGATGGAGGCGCAATGGAAACCTGCGAATCGTGCCGGTTCTGGAAACCGGAACCGGAAAGCGATGACAGCTACGAAGGTCTTTGCCGACGCTATCCGCCGCGGTTGAACCTAGCTGTTCTGGAAGAGGAAGTGAAAGCTGGGCGCGAAACGACCGAGGTGCCCATCTGGGCTTGGACCAGGTGCCAGACGGCAGCCGACGATTGGTGCGGCGAGTATCAGTTTCGCATTGGATTCAGCACCAGTGATTCCCTCACGGTTGGGATCGCGGTGGCCTTCCACGGGGAAGAACCCGCCGACAACTAGGAGTTCGTAGTTGCGTTCGAATTCGAGGGTGCGCGAGGATCGCACGGCGAAGCTCCGTGATTTCATCGAGTCGCTCGACTTGCTTTACGATGCGTTCGGAAGGATTCGCTTCGGCAAAGAGTGGGAGAAGGAACTCAGGGAGATGCAGAAATGGCTGAAGAGCTAAGGCCGGCCGACGAAGCATCATCCGCCGATCGGCGATCAGGCCGAGCGATACGCCACGATCAGGGAAACAATCCTGATTGCGGCGAAGGAATGCGTCGATCTGACGCCGGTCTCCCCTGAGCAAACCAGGGCCGTGAACTCGCTCGATGAAGCGATGATGCTGTTCAACGCGGCTGTCGCCCGCAACGAGCCTTCGAATCAGTCCTTCGAGATCATGATTAACGGCAAACCGTATCGGACCGAGAGGGCGATGCTCACGTACAAGGACGTTGTTGAACTGGCATTTCCAGGCCATGGTCCGATTCACGTTTTTGACGTCAGCTTCTCGGGAGGTATTGGAACCAATAAGGAAGGCATCCTGGATCCCCGATCCGGATACGTCTTCATCCACAATGGAACCAAGTTCAGCGCGTACGACACCTCGAACGCGTAGACCTCTTGCACGATCAGCAAGCGAAGGAGTCGATCCATGAATCCGATGGTGCCTTACCTCACGGGCTGGTTGGCCGGGAACGTGACGGGCAAAGCCGCGGAAGTGATGAAGATCGTCGAAATGGAACCTCAGCCTCCGGATGCCTTTCTCGTGAAGCTCGAATCCGGATTAATGCTGAGGGTAAAGGTCTCTGAAGTTCCGAAACTTCGAGGCGGTAAGGAATGACCGCTTGCTCAAGCAGCAAGCGAACGGAGGGACCATGAGAGCGAAAGAAAAAGCCACCAAGGAGGAGGCCGCGATCGCGATGGAGCGCCTCAACGCAATGGCTTGGGACCACCATGTCACGACGTTCCACGGCGGGAAGCTCCACGAAATCCGCAAGTTCATCGAGGCGGCGCAGAAGCGGCTCCCCTCGCGCTTAGCGATCGACAATGACCGCATCCGAAAAAGGGGCCGTATTCGGGCCTCCGAATTGAAAGCCGCGGGTAGACCGGCTCGTTGAGCAAGCGGTTCGACCGAGGAGCGAGCGACGGATGTTTCAATTAACGGAAGAATCGAAGTGTTCGGACTGCGGCAAAGTGGCACCCATAGGCGCTCAGTTGGTCGGACAGGCGTCGATTCCCAAAGGCGATCGCTGGTTCCGCGAACATTGGACCTGCGGGCATGAATCGCTTCACTGCGACAAAGAGGACTGCGGCGAGCGATGCCCGGAATGCGGATGCACGGAAGCCTATACCTGAGCAGGCCGGCCACGGGGCGGCCGCTTGAACGATTTGAGGTCTTTCTCTCGGACAAGGAAAGTGCGTTTGGGTCCGCTGCCGGCGACCACGACAGGAAGCAGCCCGGCCGCGGTCCACTTCTGAACGGCGCTGAGCGAGCATTCCAGGCGGCCGGCCACGTCCTGGAGCGTGAGAAGCCCGACGCTGGATAAAGGGATTTCGACGATCGACATTTCGCAGTTCTCCTCGACTTCAAAGTATCTTACGCGGGCCGCAGAAATAAATCCAGAAAAAATGGCCGACTGGCCTTGCCAAAAGATACGCGGACCGCGTATATTAAATGCGTGGGGATGAGTGATCTTTGACAACTTGACGCGGCCGGTGATGTCAAAACCGGCGGGCCACGGCGGACCGGTGGCAAGGACAGAAGGGCGGCGTGTGCTGCTCGTCCTGCGGAAGGGCTTTCAAGGGGTTCAACATGGATCGCTTCACGCTTGAAATCTTCCCGGTGGTGGTTCGATTCGCGGCCCTGTGCTTCAAGTGCCCGGATCAACAGTCGATGGCCCTTACCTTCGCGTGGCATAGCTGGTTCACGGCCGAACCGGAAAAGCAAAGCTTGCCCGCGTCGGTTTGGGCTCGAATCGGCGTCATGCGGGTTCGGGGCGAACGCGACCTGCCGGGCATCCGATCAAAGTTCCGCGACGCTTTGCACAAGGCTCAACGGTGCGGAACGATGGAAGGGTTGCCCGACAGATACCCTGGACCGGAGCAAATCGCGATGGACCGCGAGCGGTACACCGTGGTGCTAAACAACGCCACGGACCGCGAGCGGGTTCTCATCGAACGCTTCGAATCCGGAGCGAGAACCGGTGACGTGGCCAAAGAGTTCGGAATCTCGGCCGGCCGCGTCAGTCAACTCCGCCGGAAGCTGATGGGACTGGACAGATGAACCAACGGGGCAAGGATGCCCCGTCTTCATTTCGACGGCTTCGGCCTCGGCGATCGCCAGCTTGACGGCCAGGTAATCCAAGGCCACGTCCTTGAAGCGGCGCCAATGCTGCGCGGCGAATTCGTGAGCGGCTTCCTCGTCGGCGGGGTTCTGCCGCAAGCGATGCCGAAAAGCGAATAGCTTGGCGTGAATGCGCACGTCATCGTGCGAGAGCGGTTTCATGCGGTTCTCCAGGAATGGGAACGAAGCATGAGATAATGCCGCGGAAGTGCGCGGATTTTAGCGCTATCCGACTTTCGCCATGACTTCGCGGGCCAAGTCGCGATCTTGCTCCGCGTAGATTTGCGTCGTGGCGACCTCTCGGTGGCCGCCGCACACGCGGCTCGCTTCGAGGCCGAATGTCTTGCGCAATTCGGTGAGGCGATTGTGCCGCAAACGGTTGGGCGCCCAGATCGGCACCTTGGCCCGGAGGCACGCCCGGCGAATCGCCTGGCGGTAGCTGGCCACCGTGTAATGGGACGCGGAGCGTTGCGTCGTGAATACATACGCCGACGGATCATCAGTCAGGAACGGCTTGAGAATCGACTGACATTTTGGACCGAGATACACGATCCGTTCCAACTCCTCGCGCTCGTCGTCGTTGTGGTGCTCCGTCTTGTAGCTGCGCGGCCGATACTCCCAAACTGTCCCGCTCATGTCGATGTCGGCCTGGCGAAGCTGCACAACGTCTTGAGGCCGGCAGCCGGCGAGCTTCTGGACGTCGATCATGGCCCGGACAGTGCGAGGCACGTCGATCCCCGCAATGTGTTCGTCGGGGACTGGCTTCACGCGACCGGTTTCGCGCGCTTGCGATTTGCCGCGCTTCAGACCTTTGACCCTGAGAATCGCGTTGTGTACTTCGACGGGCAGCATCTCCTCCTCGACGGCCCACGCGAACATTCGCCGCACGCGACCGATCAACTTGTTGACGCACTTTCGCGCGAGGCCCTTCCGCACGACGTGAATTTCCCAGGCGACGTTCCCCTTCTCGTCGGTCACCTTGCGCCGGCGCGTGATCTCGTGCGCGATCATCGCGTCGCGCACTTCCTTCAGTTTTCGCGGCGAGAATTCGACGGCGGGCGAGGAGCCGAAAAGACGTTCGACGAAGCTGAGCGCCAGCTTGATGGCGTGGACCTCGCTCGTCGGCTTGCCGCCCTTCACGTAGTACCCCTGAGCGTGACGCATGTAGGTCGCGATCACGTCAGTGATGGTGAGTTGGGCAGGCATATGACGATCTAGGGCGCACGGTAAAAGCCATCAATCAATTTGGAATCAGACAATGTGGGCGAGAGGGCGAAATCATTCGCCCTGGGCGGAGTTTGCCGGTTGCGCGGCCGAAGCGTATTGCTGCAAGCGTTCGCCGACGAACTGCAGGTCTTCGAGCGATTCGCGGAGAATTCCGCCCCATTCCAAGTCGCCCTCGGCCTCGATCGCCTTTTTGATACTGCGGATCGCGGCCTGCACTTGTCGGGCGGCGGTGCAATGGCGCTCGCTGTTGCTCATCCGTTCTCCCGAAAGAAAGGGACCGATCGGCCTCTGCCGCCCCTAGGCATCGGACCGACCGGCCCCAGGTCTTTACGCCGCCAGGCTGAACTCGAGCTGGCGCTCGAAGCCTGGGGCATCGATCGTCGAGGAAGTGGCGCCGAAGAGCGCAACGATCTCCATGACGAACTGCATGATCGCGGGGCCATTGGTAATCAACCACTGGAGCCAGCCGCCTGCAGGCGCTTGCTTGCCCTGGTTAGGAAGCGTGAGTCCGGCGTCGCTCAGGCCGCCTGCGAGCAGATTGTCCGTGAGAATGTCGCTCGCATACTGCTGAGCATCGGCGCGGCTCTTGCCGGCCTTTACGGCTTGGCGCACGAACTGCGCGCGAAGGTAGTCCCCGATCAGTGAAGGCATGGAAGTGACCACCGGCGGCGGCGTCGGCGGCACCGGCGGGACGATCGGCCCCGGAGGCGTCGGCGGGGTTGGCGGCGTCGGGGGCGTCGGCGGTGCCGGATCGGGCAACGGAGGAATCTGACCGTTGGCGATCAACTGCAGGTCCGCCGCGAGCGTAGCCGCGTTGAGCCCGCTCGGCGAAAGGTTCGTCGAGGAAATCCAGTCCGGCGTCAGGGACGTGTACGTCTCGTCGATCCATTGCGTGCTCGTGAACGCCGCATTCAGAATCCGGCGTTTGCCGCCCCAGGTCGCGATCCACACGCCCTGCGAATCGTAGCCGAAGGCCTGGACCTCATGACCGCCCACGATCGACGTATCGGTCGGCGCCCAGTCACTGCCCTCCGCGGATTGGTACCAAGCGTTGGGAAGGTTCAACCCGACGTTGACGGTCCCGAAAATCGCGATGCCGGCCCGCACCTGGTCGAGGTTGGTGTTGTCGATCGACACTGCGCCGGAGATCTTGTGGATGACGCCATTGACGGACAGGCCGTGAGACTGCTGGTACTGGTTGACCGCGCTCATGTCGCAGCCGTTGTCGCCGCGGCCGCACGCCGACTGATAGCTCTGGTAAACCTCGTCGTCGGTGCCGAAGACTTCGGTGCCCTTGGCGTTCGCGCTCAAAATGCCGATGGCGTGGTACCGCGAAGCGATCACGCAGTCGCCGTATTGATCGTTGAGGTACATCCTCGCGATCACGTTCGGCGCCTTGGCCGACCAGTCGACGGAGGCCGGTAGCGGAGCCGTTCGTTTCGCCGCGTCCAGGTGTTTGCTCATGCGCGGGAAGTACCTTGTCTTACCGTCTTGGCCGACCACTGCCCGGAAATGCCCGTAATCGTATTGCTGCTTCGGCTTGGCCCGGCCGACCCAGGCGAGATTGCCTTTGGCGACCGGCAGGTTGCCGTCGCAACACTTCGGTCCCGCGGCCCGCGCTTCGCGGGGCGTTTGCGGCGGGGTCGGCGGATTGGCGGTGATCGAAGAACAGGCGAACGCGAAGCCGAGCAACAGAAGCAATCGTTTCAAGGGACACCTCCAGGAGTGGAACAGTGGTCGGTTACTGCGGGATCGGGGGCGGCAACGGGATTGGTTGATGGGCATGAATCGCGTTCCACGCCATGACGGCCCAGGCCAAGAAGGCGCTGGCCCAGGCGAAGTACGCGTGATTGCGCCGGCACCAGGCGGCCGCGGCGGCGACGAACGTGAAGAACCGGGTCATTGCGGTGCTCGATGGAAACGGAGGAAGACCTTGGCGGCGGCGATCGCCGCCGTCACCGAGCCGACCATCAACGTGATCGATTGGATCAATGACATGGTCAGGCCCTCCCCGCGAGAGGGTGTTGACACAGGACGAACCGCCCCATCAGGCCGCCGGCGACGAGCGCGGCGAGCATCAACGCAGCGAATTTCAGTTGGTTGCTGGGGTCGAGCACATTCGAGGAAACCGCTTCGCCCTCGCCGGCGAGAATGATGATGAGCGCGGCGAAGATCGGCGACAACCCGAGCACCATGCGGGCTAGCATTTCGTGACTTGCCGGCATCACGATCGCGGACGACGGGAAGAACACGTGGCCGAGGAACGCACCGAAGGCATAAGCGGTCGAGTGCGCGACCAGCGGGTACTTCACTCGGATGGCTAGCATGACCGCGCTAATCGTGGCCGCGTTGCCGCCGAGCCAATACAGGAGCACGTCCAAGAGCCCGAGGGCGGGCAGGATCGCGGCGACGATGAAGGCGGTCCGGCGATACATACCGGCATCATGCGGCCGGCCTCTGGCGCGGAGAAGTTGGTGCCGAGGAGATTGGTGCGGGTAGTTTCAGGGGGTATCGGAGGGCGTGTAATCGGGGCACGTCGAGCACATCGGGAGCGCCGCCCGCTGGTTGCCGCGGGTGCAGGTCTCGCGGGAGTCGGACGGGTGCAGGCAATGTCGGACGTGGTTCTGCTCGGCGACGGCGGTGCAACACGAGGTGCAGAATTCAACGACCGAACCTTCCCACTTGCACGCCTTCTTTGCGTGCGTCGGCGAAGGATGCGATGCTGTAGCCAGCGATTTCCCGTCGGCCAGACTGAAGACATACATGGCTGGATCGGAGGGAACCGTGCTCTTGAAGATTACTGTTGAACCATCGATTTTCACGCAAACGAATCCAAAAGGAAAAGCACCGGTGAGGAACCAACCTTGGAAACCGCAACAGGCATTCATCGGAATTCCCATCACATCGAACGCCGCGCATCCTCCGCTCCAGGTCGAGAAGAAAGTGCCGTCGTTTCCCGTGCCTGTCGCGACAAGTTTCACGCTGGTTCCAACGGCGATCTTCGGACACAAAGGATATTCCAATGGCGGAGGCGACGGAGGAAGAGGCGAAGCTCCATCGCAACCCGAATCGGTCTCGGTTACGGCCACCTGGACACTTCCGTCACCGAACCGTGAGTCCCCAAGAGCCGCGCCAAAAACCGGCAATCGCGAATCCCCATCGGCTTGTCCAATCGCAAAGAACAACCCGGATGGCCCCGCGAAAATGGGCGGGATCGCGAAGAATCCTGCGATCGACACCTGCCAGCCAGAGGCGACGAAGGAGTTTCCGTCGTTCGAACATGTCGCGACTGACACTGGCGAGAATGCTCCACCAAGGGCCAGGATGCCGCCTCCGGGCAATGCGAGTATTTTTCTCCAATCCGTGTTCACCCAACTACTGATGCCGTCGAAGTTCACCGCGCCGCCTGGGGAGGCAGATCCAGGGCTCACCGTAATGGCTGTGCCGTCGAGTGGAGCGTAGATGCCCGTGGCCCCGTAAAGGCGGACGCACAAGTTCGAGGGAGTGGAACGACAAGGCACGGGGCTCGGGCCGCCGCAACAGATCGGGCCGCCCATCCCCTTGCAGCAGCACGGGCAATTGACGACTTGGGTGGTGATGACCGGGGGCATCAGAGTGTCTTCACGGAGAGGTTGGAACCCGTCACCTGGAGCGTGGTCTTGGTGACGCTCAATGTGCACGCGTCGGAATCGAACGAGGCGTCGGTAACGACAGAAAACGTGATCGATTGGACTGCGCCGCCGCCGCCCAGGAGCACCACGGCCCATTTGAGTCCGGTCCCGGTATCTTTCCAGAGGATCGGCACGCCGCCGGCTGAATCGCTGGTCAGAGCGGCGCTATTGCCATCCGCGGGCAAGGCGAAGCCGTGCGTCGGGTCGGAGACGTTGATCTGCACGACAGCGGCGCCGGCGATGATGCCTTCGCCGATCTCGCCCGGCGCGAGCGATCCGGCGAGAATGGCGAACGGGCCTACGGCCGTCGGCGTGGTGGCAAGGAAGAGCGGCTCGTCGATGGCGTCGAGCGGCCGCGACGTGGGCGGCGCCGGCATGTTCCCGAAGCCGACGACGCTGAACTCGGGCAACTCGGGCCCAGAATTGAACACCCAAATCCGGCACGACGGCGTTAGCTTCGAATCGAGTACCCCACCGGTTGCCGTGCCGTACTTCCGGCGTGAATAATCCTGGCCAGCCTTCAGCAGGCCGTTCCAGGTGCGCGCGGTGACCTGAATCTGGCCATTCTGTTGTACGGGCTGGTAGGGATCAGCCATGACGGCCCTCGAAGGACTTACGCACGATTTCCTCGACCGAGCCCCGGAGCGGTCGAGGCAAGACGATCCGCGCGGCGACGACGAGCGCCGCGGCAGCCCGCCGGCTGAACCACGCCGATCGGCCGGAGGTGATTCGCCGCCAGGCGTAAGTGCCGAAGAAGAAGCCGGCCCGCGACAATTCGGCCGCAAGCTTGCAACGGACCAACCAGATACTACCTCTCATGGCATTCCACCGGTGGCGAAGGAGTGACGGTCAAAAACCCCCAGACGAGCACTGCTCGCTGACCGACGTTGGTGCGCTGCACTTCCCACGAATAGACTTTTTCTCGCGGCCTCGGCGTGGTGCACGCGGGGAGCGGGCCCACGGTCGCAGCGTAGGTGCGCTCCGCCGCATCCGTGACGACGACTGTCGCGGGAATCGACGTAGGGTTGTCAGTGTCCCACGCGACGGTGCCGGTCTCATCCCAGCCGACGAACCGCAGCGCCGCGCCGGCCAGCGACTGGACCGCGAAGATCGTCCCGTAGACCTCGGCGTCCTCGTAATCGAACACTTCGCACTTGTAGGGGGCGCGTTGTTTCATGGATCACCTCGCAAGCTGCCGTCGCAGAGGAATTGAGGTAGGCCTCGCCCATTGCAGCGAAACCGCCGCATTGCCGGCCAATAGAGCGGCCGCACGCCGATCGGCACGCTAGGGGCCGACCCACTTGGCGAAGTGGCGGCTCTGATCCCGGCCCCACCGAAGATGCTCGATTGAGCCGCGGCCGCGGCGGAGACGCCGGCGACGAGCCCGCCGGCGGCAGCAGGAGCCGAGAGAAGCGTCGCATGACCTGCGGCTGCCGCCGTCACGGCGGCCCGAGCCGCGGGCGTCGTGCCGTCGTGCACGTCGCCGGCCGCTCCCAGTCTCATGCCAGGGCCTGGGATGGGCCGCGACAGGGCTACGCTCGCTCCAGGAGCTTCCAGGGCGGCTGCCGGAGGCGCGATCGGGCACGAGATCGATCGGGCACCCGCGGTGACTGAGGCTGCGAGCCCGCCTTCGCCGCGGCTCTCGGTGCCGTTGGAAATGGCCCCCCGGACGGCGGCAGCGGCCGCAGCGGGGGCAGTGGCATTCGCGGGAGAATGCGACCTGGCGGCCGCCGCCGCGATCGCGGCCACGGGAGAATGCTCCGCGGCAAGCGCGATCGCGCTCCCCGCGATCGCTAGCCTGCCGCCGGCGCCGCCGAAAACGCGATTGGACGATTCTGCGCTGCCGCGGCACGCAATCACCCCGCCCGGCATACCCACCCCATGAGCTATCTCACGGACTAGGGCCGCAGCCGCGGCCGCAAACCCGCCGGCACCGGCCTCGACGCCGCCGGCCGCGATCTGGACGGGGCAGATCACTCGGGTGGCGGCCGGCGCATGGACCATTGTCATCGCCGTCGGGAATCCACTGCCCGTCATGGCCACGGTACTGCCGGCGCCGCCTCGCACGGGCTGGACGCTCTTAGCAATTCCGGCGGCGCCTCGGCCGAGTGCATAGAGCGCCCTCGGGAGGCTCGCGCCGGCCAGGGTAGGGCTGTTTGTCGCGGCGATCGTTGGCGGAGTTTTGGCGACCGCGGTCGCCGTCGATCGGCCGGTAACTGCGGCGCGTGTTCCGGGGAGCGTGGCCAGGATGGACATTGGGACCGATCGGCCGACGATTGGCGCGACAATGTTGGCGCCGGCTGTCGATCCAGTGATCGCAGCGGCCGCGGCCGCTGCGGCCTTGACCGCAGCCGCGGGGGCGATTCCCGAGCCGAGCGATCGCATCGTCGGAGTGCGGGGCGCCGGGACGCTGCCTGGCGTGGCACAGGCTCGCGAGCCCGCAACTGAACGACCGGCGCCGCCCCGTTTGACCGCGGCCGCGGCGGAGGGCATCGAGAGCGAGACGCTCATCGCGTCAGGAGTGAGCCAGAGGACCACGACGACGCCGCCGCCGCCGGCGGCGCCAACTTCGTGATCGCTTTCGGGGATTGAAGCGCCGCCGCCGCCGCCGCCAGGGAATGAACCAGGCTGAGGGGCTACCCCTTCGAATCCTGCTTCGCCGCCGAGTCCGCCAGCTCCGCCAGAAAGCTGGGTAATGCTTCCGGCGGCCGCATCTCCGCCCTCGCTTAAGTTGCCATCGTTGGCAGCCGCTCTATCGCTGGGGGCGCCGCCGCCGCCGCCGCCGGCGTCGCCCACCGCTGGTGCGCCTTCGCCGCCGGATCGAACGCTTACATTGCCGATGCACGCGGCCGCCGAGCCGCCGATGCTCCCCGATGCCGCCGCGGCGAGCATCAAGACGGTTGAGTCCGGCGCCACGACCCGGCTTGAATCCGCGTCGATGACAATCGTTACGACCTCGTCGGGAACCATTTCGACGAGGGACATCGCCTCGGCTCCGCCGCCTCCGCCCGCCCCGCCGGCGATCGCGCCGCCTGAAGACTCCAGTGCGTCGGCGCCGGCCGCGCCTCGGCCGATGCCGAAGAAATACGCGGCGCTCGACCCGGGTGGAAGCAGCCATGCCCCGGTGGTGGTGAAAACCTGGAAGTTGTAACCGTCCGGGAACGGCATGGCCTCACCGGGTGAAGATCACGCATCGGCTACAGATGCAGTTGGTTTGGGCTCGAAGGTCTTTCCCGATGCCGTTCCTGGCCATGAGAGCCTCAAATGCCGCCTCGTCGTGGACATCTTCGATAACCAGCGTTCCGCCGGGCTTGAGCGCCTGCATTAACTTCTCTTGCACAAGAAGCTGATGCTGGGGCCGATGCGAAGAATCATCCACAATAAGATCGAAGCGTCCGGAGTTGCGTCTTCCGAATCGACCGAGGCCCTCGGCGTCGCTGACATCGAGGCTGACGAATGATGCGATGCCTTTCACTCGATTGGCGCGGCCGTGATCGATGTCCGCCGCAACGATCGAAGCGTGCGGGAATACGCGCGACCAGGCCTTGATCGACTGACCTTCGAGAACGCCGATTTCGAGGACAGCCGTGACGTTTCGCTTCGCCCGGACGATTTCGTCGTAGAGGGGGCCATAGTTATGCTGCCATCCCTTATCGGTGTGCGTCTCCGCGAAGGCCTGGCTCGGTAGCACGCCGTTGTAACCACCTGCGAGGACGCTCTCGATTACCGGACAGATCACGAGCTTCCCGGTGAGTCGTTGAATCAATGCGGCCTGCTCGGGTTCGGATTCGAGGAAGAACCCGAACGGTTCCGACCCGAACCAGCGTGCTTTGTGTGCTGCAATGTGTTCCGCCGTCGGTGCGACGCCGTCGGCGAGCATTTCGAGACGTTCCCAGCGTGCTCCGTGTTTGCGGAGCCAGTCTTCCGTCTTGGCTCGCTCGCGCTCGTGGCGGCCCGTCGCGATCAACCGGCACGGATGTACGCGCGGGACGAGGTACGGCGTGCCTGGCACTCCTCCCGACGCATGATCGTGGCAAATGATCCCATCGAAATCGCACGCGACGCCGCTGCCGTAAATCGGATTCGCCGCCCGCCCCACGAACTGCTGCGAGTTCATCAAGTTCCATTCCAGGATTTGCGGGCTCGGCAGTTGTCGGCCGAAGTAGTCGACGGCGGCCGTGCGATCGGGGCGAACGAAGACTGAGCAGAACAGAGCCTTGCGATTGGCCAGGGCCGCCCGGGCGCGGGCCATCGAGTTCCCGGCATAGACCGTGTCATCGATGACTGCCAAGGGGCCGTCGCGATCGCGGGGGAAGCCGAAGGAGCGGCCGCGATTGCCATAGCCGAGCAGCTCGAGCTTCCCGTCCTCCGTCAGTTGCCAGAGCGGCAGATGCCGCTGCGTCGCGATCACCGAGGCCGGGATCATCCCGGACCGGGGGATGCCGACGATGCCGCTGATGTTGGTAGGCAGCTTCCCCGCAAGGCTGATCGCCTCGGCGATCATCCTGCGCGTCGAAATCCATTCCAGGGACATCAGAACACCGTGATCGTGGTGCCCGTGGTCAACTGCGGCGTGACGGCGATGCCGTTCCCCATGGGAATCGGCGTGACCTTGTAGCAGATGAACTCGCCGTCGGCCGTGACGTCCACGGCCGCACCGCCGCTCGTCGTCGACAGCTTGAGTTGATTGCCGCTGACCGAGATCGCGAAATACAAGGTCCCGCTGGTGAGGCCGGTCGGAAGGGATTCGTTCGGCGGCGCGAAGACGGCGATGCGATCGCCATTCGAGACCCCGGTGAGGCCCGGCACGGTGAGGAAATCCGTGGCGGCCAGGGCCGTGCCCATTCCCTGGTAGGTTCCGATCGGACCCGAGTAGAGGATTTCGCCGGTACCGGTCAACAGCGTGCCGACGCTAAAGTACGAAAGCACGTCGGTATCCGTGGTGGCGCCGGGCGGGAAACTGATCGTCGAAGCGAGGGTGACCGATTCGCCGGTGACAGTCCAGCCGGCGGACGTTCGCGCCACGGCTTCCCGCGCATAGCCCGTATAGGTCGTCTCGCTCGTGCTTTGGTTGCCGCCGGCGCCGGGGTCGGCCGTGTGGAGCGCGAGATAAAGATTGGTGAGCGGGCTGGAGGCGGCGTTGTCCGCGATGTTGGCGATCGCCGTCGCGTTGAAGAGGAGCAGGAGAAGCGAGTGCAGGAACGCATTACCGCCGGCCATGGGAAGACCCTCCACGAGTGTTTGCTTGCATCATGCCGAGGGATTCACAGCGAACGGAGATGCCGCGGCGGCAATCCTCCAAGGGAGTTTCAGGGGGTAGGCGAATCACGAAACGACGAGGAAGTTGACCTTCGTCATGAAGCCAGAGCCGGCTCCATTGGTGACCGTCAGGCTGACGGTGTAGAAGCCAGGGACCTCGTACGAATGGGCCGGGTCCTTTTGCGCGGAGGTAAAGCCGTCGCCGAAATCCCAGAGCCAGGTCAGCGGCGTGCCCGTCGAGAGGTCCTGGAACTGCACGTCGAGGGGAGTCATTCCGTTTTGCACGTTGCTTGTGAAATTGGCGACGGGCGGATCGAGCCGAAGCAAATTGAAGTCGGCCGAATCGTACACGCGCTCGACGTATGCGGCCAGCGGCGTCTGCACCGGGAAGCCGTCATTGAGGGAGCGCTGGTAGGTGCACCAGACGTAGTTCCAGGCCGACTTGGCGACCACTGTGATCTGCGGACTGATCGGCACGTTGATGAGGTTCTCGCCGACGGCGAACTTGTGGTTCAGGTGCCAGTAGTCGTCGGGGTCAGCCTGCCCAGTCAGGCCGAGGTAAAGGACCTCCCCGGCAGCAAACCCCTTCCACGGCGCGTTGTTCACTTTCCCCGAGATCGAGCGGAATTGCCGAATGTCGGCAAGAGTAACGGGGAAGAGCTTGACGTTAATCCCGAATTCGAACTTCGGCGTGTAAATGTCGGTGCCGGCGATGCCGTCCTTCGAGACGCCGATCGCCTGGTCGTAGATTGGCACGGTCCGGTTCGGTACCGTCGAGGTCCACGCCCCCAGATTCGCCTTAAGGGGAAAGATCGCGGTTTCGCCCGTTTCCCACCCGCCGTTGAAGATGCCGGTGATCGTGAAGGTGCCCTGAGAGGTGGTGAACGTAAGCCCGATGTCGGCCGTGTCGGCGACGACGCCGTCGGGGAAGACGAGGTTGCGGGCCAGGTAGTCCACCGTCATCGCGTTGCCGCGGACGGAGGGCGTCGCCACGAGCACCGTTTCTTTGCTCTGCGTGATGTGCGTCTGGCCGGCCATCAGGTCGATCGAGTAGGCCAGGCCGAGCGGTTCGTCGTCCTCGTCGACGTTCTCGGGGGCCTCGGGGACCTTGTAGGAATAATTCGCCTCGCATTGCCAGACGCCTCCGCCGACCGGGGTCGCTTTGACGTTGTCGAGGGGAAGGCCGTCCCAGTTCAGGCCGGCAAGCGTGAGAAGCTCGCCCTTGATAATGGTCTCATCCGATTCGCCGTACGCGAGCCACTTGCGTTGCACGCTGGCCTGATCGACCGACTGCGTGATCGCTCCCGAATCGAATAGCTCGGAGAATACGGCCATGCTGGCATCATGCCGAGTACGGCGGAGCCATGAGAGCGGTGCGGCCGAAGAAAGGGACGCGGAGTTTCAGGGGGTAGGCGTCGCCGCTCGAGCAGTGCGACGCGTCGGCAGGATCCGGCGGCGACGCGTCGCCTCTGCAGGCACGCGACGCGTCTGCCGGAGCTGGGTCGCGACGTGTCGCTGTACGATCGACACGACACGTCGTTCTCGGCCGGGGCCGACGCGTCGTCCTTGGCCAGGAGCGACGCGTCAGGTGAATACCGGGACCGGCTTCCCATTAATCTTCTCCAGCCAGCCGTTCACCTGGATGATGCCGTCGGCCATTTTGTTCTGCGCATCGAGTTGCCGTTGGCCAATCGTGTCGGCGTATCCGAGTTGCTGCTGCAAAGGCCCGGAGAACACGCCTTTCTGGGTCGCGGCCAGTTGTGGGATCGACGGGATGGAGCGATTCTCTTTTTGTTTGGTCCCTGGTTCCTGGGCCTTGTTCCGTTTCGCCTCTTCGGCCGCCTTTGCGTCCGCGGCCTGCTTCTTGAGTTCCTCCAGGGCTCTTGTGGCGGCATCGAGGTCGGCGCGCGATCCCTGCATTTGCTGCTCGCGGGACTGCTGCCTCGCTTTTTGCTCTCTCGCGTAATCCTCGTCGATGACATTGTTGACGCCGCTCAAATCGGGACCGACCCTCTCCGGCATCTTCCCGTCTTTCCTGAGCGACATGCCGAAACCGAGAGAAAAAGGCGACTTACTAGGCTTGATGACCTTTTGGAGAAGCTGAGCGGCATTCACCATCGCCTTGCTGATGTCGCGGATTGCCTCGTGCCAGGTATCGACGAAATGGTCCTTGAAGCCGACCCATGCGATCGTCAGGCCGTTCACGAACTTCTTCCACGCCACGTCGGCAGTCGCGACGCCGATTTTGAACGCCAGCCCCCAATCGCCGGCGGCGAGTGCGTCCTTCACGCCTTGCCACGATCCGCCGAGGAAATCGACGAAGTCGCTGAAGGCGTCCTTGATGTCGCGCAGTGTCCCCTTGCCTTCTTCCGTGGTTGACCACAGATAAGCGAAGGCGGCCACGATGGCACCGACGGCTACTGCCGCGATGCCGATCGGCGAGGCGATCGCCGCCAGGATCGCGCCGGTCGCGGTAATGGCCATCTGTAGCCCGGTGATGATCGGAATGGCTATCATCACCGCTGCACTGAGCGTGCCGAGGGCGACGCCGGCCGCGACGAAGCCGGCTGCTACGCCCGCGACGATAACGATCGTCGCTTTGTTGGCCGCCACCCATTCACGGACGACGCCCAGGCCATCGCGAATGTCCTGACCGAACTCGGCGAAGCCCTTGCCCGTGGGCAGGAGTGTCTTCCCCACGGAGATGAGGGTGGATTTCACCGCCATCAGGGTCCGGTTGTACTGCTTCATGATTTCGCTTGCGGCCTTCGCATCCTCGCCGCTCATCACGTCGCCGTTGGCGACCGCGGCGGCCCGCAGAGCATCCATACCCGCTTTGCCCTTCTTCAGGTGTTCGATCATCCCGCCGAGGCCGAGTTGATTGGCGACGCGGATTTGATCCTCGCGGGCCACGATCGTCTTGAACTTCTCGGCGATCGCGTCGAGTTGGGTATCGAGGTCCTTGCCGAGAAGCATGTCGCCGCGGAGTCCCTGCAAGCCCTGGATCAGTTCATCGCGCGAGTCGGCGGCGGACGCGATCTTCTCCGACAGGCCGCTGAGAATGCCGCCGAATTCCTCTCCACTGACGCCGGCCTGGGCGAAGGCGCCCTTGAGCGTCGAGATGCTTTCAGCGGTCGTGTTGAATCGTTTGGCGAGCGATTCGATGCCGGCGCCTTCCTTCACGGCATCGGTGAAGAGCTTGGAAAGCGGACCGAGGAGCGTTCCGCCGGCCGCGGCGGATACGGCGCCAGCCTTCGCCATCATTCCGGCAAATGCGGTCACGCGAGCCTTGGCCTTGTCGAGCGCGGCGTTGAGCTTCGACGAGTCGGCATACATCTCGACGAACGCGCGGCCGGCCCGAATTCCTCCGCTCAGCGACATGGTTCGCTCCAATCCTGCTGCTTACTCCAGGACCTCAGACCGATTTCCAGGCTGGCGAACGCCGCGTCGGCGGCCGCCTCCTCGTCGGCCAGCGAGATCGACTGCGGAGCTTCGCGATACCGCTCGGGAATAATCTCGGCGATGCTCGGCAGCCCCTTTGCGCCCATTGCCTTCGCGAACATCAGGCCGATGGCCAGCGTGTGGTTCCAGGCCGTCTTTTGATGGCCGTCGGCCATGTGCTGCAGTTGACGCAGCGTCAACTGGCTGGGATCGACTCCGACGAGTCCGGCGAGTTCCCAGCAGATTGCAAGAACCTCGAAAGCCTCGTCTCCACTTCCCGATTGGTCTCCTCGACCATCCGCGCCATCGCCCGCGGCAGGGCCGCTTTCATTGCCGATCGGCCGCGGGCTTTCGGGAAAAAATCGATCGCCGCTTCGATCAGCGCCTCGATCGCCTCATCGAGAGCATCGCCATCGATCCCGCTCGCGAACTGTTCGGGAGACAGCCCGGCGGCCGCGATTTCCGATTCGCAGACCAGGAAGAGAATCTGCCCGAGGATCTCGGGATCGCACGTCACGATCGCGGCGAATTTTTCGCCGCTCGCCAGCATGCCGGCCAGGTCGATGCCCGCGTCGCGCTTAATCGTGCCGAGCAGCCCGATGTTTAGGTGGATTTTCCACGAGCGCCCGCCCGCCTTGAATGACGCCATTTTTTTGCTCTCCTTTATCGGATGAGGCCTTTGAATTCGTCCGCGGCCCGCGTCCGCTCGATCGCGAACGCGGGCCCGAGGTGCGGATGCTGTTCTTCGATCTTCGCCGGCAACGATCCTGCGGGGCCTTGCTTACTCGAGTAAGTCGCCGGGCCGATGACGACAGACTTCGTCGCGTCGTCGTAACCGAAGAAGATCAACTCCCGCAGCGGGCTCGCCGCCTGTTGCGACGCCACTCCCTTGGTCGTTTTCTTGCGAGTGAACCGCTTTCGGCGGTGCACGTGCGGCGGTTTGCCCTTGGCTGCTGGGCCGTCGAGATATTTCAGGCTCGATTTGTCGCGGCGGCGAGTATAGGCGCCGATCTTCGAGAGCGCCCGCTTCACGGCCGGGTCGATCTTGTCGGCGACGGCCTTCACGTCGAAGAACGACTTTTTGAAGCTCGCGATGTCCATGGTCAGATGAACGTGAACACGGGGGCGCCGCTAATTACCTTGACGGTGGCCGGTGGATTGGCTCCGATCGGCGTCGGCATGAACTTCAGGTCCTCGAAGATCACCGTGCTGAGCCCCTGGTCCTCGTTATCGCTCGTGACCTGGGCCTGGTAACGCACGCCGTAGGCGCCCGGCGTCGTCATTGGGCCGTTCAAAACCATGATGTCGAGGAAGGAATCCGGCGACATGAACGCGTCCATGATCGCGACGGTATTGGCGTCGCCGGCGACGAACTTCAATTTGCCGCCGACCGAGAGGTCGACCATCGTCTTGACGGACTGCTTGACCGCGGATTCGCGCGTCGAGCCGTCCGCCGTCTCCCATTCGCCGTTGCGAGTGAGGTCGGAGATGTTCGGAACTTCGGCAAACGACGGCGAACCGAAGAGGCCGAAGTTCAGATAGAATTTTGCCTTGCGGCCAAGCCATGCACCGGTCATAGCAATACCTCTCCAGCCAGGTCCGTGTCCTCGGCGAAATAGAACGTCGCCTGGCTCCAGAACGTCTTGAATTTCAAGAGCGTGTCGATGTCGTAAAGCACGTCGATGGTCGGTCGCTCGTCCATCGCCGGCGTCATCTGGTCGATCAGTTCGACCGACTGATTCGCGAGCACGTTGAACACGTTCTGCTCGACGAACTCGGTGCGAGCGTCGATCCATTCCCTCGGCGGCGGTCCGCTGTCGTCGGTGTAGCGCTCGACCGTCAGCGTCCGCAGCGTGTACGTCCGCCACTGATCCGCGCGGTCTAGGAGGCTCGCCGCATACGGCCCCGGAAAGACGAACACCTTCCGGCCGCGAAGGACCGGCTGGGAATCCTCCGTGAGGCTGACTGGCGGAGCGTAGATTCGCTCCACGCAATCGTGTTTTCCCTTATCGCTCCAGCTTGCGAGGATGAGGGCAGCCGCGGCGTCCGCGGCCTGGAGGATTCGAGCAGCCATCACGCCTTCGCAGTCTTCACAGCCGGCGCGGCCACCCCGAGGATTTTCGCGAGGTGGTGCGTCCGATGAACGGAGATTCGCGCCTTCGGATTACAGCCGCTGACGTGGCGGCCGAGTTCCGTCTTGTCCTCGGCCACTTCCTTGAGAGCGGCGAACAGGTCGCCCGCGGCCACCTCGACGTAGTCGTCGGTGTGGGCCGCGGCCGCCGCCCGAATTTTTTCGATGCTCATTTCGGCTCCCATTGGATCACCACTCGCCATCGGCCTGGCGTGCCGTCGGCCGATACGGTTTTGGCGATCAAGCTCCCAGGTTCGTACCCACCGATCGCGTCGCCGTTTGGTTTGCCGAGCAGGCGCTCGGCGAATGACTTCACGTCGGCGAGGGTTTTTTCCTGACGCCGCATCCTGGTTTTGATGCTCATGGTTCTTCGTCGCGCTCGCAAACTCGCTTGGGTTGCCGCTTCGTGTTCACGCGGATCGTCGTTCGCATCGAATCGCTAAAGCGCCAGGGCGGTTCCCCGGTCGCGGTTTGCAGTTCGAACTGCACTTCTTCCCCGTCGATCGTCTCGATGATCCGATCCCCGAGCATCGGCAACGTCATGCGGCCGTCGATGACCAGATCCGCGGCCAGGAACAGGTAATCGCGTTCGCCCCACACAACCGAGGCGCCAGGTTCCTCGGTATTCCGCGCGAAGAGCGTGTTGCCGAGCCAGGCTTCTAGCATCACGCCCGAATCGCCGCGGGTGTAGACCACCCTGCGGCCGATGGCCTGCTTCTGGCGGCGCACCAGTGCCGCCTGGCCGCGATCGAGCAATCCCATGACGAATCAGGCTCCAATCTGACTGTACACCGTGTACGCCTCGGTCCCCGAACCGACGTTGGTGAGCAGAATCTTCAGGGTGGCCGCCTTGTTTTGCGCAATCGAGGTGCCGCCCCTCAAGGTCGCCCCTCCGGCGGCGAGCGTGATTGCGTTCGCGCCGCCGGAGGTGTTCTCGATCATCACCGAGAAGCTGTCCCCGACCTTGGCTCCGACGACGCCGGCGACCATGTTCGCCGCAGACGGCAGCGTCAACGTGATGCCCGCTGCGGGTGCCGAGTTGATGAAGCCGGCAAGCAGCTGCGCGGCCGTCAGGGTCGCCGTGGTGCTCTGCGTGACTTCGGACTTCTTGGCGAACTCCGAACTGGAGTTGCCGTTGGGAGCGTGCAGCGCGTAGCCGAGGTCCCCGTCGGCCGCTGGACCAGCTCCGAATAGGTCGCCACTGGGGCCCGCGAGCAGAATCCCGAAATGCACGTTCGCCTGCGAGGTGGCCGTGAGTTTCTTCGACGTGGAATTGAAGAATACGTCCTCGCCGATGACTGGCGTCCCGTCGGTGGCGATCTCGTAAATGCCGCCGCGAACGGCGAGCGCATCCTCGATCGGATCGGTGCCGAAGAGCGGATTGTCGTTGTGGGCCACGAAAGGCGTGGAGCCGATCAAGACCACGTCGCCCGCCGACCAGGCATCGGTCGGCGTCGCGGCTTGCATGATCGGCTTGCCGTCAATGAAGGTGGCAATCATCTCAAAATCCTCGCGACGGAATTCGTGGGTGAAGGATCGATCAAGCGCCGACGGATTTGACTCCGCCGCGGAAGTTCTGGATGTTGACGCCGAAGTCGAACACGCCGCGGATCGAGATCCCGAGCCGGTCGAACTGGAAGTCCGGTCCGGCTTGCTGGACCATCGGCACGTCGACGCCGTTGAGGAACGCGCACTCGATGACCGGGAAGAGCCCCGGCGAAGCCAGGAGATACCAGGCCGTCGTCGAATTCCCCGTGAAGGCGGTGTTCGACAAATAGCGTGACATGACCGGCTTGAAGCGGCCGGCCCACACGTTGGTGTTCGGCTGCTTCGAGGCCGAGCCGCCGCCGTACACGAGGAACTGGGCGTTCATGAGTTCGCGGGCCGCCACGTCGAGTTCGGGCGGATAGAGCAGAAGCTCGGCATCGACTCCGAGCGGGAAGCCGGCCGGATCGACCTGTTTGTTGAACAGGATGATCGCCGCCTTGAGCCCGTCCGAAGTGAGCGTCGTCGTTCCGCCGCTCTGGGAATTGGCTCCGGCCGCTTGCTGGCCCGCGGGAGCGGCGCCGTGCGTCCCGGTCGAGTTGTTCCAGAAGGGATTGCCGTCGTCGGCATTCCCCGGGTTGAGGAACACCGTGTAGAACTCCTTGAGGAGTTTGAGCCCGGCTCCGCGGCCCATGAGCATCGGCACCGTGGTCAGGCCGCTGATGTCGTCGTTGATAATCGCCTTGCGGCCGATCGTCATGATGCGGCCGTACTGATCGACGACGTTTGAGAACGCCTGGTCGGAGAGGCTCGCGTTCTTGAGTTCGCCCGTGGTTCCCACGGTGTCGTAAATGAAGTCGCCGAACAGGTTCACCGACTTCGACGGTTTGAAATCCTTCATCGGCCGAATGGCCGCGAAGTCGCGCCAGCTTTGCTCGGTGAAGAGATAGCCGCCGAGCAAGAATTTGTTGAGCACGTTGGCCAGCAGGTTCTGCAGGCTGTAGTTGCTCGCTCCTTCGGCCTCGATGCGCTGCCGGCTCCAGTTCGCGGCCCGCAGCACGCCTTCCACGTCCCCGTCGTCGCGGAGCACCTCCGGGCCGTGATAGCCGTTGGACCGCGCCGCTTCGACGAGCATTTGCTGGAGGCCAATGCGGCCGCGGAAATGCGTGTGCGCGGCCTGCATCACCTGATCGGGATAGCGAGCCGCCAGTTCCGACTTGATTCGTGAGGCCAGGTAGCCCGGCACGGAGCTTCCGCGGTCCTTGTTGAATTCGTAGAAGGAGGAATCGAACAGCCGAAACTCGGTCGGCGACGCGGCCTGCATGACCGCGGCCTCGAGCACTGCCGCGGTCATCCCCGGACGGTTGGGAATATGCAGGTGAGGGCCGCCGCCGAATTTCGGGCGGTCCTGACGCAGCGCGTGTAGCTCCACCTTGTCGGGCGACCAGCCGGCCTTGATCGCGTGCGGGATCAAATCGACCTCCTTGCCGTCGATTTCCAGCTTGAGATTGCCGCCGTATTTCTGGCAGCGAGCGGCGATTTCATTTTGTCGCCGCATCTCGGTCGCCGTCACCGATCGAAGCTGACGGACGGCCTTCTGCGAAGCCGTCAATCGACCCGGCCCGCGGCCGCTTTGCTGGCGGTTCTTCTTCGCCGCCTTGGCCTTCTTGTCGTCGTCGGAGGGCGGATCGTCGTCGGCTTCCACGTCCGAGTCGTCGCCGTCGGCGTTCACGTCCGAATCGTCGTCGGCGTCCACGTCCGAGTCGTCATCGGCGTCGACCTTGTCCTCGGCCATGCACTCGCGGAGCGCCGCCTTGGCCTCCGTGTCGCTCATCTTCTCAATCTGATCGTCGCTGTATTTGGCGGCTTTCAGATTGCCGTTGGCCTTCGCGGCCTTGAGCATGTTCTTGAAGTACATGGCCCGAATCCCCCTCTTGGATGCCTGGACGGTTGCCGAGGTGTTCCCGTCGGCGCCCAATGGAACGAAAGAAATCTCTCCCAGTTCGGTTTCCCGACTGATCGTCAGCGGCCCGATCACTTCGCGGCCGTTGACCGTGGTTGTCTCGCCGGCTTCGAGATACTCCGTGCGAACCGGATCGGCCCCGATCGACAGTTCCCACTGGAAGCCGTTCTTGGCCAACACGGTGACCGTGTCCGTATGCTGCTTCTCGCCGCTCAGCACGCCGGCGATCTTGATCCCGTCCTTCTCGACCTTCACGTCCTCCGTGTGGCCGACGATCTGTTGGTGATCGTGTTGCCGGAGAACCGGCCGCTGCTGCTTAGGCACCCGGACGCCGTCCAGGTCGATAATCATCCGGCCCCACCAGCCCAGATGCTCCATCACCGCGCCCGTGTAGGCATTGCCGGCGAAGGAGCCCATTTTCTTTTCGTCGCCGGCGGCCGCCTCGATCCGGCACGACTCGCCCGAGACCGCGTTAAAAGGAATGCGCGTCGCGGCGATGTTCGGGCGTCTCCGTTTAAGCGACATTGGCCACCTCGGCGTCCGCCGTCTTGTCTTCGTTTGCCGAGACCGAAATGCTGCGCTGGACCACGTCTCCGAACGTCAGGCCCAGCCGCTCCATCTCCTTCTTCTCGATCGCCAACTGGCGGAGAACGCGCCGCCAGTTCTGGCCGCGTTCCGCCCAGAAGGCCTGCCACGTCGTCTGGCCGGCGGCGATCTTGACCTGGTCGGCCTGGGCGTCGACCATCACGTCGAGCGACGGGAAGGCCGGCCAGTGCCAGCCGATCCGCGGCGGTTCCAGACCCTTCAAGAGAGGGATCGTTCCGGAAAGCACGCCTTCGTAATGCCACGCTCGAAAGAGCGGGATAAGATTGATCCGTTCGCAATCCCTCCGCTCAACGCGGAGGCCCTGGCGATAGTTGATGTGGTCCAACTTGGCCGACGAGAAATTGAATTTCTGCGAGGTTCCGAGGGCGAGGTTCAGGGGGTAGGCGAGGGGCCGAATGGCCTCCCCCAGGACCTTCTCCTGGAACTGCTCGTAAGTGGTCGTTGGCTGTTTGGGGTCGAACGGCGAGAGCTTGACGCCCGGCGGGAGCATCATCAGCATGCCGCGGTCGATCGGCACCTCGTCGAACGCTTCAAGAGGCGTCGTGTCGTCGCCGTCGGCCAGGGCGTATTCCTGTTCGCCCACGGCCGTGAAGTTGGCGGCCACCTGGCTGGCGCTGAGCACCGCCTTTCGGTAGGCGCGCAGGTCGGCGAACATATCGAGCGACGGCGTGAAGATCGGTACGCCGCGGACCTGGCCCGGCCGGAATTTGTGAAACCAGTGCAGCACGTACTTCGCGCTGATCTGCTCGGTCTGGAATGGATTGAGCGACGGCGGGTAGTAAAAGTCGCCAGGGTGGTGCTTGAGCACGTGGAAGGCCGTCGGCCGGCCGGTGACCGGGTGAAGGGTGAGTCCATCGACCCACAGGTCCATCATCGTCCCCGGCCCGAGCGTGGTGACCTGGTCGGCCTCCATGTCGACGGGATAAATCTTGATCGGATGCTCCATGTCGGAGAGCGTCCGAAGGACGAGGAACCCTTCGCCGTCGATCGATTTGGCCAGCTTCTGGGTGCGGAGTTTCTCGACGAGATCGACCTCGCGACACCACTCGTCCCAGAGGTCCTGGACGAGTAGGTTGTAAGCCTTATCTTTCGTCTTCACTTCGAGCGTCGGGCCATCGCCAATCAGGTCGTCGGCGTTGGATGTGCAAATCCCGTAGAGGTAGGGGTTGTTGCTGACCTCGTACCGGCTGCGGATGCGAAGCTGCCGGCGGACTTGGAAGCTGTTGGCCGATTTCGCCGACAGGTAATCGGCTCCCCACCATTGCCGGCGGTTCTCGTCGACCGTCAGGGAATTGTCATAGCGGGCCTCGATCCGCGGCCGTGGCGCAAGAGCGACGCTGCGGCCCGCAAGCGGCAGCGATCCTCCGGCGAACTGACCCTGGGAGACCTTAATCAAGTTCGGTCGCCTTTCGTGAACGGCGAATTCACCTGCGGAGCCAGCGGTTGTAGCGGGGCGTTGTACGTCAGCGTCATGAGCCACAATCGGCCGGTGGCGAGCAGCTTGACGCGCTCCCACCAGGTCAGCCGCCAGCACGACACCACCAGGCCGTCGCGTTGTCGGTGCACGGGCAAAGGCAGGTACTCCTTCTGATCCTTGGCGAGCACGTGCGTGCATTCCGGAAACTTCACCGGCTTCATGCGTGCCTCACAGGTGCCCTGGCCGATCGAAGCTGTGGGGAAGGCGACAGCGATCGGAGAGCGCTCCGGGATTAATCAGCTTCGAGAACCGTATACCGCGGCGGCCCTGTCGGGCTGCCTTGACGCCGGCGGCGAACTGCGCTCCCTGGATCATGTCGCCGACGGAACGGCCGGTCGCTGTATGACCGTCCGCTCCGGAACTCAGCGGTTCGAGGGATTCCCGCTCGATCCTTTCGGCGGCTTCGTCTTCGTACATGCCTGCATCTTGTCCAGTGCAGGAGGGGCGTGAGAGGAGCGGCGGGGAATAAAGACGTGTGGAGTTTCAGGGGGTAGAGAATCGGGCTGGACGAGCAACCCGTCGGGCCAGGTCCTGGGCGACGCGTCGCCCGGAGCTCCGGTAGACGCGTCGGCCGATCCTGCCGACGCGTCGCTGGTGGACGTCGGCTGCGCGGCCGATCCTGCCGACGCGTCGCTGGTGGACGTCGGCTGCGCGTGGTCTCAGCGAGGACACATGCCGCCGGCGCACGGCGACGCGATCGCCCTGGGCGGCGCCGCAGGCTGCAGACTCGGGATGCCGCCGAACAAGAGGCATTCGTAGACACCATCGGCCAGGCCGCAGAACTTGCTCGGAACGTCGCAGTGCGGCATGTACGAGTTGTCGAAGGGATTCTTCACGCCGACGGCGAGGTAGCCTGTGTTGCCCGCAGCAATGTAATCCTTGAACTCCACGTAGCTCTTGAACCGGTACGGGTCCTTGCTGTCGGACTTGGCGCTCGGCTTCCAGGCCGGATCGGCCGTGTGCTCATTGCACGACTTGCACTTGCAGACGCCGGTGGTCGCGCAACCGCAGCCGCACGAAGGCACCTGGCCGGCGGCGACGCCGACGCCGGCGAACGAAAGCATCGCGAGCGAGAACATCGCGCTCGCAACGAAACTGAAGAGGCGCATTGGCACTGCTCCAAGAAGAAGGGTTGGGACATTGGCATCATGCCGAGCAGTGCGCGAGGAAGAGAGGCTTCCGAACCGGAAGGAAGAGAGGAACTTTCAGGGAGTAGCGATTACTGGTTGGCCGCCGGCGGCAATGCCGAGGCGCCGTACTCAGCGGTTCGAAGCTCAGCCTCTTGCATGGCCAGGCTCTGCTGGTTCGCCGGATCGTCGCTCGGCAAGCCGTCGGCCGCTCCCATTTGCCCCGGCATCTGCACGCCGCCTGACAGCGACGGACAAGGATCGGGAGGGCGCGAGAAGTCGGTGACGGCCGCGGGCGGCGTCGAGACGGACGTGAGAGATCGAACCTCGTTCAGCGCGAACTTCAACTGGAGGCGCAAGTCACCTATCTCCTGGTCGCGCTCTCCCATCGCGCCCCGGAGCATCTCCTGCATGCCCTTGGCGCCCTGGTTGCGGTACCGATTCCACCAATAATCGAAGCTTTGCATGGGATACTATTCAACCGAAAAGGGCTTCGAGCAACTCGATGCACCGGAAACGATGCTTGCAGTGCCGGCATTCGCGCACGCGGCGGCGAACTGGGATGCTTTGCAGGGCGGGCGCCCCGACGATCGGCAGCTTCTTCGTCTTGAAGTCGGCCGCCGTCGAGTAGGCCGGGATGCGGATGTCGAGGCATTTCGGGCAGCACAGGCCCGGCTGCTCGTGGAGCGCAAGCGGAACGCTTTCCTCGCAGACCATGCAGGTCCGCACGTAGTAGACCCGTGAGTCCTTCGACTCGTTTTCCTGCACGCTCTCGATGGCGTGAAGGCGTTGGGCCTGGCAAGCGGAGCAATAATAGCCTTTGGGCTTCATCGGTTCCTCTCGCGGGTGCGGGCCGCGGCGTACATCTCGGAGATACTTCGAGTCGATTTGGCAGCGGGAGCGTTCGCCGGCTGTGCGGCTTCCCGAGCGTCCTGCGCCCTGGCGTAAAGTTCGCTCGCTCGCAGCGGCTTGGCAGGCTTTGCCGGGGCCGCCGGTGCCGAATTCGAGCTCCACTTCAACCCGGCGATCGCCGCGGCCGCGGTGGCATACACCAAGCAATCGAACCAGTGGTTGTCGGGCCGTCCCGAATTAGATTGCCATTCGTCCACGGTGCGGCCGTTGACATTCGTGCGGATGGGATGCTCGGCGGCGAGGTGATCGGTGAACGTGCGGTGGGTGGCCGGATTGGTTCCGAAGAGGTAGAGAGTTCCATACGTGCCCGCCGGCGATCGCAGCCGCTCGGCCATGAACGACTTCCAGTGGTTGACGTCGAGCAGTGCCAGCCGGCCACGCGCATTCGGAGCCGCTTTCAATCGCCAGCCGGCGCCGTGGCGCTCGCCGCGTTGCGGTTTCCATTCGGAAAACGCGGTCTTCTTGGCGCCGACGTACATCCCTTTCGCCGGAGTGACCACGCCGCCGAGCGGCGTCTGGCGGCACCACTGATGCACCGTGTCGGCGAGGTAGCCGGTGTCGATCAGACACCGTTCGACTCGCATCGGTGCCCCGCCGTCGGCTCGCTTCCAGGCCTTGGCGAGCACGTCGCCGGCGAGACCCTCCAGCCCGGCGTAGATTCGGGCTTCGAGGGAGAGTCCGGGAAAGACCGCTGAAAGCGATGGGGCCGGGTCGGATGCCGAGAACTGCAGGAGAGTTTGCCGGGGCCACGCTCCATAATCGACCACGGCCCCGCCGAAGCGCTCGTCCCACGCGACGACGGTCCAGAAGAGGATTTCTTGCTGGATGTCGATGCCGCATGTGAGCCTGGTCGACTCGGCCGGAACTTCGCCGCGCGCGACCCGGTTGAGCTTCTGGGCGGCCTGTTCGGCGTCGATCGGCTCGGCGCCGTTGGCGTCGCCGGCGTTCGCCTCGGGGTCGCACTGATATTCCGCGTAAAAGGTGGCCGGCTTCAGAAGGAACAGGTCCATTCCGAACTGGATCGCCGAAAGCTGGTCCTCGTTGAATCGTGCTTCCCAGCTTGCTTCCCCGCCGCGATCCATCTCCACCCGCTGACGACGATAGAACTCGTTTGCATCACTCCGATCCGGCGGATCGAGCCGCAGCCCTTCGCGAAGCAGTTCGCCATATTCCTCCCAAAGGTCGAGACGGATCGGCATCGAGTTGAGGAGGTGACAGCGGCAACCGTGCCAGTCGGGGTGCTTGCCGCGGTCGAGAACGCGATCGACCATGTCGCCCGGCCGGATCGGCGTGCAGGGCATAATGGCGGCGATCTTCTTGCCGGGTCCGGCCAAGCCGAGCACGGCCCCGCTGATGATCGATTCACGGGTCTGATTCTGAATTGGAGATCGCGCCGAATCGTCCGTCTGAGGATCGTCGATGATCACCAGGTCGGGGCGGACTTTGGCGCCCTCCTTCATCCTGCTCATACCCCGGATCGACCCGGTCAGCCCCTCGGCGGCGATCGCGGCCCCAGACGCCGGCGAGCCGGCGACGGTGGGGAAGACGCAAAGCTTGCCCGTCCATTCGATCCGGGTTCGCTCGCCGTCGAGCAGCTGGCCCGGCGCCCGATTGTTGATCCCTTCGAGCTTGACCACGGGATAGCACAACTCGGGGAAATCCTCGATCAGCAGGTCATTGGTCTCGATCTCGGCACGGACATTGTCGAGCAGGTCCTCCGCTTTCCCCTGGGTCGCCCCGATCATGACCACGAACGAGCGGTGGCCGTAGGCGACGGCCCAAAGTGCTCCGACCTCGCAGAGCGTCGTCTTGCCGCTTCCCCGCGGCAGCGATTCGGCCTGCTGGCCGCCCTCCAAGATGATCCGCTGCAGGTCGGCGATGAAACTCAACTGGTCGGTCCCCCACTTCAAATCGAACCGCTTGGGGAAATAGACCTCACAGAAAAGACGCAGGTGGTCGAGGCAAAGGTGCTTCCGAGGCAGGTCGGCGACTCCGGGCAGCGGTCCGATGTCGCGGCCGCTCTTCGACGCCTCGGCGTTCCGCGTTCTTTCCCGCTCGCGTTTTTTGTCGTGGGTGGACATTGCGGGCAACCAACTCACTCTGCGAGCGGCTGTTCCCCGAAGGGGTCGGCTCTGAAACCATAGTTTCCAAGGACCCGCGAAGGCGGGAGGGCCTCGACCCCCCGAGGGGAAAAAATCCTTTCAGGAGGTAAATTGATCCGGCTGCCGGCGGCTGCCGACCGCTCGCGGCCTTGGCCGTGGCGTTCTTGAAAGGAGGCATGGACTGCAGCCAGCAAGAACTGATCCAGGCCCTGCTCGACGCGCGAGGCGCCCAGCCCATTTCCTTCTGTGCTCGAACTGATGCTCGCGCACTCGCAAAGGACCAGGCCAAGAACCCGAACCCGTTCTCGAGACCTGTTTGGAAGATCGCCACGATCAGCGCGATGGTGAACTTCTGGTATGACAGGGGCGTACTTCGACGACTCAAGAAGGAAGGCAAATCACCAGGGCAGTTTCGTCGCGGCACAAGCTGGCATGAACCGGTGCTCGTCGCTGGTCGACTGACGCCGCTCTGCCGCGGCAAGAACCAAACGGATTCGATCCTGTACCTGCGAGTGATGTATCTCGCCACGAACGCTGTCGCCTTCGAAGATGCGAACGGCGTGTCTATCGCGGCCAGTGCGATCGAGCGGTTTCTCCCTGCTCGCAGCGAGTACCTCAACCAAGGCCTCGATTGTGCTCTACGATTCAAAACGTACCGAATTGATGGGATCCGTTGGCTCACTCTGAAGGGACAAACCTTCCACGTCTTGTGAGGCGCCTCATGATCTGCGAGTATTGCAAGACCCGCCCTCTGTGCCGATCAAATCGTTTCCCGGCCAAGACGTGCGGAACTGCGGAATGCCGACATGCACGAATGCTGGAGAAGGGAAGACTCACCTCGAAGAAGTGGTACGAACGAAACAAGCAAAGCCGAAAACTCGCTCGATTGAATCGGCTGCCGGCCGAAGCGCCCAATCCCGGACTTTAGTGAGCGCTTGGTTCGGGACCAAGAGGTCGC
>Ga0134126_10000778_pt1 | contig 40084 bp, 31 predicted proteins | sample KB31752_FD_96881 | JGI IMG/M metagenome (GOLD analysis project Ga0134126, IMG submission 96881) | Terrestrial soil microbial communities with excess Nitrogen fertilizer from Kellogg Biological Station, Michigan, USA - KB3-175-2 | ecosystem: Environmental > Terrestrial > Soil > Unclassified ...
CGTTGACCGCGACGGATCTGCGGGCCGTGGGGGAGTTCCGGCTGCTGGCCCGGCTCGGGTCGGGCGGCATGGGGCAGGTCTTCCTGGCGTCGTCCCTGGCCGGCCGGATCGTGGCGGTCAAGGTCATTCACGCGGAACTGTGCCGGGACGCGGAGTTCGTGCGGCGGTTTCGCCATGAAGTGGAGGCCGCCCAGAAGGTCAGCGGCTGGTATACCGCACCCGTGGTGGCGGCCGGGGTCGACGACAATCCGCCGTGGCTCGCGACCGCGTTCGTCTCCGGGCCGCCCTTGGACGACATCGTCGCCCGGCACGGTCCGCTGCCTGTCGCGGCCGTCTGGCGGCTGGCCGCCGGGCTGGCCGAGGCGCTGCGCGCCATCCACGGAACCGGGCTTATCCACCGCGACCTCAAGCCCGCCAATGTCCTGCTGGCGCTCGACGGGCCCCGGGTCATCGACTTCGGCATCTCGCGGGCGATCGCCGACACCCGGCTGACCGCCACCGGGGCCATCATCGGCACCTTGAGCTACATGTCGCCCGAGCAGGTACAGGCCCAGCCGACCGGACCCGAGAGCGACACGTTCTCGCTCGGCTCCGTCCTCGCCTTCGCGGCCGCCGGGGCGGCGACGTTCAGCGGTCCCCCTGGCGCACCGCAGGCCTCCGTGATGTACTGGATCGTCCACGGGGAGCCGGAGCTAGGGGCAGTCCCCGCCGAAGTCCGGGGGCTCATCGAGGCCTGCTTGGCCAAGGACCCACAGCAGCGCCCGGACCTGGGCCGGGTCGCGGCCTACAGCACCGCGGCCGCCGAGCGCCTGGGGCTGTCGCCTGCCGCTTTCTGGCCGAACGAGGTGGCGGGCGTTATTCAGGCGCAGCAGGCTGCGCTGGCTGCGCAGATCGAAGCCCTCCGCGTCGCGCCGAGCACGCAGCTGGACGGGGCCTGGGCAGGCAGCGGCAGGGGGCCGATGCCGCCTGGTCAGGCGGTACCTCAGGCAACGGGGGCATCCGCTGCGGGCGGACGGCACTCCGCGCGGCATTCCACGATGGTGCCCGGCCCTGCCCCCGCCACAGCGCCCGGCATCGGGAACGGCGGGACTACCCTGGGCGGGCAGGCGGTTCCCTGGCAGGGCAGCACGGCGCGCGGCACGAGCCGCAGGGGCCTGCTCATCGGGGCCGGCGTCGGCGGCATCGCAGTCGTCGGCGGCGCAGTGGGCTGGGCACTCAGTTCGCGGTCGACGCCGACCCAGACAGCTGGGCTAGGCCTGCCGACGGGACAGTCGCTGTCCACCCAGCCGGCCATGCAGAAGTACTACGGTGCCGGCGCGCGCAAGACAGCCGCCTGGAAATTCCCGACGGGCAACGCCATCCAGGCCAACCCCGGCGCTGGCAACGGCGTGGTGTATGTCGGGAGCACCGACAACAACGTCTACGCCGTTAACATCGCGAACGGACGGCAGGCTTGGACGTACCAGGCGGGCACGGTTACCGCCGATCCCGAAGTCGTTGGCGACATCGTCTGCCTGTCCACCAACGAAGGGCACTTCTCCGCGCTGCATGTCGCTAAAGGGACGGTGGCCTGGGAACTGGACACCAAAATGCCCGCAACCTACAGGCGGACCTGGGCCGTTAACGGCGGAAGTGTGATCCTTGCCAGGGAACTGGCCGCCATGCAGGCCTACGACGCCGCCACGGGCACGAAGGGCGTGAGCTTCCAAACCCAGGAGCCTTACGTCATGGCGCTGAAAGCCAACGGCGGCGTGCTGTACGCGCTTGACGCAACGGGCATCATCTATGCCTTTACCGCGGCCACCGGCAGCGAGCTCTGGCACAAGCCGCTGCTCTCCGGCGACAACCAGCCTGGGACGGGCCTGACGGTCGACGGTGACAGCATCTACCTGGGCACCACGTCTGGAACGGTCTACTCCATTGCCACCGCGAGCGGGCAGATCCGGTGGACCTACCATTCGGGCACCGGCACAGAGTCCAATCTGGCCGCCGCCAACGGCATGGTCTACCTCAAGGACAACAACGGGAACGTGCAGGCCGTCAGCGCCGCGAACGGGAAGAAGGTCTGGTCGTACGCCGCTGTCGCCACGGGTTTCGCCGGCCTGGCCGAGGCGGCGGGGCGGATCTACTACTCCACCGCCCTCGCGATACAAGCGCTCGACGCCAAGACCGGCGCTCCTGTATGGGCCTTCACCCCGTCAGGCGCCGCGTCGGGCAGCGCCGACTTCCTCTCCACCCCGGTGGTCGCCAACGGCCTGGTCCTCGTCGGCAGCAGCGACGACAACCTGTACGCGATCCAGGCCTGAGCAGCGGACCCCTATCGCCTTGCGCTGATCTCCTCGGCCGGGTTGCGACGCAGTACCAACCGGGCCGGAATCGCAGTGGCCACGAGGCCAAGCGAGATCGCGCCGGCCACGATCAGGGCGTAAGTCCCGGGAACGATGACCGGCATGCCGGAGCCGGTCATGCCGCCGCTGAATCCGGTGAGCGCCATCCATGCCGCGCCGGTGCCGAGCGCCGTGGCGACCGCGACAATCAGCGCTAGTTCCGACAGCAGGATGCGCTGCGCCTGCCGCCGAGTGGTACCCGCTAGCCGCAGGAGCGCCAGCTCACGGGACCGGCCGTGGGTGGACATGGCCAGAGTGTTGATCACGGCAATGGCGGTGAACACGATGATCAGCCCCATGAAGACCAGGTTGACCTCGGTGCCGGTCTGCTGCTGGGCCGCCTGGAGCGCGCCGAACCCGGACCGGCCCGTTACGGTAAGCCCCGGGAAGCTCTTAATTCGCGTGCGGAGCTGGTCGAGCGGCACAGTGCCCGTCACGAGCACCGCCTTAGCAAGGGTGTCGTCCACGTGGCCGGCGACGTCGCCGAAGTCCAGCAGCGTGTCGCCGAAGCCGAGACCTCGGCTGTAGACCGCTATGAGACGGAGCTGGGCCTTAGTCCCGTCCCCTAGGGTGACCTGCACGGCATCGCCGATATGCCGCCCCTGTGCGGCGGCCTCGCTCATCGCGATCGTGCCGGGGGCGAGCTGGCCGAGTGATCCGGACCGCACCCCGGGATCCATCACTTGCGAAAGCCCGGCCGGGGTGAGGGCCTGTGCCGACCGCTTGTCCTCGCCCACCCAGATCGTCGTCTGAAGGTCTGCCACCACCGCGCTTGCCCCAGGCGCGGCGCGCAGGGCCTGGACTGCGGCGGCCGGGACGCCCGGACCGCTCGACCCGATCACATAGTCGGCCCGCACGCCTGCGCTGGTCTGGGCTCGGGTAGCGCCGCCCAGCGTGGCGGGCACGAACAGGATGACCGCAGTCATTCCGATGAGCAGGGCCAGCGGGGTGACCACCGACGCCATCCGGCGGCTGTTGGCCCGCGCGTTCTGTGCCGCGAAGAAACCGCCAACCGGAGATGCCTGGAGCGGCCAGCCGAGCAGCGCCACGGCGCCGCGGGCAAGGACTGGGCCGAGCAGCGCTGCCGTGATCATCCAGAGCAGCACGCAGAGGTAGGTCACGGGCAGCGCGGCTGGCTCGGTGTGCAGGGCGCTGAGCGCCACGGTGGTGACCGTCGCCAGCGCGGTGCAGGCAACGCCGCCCAGCAGTCGCCCGAAGCTCACGGTCCGCGGCTCCGTGGCCGCCTCGGCCAGCGTTTCTGCGGGCTGGATGCGTGCGATGCGGCGTGCGGTTACCCGCGTGGCCAGCCAGCCGGCACATACCGTCACCAGCACCGCGGCGATGACCGGGAACGGGCTGCGGGCCAGCCGCAGCGTACCGGGAACCACGCCAAGCGAGACGAGCGCGGCGTGTATAGCGCTCCCCAGCGGGATGCCGACCAGCGCGCCGGGGATCCCGGCGGCCAGCCCCAGCAGCAGCGCCTCTCTGCCGATCATGCGGCGCACCTGACGCGGTTTGGCGCCGACGGCGCGCAGCAGGGCGAGTTCGCGGTAACGCTGCTGGATTGAGAGCGCAAACGTGCCGGCCACCACGAGCACTGCCACGATCAGCGCGGTGCCGCCGATGGCCGCGCCCATGCTCGTCAGCTTGGTCCGGGCGCTGACGGCGCCAGGGAATTCGGCCTGGCCGCGGCCGTCGCCGACCGAGACGAGCGCGCCCGTGCCCGCGACCGCAGCCTTGACCTGGTCAGCGGTCGCCCCGAACACTCCGTAGGCCGCGACCGTGCCGTCGTGCCCGGCGAGCTGCCGCGCTGTGGCCTCGTCGAAGAACACGGCAGACTCGTCGTGCACCGGAGCATCGGGCCGCGCAATGCCGACGACGCGGTAGGCCTGCGGCGCGGACGTGGACTGGATGACAACCTGACTGCCTACGGTGAGCCCGGCCTGGCCGGCCAGGCCGGTGTCGAGCACCACCTCATCGTCGTGCCGTGGCGGCGTGCCAGACACCAAGGCGTAAGGGGTCAGCGCCGCCGACCGCCAGCCGTGCCCCGACGACGGCGCGCCAGGCAGGCCAGCGAGCACCGACCCGTCGCGCCGGACGATGTCCGCAGGGAAGGTCAGGTCATCGACCACCCTTGCGCCCGGCAGCGCCGCGAGCCGGCCGCCGACGGAGGCGGGCAGCCAAGCCCGCTCGCTGAGGGGCTTGGACTTGGTCTTGGCCTTGCCCTTATGCACGTCGGTCCAGTGGATCTGCTGGTCGCCGCTGACCACCATAGGCGTACCGGAGTACCGCTCGGCGGGGATCACCCCGCGGATGCCGGTTTCCAGCAGCACCCCGCACGCACACATGATCATGGCGGCGGACAGCAAGGCGAGGAAGCCGCCGACGGCAGAGCCCTTGCGCCACCGCAGGGAAGACAACGCGAGCTGGAACATCAGGCCCACGTCCCCACGCGCGTCATCCGGTCCGCGATCTCGCTGGCGGACAGGCCCGCCGCGACCTCCGCGATGCGGCCCTTGACCAGGAACAGCACCGAGTCGGCATAGGACGCCGCCACCGGGTCGTGGGTGACCATCACTACTGTCTGGCCTAGGACGTCCACGGTGTGCCGCAGCAGCTTGAGGATCTCCCGCGCGGTCACGGTGTCCAGCGCGCCGGTGGGCTCGTCGGCGAACACCACCTCGGGCCTGGTGATCAGCGCGCGGGCGAGCGCCACCCGTTGCTGCTCCCCGCCGGACAGCTGGGAGGGCAAGTGCCTGGCCCGCCCGGACAGCCCCACGCGGGCGAGGATCTCGGCCAGGTGGGCCGGGTCGGCCCGGCGGCCGGCCAGCCGCAGCGGCAAGGTGATGTTGTGCTGCACGTTCAGCGCGGCGAGCAAGTTGAAGGCCTGGAAGACGAACCCGATCCGCTCCCGGCGCAGCTCAGTCAGCTTGGACTCGGGCAATGTGGACAGGTCGGTCTCGACCGCGCCCAGGTGCACCGACCCTGACGTGGGCCGGTCAAGACCGGCTGCGCACTGCAGGAAGGTGCTTTTCCCTGACCCGGACGGCCCCATCACCGCGCTGAACGTCCCCTGGGGGATGGCGATGGAGACATCGTTGATCGCGGTGACCGCTCTCTCGCCCTTCCCGTAGACCTTTGTTACCGAAGCCAAGCGAACGGCCGTGTTCACGGGAGCTTGATTCCTTCCTGTCCTGCTGCGGGGGCAGGGTACGCCAGGAAGCTGGTCACCACGGAGCGGGCACCGGGCACGGTTCGCCCTGTGCCCGTGTACCTGTTGAGCAGCTTGATGTACTCCTCGAAGAACTCCTGCAAGTCGTCCGCGGTGACGTAGATGAGCCCGCGCGAGTAGGGAAGCTGATCAATCCACGCCTCGTCGGCCGCGTTGTCCTGCGCATGCTGCGCGCTGATGAACTCCTCGACGTCGGCCGTCAGATCCTGCCGGACGATCTCTTCCGTCAGCGCACGCATCTCCGGGTCCTGCTCGTGCCTGGGCGGCATGCGCCAGTCCACCCGCGCCAGGCGCCACCAGCGCTCGCGGCCGCGGGCCAGCTCGGGTACTTCCTCGACGAAGCCGTGCTCGGCTAGCCGCCGCAGGTGGTGGCTGGTCAGCCCGGTGCTCTCGCCAAGAGCGCGCGCAAGCGCCGTGGCGTTCGCCGGGCCGTGCTGCAACTCCGCCTGGATACGCAGCCGCATCGGGTGTGCCAGCAGTCGCAGCGCCGCTGGGTTGAGCAGTCGGCGCGGTGGCTGATCGGTGTCGTTCTCCATAGTTGCAAATCTACGTTTGCAAGCCGAGATTTGCAAGCCGGCGTTTGTAAGTAGGCTGTGGCGAGCCGGCGTGGGCGGAGTGTGAGTGGCCTGTTAGCGCGGTCCCGTCCGGCCCCGCGTCCACCGTCACCCAGAACACCTCGGTCAGACATCGTCCACCTTCACGCTGGCGGCCCACAGCGGCACTGCCTGGCACGGGTTCTCTACCGTGTACGACCAGGCGCCCTTGCTCAGCCGGACCTGCTTCAGGTTTGTCTCCGGAGGAGCGCCGACGCACTGCACGGGCGCCGGGTGAGTTCCTGACCCCGGGACGGGAATGTTCCCGGGCCCCGGCGGTTGGTAGCGAGCGTGGCACTGACTGACCATGCACCGCTGTTGCTGCCGCTGCTGCGGGCCCGGGTGACCCCAGAAGCGTTCGACGGCAGCCGGTCTGTGAGTAAGGCCGAGGCCGCGACCTTGGTCGACGCCTTCCGCTGGGCACCGTCCGCGGGCAACTCCCAGCCGTGGGGGCTGCTGCTGGCGCACCGTGGGGATGAGACCCATGACCGGCTTGTCGCCCGGCTGGCACCGAGCAGCCGGCGGTGGGCGCCGTCCGCCGCCTTGCTCGCCGTCACCGCCGTCCGCCGCTTCGTTGACGACTCAGACATGCCGTACTCGGAGTTCGCCGACTACGACCTCGGGCAAGCGGTCGCGCACCTGACCGTCCAGGCGGAGGCACTCGGGCTGGCCACCCACCAGTTCCGTGCCTTTGACCTGGACGGGCTCGTGCGCGATCTCGCGCCGCGGCCCGGGTGGGCGATCGTGTCGATGATCGCGATCGGCCACGCCGCGACGCCGCCCGCCCACGAACGGAGCAGGCGCGGCACGCACGACATCTGCTCGGCACCGTGGGGAGCGGCATAATGCCCAGCATGGGATCTGTGACTGACACCATCAGGCTCACGCCTCTCGGCGGTCCGACCGCGCTCCTCGAGATCGGGGAGATTCGGCTGCTGATCGACCCGACGTTCGACCCGGCAGGCGAGTACCCGATCGGGTCGCGCACGCTCGCCAAGACGACGGACGCGGTGTGGACCGCGGAGCAGGTCGGCGTGGTCGACGCCGTCCTCTTGTCGCACGACCAGCACCCGGACAACCTCGACCACGGTGGCCGCGCGTACGTGGCTACCGCCCCGCTGACTTTGACCACCCCGACGGCGGCGGCTCGCCTTGACGGGGCGACGGCCGGGCTCGCGGCGTGGGAGGCCCGCCAGGTCGGCGGGGTAACCGTGACGGCCGTTCCCGCGCAGCACGGCCCAGGCGGGACCGAGCACCTGACCGGGCCGGTCACCGGTTTCGTGCTGACGACCCCGGCCGGCCGCCAGTTGTACGTGAGCGGGGACAATGCGTCGCTGCCGATCGTCGCCGAGATCGCGCGCCGCTTCCCCGGCATCGACCTGGCGGTCCTGTTTGCCGGTGCGGCCCGCACGCCCCTGGTCGACGGGTACCTGACCCTGACCAGCGAAGAAGCCGTCAAGGCAGCGGAGCTGCTCGGCTGGCCCCGGGTGCTGCCCGTGCACACCGACGGCTGGGCGCACTTCACGCAGAACGGCAGCAGCCTGCGGAAGGCGTTCGCCTCGGCCGGCCGCGAGGTCCAGCTCGTGAACGCCGCGCCCGGGGAAACCGTCACCGTGTGATCCGGCGTAATTGGACTAGGTTATATGGCCGGAATCGGCCTTAAAACACGTGCCATGTGTCCTTAGAGTCGATGACATGACTACTGAGGACACCGCGGCCAACCTAGCCGCCGCATATGTGCCGATCCCCGTCCGCTTCGACTTCGACGCACTCGCTCCGGCCGTCTCCACTGCAGTCATGACCCTGCACAAGGCCGCCATCAAGGACCTGGCGAAGGCTGGCGTACCGCAAGGGCTCATCGAACTCGTCCGGCTGCGCGCCTCGCAACTGAACGGGTGCGCCTACTGCGTCAACCAGCACAGCGTCGACGCCCGCAAGGCGGGCGTCAGCGACCAGCGCGTCGACATGCTCCCGGTCTGGGAGGATGCGGCCCTCTACACCGCCGAGGAACGGGCCGCGCTGACCCTGACCGAGTCAGTGACCCGGCTCTCAGAAACGCACGCGCCGGAGGCCGTGGTCACCCAGGCGCTCAAGGCGCTCGGCGAGCAGCAGACGGCGGCGGTCCTCGGGCTGATCCTGTCGATCAACGCCTGGAACCAGATCGGCGTGACCAGCCGCTGCTGGCCAGTGGACCCGCGCGAGGACTAGGCGGCCGCGTATTCGATCTTCATCGATCGGGCTGGGTTTAGACTGTACCAACGTGACGGAAACCCAGACCGATTACGGGCTTGACCTGTTTCTCACGTTGGGCGAGACGCGGCCGGCGCGAGCGCTGGAGAGCGCACTGCGGGAAGCCATCGTCGCCGGACGGCTCCAGGCGGGGCACCGGCTGCCCCCGACCAGGGGCCTGGCCGCTGACCTGGGAATCGCGCGGGCCACGGTGTCCGACGTGTACGCGCAGCTCACCGCTGAGGGCTGGCTGGAGGCGCGGGTTGGGTCGGGCACGTGGGTCGCGGAAAGCACGGCCGCCGGCGGCCACGCGGCGGCCGGGACGGCACAAGGCGCTGCCCGGGTGCGTCCGGCAGCCAGACAGGGGCTGACACGGATGTACGGAGGCGGGCCGGACCTCAGCCGTTTTCCGCGCCGTGAGTGGCTGGCCGCCGCACGCCGGGCAGTGGACTCCGCGACCCCAGCGGAACTGGACTACACGGAGCCGCGAGGTACGGAGCGGCTCCGCCGCGAACTCGCCGTCTACCTGACCAGGACACGCGGCGTGCAGGCGGATCCGGAGCTGACGCTGGTCGGGCACGGGTTCGCCAGCTTGCTTGCGCTGGTCTGCCGCACCCTGGCCGAGCGTAGCGCGCGGCGGATCGCTGTGGAGGAGTACGGGCACGCCGAGCACCGTGACATCGCCCGCGCCGCCGGGCTTGAGGTCGTTGCGCTGCCGGTCGACGACGAAGGTGCCGACGTGGGGGACGGGTCGCCGCTCAGCCGGCTCGGCCCGGCGGACGCGGTGCTGCTCACGGCCGCCCACCAGTACCCGCTTGGCGTCCCGCTCTCGCCCGTGCGGCGGCGTCAGGTCGTGCGCTGGGCGCGCAGCACCGGCGGCACAGTCATCGAGGATGACTACGACGGCGAGTTCCGTTTTGACCGCCGGTCCATCGGATCGCTGCAGGGCATGGCGCCCGATCACGTTATTTACCTCGGCACCGCCAGCAAGGCGCTAGCGCCGGCGATAGGGCTCGCCTGGGCCGTGGTCCCCAGCCGGCTGCTTGCCGGGCTGCTGCGGCAACGTGACCTCTACGACCGGATGAACGACTCGCTCAACCAGCTGACCCTCGCTGAATTCTTTGCCGACCACGCCTACGACCGGCACGTGCGGCGGATGCGCGCCGAGTACCGGCACCGCCGCGAACAGCTGGTCACTGAGCTCGCGGCCCGAGTGCCGCGGGCACGTGTCTTGGGGGTGGCGGCGGGCCTGCAGGCGACGATCGAGCTGCCGCCCGGCACCGATCCGGAGAACGTCGTCGCGCACGGGCTGCGGCGCGGGCTGGAGTTCGAGACGCTCGCCGGGTACGCCGCCGAGCCAGATAAGCCGCACCCGCCGGCCATCGTGCTCGCCTACGGAGCTTCGCCGGCCTCCCGGGCCCGCGTGCATATGGAGCTGGCGGTGACGGCGATCGAGGCCGGCCTCGCGAGCTAACGCAGCAGCTCAGGCAAGCGGCCTAGCTACGGGCGAGCCAAATGGCCTGGCAACGAGGCGGCTCGGCCGGCACGATGTACTCCGTGGTAGCGCAAGTTACAGATATCCGGATTTATCCGCTTAAATCTGCTGCCGGGACACAGCTGGACAGCACCCGCGTGTCACCCTCGGGCCTGCACGGCGACCGGGGCTGGGCGATCGTCGATGCCGACGGCCGCAACCCGTGGCTCGGGGAGCATCCGCAGAGCCTGGCGATTTACCCCGAGGCCACGGAAGACGGTGGCCTCATCCTGCGCGCCGACGGCTGGCCGGATATGACGGCGCGCCCCGAGGACTGCGGGCCGCTCGTAGCGCTCGACTTCCCCGGGCTGAGCCACGCACTGCGCGGCCCGGCCAGCGCCAGCGGCTGGATCAGCGACGTCATGGGCGCCAGCTTGCGGCTCATCCGGCTGCCCCCGGGGGTAACTCGGCCGATCAGTCCCGAGCACGGCGGCCGGCCGGGCGAAGTCACCTCGTTCGCCTGGGACGCGCCGGTCCACCTGGTCACCAGTGAGTCCGTGCGCCAGCTGCAGGAGTGGATCGCCGCGACTGCCAAGGACGACGGCACCGATGCCGCTGGGCTGCTCTCGCTGAACGTCGCCCGGTTCCGGCCGAACGTGGTGACCGAGGGATTCCCCGCGTTCGCCGAGGACGACTGGGTCGGGGTCCGGATCGGCGACATCGACTTCCGGGTGACCGAACGCTGCGACCGGTGCGCGGTGACGCTTTACGATCCAGCCACCATCGCCAAGGCGAAGGAACCCATCCGCAGCCTCGCGCGCCACCGGTCGTGGGGCGGCAAAACGTGGTTCGGCATCAGGCTGGTGCCGCTGGCGCCCGGGCGTATCGAGATAGGTTCCCCCGTCATCCCGCTGTGATGCGGCACTCTTAGTGGGGTGAGGGGATCAGGCAGAGGTGTGACAAAAAGTCGGGACTTGGCGCTGAAGGTCGTGAGATGAGGACACGCCATTCGCCCGGGATCACCCGGCGGGACGCCGAGCAGTTGCTCAACGGCGCCGTCGGGTCGAGCCCGGATCATCTGGGTCAAGTGCTGAGCGCTGCGGCAGCGTCAGCCCGTGAGGGTGAGCTGTCAGGCGAGCAAACAGCCTTGGCCGCGTTTGAGGCCAGCCTTCCGTATGAGGCGCGGCCTCTTAGCCATCGCGCTACTCCCAGGAAGAGAAAGATGCCGAACCTCCCCCTCTTGAACCTCCTATCTATGAAGGCCGTCGCCTGGTCGCTGGCTGGCCTGGTCGCCGCCGGCGGCGCGGCTACCGCGGGGACTGTCGCCTTCAGCAACTCCGGGTCGACGCCCACGAACAATGTCGACACCGGCGCCGTGACCGGAGGCTCGGGCGACACCGGCCCTGCCGCCGTCGCCCCGGCTGACCCGTCCGCGGCGAACTCAGCCGCACCGGCCGCGGCCTCAGGCGGCGGGCCACTGACTGCGGGGCAGCTGTGCACCGAGCTGACGTCCCGAGTCGCGTCGACGATCGGCGACGCGGGGGGCGCGGCGAGCGCGGCCGGCCTCACGCAGATCCTGGCCAACCCCGCCGTCACCGACGTGCTGGCGAGCGCGCCGGTCAACGGGCTAGTGGGAATGGTCGACAACGCGACCGCGGTGCCGGATTACTGCGGCCTTGTGCTCGCCCTGCCAACGGTTCCGGTACCCAACACGTTCACGCAGATCCCGACGTCCGTGCTGAACCAGGCCTTGACCACGTTGCCGGCCGCCGACCTGAGCGGGGTGCTGAACTCGCTCCCCGCGGGCGAACTGTCCCAGACGCTCGGCGAGCTGTCGCCGTCGTCGTTGACCTCGGTCTTCGCGACGCTTCCCGCAGCTGCCGCGGGCAACGTCCTGAGCACGCTCCCGGCGGGTTCGCTGGGCAGCGTCCTCACGACGCTCCCGGTCAACTCGGTTGCCAGCCTGCTGCCTAGCCTGCCGACCGGCGACCTGACCGACGTGATGACCACTCTGCCGAACGCGCAGACCGGGACCGTCCTGTCTGAGCTTCCGGCGTCGAACCTGACGCAGGTGCTGACCGCGCTGCCGTCGTCGGCGCTCGGCAACGTGTTCACCGGGCTGCCGACCAGCGACCTCACCCAGATCCTGGGTGCCCTGCCCTCATCGGCGCTTGGCAACGTGCTCACCGCGCTGCCTGCACCGACCCTGGGGAGCGTGCTCACCCAGCTTCCTGCGGCCAACCTGGGCAGCGTGCTGAACGCACTGCCCGCGACCGACCTGAGCAGCGTCATGACCACGCTCCCGTCGGCCACGGTGGGCTCTCTGATGAAGAGCCTGCCCACCAGCACGGCCACGGGGATCCTCGGGAAGCTTCCCGCTTCTGTGCTGAATGGGTTGCAGAGCGTACTTCCTTCGTCCATCCTCTCTACCTTGCACTTGTGAGTTGACTGTCCACGGGGGAGCGAACCCACCGCTGGCGGGGTGGTGCCACTGGCGCCATCCCGCCCGCCCTCATGGAGGAGACTTCTGCTGACGCCGCTAGGAAACGAGCGGGCAGGAACACACACCCGGGTCACGTACGGCCACGTCACCGCCAACCCCAAGGCAGTCAGGGGCAGGGCGGGGCGTCCGGCGACGGATGCCGACGTCCATGGCGCGATCGCCATGGACGAACTGACTGCGGCAGTCGAAGGCGCGCAGCGCGGTGACTCCGAATCGTTCAGGATCCTCTACCGCGAGGCCCAGCCACGCCTGCTGCGCTACCTGACCTACCTCGTGGGCGCCGAAGCCGAGGACATCGCCTCGGAGGCCTGGCTGCAAGCCACGCGTGACCTGGGCAAGTTCCGCGGTAGCTACAGCGAGTTCCGCGGCTGGCTCACCACGATCGCCCGGAACCGGGCCATGGACCACTTGCGTCGCGCCAAGCGCCAGCCGCCGTCCATCCCGGTGCCCGTCGAGGATCTCGCCTTTCTCGCGGGCCGCGAGGACACCGCCGATCGCGCCCTTGAGGCCATCAGCACCGAGGAGGCGCTCAGCCTCATCGCCTCGCTGCCCCGCGACCAGGCGGAGGCCGTCTTGCTGCGCGCCGTCGTGGGCCTCGACGCCAAGACGGCGGCTGAGGTCGTCGGCAAGCGCGCAGGGGCCATCAGGACCGCCGCTTACCGCGGACTGAAGAACATCGAGAAACGCATCAGCTAGCCGCCTGCCGGCGTCGCAGCGGGCATGACGGCGTTACCCGTCCTGGCTGGCTTCCTGGCTTTCCCGGCCTGCAATGATCGCCTTAGCTGCCTGCAGTGCGTCGACCAGTCCGCTGACGAGCCTGCCGACCTCCTCCTCGTCGAGGGTGATGCTGGCTCCCATGCTCTGATCTTGTATCCACACCCGTACACAGGAGGCATCCTGCGTATACGCTTCGACCTTTACTACCCGGTAGCGGCTCGTCGAGCCGCTGCGGTCCTTCGGCCGCATGTCCAGGGTTACCGGACCGCGGACCAGTTGCGGTTTGCGGGATTTCCGTCGCAAAATGCTCATGCCGCAATTGTCGCGCTTTCCCTCCGCTACGCAGAGAGCCGCGCGAGGGCCAGACCGCAGCCAAATAAAAATGAGTCAGAACGGTTCGTTGTTTCACCAGGTCGGACCCGTTGCACTGAGTCCTTGCCATCCTGGTTAGGTTCCGTTGAGCTGCAATGCGGGGGCGGCCACCCAGTGGCAGGCAGGGTGGAATCAGCATGGTGACGCCAGGGATCCGTGTGACGAGCGGAGCGAACTGCCCGTTTTGCACAGCGAAGATTAACTTGTAAATTCCGTGCAGCACGTAGACTTTTGGTCCGGGGAAGGAAAAATGCCGGCCACACGTATTTTTCTTACCCCGGACTAAAAACCTACATGTTAATTCCTGCTCGGTTGCGCCAGGCAGGCCACCGGGCAGCGAATTGTCCCGATTGCCGCCCGGGCCGAGAAGTCCCGCGGCCGCGTAGTGCGAAGCTTTTCTAGTCAGGCTTTGGCCTGGCACGTGGCGCAGCGGCCCGTGACGGCGAAGCGGTGCGGGTTGATCGCGAAGCCGTACTCGGTGCCCGCGACGCGGACGAGGTCGGCGAAGATCTCGTCGGGTACCTCGATCATCGTGCCGCACTCTTCGCACACCAGGTGGCCGTGTGCCGCCGAGGCCAGGTGGTAGGTCGCGGGGCCGTTGCCGAGGCGGGTGCTGTCGATGACGCCGAGCCGCTCGAGCTCTTCCAGGTTGCGGTAGATCGTGGACAGGTGCACGTCGGGGGCGCGGGAGTGCACCTCGGCCGCTAGTTCTTCTGCGCTCCGGTGCTCGCGGCAGCCGAACAGGGCGTTCAGGAGCAGCCTGCGTGCAGGCGTTGCCCGGCCGCCGTGCCGGCGGACGAGGGCGAGCACGTCTTCGATCGCCTGGCGGTCGGCGTGCTCGGTTAGGGCCTCGGCTGCTTCCCCTGCCATGGGCACAGGATATAGCACGCAAATGCAGTTGCAAGTCCTCGCTATTGCGAAACTCTATCGCTTTACGCTGCTCGCGGCGCGGCTAGTCCGCGGAGCAGTCGGTGGCCGTGACGGCCTGGCGGGCGTCCCACTTCTGCTCGATCTTGCCGAAGTGCCAGATGGCCAGCGCGGCGACCCAGGTGAGAACGAAGATACCGACGATGACGAACCCGGCCTTGTTGATGTCGAAGCCGCCCATGAACGACCAGAACCCGCCGTTCAGGTGGTACTCCTGCCCGATGAGGCCAAGGATCTCGATGGTGCCGATGAAGAGGGCGACGAACACCGAGAGGCCGGTGACGGTGATGTTGTAGTAAACCTTGCGGACGGGCTTGGCGAAGGCCCAGTCATAGGCGAAGTTCATGAAGCAGCCGTCGATCGTGTCGAACAGGCACATGCCGGCGGCGAACAGGATCGGCAGCGACAGGATCGCGTAGAACGGGAGCCCCGACACCACTGCGGACCCCGCGAGGACGAGCAGCGCCACCTCGGTCGCGGTGTCGAAGCCGAGGCCGAACAGCAGCCCGATCGGGTACATCTTCCACGGGGCGTCGGCGCGGCGGGCGATCGGGCCGAGGAAGCGGTTCATGAGGCCGCGCTTGTCGAGCTGCGCCTCGAGTTCCTCGTCGTTGTAGCGGCCGGCGCGCATCTCGCGGAACACCTTGAGGATGCCGACCAGGATGATCACGTTGAGCAGCGCGATGATGTAGAGGAACGTGCCTGAGACACCGGTGCCGATGATGCCAGTGACGTTGTGCAGGCCGGAGTTGTCGTTCCTGACCTGCTCGTCCAGCGTGCGGATGCCGAAGTTCAGCAGCACGGCCAGGATGAACACGACGCTTGAGTGCCCCAGGGAGAAGAAGAACCCGACGCTCAGCGGGCGCTTCCCGTCGCTGACGAGCTTGCGCGTGGTGTTGTCGATCGCGGCGATGTGGTCGGCGTCGAACGCGTGCCGCATGCCCAGGGTGTAGGCCAGGGCGCCGGTGCCGAAGCCGAAGATCTGCGTGTTCGTGATGTGATAATGGCCGCGTTCCGCCAGCGCCAGCATGACCCAGCCCGCCACGTTCAGGCCGATGACCACCGCCACCATGGCGCCCGCCCGCGTCCACTCCTGGGGGGTCAGGCCGTCCCTGACCTGTGCCAGTCGCGTGCGCACGTTCGCCATCACTCGCCACCTTCCCTAGAGAGCCTGCTCAGGCAAGTCTAGGGCTACCTGCGAGACGGTCGCAATAGCGGGTTACCCGTAAGTGCCTCGTTGTTCCTTCTGCGCAGGGTGATCACTTGCATGGGGCGGCAACCGCCTCGTCTAGATAATTGCAAGTGCGTCGCAATTACGAGCTAGGTGGGCGGGGTGAAGACCGTGTCCTGCGGATTGGGTGGGTAACCGGGCGCGGCCGGAGAAGGCGGTGTAGGCGGTGGCGTCGGCGCCCAGCCTCCTTGCGTTGGCCCGGCCTGGGGCGGCCCGGCCTGCACAGGTCCGCCTAGCACAGGGCCGCCCAGCACAGGGCCGCCCAGCACGGGTGCGCCCTGCGCCGGTCCGCCCGGGGGCATCGCGCGGGCGAGCTGGCGGTTGCCGCGCTCGGCGAGCACGGTGTACAGGAAGTCGGCGGGCGTCACGTCCACGGGGACCGGGGGTGACAGGCGGGCGGCCACGTCGGCGGCTAGCTGCCGCCCGATCTGTTCCCGAGCGGCCTCGTTCAGCTGCCAGAAGCGGGACAGGTAGCTGGCCGCCGACGTGGTGAGCTGCTCGGGAAGGGCGGACAGGTCAAGCGACGCTGCCCATGACTGCAGGCTGGGATGAATGACCGCCGCGCGCGGATACGCGCCGCCCGCAAAGGCGTAGGGGGCGGCGGCCTTCGGGGCTCGCTCCCGCACCACGAACGTGCCGGCGAAGACATCGCCTAGGCGCTTGCCCCGGGTCGACAGCATCGACGTGATGAGCGCGGGGACGCCGAAAAGGGCCCAGCACTCGACGACCCCGGCAAGGGCGCGAACCAGCGCCTGGCGGAACCGCTCCGGGCCGCCGTCATCCGCGACGACCCGCAGGCCGAGTGCGATCTTGCCGACCGTGCGGCCGCGGCCGAGCGTTTCGCAGGCGAGCGGGTACCCCACGATGATGAGCACGGACCCCGCGATTGAGACCGCGGCGACAGCGGCCCCGTCTAGGGCGTGGGCCGCGATGGCGACGCCGAGCAGGAGCAGGAAAACGAAGAAGGCAACGAACTCGATGAGCATGTCAATGAGCCGGGCCAGGATCCTGGTGGGGAACCGGGCAAAGGGCAGGTCCAGGATCACTGCCTCACCGGTGACAATTTGCTCCACGGCGGCAGCCTAGACGTTTAGGGTGCCTTGCGTGGATGTGAACGCATACGCCATGGCGCATCAGGCCGAATGGGACCGGCTCGCGGGCCTGGTCCGGCATCGGCGCAGGCTAACCGGTGCCGAGGCCGATGAACTGGTCGCGCTGTACCAGCGGGCGAGCACGCATCTGTCGCAGCTACGGTCCGCCGCCGTGACCGACCCGGTCCGGGTAGCGCGCCTTGCCACCCTGGTTGCGCGCGCCAGGTCGGCGGTGACGGGCGCGCATGTCCCGTCATGGCTGATGGTGGCCAGGTTCGCGGCCCGCGACTTCCCGGCCGCCGTCTACCGGGCGCGCTGGTGGTGGCTCGGCGCGACCGTCGGCTCCCTGGTGGTCGCCGTCGCGACCGCGTGGTGGATCGCCCGCTCGCCGGGCGTGCAAGCCGGGCTGCTGCCGCCCGCGGCGGCGAAGGCCCTGGTCCAGCAGCAGTTCAAGGGCTATTACACCGAGAACCCCGCTGCCTCGTTCGCCGCGCAGGTGTGGACCAACAACGTGTGGGTCGCCGCGCAGGCGCTCATCTACGGGATCCTGCTGGGCCTCCCCACCGTGTTCGTGCTGCTGGAGAACGCTATCAACGTCGGCGTCGACGCCGGCTACCTGTTCGCCCACGGCAAGGGGACGTTGTTCTTCAGCCTGATCTTGCCGCACGGCATGCTTGAGCTGTCGGCCGTCTTCCTCGCCGCCGCTGCGGGGCTGCGGCTGGGCTGGACGGTGATCGACCCGGGCGACAGGCGACGCGGCCAGGCCCTCGCGCAGGAAGGCCGGGCCATGATCACCATTACCCTTGGACTGATCGTGGTGCTCGGCGTCTCCGGGGTCATCGAGGCGTTCGTGACCCCCTCGTCGCTGCCGGCCTGGGCGCGCATCACGATCGGCGCGGTCGCGGTCACCGCCTTCCTCGGCTACGCGCTTGGCCTTGGCCGCCGCGCGGTCGCGGCCGGGCTGACGGGGGACATGGAGGAAGCGCCAGATGCGGTGCCCGTGGCTTGACCTTTAGAGCAGGCTGTCTAGAGCCGGCCGCTGCCCTTGAGCGTCAGGTAGGCGTCGGCGAGCGCCGCCGGGAGCCGCTCAGGCGGCGCGTCCACCACGGTGGCACCAAGCCGGGCGAGCTGCGCGGCCTGCTCCGCCCGCTGCGACATCGCCCGCGTGGCGGCCGCTGCCGCGTAGACGCTGGCGGCGTCACCGCGCCCGCCAGCTAGCTCGGTGAGCCGCGGGTCGGCGACCGAGCCGACGAGGAGCTCATGGCGGGCCGTGAGGGCCCGCAGTTCCGGGAGCAGGTCCACGGCGAAGTTCAAGTCGGTCAGCGCGACCACCAGGCACCGGCGGCGCGCCTGGGCCAGCACTGTCGTGGTCACCAGCCGCCAGTCGGTCTCCACCAGCTCGGGTTGCAGGGTGGCCAGCGCATCGGTGACGGTGGCCAGTGCCGCGGTCCGGGGCGGCCGCAGCACGCGGGTGCGGACCTGCTGGTCCGCCGCGATGAGGTCGACTCTGTCGCCCGCGGCGCTGGCTAGCGCGGTCAGCAACTGAGCAGCGTCCATCGCGGTGTCAAGCCGCGGGTAGCCGGCCACCCGGCCTGCGGCGGTCCGGCCGGTGTCCAGCACAACTACGATCCGGCGGTCGCGCTCCGGGCGGTACGTGCGCACCATCACGTCGCGGCGGCGCGCGGTCGAGCGCCAGTCGATCGACCGGACGTCGTCGCCGATCACGTACTCCCGCAGCGAGTCGAACTCACTGCCCTGCCCGGGCAGCGCCGCCCGGTGCTGCCCGTCGAGCTCGCGCAGCTGCGCCAGCTTGCCCGGCAGGTACCGCCTGCTCTTGAACGGAGGCAAGGCCCGGACCGTCCAGGCGACCCGATGGCCGCGCTGCCGGGCGGCGAGTCCCAGCGGGCCGAACGACCTGATCGTGACCCGCTCTGACACGCAGTCCCCGTGCCGTACGGGCGCGATCGTCACGGTGACCTGGCCCTGGCCGCCGGCGGGGACGTGCAGCCTGGCCTGGGCCTGGCTGGCCTGCGCGGACGGCGGCCAGGCAGCGCGCAGCTGCGCGCGGAGCGGGCGGCGGCCCGCGTTCACGATGGTGGTGGTCACCGTGGCGGACTCGCCGAGGCGAACCCGGGTGTCACCGCTGCGCCGTACCTGCAAAGTGCGCACCGGCGCGGCCAGCACCGCGTCCACGAGGATGGCAGCGAGCAGCAGCCCGTCGACCACCGCAACGGTGACGGCTGACCTGATCGCCAGCACGACCAGCACGCCGACGACCGCTACGGCCGCGGCGCGTCCGCTCAGTGCCACGACGCGGTCACCGGGGGACCGGGACTGCGGACAGCAGCCCGTCGAGCACGCCTTCGGGGGTAACCCCCTCCAGCTCCGCCTCGGGGCGAAGCTGGATCCGGTGCCGCAGCGCGGGCCTTGTGAGGGCCTTCACGTCGTCGGGGATCACATAATCGCGGCCGACCAGGTAAGCCCACGCGCGGCTGGCGGAGAGCAGCGCGGTGGCGCCGCGCGGTGACACACCAAGCCGCAGCGACGGGGATTGCCTTGTCGCCCGGCACAGGTCGACGATGTAGCCGGTGACCTCATGCGATACCCGGACCTGGGCGGCGGCTTTGCGGGCCGCGACTAGGTCCTCCGGTCCCGCCACCGGCCGGACAGCGCTGAGGTCGCGGGGGTTGAAGCCGGTCGCGTGCCGGGTGAGGAGCTCGATCTCGGCGTCCCGGTCGGGCGCGTTCACGAGCAGCTTGAGCAGGAACCGGTCCACCTGCGCCTCGGGCAGCGGGTAGGTGCCCTCGTACTCCACCGGGTTCTGCGTGGCGGCGACGAGGAACGGGTTCGGCAACGGGCGCGGCTTGCCTTCGACCGAGACCTGCCGCTCCTCCATGGCCTCAAGCAGGGCGGCCTGGGTCTTGGGCGGGGTCCGGTTGATTTCGTCGGCGAGCAGGATGTTGGTGAACACCGGCCCCTCGCGGAACGTGAACTCGGCCATCCGCGCGTCGTAGACCAGGGAGCCGGTGACGTCTCCTGGCATCAGGTCCGGGGTGAACTGCACGCGCTTGGCCGACAGGCTCAGCGTGGCGGCAAGCGTCCGGGCCAGTAGGGTCTTCGCGACGCCAGGCACGCCTTCCAGCAGCACGTGGCCGTCTGCCACGAGCGCGATGAGCAGGCCCGTCACGACCTGGTCCTGGCCGACGACGGCCTTGGCGACCTCGGCGCGAACCGCGGCAAGGGCTTGGCGGGGCTCGGAGTGCATCATGACTGCCGTATCTCTCGTTCGAGGGTGTCCAAATCGGCTGCGAGGGTGACCAGGGCCTGGTCAGTGGGCGGCGGCGGGCCGTGCAGCAGCGCTGTCACGTACTCCGCCGGCACCCCGGTACGGGCCTCGACCGCTTCACCGGTGGCGCTGCCGCCCGTCACCTGGGCGATCCGTGCGCTGGCGGCGGCGCGCAGTTCCCCGGCGGCCCGGTCCCTGGCCCGGCGTGCCTGGTAGAGCCGGCCGTGCCCTTCCACGGTCTCGGCCGCCCGCACGATGACCGGCAGGCGTTCCGCTACCAGGGGGCCGAGCCGGCGCGCCCGCCAAGCCGCCGCAAGCAACGCCGCGACGCACAGTTGAATCGCGACCAGGTAGGCGGGCCAGGGCACGAGCGAGAAGAAGGAGCGCTGCCCAGGCGCGGTTGCGGCCTGTGCCTGGGGAGACGGCACCACCCAGATGACCCGACGGGCGGACCGCAGCAGGTTCAGGGTGAGGGCCGCGTCGCCCTGGGAGGAAAGGTAGGCGTTGCTGAGCGGTGCGCTGCTGCCGAGGACGGTGATCGTCCGGGAGCCGTCGCGGTAGCTGACGAGGCTGTAGCCGCCGCGGGCGGCCGGGTAGCACGACTGCGCGCCTGGGGCCGTTGCGCGCAGCAGGGCGCCATAGAAGTAGGCGGCGCCGGATAGGGCCGCGGCCTGCGCGGTGCACGCAGGCTGCGCGACGGTTGCTGGCTCGTACCCGGCGAAGTGGATCGCGGGAGCGATCGCGCGCAAGGCATCAGGCACATCGTCCGATGCGTGCGGGTCAGACGGGGTGACGTCACTGGAAGCGATGAGGAGAATGTCGCCCTTGAACCGTCCCGCCTGGGCGAGTTGCGCCTCAGTGAGCGAGCCAGCGCCGGTGATCAGCTCCAACGACCCGGCGGGGGCGCTGGTGCTTGGCGGGGCTGTGACCCGCGCAACCCGCTGGCCGCGGGCGGTCAGCAGGTCAGCGAGCGCACGGCTCCCGGTGGGGCCGGTGCCGTTGGGGTCTAGGTAGCCGCTGGCCGGGGCGGGCTGCAGCAGCGCGATCACCACGCCTGCCACGACCACCGCCATGGCCAGCAGCGCCGGCAGCCACCAGCCCCGCGTCGTCCGCAGCAGCCGGCTCACGCTGGCATCCTCGCCCCGGCAGCTTGCGTCGCAGTCGCAGGTCCAGGCTCGGCGACGGGCGACGCCGCGGCCAGCGTGGCGTCCAGCGCGCACAGCCGCTCGTAGCCGTCGCGGGTGCCGGCCCCGCCACCGTACCGGACCTGGTCAAAGCTCTGCGCGGCAGCGATGAGGTCAGGACGCTGCCCGGGGAAACGGGCGCCTGCCTGCGCCGCGACCTCGTTAGCGGTCCTGCCCGCGTCGGGGCTCAGGATGCCGCGCTCCTCGCAGGAGGCCACGATGGCCCGCAGCCGCTGCAGGACCGCGGTGCTGTAATCGCCGCCAGCGGCGCTCGCCGCCGAGGCATCGCGCAGTTCCCCCGCGGTCATGGCCCGAGAGTCCCGGTCCCACGCCGGTCCTGTGGTCCTGGCCGACCGCGCGAGCGGGCCTAGCCGCACCGCTATCACGGCTACGGTGGCGACCACGAGGGCGGCGAGGGCGACGAGCGTCCACCAGCCGCCGGGGGTGGCCGAACCGGCCGCCGAGAAAAGCCGGCTAAGCAGCGATCCCAGGTAGTGGATGACACGCGCTGGCAGCGGCTGCGGCTGGTGGTAGAGCGCCTTCGACAACTCATCGCGGGCGAGGCGCTGGGCCGCGCCGCGCCCGATCGGATCGGACGCGATCACCAGGGGCTGACGTTCTGGCCGCCCAGGCGGTCACCAGCCGCCGGGCCGGCCGTAGCAGCCTGCAGCGTGATGTCCATCCCCTCCCGCCGCATCCGCAGGTCGGTGTAGAGCAGCGTGATGACGCCGGAGATCATGGGAGCGGCTACCGTGCCGGCGACGATCTGGCCGATCGCCTGCACGACCAGGCCCGCGACATTCACGTGGGCCCGCGTGGTGAGCAGGGACAGGCCACCGCTCCCCAGGGCGAACGGCAGGTTGATGACCTCGACCGCGATAAGGACGATCAGGTAGGTAAGCAGCAAGATCCCGAAGACGCGCCACGAGCTGCGCCGGACCAGGCGCCACGACCGGCCCAGGCTCTTGAGCGGGCCGAGCCGCTCAAGCATCACGACGGGGATCGCCATCTGCCAGCGGACCGCGACGATGGCGGCGAAGACCGATGCGGTCAGGCTGAGGACAATGCCGACGATGGCACCAGCCACCGGGCCAGCCGCCAGGCCAACTCCCACCGACACGCCGACGATCACCGCCAGCCCCGCGATGTAGAACAGGGTTATCAGCAGCAGCATCCCGATAAGCCGCCAGATCCGGGGGGCGGCGGTCCGCCAAACGCTGGCCAGGGTCTCCTTCCTGCCGAGCACCCCTTGGCCGATGGCGACGGTCAGCAGGCCGGTGAGGATCGAGTCGGCGAGGAAGGTGATGAGAACGGTCAGGCCGTAAAGGGACAGCAGCCAGACGGCCTGCGACGCGGTGAGCTGGAGGCTGGACGACCCGGCAACGCGCACGGTGCTCAGCACCTGGCGCTGCAAGACATACGAGACCACGGCGATGAGCACAGCGGAGATGGTGGCGACCGCCGCCGATGAAGTAAGGATCGTCTTCGGGTTCCACCGGATGGCGGCGAAGGCGCCGTCCAGGATCTCGGTCATGTTGAGCGGCCGAAGCGGTACGATCCCGGGCTTGGGCGCCTGCGGCCGCCCATACGGACCGCCGCCGTACGCGCCGTAGCCCCCTGGCGTGCCGTAACCGCCGGGTGCTCCGTAACCGCCAGGCGTGCCGTAGCCCCCGGGCGGACCGTACCCCCCAGGTGCTCCATAGCCGCCGGGCGCGCCGTAACCGCCAGGCGGACCGTAGCCGCCGGGCGGGGCATAGCCGCCCTGCGGGCCGTAACCTCCGTACGGAGGTGGCGGCGGGGCACCGTATCCGGGCGGCACGCCGGGGCCCGCCTGCTCATTGGGTTGTCCGGGGGCAGAACCTTCCGTCATGCCAGGCCTCTTTGGGGGTTTCCGTGCGAATTCGCCTAGTGCGCCGACCATAGTCGCACGTCGGCCGCTCCCCACGCAGGCAGATTCACAAGCACGGCGAATGAACGAACGGATACGGCCTCAGCGGCGGCGGCGCGGGCCGAGCCGGCGTAGCTGGATAAAGGTGATCACCAGGCAGAAGGCCGCAATCCCGGCTGTGATGCCGACGTCGCGCAGCCAGTTGGCGGACGAAGTCGCCCAGAGCGGGTCTGCGTCCGTGCCAGGCAACAGGCCAATCCCGTTAAGGTTCACGGTGGACGCGGCGGCGGCGAATCCCCAGCGGGCCGGCGCGATCCAAGAGAGCTGGGACAGGCCGTTCATCCCGTTGAACGGCAGCACGCCGCCGGACAGGATGACCTGGAACATGGTGAGCATCACCAGGAACGGCATCGCCTTTTCCGACGTGCTGACGAATGCCGACACCAGGAGCCCCAGGCACATCGACGCCACCGCGAGCATGGCGATCGCGATCAGCAGTTCGGGGAGGGGGTAGTTCCGCAGCAGCGCGCCGTGCGCGGGCATCTGGCGGCCAGCCAGGCCCAGCAACACGATCACGCACGACTGCACGACGCTGATGGCGCCGAGCAGGGTCAGCTTGGACAGCAGGTAAGCGCCGGGCGACAGGCCCGCCGCGAGTTCCCTGATGTAGATCGGGCGTTCCTTGACCAGTTCGCGGACCGAGCTCGCGGTGCCGGCGAGGCAGGCGCAGGTGACCATGATCTGGAGCAGTTCCTGGGCGGACATGTTGCCGTTCGGCCCGGCCAGCCCCTGCATCGCGGGCACGAACCTGATCAGCAGGCCGAGCACAACCGGCAGCAGCCCCATGAACAGCACGTAGCCCCGGTCGGCGGCGATCACTCGCGCGTACCGCCGGGTCAGCGTGGCATACTGCCGCAGCCCGCGGCGGCGTGGCGCCACAAGCGCCAGCCGTTGCTCGTCGCGCTGTACCCCGTTCGCGCGCTGCTGCGCCGCCGCGTAGCGCGCGTAGGCGATGGACGCCGCGAACTCGCCGGCCCAGTCGCGGTCGGGGTGCAGGTCGAACGCCTGGAAGAGATCCGCCCAGTCGGTCAGCCCGAAGTAGCCAAGCGCCTCACCAGGCGGTCCGTAGAAGGCCATTCGCCCGCCGGGGGCGAGGACGAGCAGCCGGTCGCAGGCCAGCAGGTTCAGCACGCTGTGCGTGACCACGATGATCGTCCGGCCATCGTGGGCGAGGTCGCGCAACTGGAGCATGACCGACTTGTCCAGGCCCGGGTCGAGACCGGAGGTGGGCTCGTCGAGGAACAGCAGCGACGGCCGGGTCAGCAGCTCCTGGGCAACGTTCATCCGCTTAAGCTGCCCGCCGGAGAGCCGGTCGGCGCGCGTCTCCGCGTGCTTGGACAGGCCCAGCTCTTCCATGACCTCGGTGACCCGTGCGTTGCGCTCGGCGGCTGTGGTGTCAGGCGGGAAGCGCAGTTCGGCCGAGTACTGCAGCGCGCGGCGGGCGGTCAGCTGGGTATGCAGGATGTTCTCCTGCGGGACGAGGCCGATGCGATGCCTGAGCTCGTCGTAGTCCTCGTACAGGTCCCGGTTGTCGTACATCACGGTGCCGGTGTCCGCAGGCCGCATCCCGGTCATCGCGCCGAGGAGCGTCGACTTGCCCGCGCCGCTCGGGCCGATGACGCCGACCAGGCATTTCTCTGGCATCGCGAACGACACCCGGTCAAGCAGGACCTTGCCGCCCGCCACGGTCGTGACGAGTTCCTGAGCCGTGACCGTGACCTCGCCGCCGTCGACGAACTGTTCAAGGCGGTCACCCGTGAGCCGGAACGTCGAGTGGCCGACGCCAATTGTGTCGCTGTCCGTCAGCGGCTGCGTAGAGATGCGCCGGCCGTTGACGAAGGTGCCGTTCTGGCTGCCCAGGTCGACGATCTCGAACCCGCCCCCTGCCCGGTGGCGCACCTTGGCGTGGTGGCGGGAGACCAGGAGGTCGTCTAGCACCAGGTCATTGTCCGCTGCGCGGCCGATCCGCAGGTTCCCCGCGAGGATCGGCATGACCGCGCTCGGGCTTTCTGCGGGGCTTTCATGGTCCTGCGCCGGCGGGGTCGGAGGCACCGTGACGCTGGGGCCTACCGTGGTGGCCGGGCCAGTCTCGTCGGGAAGCACGCTTCGAAATCGTATTGGCTGCGGGCGCGGCTGGGAATCGGGTCGCCACCCTGATGTTCTCCGGGCGAGACCCCCGGGTTAAGCCGCAGTGCCTCGCGAGGCGGCGATACCAGCCTGCTCAGTGACGGGAACGGCCTGGCTGGGGCGGCTCCCGGTGGCCCGCAGGTAACGGCGGGTGGCGACGGCGACGAAGCAGACGAACAGCGCGATTACGCGGACCGTGCCCTCGGTCGGCCAGGACATCAGGTGGGTTAGGTGGATGTCCAGGGTCGAGGGGTGCATGAAGGCATTGCACGACAGGTAGATGACGAGCGCCGTGCCAAGGAACACGGCGGTATCGGCCACTGCCTGCACCATGAGGACGCCGCCGGATCGCGGCACCGGCTCGGTTGGCACGCCGCTGCGCCTGCTGAGCTCCAGGTACCTGCTGATCGCGAGGGTCACGATCGAGACGCCGAACGCGAGGGCGCCGGCGGTGTCGGTCCGCAGCGGGATGGCAGACCAGTACGGGTTGTATTCGTCGTAACCGAAGCTAGCGACGAGGGCTGACCCGATCCAGATCAGGACGGCGGTATAGCCGAGGCCGAAGGCTATTGCTTCGACCACCAGCTTCCGGGGACTCTGGTCACTGGGGCGCACGGTGCCAACTATAGGTGACCGTAGAACAAGCGATTGCCTTGCGTGCGAGCGGGCAGGAGATGCACGACCGTTAAGGCTTGTTGCAAACATCCGCTTATGTGACCGATCGACGAATGGGGGCGGCGTTGACGGGCGCGATCGCACCGCTGACCGACTTCAGCGTTTGGGCGCGCGGGAACCTGCTGGTCATCATCTTGCTGGTACTCGGAGCGATCCTGCTCAGCCGGCTCGCTGACTGGGCCCGCGGCCGGATCGTGCAGCGCATCGACGCCAGGTCCGTCGTGTCCGAGGACCTGGTGCGTTCCGAGGCCGCCAAGCACCGTCACGTTGTGGCGCAGGTGCTCACCTGGAGCATCCTCGCCGTCATCTACGTCGTGACCACGGTGCTCATCGTCCAACTGCTCGGCGTGCCGCTCGCTGGCCTCGTGGCCCCCGCCGCGCTGATCAGCGCCGCGCTCGGCTTTGGCCTGCAGCGATTCGTCCAGGACATCGGGGCGGGGTTCTTCATCACGGGGGAACGGCAATACGGCTTCGGCGATGTCGTCCGCATCTCGGTCACGGGTGTGGGGGAGCCGGCGGTCGGGACGGTCGAGGAGGTGACGCTGCGGGTTACCCGCATCCGGTCGGTGAGCGGAGAGGTGATCATCACGCCGAACGGCCAGATCGCTCAGGTCACTAACCTTTCGCGGGACTGGGCGCGCGCCGTGATCGACGTTCCCGTGCTGTCCACTATCGACGTGGGCCACGCCACCGAGGTGCTAGCGCTGGTCGGGCGGGAGGTCTACCTAGACGAGCGGCTGCGCAAGTTGATGCTTGACGAGCCCACGGTCATGGGCGTGGAACGGATGGACGTCGAAAGCTTCTCCTTGCGCATGGTCGCGCGGACCCTTCCCGGCATGCAGTTCGATGTCGGCCGGGAGATCCGCGCCCGGATCGCCTCCGCTTTCCGCAGGGAGGGCATCATCGTGGCCGCCGAGCTTGACACCGGCCAGGCGACCGGGAACGCGTCATGAGCAAGCCGCGCACCTCGACCATGGTGCTCATGGGGCTGTTCGTTGGCGTGCTCGCCCTGTACGTGCTGGTGCGCCCGACCCCCGCCGGCACGGCGGACACCCCGGCAAAACCCACACCCACGCCCACCCACCCGGTCAGCACGCCGACGTCGACCCCGACCCGGCCGTTTTCACCGACTCCGTCCCGGACGGCTAGCCCCACCGGGTCAGCGACCCCTACCCGGTCGGGGAGTCCGTCACCGAGCGAGACGCCGACGTCCACGCGCCGGGCAACAGCCCCGGGTGCCACACCGACCCCAACCGGGAGCGCGCCAGCGACATCACTGCCCGTGCCAACCACCACGCCCCAGGCAGTCACGCCAGTCCCCGCGTCAAGCTGAGCACCATTTCCGGATGGCACGGGTAATACCCGTATCTAATTACTCAGAATTCATCCGCAAATCTCCAGAAATGATTGACAGTGGCTACCCTTGGGGGTGTCTTGTAGCCGGCCTGTCGGAACGGGATTGGAGCGGCGGGAGCGATGGATCCGCTGCGGGTTGGGGACCCGCGCCAGGTTGGTGTATATCGGCTGGTAAACCGCTTGGGCGATGGCGGGATGGGCCAGGTATTTCTCGGGGTATCGCCTGGCGGGCGCCCGGTCGCGGTGAAGGTGATACGCCCCGAGTTCAGTACTGACATTGAGTTCCGGCGTCGCTTCGCTCGCGAGGTGGACGCCGCGCGAAAGGTCGGTGGGTTTCACACCGCGCCCGTTGTCGACGCCGGCCCGTATGACGACCCGCCGTGGATGGTCACCGCCTATATCGCGGGGCCGTCCCTGCAGGCGGTGATAACCGGCGGCGGGCCGCTGGCCCCAGCCGGCGTGTCCCGGCTGGGGGCCGCGCTGACCGAGGGACTGGGCGCCATCCACCGCAGCGGCCTGGTGCACCGTGACCTCAAGCCCGCCAACATCATCATGGCTGATGACGGGCCGCGGATCATCGACTTCGGCATCGCGCAGGCGGCCGGGGCCACGTCCTTGACCACGCCGGGCACGGTGATCGGCACCTACTCGTTCATGTCACCCGAGCAGGTCCGCGCCGATACCGCCACCCCGGAAAGCGACGTGTTCTCCCTCGGCTGCGTCCTCGCCTACGCCGCCACGGGCCGCCCCCCGTTCGACGCGTCGAACGGGGCGGCGATCATCTACCGGGTACTCAACGAGCAGCCCGACCTGGGCGACCTGCCGCCTAGCGTGCTACTGGACACGCTGCTGGCCTGCCTGGCCAAGGACCCGGAACGGCGGCCGCTGCTGCCGGACCTGCTCGCCCGGTTCGCCGCCGGCTTCCCCGGCGGGCCGCCCTTGGCCGCCGGCGAGCCCTACTTGCAGGACACGCCGGTCGACCTCGAGCCCAGTCCAGGCGAGGTGGCGCAAGGGACAGTGGTTGCCGAGTTGGCAGTCCCGGACGGACCGGTCCCCAACGTGGTGGTTCCTGGCGTCCTTGCCCCCGGTGCCGAAGTGCACGCGGAGCAAGTTCACGCAGAACGTAACGAGAACGTCACAATCACGCAGCGCGCGAACGCGTCCCCGCACAGCGTCGTGATCCAGATAGCGGGTAACGCGAGAATCGGCGACGACACGTAAGGTGGCCTTGCCCGGTGAGCATCAGCAGTGACGAAGGAAAGCAGCTGGCACAACCGGGGCAAGCGCCCGCGACGGTGTCAGCCAGTGCAGTGCCCACCAGCACGGGGCCGACCAGCACGGGGCCGACCAGGCAATCTGCGCCCGAGCGATCGCGCGTGCATGTGCAGACAGCGGAGGCGGCTGAGTCCGCCGTCGTCATCCAGGTCGGCGGCGACCTGTACCTGTCAGATGCCGCTCTCACGAGCCTGTGGACGCCCACGGAGACGGCGCCCGGCGAGTGCCCGTACCCCGGCCTGGACGCGTTCGGCCCCGGCCAGGCGAAATGGTTCTTCGGCCGGGAGACGGTCACTGGGGAGTTGCTCCGCTACCTCGACCAGATGGGCCGCGGTGGTCCCGGGGGCCCGCTGCTCGTGGTGGCGCCGTCCGGCACCGGCAAGTCCTCCCTGCTGGGCGCGGGGCTGCTGAACGCCCTCGCCGAAGGGCGGCTCCCGGCCCCCGGATCAGCTATGTGGCCCCGGCTGATGATCACGCCAGGGTCCCACCCGCTCCGGACGCTGCGCACGGCGCTGGCCACCCTGGCAACCGTGCAGACCGCCGTGGCCGACTCGCGTGTCGTCGTGGTCATCGACCAGCTTGAGGAGCTATTCACGGTCTGCGAGTCGGAGGCGGAGCGTTCCGAGTTCCTCGACGAGATCGGGACGCTGGCCGCCGACGCTGGCCCGGGCAGTGCCCTGGTGGTGCTCGGCATGCGCGCTGACTTCTACGCGCGCGCCACCGCGTACCCGGTGCTGCGCCAGGCGATGCAGTCCCGGCAAGTGGTGCTGGGGGCGATGTCGGCCTCGGAGGTGCGGCAGGCGGTCATCCGCCCGGCCCGGGCGATCGGCCTGACGCTGGAGGCGGGGCTGACCGACCGGCTGCTGCGCGATCTCGGCGTCGACGAGGGTGGCGTCAGCCAAAACCAGGGTGCTAGCGACAGTCAGGGAGCGGACGGCGACCGAACGCCGGACGGCAGCGCGGGCGGCGGCTACGAACCTGGGCGCCTTCCCCTGCTCGCCCATGCCCTCCGCGCGACCTGGCAGCACCGGGACGGCAACCGGCTGACGATCGCGGGCTACGAGGCGGCGGGCGGGATCGCGGGCGCCATCGCCAGGACGGCGGAGGACGTCTACGCCAGGCTCGACGAGCCTGGGCAGGCGGCGGCCAGGCAGATCTTCCTCAGCCTGGTCCGGGTCGGCGCGGCCTCCGGGGACGGCGACGCGGCGGCCGACACCCGGCGCCGGGTCGCGGCGGACAGCCTGCTCGGCCTGGCCGCTGATCCGGTGGCGGCGCGGGCCGCGCTTGACGCGTTCACCGCCGCCCGGCTGCTGACCTCCGGCGGACAGGCGGTCGAGATCACCCACGAGGCGCTGCTGCGCCGCTGGCCCCGGCTGCGCGGCTGGATCGACGAGGACCGGTCCGGCCTGCTCGTCCGGCAAGAGCTCGAGGACGCCGCCGCCACCTGGGCCCGCGAGGGCAAGGACGCGGCGGCCCTGTACGGGGGCGTCCGGCTGGCGTCGGCGCAGGGCTGGGCCGCCGCTTCGGGTCACCTCCGTGAGCTGACGCAGGCGGGCCGCGACTTCCTCGCCGCTTCCGAGCGGCGGCGCAGGCGGGGCACCCGTCGCCGCAACGGGATAATCGCGGTCCTCGCCGCGCTCTCGCTCCTGCTGGCCGGCCTGTCGGTCTTCGCCCTGAACCAGCGGTCCGCCGCCGAGGCGACCTCCCGGACGGCCGAGGCGGGGCTGCTGGCGGCGGAGGGGGGCCAAGCCTGGGCGGACTTCCGGCCGGACACCGGGCTACAGTTCGCGGCCGCGGCCGACCGGCTCGACCCGTCGTCATCGCAGGTGCGCAGCACGCTGCTGACCACCCAGGCGGTCCCGATCACCGGGCGGCTGCTGACCAACGGGGCACCCGAGGCCTCCAACATGGAGGGGGTGGCCTATAACCCAGCGGGGACCCTGATCGCGGGAACCACCCACGACGACAAGGTTGAGCTCTGGAGCGCGGCCACCCGCCGCCTGCTCTGGTCATTCCGGTTCCCGAAGATCGACGGAACGCACGCGTCGGCTACCGCGGTCGCGTTCAGCCAGGACGGTAAGACCATGGTGGTCTCACAGCAGGGCGGCCCCTGGCTGTTCGACGTGGCCAACCCGGCGCACCCCGTGCACACGGGCACCCTCCCGGTGCCGCCGGCGCCGGGGATCAAGACCCCGCAGGTGTTCAATATGGCCGTCAGCTCGGACGGGACCATGGTCGCAGCGAGCATTACAACGACCACCAACCCGGCCGCGGCGCTGGAACCTGACGCGGGCTACGTGCTGTTGTGGAACGTGGCCACCCGGACCACGGCCGGCGTGATCCCGGAGGGAGCCCTGGCGAACAGCCTCGCCTTCACCCCCGACGGGCGGTCCCTGGTCGTGGGGAGGACCGACGGCGGCGTCGACCTGTGGGACGTCGGGCGGCACACCAAGACCGCCGTCCTTCAGGGGCCAAACCCCGACAACGCCACGACCGGGGCAGCGGTGAGCCCGGACGGGAAGATCATCGCGTTCAACGCGACCACCGGACCACTTAAGTACGCCGTCAAGCTGTGGAGCGTCGCGGGTAAGCGGGTAATAGTGACGACGCCGGTCAACGGGGCCAACGGCCTGACGTCGGTGGCGTTCAGCCCTGATGGCACGCAGTTCGCCGTGGGTGACCAGACTGGGACGGTCCGGCTGTGGGCGGCGCTCGGCGGCATTTTCCCGCAGCTGCTCGGAAATTTCTCCGGCCACCGGGGCCAGGTCAACCACGTCGCGTTCAGCCCCGACGACGGCACGCTGGCCAGCGCCAGCGACGACGGCACCATCGACCTGTGGAACACGCGGGGGCCGATCCTCGGCGGCGCCGCCAACGTCACCAACTCGCTCGCGTTCAGCCCGGACGGGAAGACGCTCGCGATCAGCACGTTCGTGCCCGGCAGCCTCGCCGTCGCGCTGTACAGCATGCCTGCGGGAAAGCTAACCGGGTTGCTGCGGGTCAGCGGGATCGCGCAGACCGCCTTCAGCCCCGACGGGAAGACGCTGGCCGTCGCACCCGATTCACCGGGCGAGCCCGTCGAACTGTGGAACGTGGCGACCCAACGGATGACCGGCCAGGTGATGACCGGTTTCACCAGCACGATCACTACGATGGCCTTCAGCCCGGACGGGACCCTGCTGGCCGTCTCCGGCCTCGACGACACCGGCGTCCAGGTGTGGTCCACTCCCCGGCTCACCCGCGTCGCCGCGTTCAGCGACGATCAGCAAACGAATATCCAGGGGGGATCGGGCGCGATCGGGCTGGCCTTCAGCCCGGACGGGCGGCTGCTTGCCGCGGTCGGGTCCGATGGGACCGCCCGGGTCTTCGGCGTGCCCGGGTTCTCGCTGCTGGACGTCGTCAAGCTGTCGGACCTCGCGTCATCGCTGGCCTTCAGCCCGGACGGGCGCGAGCTCGCGTTCGGCAGCTCGGACGGCAACGTGTACTTGTACTCGGTGCCCGCGAGCTACGCCAGCCTCAACGGCAAGATCGTGAGCCGCGGCACCTTCGCGGCAAGCACCAAAGAGCTCCGCAGCGTGGAGTTCCTGTCCAACGACTCCCTCGTGGCCGGGGGAAATGACGCCGTGGTGCGGTTCTGGAACGTGCCATCGGGAAGCAATTTCACGGACACCACCCCGGCGCAGACCATCGCGACGCACTGGGGAGCGATCACGGTCATGTCCTACAGCGCGTCGCTCGGCCTGCTCGCGACCGGTACCACCATCGGTTCGCGGGTGTGGGACACCGAGCCGGCCCGGGTCGCAGCGCACATCTGCCAGACCCTGAAGGCCCCCGTCCAGCCGGACCTGTGGAAGGAATACCTCCCGGACATCCCGTACACCAAGGTCTGCGCCCAGCAAGGGTAGTTCCGACCCGCACAGGAGCTAGCTGCGGCGCGGGCGCACGGCGAGAAACCAGCACCCGTTCGGACTGAAGATCTTTGTTTAATTCATTCCGAACGGGTGCGTGTTTCACATGCGCCCCACAGCTTGACTCTTGACAGTTGCGTTCGCGCACCACGTCATTAACGCAGATGACTTTTCCGTTAGCCGCAGAAGTTCTCACAACTGCCGCACGCGACGTCATGCCACTTCTGTACGCTCAGCGGTAAAGGCACCTCAATGCCCGTTAATGCGTTAAAAGTCCGCGCGGCGCAATTGCAGGAGTAACGACATGAGCGTCCCCCGCTCCCCCGGCCAAGTGACCCCGCGGACGGCGAATCATTCGATTAATTTCTATTTTTTCACTCGTCTAATTGTGCCGATTAGCTGCCTGGCCTTGCTGTGCGGGCTGGTCACGGCGGCGGCACTCAGCGGCTACCCGCATGGGTGGCACTGGCTGCGGATCATCAAGGCGGGTCACCTCAACCCCTCGGGCGCGGCCGCGATCGGGGGGACGGGAATCGCCGCCGCCGCAGTTGCCATTGTCCTGCTGTGCGTGTTCGCCGGGCGGCTGACGCGCGAAGTGGACGAGCTGGCGGTAGCAGCCCGGCGACTCGCCGGGGAGCAGCTGCCGCGAGAGATCGCAGCGCTCCGCGACGGTCAGCCCGCTGCGGTTGCGGATGTGGCTGCGGCACCGCGGCCACGGTCCTCGATCGCCCAGCTCGCTGAGGTCGCCGACGCCGTCGCCAGCGTGCATCGCTCCGCCGTCGCGGCGGCGACCGCCGAGGCCGCCCTCCGTGCTGGCTTCCGGGGGATCCTGGTCAGCCTCGGCAAGCGCAACCAATCGCTGCTGCACCGGCAGCTGCGCATCATCGACACGCTGGAACAGCAAGCCGCCAGCCCAGCCGCGCTCGCGGACCTGTTCGCGCTCGACCACCTCACCACTCGCATGCGCCGCCATGCGGAGAGCCTTACGATCCTGTCCGGCGCCGCGCCCGGGCACTCGTGGAACGGGCCTGTCCCGGTCATCGACGTGATGCGCGCCGCCGCGGCTGAGGTAGAGGACTACACCCGCGTTACCGTCATGTCGGATTCCGACGAGGCCATCACGGCGTCGGCGGTGACCGACGTGATCCACCTGCTGGCCGAGCTCATAGAGAACGCGACCCTGTTCTCGCCGTCGAGCACGCGGGTCGAGGTGCGCGCCGAGCGCGTGGCGAACGGCTTTGCCGTCGAAGTGGAAGACCGAGGGCTCGGCATTCCGGCCGACCAGTTGCGCGAACTCAACGCTCACCTCGCCAGCCCGCCCGACTTCGACTCGGCCGACGCCGACCGGCTTGGCCTGTTCGTCGTCGGCAGGCTTGCGGTCAGGCACGGCGTGCACGTCTCACTGGCCCCTTCGCCCTACCGGGGCACCAAGGCGGTTGTGGTGCTGCCAGAGGGCGTCATGATTGCCGCACCGCAGCCGGACACGGGACCGCGACCGGCCACAGTCGGAAGACCGACCGCCGTGCTGGCCGACGACCGGTCCGTCCGGCTCAACCTGCGCGCGCCCGAGGTGCTCTCGCTAGCCGGCGCGGCGACGGGCGGGGCGTCCGCCGCCGGAACCCAGTTCCAGGCCGACGCCCAGCCGGATCTCCAGCCCGGGGCCCAGGTGGCCAGCACTCAAGTAAAGGTCACCGAGGAACTGCCAGCCGTCACCCTGCACGGCCTGCCGCGGCGGGTACGGCCTACCGGCCAGTCCCAGGGAGAGCGCGACGCGGCACCCGGCGCTGACGAGTCCCCGGCTAGGCCGTCGCCCGTGGAAAGCCCCGCGCCTGACGCTGCGCGCAGTCTCGCCGCGTCCCTGCAGAGCAGCTGGCACCGAAGCCGGCGAGCGCACGACACACCGGATTCCGAGTTCGCGGCCGACAACCAGTCGTCGGCGCGGCATGATCCCAGGGCGACTGACGGCGCACTGGATAGCGAGGATTGATGTCTGCAAACGCTGCGGGCGGCGACGGCACCCCCGTGGGGAATCTAGCCTGGCTCCTCGATGATCTGGCTGATCGTGTGGCGGGTTTCCGGCAGGCCGTGATCTTGTCGAGGGACGGCTTGCTCATCGCCGCCTCCAAGGACCTGTCCCGTGAGGACGCGGAGCACCTGTCTGCGGTGGCGGCCGCGATGCAGAGCCTGGCGGCCGGCACCGGAGACCGCTTTAAGGCGGGCGGGGTACGACAGACGATCATTGAGCTCGAACAGGGCATCTTCTTTGTCATCGCGGCGGGCGAGGGCAGTTGCCTGGCCGCGCTGTGTCCGCCAGATGCCGACGCCGGGAGCGTCGCATACGAGATGGCGATGCTGGTCAAACGCGCCAGGCCCCATCTGGCCGCCCTGCCGCGATTCCCTGCAGCTGAGAATCCGGTGGGGTGACCATGCCTTCGGGGGGCACGTGGCGACGCCGGGGCTCCGGCCCGGTCGTGCGTCCTTACGCCGTAACCGGCGGTAGGACGGAGCCTGCCGACGGCGAGGTGCTCGACCTCGTCGCCATTGTCGTCGCCACGGGGGAGTCGGTCGACGCCGACGATCGCATGCGGCTGACCCCCGAGCACCGCAGGATCCTCACGGTGTGCCGCAAGCAGGTGACCGTCGCCGACCTCGGGGCGGAACTCGGGCTGCCGGTAGGGGTCATCCGTGTGCTGCTCGCTGACCTGATAACCCAGGGCGCGATCGCCGTAGTGCCCAAACGACCCGCCGGCGACCGGACGGGCCAAGACGTGCTTCAGGAGATACTGAATGGGCTCCGCGCACTCTGACACCGTGACGGCGGTGTTTTCCGCGCACAAGATTCTCATCGCAGGCGGGTTCGGGTCGGGCAAGACCACGCTCGTCGGTGCGATCAGCGAAGTCAGGCCGCTGCGCACCGAGGAGGTGCTCACGACCGCGAGCATCGGCTTTGACGACCTCGCAGGTGTAGGCAGCAAGACCACGACCACCGTCGCGCTTGACTTCGGCCGGATCACCCTCGGCCAGAGCGTGTCGCTCTACCTGTTCGGCTTGCCCGGCCAGGAGCGCTTTTCGTTCATGTGGGACGAACTCGCCTACGGTGCGCTCGGCGCGGTGGTGCTCGCCGATGTCCGGCGGCTAGGCGACTGCTTTCCTTCCGTTAACTACTTCGAGGCGAAGCGGCTGCCTTTCGTCGTCGCAATCAACTGCTTTGACGGCGCCCCTCAGTACGAGGCGGACGAGGTGCGAGCCGCGCTCGACCTCGCATCCGACGTCCCCGTGGTGCTGTGCGATGCCCGGGACCTCGCTTCGGTGAAGCAGGTGCTGATCACCCTGGTACGGGCCATTTCCGCAGGCCGTGCCAGGAGTTCCAGGACGTAGGGGAGAGTTGCCGTGGACACCCATGCACCGTTTGGGATACCAGCTAGTGAGCCGGGGAAGGACGCGGGCTGGGCGGCGGCGGCACCGCCGCTCGCCAGTGGCTTCATTCCCCGGCCGGAGACGGGCCAGGCGCTGGATGCCGCCCTCGTCCCAGGTTCGGTTACCGCGCTGGTACCAGAGCAGGCTGGCACCGGACCCCGAGGCTGGCGGGACACCTGCGGCAAGACGCAACTCGCCGTGGCGGCCGCCCGGACGCTGTGGCAGAGCGGCGCGGTGGAACTGGTGATCTGGCTGACCGCCACCAGCCGCGCATCCGTGCTCTCCGGCTACGCCGAGGCGGCCACAGCGGCAGAGGCAGCCAACGACGCGGCGACGGCGCTCGCCGGCGACACCGATTCCGCCGCCGCCCGGTTCATCGCCTGGCTCCGCGACACGGACCGCCCGTGGCTGGCGGTGCTCGACGATCTCACCGCGGAAACCGCCCTCGACGAGCGGCTGTGGCCGAGCGGGCCGGCCGGGCGGGTACTGGTCACCACCGCGGACCCGGGGGTGCTCTCGGGCCGTCAGGCGCAGGTGATACCCGTTGGGCCGTTCAGCCGCAGAGAGGCGCTGAACTACCTGGTAGGCCGGCTCACCATGGACCTGGACCAGCGGCAGGGCGCTGTCGACCTGATCAGCGAACTCCGTCATGAGCCGCTTGCTCTCGCCCAGGCCGGCGCGGTGATCGCCAATTCGGAACTGACCTGCCAGAGCTACTGCGAGCATTTCGTGCGGCGGCGGGAGCAGGCAGTCACCCAGACCGGCGGCCGCGAACTGGCCGCCGCCGCGATCACCTGGGAACTGTCCATCGACCACACGGACCTGATGTCGCCTGGGCCCGCCCAGCCGGTGCTGGTGCTCGCCGCTTTGCTCGACGGAAACGGGATCCCTGACGCCGTCTTCGCCACCCGCGCCGCCCGGGAGTACTGCACAGACGCGGCGGCAGGCGGCGGCGGCCAGGCGATCAGTGACGGCCTCGCCCTCTTGGAGAGCGCCGGGCTGCTGACGGTTGGGCAGGAGCCGGACGCGCCGGTGACCAGGATGAGCTGGCCGGTTCAGACAGCGGTCCGGGCGGCGATGCCGGAATCCATGCTGAAGGGGGCAGCGGTGGCGGCCGCGAACGCGGTCCTCGAGGCCTGGCCGGCGGAGAGCGCGGAGGCCGCGGAGGAAGGGCTGGCCAGAGGCCTGCGCTCATGCGCGGACAGCCTCCGGCAGGCGGCCGGGGCGCTGCTGTGGCAGGGCGGCTGCCATCCCGTACTGCTACGCGCCGGGCGCAGCCTGGACGCTGCGCGGCTGACTGGTCCCGCGCTGGCGTACTGGGAGGAGCTTGCCGCCACCAGCGCCCGGTCGCTCGGCCGGGACCATCCGGCGACTTCGGGGATCAACGAACGGCTGGCCCGCGCCTACCTCGCGGCCGGGCAGGCGGCCAAGGCGATCGCACTGCTCCAGGCCATCCGCAACGGGCGCGCGGAGCGACTCGGGCCTGATCATCCCGGCACCCTCGAGCTCACCCGTGGCCTAGGGCAGGCGCTGATAAGCGCCGGCCGGTTCAGCGAGGCGGTCGCCGTTCTCACGCAGGCTGCCGAGAGCTGGGAGCGGTCGCATGATCCCAGCGGCATCGGCGGGCTGGGCGTCAGGGAAGACCTAGCCGCCGCGCACCGGGCTGCCGGCGAGTTCGCCTCCGCGCTCGCGCTGTACCGCAGCGCGGTCGCGGAACGCGAGCGCCTTCAAGGGCCCCGGCATGCGGACACCATGGCGGCCCGCCAGAAGCTGGCCGAGGCGTACCTGGCGGACGGCCAGGCCAAGGCGGCCATCTCGCAGTACGAGCGGGTCGTTTCTGACCGGCAACGCGTGCTCGGCACGGATCACCTGCTCACAATCGCCGCGCGGGGCGCTCTAGGCACCGCGTATCACTCGGCGGGCAAGATGGCGTCCGCCGTTCGTCTGGCCGAGCAGACGCGCACCGAGTACTCGAAGGTGCTCGGCCCTGATCACCGCGACACCCTGGCGGCCTGTGTGAACCTGGCCCATGCCTACTACGGGGTGGGCCGCATCACCGACGCGGCCCGGCTGCTCCAGGAGACAGTCAGGCGTTGCGAGTTGAGCCTGCCGGCTTTCGACCCGCTTACCGTCGCCGCGCGGGAGAGCCTGGCCAACATCAGCGGCACAGGCAGCTAGGCAAGCGCGTGGTCACTGAGGAAAACCGCAAGCTGTCCGACGACACGGCGAACGAGATCGCCGAGCAGGTAGCACGGCGCTGGCGCAGGATCGACCCCCTGCTGCCGCGCCCAGTTCCTCAGGCGCGGCCGCACTGTGGCGCACCGCTCGACATCAGCGACGACAGCGCGGTCATCGCCGCCGGACGGTGCGAGCACTGGGCCGCGGCGCCTGACTCGCTTGACCTGTCCTGGGGCGCCGCCCGCCGGTTCCAGCTGTCCGCCGCGGTCGCGGGCCCCGGGGTGGCGGACGGACTCGGCCGGCTGCTCGCGGCCTGGCGTGAGCACCTGCACAGCCTGCCGGGCGCCGGCGACGCGGACACCGCCGCGGTGCTCAACTGGCCGAGCAGAGACGCGGACGGCATCGCCGCGCTACTGAAGCACGGCCTCGACCCGCTTGAGGTCATCGCCGCGCGGCCGACGCGACGCCGCGCCTCCGCCGGGCCAAGCTCGGCCACCAGGGACGGCGGCGTGCTCCGCCTCGACGACCACACGCTGATCCGGCGCGCCGGGATAGCGGACACCGACGTCATCGCCCGCATGGGACGCGAGGTCATCCGGTTTGACTCGCGCTTCGGCGCGGTCAACGAACGGCCGAACACGCTGACGGCGCTGCGGCGCGAGGCAGCCGGCCTGGTGGGCGGACCCGCGCCGTGGGCCTGGCTGGCCGAGCGCGACGGAGAAGCCGTCGGGATGCTGGCGGCACAGCCGCCAGCGGCGGCGGCTTGGATCGCCTCGCTGACTGGCACCGCCCCTGCCGCCTACCTCATGCTGATGTTCGTGGAACCAGGCGAGCGCGCTGCCGGTGTCGGGAGCGCGCTGGTCGACGAGTTCCACCGGGAGGCGGAGGCAGCTGGCGTGGCCGTGATCCTGCTGCACTATGAGCAGCTCAACCCGCTCTCGATGCCGTTCTGGAGCCGTCACGGGTACCGGCCGCTGTGGACCACATGGCAGGCCTCGCCGGCCAGCGCGATCCGCTGACCGGCGAGCCTGGCGGCTACCCAGCGGCCGGCGTCGGCCCCTGGTCGCTTTCCCGCTGAATCTGGAAGAACCACGACTTCAGGCCGAACCGGGCGACCAGCATCAGCACAAGGCCGACGGCGAAGATGCCCACCATCGACCAGCGCTCCGGGTTCGGGGCACCGGCCAGGGACTTCTCCACCATCCAGACCAGGAAGCCGGCCGACGCGAGCGGCAGCAGGCCGAGCATGATCGTGTCCCAGAAGCTGGAGAGCACCCGGCGCCGGTAGTAGACGATGGCGGCGAGCGCGGTGAGCACGTAGAAGATGGCGAACAGCAGGCCGGTCAGGTCGACCACGTAGGTGAAGGCGTTCTGCACGGAGGTGGCGAGCAGGTACACCCACGCCAGAGCGATGACCGTCACCCCGAACACCGCGCTGGCCGCGGCCGGGGTCGAGAACCGGCGTGGCACGGTGCTGAGGAACTCCGGCAGGGCCCGGTAGCCCGCCATCCCGTAGATGATCCGCGCGCCGACCACGATGCCGGTCCCGGTCGTCGCGATGACGGAAAGCGCGAGGGCGAGCGCCATGACCTTCGACCAGCCGCTGCCGCCGAGGACCTGCGCGACGTACACGAGAGCGTCGTCGGAGTTGTTCTGCAGGTTCTTCGCCGACGTCACGCCCTGGAGGCCGACCTGGGCCAGCGTGTAGATGACGGCGAGCAACGCGACCGCGATGACCGCGGCCCGGCCCGGATTGACCCGACGGTGCCTGACCTCCTCGTTCACGTACAGGGTGCCCTCCCACCCGGAATAGATGAACACGGCCAGCAGCAGCCCGGCCGCCATGCTGCCGTGCCCGCCGACCCCCGACAGGGTGAACCAGCCGCTGGTCACCGGCACGGTGCCGGGGTGACCGGTCGCCACGAACACCAGGCCCGTCACGGCCAGGCCGATCAGGATGGCGTACTCGACGGC